>Ga0265297_10000067_pt1 | contig 381305 bp, 354 predicted proteins | sample Munlanlwell13791_FD_192502 | JGI IMG/M metagenome (GOLD analysis project Ga0265297, IMG submission 192502) | Leachate microbial communities from a municipal landfill in Southern Ontario, Canada - Leachate well 137-91 | ecosystem: Engineered > Solid waste > Landfill > Unclassified | place... | reverse complement strand
AGTCATTGAAGAAGATGCTGGTAGGCACGGTGGTAGAGGAGCCCAGAACGACCGAGAAGATGCCGGAAGAGATGTGGACTTGGCCCAAGGGCGTAGTGGAAGAGAATTCTTCGTGCCAGAGAGAAGAGCCACCCGTAGAAGTACTATATAAGTCAAAAGAGAAGTTATAGTTGCCATTAAGAGCGTAACCGGAGGCATCAGCCAGCTTGCCCTGATAATTGATCTGGTGGTTGATGTCGCCATTAGCGGCCTGGGCCAAATAGCCAGGATGACTACCGAAGCCCCAAGTCAGCAAGACCCAGGCCGCAAATATAATAAAAGGCACGACAAGCACAAAAAGGTTGAGCATGACCTTACGGAAGCTCGAGAAACGAGAGGGGGTGAATTTTTCAATCGACAGAAAACGCATATTTAATTACTTTCTTTTTTTCTTATTTTTTTTAGACCCAACCTGCCTAGAATAAACAAACCTGATGAAATCGCGCTCAAAAATACGGTAGGTTCTTTTACCAACCGAGGAAACCGGCAACTCGCCGGAATCAATCCAACGATAAATCGTCTTGAGAGAAACCCCAAGCTTTCTGGCCACCTGCCCCATCGATAGAAGGTCGTAATCAGCCACAATTTTGTTTATTTAGGTTTATCCACAGCATATTTTACTTGAATTAATTTTAACAAAAAATGTCTCTTTATGTCAAATGATGTCTATTTAGTTATTTATATATACTTTAAAGATATTTAATATGCTCTAATATATTATAAAATACTTTAAACTATTTAAATGTCTTTTTATGTCTCTTTATGTCCTATAAACCAGCCCGCCAATCGTAGCCCTTCTCCCCTGCTATATAAAGCTATTACCCATAAAAAACTAAAAACAAAACAGCCCCGTCATTTGACGGGGCTGTTTTTATGAGAAAAAATTAATTACTTCAAGAGGGCGTTGTTGCGGAATTTATGAAAGCCCGTACCAGCCGGTATTAAGCGGCCGATGATAATATTTTCTTTCAAGCCGGAGAGATCATCGGTCTTGCCGGTAATGGCGGCATTAATCAAAACTTTGGCTGTTTCTTGGAAGGAGGCGGCGGCCAGCCAGCTACGAGTAGATAGGGAGACCTTAGTGATGCCCAAAAGCAGGCGCTCAAATTCTACCAACTTCTTGCCTTGCTTCTTGAGCTCTTCATTGGCGGCCATAACATCAATATATTCGACGGTCTCGCCAGGCATAAAGTCGCTATCGCCAGCTTCGGTCAAGTAGACCTTGGAGAACATCTGGCGGACGATGACCTCAACGTGCTTGTCATTTAGCTTTTGGCCCTGCGAAGAATAAATATGCTGAATCTCGCGCATAATATATTTCTGGGTGAACCATTGCCCCTTCAAACGATAAATCTGATGCAAATCCAAACTGCCTTCGGTCAGCTGATCGCCAGCTTCAACTTTGGCGCCATCAGCTACCATGACAGTCCTAATAGATGGGACTAGATATTCTTTGACGGCCAATTCTTGACCCATAATCAATAAACTGTTTTTTTCCAGCTTGATGGTCCCGTCAATCGGACTGGCGACCTCATTTGTGCCGTCAGAGAACAATAATTGTCCCACGACCACTCGATCGCCGTCAACCACGGACATTTTGGTTTTCTTGGCCGGCGGCAAGGTCAGCTTCTTTTCTACTTTATCGGAATAAGTAATCTGTAAAATCCTTTCTTTGCCAGAAGTCTTAATCATGGTTTTGCCATCAGAGCTCATAACTTCACGGGTGTGGGCTTCTTTTATTTTGATCACGCCATCAACTTCAGCCACAATCGCTTTGGATTTTGGTGCTCGGGCCTCGAAAATTTCCTCCACGCGAGGCAAGCCCTGGGTAATATCACCTTCAGAAGCCACACCGCCAGTATGGAAAGTTCTCATGGTCAATTGAGTGCCGGGCTCACCAACGCTTTGAGCGGCCATAATACCAACGGCTGTACCGGTTGTCACCGGCTTGTTGTAAGCCAAATCATAACCATAGCATTTTTTGCAGATGCCTCGGATATTCTTGCAAGTCAAGGCTGAGCGGATAACAACCTGATCCAATTCCACGCCAGCCAATTTTTCAGCGACTTTCTCGGTAACTAACTCCCCGGCTTTGACCAGGGTATCACCGGATTTCGGATCAACAATCGGCTTGGCCACATGACGGCCAGTGATACGAGTGACAATATTTTCACCCATTATTTCGCTTTCGGCTTTAGTAATAACCAGGCCTTCTTTGTCACCGCAATCTTCGGCATTAACCACCATATCTTGAGCGACATCAACCAAGCGTCTGGTCAGATAACCGGCTGAAGAAGTACGTAAAGCCGTATCAGTCAAACCTTTTCTGGCGCCGTGAGTGGAAATAAAAAATTCCAAAACATTAAAGCCCTTTTTGAAATTACTCTTGACCGGCAATTCAATAACTTCATAAGCCGGGTTGACCACCGGGCCTTTCATGCCGATCATTTGGGATAATTGTCCCCAAGAACCGCGGGCGCCGGAATCAATCATGGCCAGAATCGGGTTCCCTTCGGACATTGATTTTTTAACCTTATCCAAAATCTGATTATTGGTCTTAAGCCAAGTCTCGATAATCTTCTCGTGGCGCTCGTCTTCGGTCAATAGTCCCATCTGATATTGACCGTCGATGACGTCAACGGACTTATTGCCTTGCTCGACCAAAGCTTCCCGCTCGGGAATGGTGACTAAATCATCCATGCCAAAAGACTGGGCGGAATAGGTCAGGTATTTGAAACCCAAAGATTTTATTTTATCCAAGGTAGCTACTGTAGCTTCGGGACCGAACCGATGAAGGATATCCTGCAAAATTTTGCCCAGGGATTTTTTGATGATGCGTTCATTGATAAAAGGCAAATCCACTGGCAAAACGCTATTAAACAAAATACGTCCTAAGCTAGTATCAACTAATTTTTTCTCAGCTTTGTGATCCTTGTCGTAGAGGACTTTTATTTTATCCTGTAATTGAATCAATTTGCTGCTGTAGGCCATCATAGCTTCGTCAACAGAAGAGAAACACCTTATATTTTCGTTGTCGTTTAGGGTGGTCAAATAATAACAGCCCCAAATGATATCCTGTTGAGGAGTGATAATGGGCTGACCATTGGCCGGCTTGAGCAAATTGTGGCTAGCCAACATAATTTCAGCCGCTTCTTTGTTGGCTTCTTCAGTCAGGGGCACATGAACGGCCATTTGATCGCCGTCAAAGTCGGCATTAAAAGCCGCGCAAACTAAAGGATGGACCTGAATAGCCAAACCCTCGATCAAAATCGGCTTGAAGGCCTGGATGCCCAAGCGATGAAGAGTCGGAGCGCGATTGAGCATCACGTGAGCGTCTTTAACCACTTCTTCCAAAATGTCCCAAACCTCATCGTGTCTGGCCTCGACATAGCGATTGGCGCTACGGATATTGTGGACGATGCCACGGGCAATCAATTTGGAAATAATAAACGGCTTGAATAATTCCAGAGCCATCACTTTGGGAATACCGCATTGATCCAAGTTTAGGTTTGGTCCGACCACGATTACACTACGGCCGGAATAGTCGATTCTTTTGCCCAAGAGATTCTGACGGAAACGTCCTTGCTTGCCCTTTAAAATATCGGCCAAACTCTTGAGCATTCTTTTTTGGCCGGTAGAAGCAACAACGGTTTTGCCATGACGGGCATTGTTGTCAATCAAAGCATCAACCGCTTCTTGCAACATGCGCTTTTCGTTTCTGGTGATGACCTCTGGCGCGTTCAAATCCAACAACTGTTTCAAGCGATTATTGCGATTAATGACGCGGCGATACAGGTCATTTAAGTCCGAAGTGGCAAAACGGCCACCATCTAACGGCACCATGGGACGTAAATCCGGCGGAATGACGGGAATTGTGGTCATGATCATCCACTCCGGTCGAATTTTATTTTTGATCAAATGATGAAAAAACTTAGCGCGTCTAATGAGACGGTCTTTTTTGACATTGGTAGCTGAAACTATCTGCTCGTCTAGGCCTTTCAGCGTTTCTTCCAAATTAATCTTGCCCAAAAGCTCCCGGACGGCGTCACCGCCAATACCGGCTTCAAAAATATGACCGTATTTTAGAGACAATTCATGAAAAACATGTTCGGAAATTATTTTGAGCGGTCTGATGTCCTTGAGCTCATTTTCGGCGATGGTTACGGTGCCCTCCAGCTCCTTGATCTTTTCATCACGCTGTTTGGCCAAGCCGTTTAGGGCCTCCTCGGTAGCAGCATCTCCGGCATTGGTCTTTAACTGTTTGACTCGATTTTCATAATCGCTTTCGATTTGCTTGCGATATTGCTTGTATTCCAGTTTTAGCTGATTGACGGTTTCGGTTTTTAAATCTTCATTAACGTTGGTAATAATGAAATCAGCAAAATAGATAACGCGCTCCAAACTCTGAATGGAAACGTCCAGCGCCAAACCGATTTTGGAAGGAATGCCACGCAAAAACCAAATATGTGAAACGGGTGAGGCCAGATCAATGTGGCCCATGCGTTCACGGCGAACAATTGAACGGGTGACTTCCACGCCGCACTTGTCGCAGACAATGCCTTTGTATCTGATTTTTTTGTATTTGCCGCAGTAGCACTCCCAATCTTTGATCGGACCAAAAATACGCTCGCAGAACAAGCCGTCCCGCTCCGGTTTTTGCGTCCGATAATTAATCGTCTCGGGCCGAGTGACCTCGCCATGAGACCAATTATGGATATCGTCAGGCGAAGCCAGGCGCAGACGAATGGCGTCAAAGACTATGTTGGGAGTTTTTTCTTCAAACATATTATATTAGAAATGATAATTAACCTTTTTGAATTATTTTTTCTTTTTTTTGCCGGAAGCTTTTTCCTCTTCTTCTTGATCGTCATCAGAGGCGTCGGCTGACTGATCGGCTACGCCAGATGTCTCGGGAATGATCTTGGGGGCGTCTTCGCCACCCATCAGCTCTACATTAAGACCCAAGCCCTTTAGCTCTCGCACCAAAACGTTAAAACTTTCCGGAATGTACAGATTATCTATCTTTTCGCCCTTAATAATGGATTCGTAGGTTTTGGAACGGCCAATCACATCATCCGACTTGATGGTCAGAATTTCTTGCAGGGTATTGGCGGCGCCATAGGCCTCAATCGCCCAGACTTCCATTTCGCCGAATCTTTGTCCGCCGAATTGAGCTTTGCCACCCAAGGGCTGCTGAGTAATCAGGGAATAAGGGCCAATTGATCGTTGATGTATTTTGTCTTCAACCAAATGATTTAACTTCAACATATAGACATAGCCGACGGTTGTTTGGTAATGGAAAGAATCACCGGTGCGGCCATCATAAAGCTGGATGCGGCCATCTTGCGGAAAACCGGCCTTCTCCAATTCGCCACGAATATCTTTTTCGGTTGCGCCATCAAAAACAGTCGTAGCGACCTTATAGCCCAAAGCTTTGGCGGCCAGACCTAAGTGAGTTTCTAGGATTTGTCCCAAGTTCATACGAGAAACAACGCCCAAAGGAGATAAAATAATATCCACCGGCGTACCATCGGCTAAATGCGGCAAATCCTCAACCGGCACGACGCGGGAAATGACGCCTTTGTTGCCATGACGGCCGGCCATCTTGTCGCCAACTTGGACTTTGCGCAGAGAGGCGACCGTGACCTGGATCATCTTAATCATGCCGGCTGGCAACTTATCACCGTTTTCACGAGAGAAAATTTTGATATCAATCACCTTGCCCGAAGAACCGTGCTCCAAATAGAGAGAGGAATCGCGGACGTCTCTGGCCTTCTCGCCAAAGATGGCGCGCAATAATTTTTCTTCGGCTGATAATTCGGTTTCGCCTTTGGGCGTAATTTTGCCGACTAAAATATCACCGCTTCTGACATTAGCGCCGATGCGGACAATACCCTCTTCATCCAAGTCTTTTAATTTTTCTTCGGAGACGTTAGGAATGTCGGAAGTGACAATTTCCGGACCAAGCTTGGTCTCCCGGACTTCACAATTATAATTTTCAATATGAATGGAAGAATAACGATCATTCTGCACCAGACGCTCGGAAATAATAATGGCGTCTTCGTAGTTGTAGCCCTGCCAAGGCATGAAAGCGACCAAAATATTTTGACCCAAAGCCAATTCACCGTGATCGGTCGCCGGGCCATCGGCCAGAACTTCGCCTTTTTTGACTTCCTGCCCTTTGGCAACAATGGTCTTCTGGTTGATACAAGTAGAGGCATTGGACCTGATGAATTTATTCAAACGATAAGTATCTATTTTGTTGTTGACGTTCAAAATTTCGATTTGCTCACTGCCGATGCCAATAATTTTGCCAGCTTCCTTGGCCAAAATCAAATGGCCGGAATCGTGAGCGGCGACTCGCTCCATGCCGGTACCAATTAACGGCGCCTGAGGCTTGATGCAACAGACGGCTTGCCGTTGCATGTTCGTACCCATCAAGGCGCGAACAGCATCGTCATGCTCCAAGAAAGGAATGAGCGACGTGGCAACAGACACAACTTGATTGGGGGCCACATCCATATAATCAATATGCTCAACAGCGGCGACCGTAGGATTAAGCTTGACCCTGGCTTCCAACCGGTCAACAGAGAAATAACCATCATCATCAATGAGGGTGGTAAAAGGCGTAGTGGTAATACGGCTTTCTTCAAAGGCGTCCAGATAGACGACTTCTTTGCTGACGTGGGCCCGGACCGGAATATGAGTCAAAGATGTTTTGGCTAGCTCATGGGCCAACTCCTTGGTGATTTTTTCTCCGGTTTTAACAATGACCTGGCCACCTTGCGGATTTTTTAGGTCAACGCGAGCGATTTCTCCTTCAATGGCTTTGGGATTATTTTCTGGGTCGTGAATGACTTTATAATAAGGAGCTTCAATAAAACCATAATCATTAATGCGGGCATAGGATGACAAGTGGCCGACCAGACCGATGTTCGGACCTTCAGGAGTGGCAATAGGACAAATCCTGCCGTAGTGCGTCTGATGCACATCGCGGACTTCAAAGCCGGCTCTTTCACGAGACAGGCCGCCAGGCCCCATAGCCGACAAACGACGCTTGTGTTCCAATTCGGCCAAAGGATTGACTTGATCCATGAATTGGGACAACTGGCTGGACATGAAAAACTCCTTGACTACGCTCATTAACGGCCGAGCATTAATCAATTTGCTAGGATTCAAACTGGTGATGTCCAGTGTGCTCATGCGATCGCGAATGATTCTTTCCATTCTGGCCATGCCGATGCGAAATTTGTTCTGCACCAGTTCTCCGACGGCGCGAATGCGGCGATTGCCTAAGTGATCAATATCGTCGGCCAAATCCTGAGTCAGATTAAGCCGAATGATTTCTTTTAAAATATTAATAATATCTTCTTTAAGCAAAATCCTGGTTTCTTTGTTGATCGGCATATCCTGGCCGAATTTTTGATTTAGCTTATATCTTCCCACGGTGCCAAAATCATAGCGGGAAAAATTAAAGAACATATTATCAATCAATTGTTTGGCATTGTCCGGAGCGGCCAAATCACCGGGGCGGATTCTCTTATAGACTTCAATCAATCCTTCGGCTTCAGTCTTGGAAGCGTCTTTTTTGATGGTGGCTTCGATGTATTCATCGGCGCCGTCAAAACCCTTGAAGGCTTCCAAAACATGCTCATCGGAAGAATAGCCAAAAGCCCGCAATAATGCCGTGGCCGCTACCTTTCTTTTTCGATCAACCTTGACCCAAATAACTTTGTTGCTGTCGGTTTCAAATTCCAGCCAAGAACCGCGATTAGGAATGACTTTGGCGCCATAAAGATTCTTGTCCAAGTAAGGAGAGGTGGTAAAAAAAACACCAGCCGATCTGACCAACTGGGAAACAACAACCCGCTCAATGCCATTAATGATAAAAGTGCCGCGATCGGTCATCAAAGGAAAATCACCCAAATAAATTTCTTGCTCAACGCTCTGCTCGGTTTTTTTGTTTAACAACTTAGCGGTTATTCTCAGCGGCGCTTCGTAAGAAACATTCTTGTCGCGACTGGCCACTTCATCAAACTTGGGCTCATCCAAATAGTAATTGCCAAAATGAATCTCCAAATCACGGCCGATAAAGTCGGTAATGGGAGAAAACTCATCAAATAGTTCTTTTAATCCTTCTTTCCAAAACCAGTCATAGGACTTTTTTTGTAATTCTATTAAGTCTGGCGCGCCAAAAACTTCTCTAGTGCTTAAAGAAAAATTAACTCGGGTAGTAGTTAAATTATTTTTTTGCTGAGACATAAAAAAATTCCCATCTCTTTTCCGACCCCTGACTTATGGGTCTTTTAAGAAATGAGTTTTGATTAATTATAAGGTTTTATCTGAGTGTGGGACCACTAATTTAGGAGAAAGTTTATTAATCCCTAGTATTTGCGGGATTGCCCAACTAAAAAAATCGTTTCTATTATATTAACAGAAAGCATATCAATAGTCAAGAGAAAAACACTAATTATTAAGATAATTTATTTTTTGTCAAATAATTAGTGTTTTTTGTCTGAATTTAGCTATAAATATAAGAAAAATGAATGGAAAATCGAACGGTCAAAACAACTAAAAATAAAAATCTAAGAACAACTTATCCACAATAATAAAATTTTTCCAGCTTTTATGATCTTGACGATTTGTTTTTTAACAACTCCCTAGCCACTACCCGCTCATCCCAGGGCAACTTTTTTCCACCGGCCACGCAAATTGCTTGTTCGCAACCCTTGCCGGTTAGAACCACTAAATCACCTTTTTTCGCTAAATTAAAAGCTTTTTCTATGGCTTCACGACGATCAATGATCTTAAATAAATTCTGACCATCAACCTTTCCAGCTGATAGAGTGCCTTGGGCTATCTGGTCGATAATGGTTTGCGGGTCATCATCGTAGGGGTCTTCGTTGGTAATGATAGCAATATCGGCATTTTGCGCCACAAAATCCCCCAAAATCGACCTCCTGGCCACATCTCGACCGCCACCGCAAGAGCCAAAAACATGAATAATTCTGCCGTTTCCTCGCAAATTATGATCGCCGATGGTCTGATAAAGCTGACGCATGCTTTCCGGTTCTGGCGCATAATCAACCAAAACCCGGAAATCCTGGCCCTGTTCAATGAATTCCATTCTGCCGGGCAGTTCCGTCACCTTTTCCAGGGCTTTTTTACAAATCTCCAAAGATATTGTCTGAGATTGGGCTGTGGCAATAGCAGCCAAGGAATTATAAACATTAAAACGGCCAAATAATTTAAGATTAAAATCAACCTCATTAACACTAAAAGAAGTGCCATCACCGGATAACTTTAAATTATCAGCCAAAAAGCGCTTGGTGGCTGAAATTTCCTTATCTTCTTGATCTTTTAAGCCAAAAACATACTTATTGGCAACCTTGAAATTCAAAAAATCCTGAGCATGATCGTCGTCAGCATTAGCAATAATAACTTTTTTTATCTCATTTTTATTGATAATTTTAATCTTTTCCCGCTCTAGCTTTTTGAATAATTTGAGTTTGGCCTTTTTATAATTGTCAAAACCGCCATGCGCCTCAATGTGTTCGGGCGTAAGATTGGTAAAGACGGCCAAATCATAATGGATTCCCAAATGACGAAACTGCTCAATACCCTGCGACGAGGTCTCAACCACAGCATACTTACAACCGACCGAAACCATCTTCTTGAGCATCTTTTGTAAGGCAAAGCGTCCCAACATGGTCATCTTGGTATTGTTGAGCCATTCACGATCAGCTATTTTGAACATGGCCGTGGAAGTCTCCCCCACCCTATAGCCGGCTTCTTCCAAAATCTTGGCGGTCAGCATGACCGTGGTAGATTTGCCATTGGTGCCAGTGACACCGATGACAATTATTTTTTCTGAGGGGTGGCCACAAATGACGCCAGCCAAAACAGCCAATAACTTATGATATCGGGCCAGCAATCCGGCAGGGATTAATTTTTTTATCAGTGTTCTCATAAATATAAAATATCTTAACACAAAATAATAAAAAAATCTCTAATTAAAGCTGCCAAATGATCGATTTTTATTTTAATTTACGGTTATCAAAAACAAAAAACTATTGTATAATCAAGCATATGGCCTACCTGCATCAAATAATTACTTACTTCGGCTATTTGGCGGTCACTCTCACCTCCTTCCTCGGCTACCCGGGAATTTTTATTCTTATGACCATGGAGAGCATGATAATACCGTTGCCATCCGAGCTAGTCATGCCGTTTGCCGGATTTCTGGTGACAACTGGCAGATTTAATTTTTGGCTGGTAATTATTGCCAGCTCACTGGGCAGTCTTTGCGGTTCGCTCATTTCTTATTGGATCGGTTATTGGGGCGGAGAAAAATTAGTCCGCAAATTCGGCCGCTATGTCTTTCTGGATGAGCAGGACCTGACTAAGGCCGAGAGATGGTTTTATCGACGAGGCGAGATAACCATATTTGTTGCCCGCTTTGTGCCGGTGGTCAGACATTTAATATCAATTCCGGCCGGTGTGGGTAAAATGAACCTAAAAAAATTCTGCGTCTATACCATAATCGGAGCGACCATTTGGAATTCTTTCTTGGCTTACGCCGGATTAATCGCGGGCAAAAACTGGGGGATATTAAGGAAATATTCCGAAATAATTTCCTTGCCTATAACAATAATTATAATTGTCGTCTTAATAGTCATGGTTTTAAGGCACATAAGAAACCATAAAATAAAAACTGACGGATAATCCTGGCTGATCAAATAAAAACACGACTTTGTGATTCTGCGCGAAGTCGTGTTTTTTGTATAAATTAAAATAAAATAATAACTATATTTCTAAAATAATATTGACAAATCTTTAATAGTATGCTATAATTATATGATATCGAATAGTTCGAACATTTAACGGGTTCTTCCAAATTCGCCTTAAAAAGCGAGGATGGAGACCAGAAATAGGGAGATAAACCGTGAGAAACGCCACTGTTCTAATCGTAGCGATTGTCGTCGTGTGTGGCGGTTGTGCCACCACTCGCGAAATGATTGATGCCTCGCCGACCGTGGAAATTGGCGGGCATCAGTTTGGCCGGGTGGTGTTGTCCAACGACACTGCCAAGACGACTGACATCTTCCTGGGAGACGCATGGGTGGCTCGCATCCACCCGCACCGGCAGGCGTTGGTCCAAATCCCATTGGATCAGTTGGTCACGCTGTCGTTTCGCGTCGCCGGCAAGAGTGTCTGGATCATGGATCTGGTCTATGACCAGAATAGCCGGAGCTACCCATACGACTACCGTGGCCAGCCAGTGAAGGCATTCGGTGCCTTCGACTACGACGAGTAACGCGTGCCCCCCCTACGAAAACATACCGCCATCAGACAGTCTCGATGGCGGTATTTGAATTTCTCTATCTATAAGAAGCCGCATTAGTGCAATAAGGCGCCCCCTCTGGATAATAATAGGGCGCATGTGTTGTGTCGTTTCTGGTAAACTGAAAACATGGTTCATTGGTTGTTTTTGACCAAACTCCCCTCCTTTTCACTGAAAAATGAATATGGCCTTTATCTCCGTATGACCATGTCAGCTCATCTATGGCTGATAGCCGAGAATAATACATGAATGGGATCCTGCCCCAGGCAAAATCATGGCCGGCTTTAATACAAAAAGCGTCGCAAACTCCCGGTTTAGCGCTGCATTTGTCAAAAAAAATGTCTACCGCATTAATGCCGATATCGGCACCTTGTTTGTGCGGCCAATTGCCTAAACTAGCGCAAGTCGGAGGATTGAGATTGGCGGTCTTACATAAAAATTCATCAGAATGTTTTTTATTTATTGCCGGAGAACCGGCGCCTCCGCCGATGCTCCAGCCGGGGGCGCGATAAGCCAGGCATAAGGTCATGGCATCTGAAGCCACAGCCCTGGACTTGTACTCCGGCTCAAAATTAGTGCAACCGCAGCCACTGCCCCCACTGCCGGCGGAACAGGTCTGCGCATCGCCGGTTGGAATACCGCTCGGGCAATATACGCTGTTTGGAACTTTCATGCATTCCTCATAACTATCTTTGTCATAACCGCTAGTGCAAAGCCCCGGCCAACCCAAGCAAGTGCCCTTAACATTGGCCAAACAAATTGACTCTAGATATTTACAATCGTCCGGGTTGACGCCTCTTTTGATGCAACTCGCATAACCAAGATAGCAACTTTTCGTCGCATACGGTATGCACACCCCCATGAAGCCGGTATTTTCTTTAGCCGTCGAATCGGCGGTCGCTTTAACAGTTACCTTCAGAGTGGTCCTGGCGCGATTAAAGGCATCCTTTATTTTTGAAGCGATCGGCTCTGTATCATAGATTATGGCTGGGATATTCATTAGATCTTCGCTACAACTTTTTGCCGAATAATTCTCATAGGGCCTGGCCCCATAAGAACCGGCTGTCACACAACGGTCCACCACCGCTTCATAATATTTGTCGTACAACTCGTTATTCAGGTTTTGTATTTCTTCATCCGACAATGCTCGCTGATAAATTTTTAAATCATCTATGGTCAACCCGGCTGGACTATTGGCAAAACTGCCCAACATCAACTGACTAGCAATGGGATTTATCGGCTTAAGTATTACTACGTCATTATTCAACTCTCCGTCAATATAAAGCTTACTGCGAGTGCTAGAGCCATTAAAAACCCAGGCGATATGATACCAGGTGCCAGTGGCTAAGACGAAAGAACTGACATTGAAGCCATCATGACTAGCGCCAGTCGTATCAAAATATTTGATAATTAATTTGTCCTTAACGGGATGAGTTGCCCCCCAGCCGGCCGCGGTTCCGAAGTAATGAACATAAGAACCAGCTTTGCTAATAACTCCGGGATATTTAACTGGCTGATTGGTTGATGGGTCGATCATTTCTGACGGTGACTTATCCAGCTTAAGCCAATAGGAAACAGTTATTTTATTGCCGCCAACATCTTGAAAAGAATTGTCCAAATAGGAATAGCTGCGATAACCGGAAAAACGTAAAGCATTAATGTTTATATTATTATTCGACTTATTGCTGACCCAGGGTGAATTGCCGGCATTAGCAGTCCATAGGTCGCTCGTCTGTCCATGATAAAAAACGTTGGAAGCTTTATTGTTGACACTATTTTTGGTTGTATTACCTGTGCCCTCGTCAAATTTCCAACAACCTTTCAGGCCAACATCTAGAGTGGTGGTGGCGATTGTTGTTGTGACAGACGCGGCCATATTGACTGTCTGCCTGGGACTCATCAATTCAACTGAATTTAAAACCGTCTGTGTAGAAAAAAAAGCCAAGGCCAAAGAGGTCATGAGAATAAAACCAACGCCCAGAGTCACAACCTTAATTGTCCGGCCGACAACTCTTGTTCGGCTAGCTGTCCTGACGGTCCGCGGTCCGAAATTATAACGAGGCATAAATTTACTTTAATTGTCTAATCTTATTTATATTATAGCATAAAAAAATAACGGCCAGATAAGCCGTTATTTTTTGCCCAGTATTTTTAGAGCTTCTTTTATTTTTTCTCCGGCGTCTGTGGCCTGGCATCCGCTGAGCGCCTCTCGCGCTTGACCGGGCAAATAACCCAAGCCAATCAATGCCTCTAGGGCATCCCCGAATTGGCTGTCCCAATCACCAACCAGTGGCTGATCAACGCCGCCGATTTTGTCTTTTAAGCCGACCACGATCTTTTGCGCTGTTTTTGGTCCCAGACCGGAAACCTTGCTCAGCACCTCATAATTACCGGTTTGTATGGCTTTGATGATATCATCTATCTTGGCCTTCTTTAGAATGTCTAGGGCACTGCGAGGGCCAATACCGGATATGGTGAGTAATAATTCAAAAAACTCTAATTCCTCACGGCTCAAAAAGCCATACAAATCTAAGGCCGTCTCAGCCACTTGAGTATAGACATAAAGCTCTATTTCTTGACTGAGTGAAAAACGGTTTAAGACGACATCCGGAACAAAAACTTTATAGCCGACGCCGCCAACGTCAACCACTAAAAAATTATCTTTTTTTAGAAGATTGGATTTATAATTTATTTTGCCATGCAAGTAAGCTAGCATATATATTTTTTCCTCAGCAGTCCTAGTTTAGGATTAATTTTGTTAGGCAATATAAATGAGTATACTTTCTGCGTACCACCGTGGGCTTCTTTCAATTTTTCATCTTTTTCATTAAAAATCTCTCTCAGCTTTATTCTATAACAATTCCGCGGAGCCAGCAATTCCAATGCCTCGCCAGATCTAATGACATTGTGCGCCCGAAAATAAACCCGCTGTTTGCCGGCACTTTTTTTGATCTCAATAACTTGACCGACAATCTTCCAGGAACTCTCAGTTTTGGCGGAAGAAAAATTTTGTCGAGCCAGGCCTTTCTGATTTAGAAGAAAGCCAGTGGTGTAGCCACGATTTTCGATTTTGTAAATTTCTTTTTTGAACTCTTTAGAAGGACGGCAAGAAGAGAGACCGTCTATGGCCAGACGATAGGCACGAGTGGCGACTGCCACATAATAAACGCTCTTAGTCCGGCCCTCGATCTTAAACGAGCAAACGCCGACGTCACGCAATTCTTTTAAGTGATCAATCAGGCAAAGATCATGAGAGTTCAAAAAATACATACCTTTATGATCTTCTTCAACAGGCAGAAATTTTCCAGGTCTCAGCTTTTCTTCCAAATAGACGTTATATTCCCAGCGACAGGGTTGGGTGCAAAGCCCCTCATTGGCGCTACGCCCATTGAGCCAAGCCGACAGATAGCACCGGCCGGAGTAGCTCAAACACATGGCGCCATGGACAAAAATCTCCAACTCCATTCTGGGTACGGCTTGATGGATTTCCTTAATGTCTTGCAGGTTAGCTTCGCGACCCAAGATTATTCTTTTAACCCCCTGCTTATGCCAAAATTTCACGGCCTCGCTATTTAGGACATTGGCTTGAGTGGACAAAAATATCGGCAGCTTGGGTAGGATAGATCTAATCAACAAAAGCACGCCCGGATCGGAAATGATAATGGCATCAGGACCGATGGCTTTAATGTCCTTGAGATGATTTTTGAGTTGTTTTATCTGATTGTTGTGCGCAAAAATATTGACCGTCAAATAAACCTTCTTTTTGAGGCGATGAGCATAAGTGACTCCCTCTCGAAGTGTGGCCAGATCAAAGCCGGTCTTGGCGCGCAGGGAAAAATCCGGCAAACCGCAATAGACGGCATCGGCGCCATAGGCCAAAGCATACTTGAGCCGTTCCAGGTCGCCGGCCGGCGAAAGCAACTCGGGTTTTTGATTTTTGCTTGACATGCTGCTCTTTATGTTATATAATACTATTCGTCGCTCTAATAGTATGAGCGCTAAAGGCCGCGCAGTCACTGCGTCAGGCATACAAGGAGATCGGTTCTTTGGATAGTTTCTTTGCCACTGCGTCATCGAGGAATGGCTTTGGAAGCCGACCGTTCGGTGATCCAGAGGATTCAATGGCTGCACACATGCTAGTGCAGACCGGCGTTCTTAACTCTGACGGCTCGCGCAAAGAGACGGACAGGGAGACGGACGATGACAATGGCCGCCATCACACACAATAAGGTCGCTCTGCGACCACACCGCCCACCCGGGAAACGACGTTGCGCGAGTCGCTTTCCCGGGCTCATTTTTTTATAGCGATTTTTATTTTTTATTTTTTTTGACACGACTGACTCGGATTAGGCCGGAACAAGGCGTGATGCTAACGCCTTTTTTCTCCAACTCATCCAAAAACAAATTGACACCCAGAGAATCAGAAGGCATGTGGCCGGCTATTAAAACATTAATATGATGTTTGTTGGCTTCTTTTTTGTGCTCTTCGCTCATGTGCATACTGACAATAGTGCCAACTCCAGCCTGAGACATTTTTTCATAAATATCTTTGGAGTTAGAGGTGCCGCCGGTTATGTCGAGAGTTATTTTACCGGCCTGATTATCAACGTGTCCAACAAAAATTTTGGGGCCCTGCTTTCTTCTAGTAGCTTCTTGATATTCGGGAATGGTTTTTAAGACATCAATAATTTCCCCGACTGTTTCGGGCTTGGCTTTTTTGATCTCCCGATCCAAAAAGACGGCAGCCAGATTATCGCAAGGCGAATGCAAGCACATAAAGTTTATGTCGAGCAGCCGCGCCGCGTCAGTCGAGCGATAATGGTTGTAAGGCGAAAGCCCCCGAGATAATTCCGAGACACGTTCTTTGGTGATGGCTTCGGCGACATTAATCGGTACGCCGTACTGCGCCATAAAATCAGCTTGCATATGAAGCACATCACTCAAATCAGCCAAGGCCGGCCCTTCGGGATGGTGGCTGATAGTCGCATCATAACCAAGCATTTTAGCCAGGATTAATTCCTGGGTATCGCCGTCAATACCGACTAAAATTTTCTTGACCGGACGCCCATTGTCATAAAGCAGGCGCGAATCAGCATAAGGATTGGTCAATCTTTCCAAATCAAAATATTTTTTGTCCTCGGCTGAGAGCTTATCATAACGCTCTTTGGCTTTGGCCAAGTGCCGGCGGACATGCGGCTCGCCCCGCAAATCATTTTTTATGCCTAAACTTAAACCGAGATCAAAAATCTGCTTGAGTGTCATATATTTTTTATGGATTTATTAATAATTAAAACTAGCTAATCCTGAAAATCAAACGGCTCAGCTTGGTGCAAACTGTTCTCATCACAAAACCCAAGAGAATAAAAATAAAAATATAAAGGAAGGTGGCGGTCGCAGCCGGCAGATAGCGGTACAAAAAATCATAGCGGTACATGATCGGCCAATGTATCAAATAGATTTCAAATGAGTAGGCGCCCAGGAGAGTCAAAAATCGCGATTCAGTCTTCCGCACCATAAACAGCAAAACAAAACAAATAACGGTTATCAGACTGATGGTTTGTTCGGGGAAAGCGCCCTGGCCGACACCGGAATGAATTAGAGCCGTATAAAAAATTATGGCGAGCAGGATCAAAACCGTAACAATATAATAAACAAAACGAAACTTTTTTAGAAAGTATAGAAAGTTTAGAAAATATTTCTGCGCGATAAGCGTTTCAAAAAACACGGTCCAGGACGCTCGGAGCCGAGAAGCGAGAAAAAGCAGTTTTAACGGCAAGAGTTTTACTATGTTTATTTTGTCCAATAAGACAAACGCCAAGAGGCCTAAGGGGAAAGCCACGAAGTGCACTTGATAGGCGCCCAACACTCCCGAGCCGACCGGCAATTTGATGCTGGTAAAAATCCAACCCAAAACAAAAATTCCCAAAGCCGAAAGAAGGGGGCGACGACGGCTGAAAAAGAAAGGGAAAATAAGATAATAAAAAATAATCAGCGTGATGAACCACAAAGGCGAATTCAGATCACGATAGAGATCGTTGGTGGGAAAGAATCCCAGAAAATTCTCGACCATGGTGACTAAACCGTAATTAAGGTGAAGAAAAAAATGATCAATAACAAAAAAAGCTACAAGCGAAAGCCAGAAAGGCACAATAATCTTGGAGAGCCGCCGGAGATAGAACTGGCCGACGCTTAGCTCTTTCTTGGCAGAAGAGACTGCCAAGCCATAGCCCGACAAAAACAGAAAAATATTGACGCCCACGCCACCTAAAACAGATAAAGGAAAAATAAAACGCGTATCAGTAAACAAAAAATAGCCCACATGGGCAAAAATAACCGCCAAGATGGCCACGCCCTTGAGCTCATTGGTAAGCGACCGGGGGAAAAGCTCACCGGGTTTCTTTTTTTTGAGCGTGAACAATAGCGCGACCAACATCAAGCCGGAAAAAATAACTGTCTGGAAAATTGGATCGGAAATATTAATTAGCATAAATTATTTTACTCCAAGACAGATAGCCGGCAGACGAGGGATGAAACAAATCGGCCGAATAAAAATCAGGGCTGGCTGATTCTTTTAAGCTAGGATGGTATAAATCCAAACAAGTGATTTTTTTGTCTTGGCAAAGTTTTGCCAGCACTTGATTAAATTCTTTGGTACGTGACTGGAAATAAAAATCGTAGGGTGGCAACACAAGCCGTGGCGAGCCGATGTAAGGAATATTAATCAATAACACCTTGGCCCTGGTTTTGGTCTGAAGCTCATCAATAATCAGTGAAACATTTTTGATAAAATCATCGACTGAGACATGATTATGAATATCATTAACGCCAATCAGGAGCGTCGCATAATCGGGCTTAAAAGCTATGGCCGATGGTAGCTGCCAGGAAAGCAGGTCGGCTGATTTAACGCCCGGCTGGCCCAAATTGACCAACCTAACTTTGCCGTATTGGTCCGCCAGTCGATCAGCCACCAGGTAGGGCCAGGATTGGGTATCAATGGTGGCACCAACGCCAGCCGTCAGACTATCGCCCAGGGCGACAAAAGTGAAAGTGGTGCTGGCTGAAGGATTTTTTGTAAAATCGTAAATCATTTCCTTGTTGACTGGCGGCAAATGCTCTTGTCCTATCTTATGATAAATATAAGCAAAGGAACGATTAAGATAGATGACCGCTACAATTATTATTAATAGGACTAAGAAAAAAATAGTTTTTTTCTTCATTAAGGTATTGATTAAATTTTGGCTATCGCCAGCTTAATGGTTTCGCCATTGAGCGTGTGCTCACCGCCATCATTATCGCCAACCAGCAAATCTTGAGAGATGGTGGATTTTTTCAACTCCGCCAACATTTTTTCACTGGCTATAACCTGGCCAATCACCTCGCCTACGCTTTGATAACGGACGCTGATGGTATCGCCGACAGTTAGCCCCTGTTTTTTGCGCAGATCATTAATGGTACGGATGAGTTCGCGCAACATGCCCTCGGCTTTCAACTCGGGAGTAATGTTGGTATCAAGTTTTACTTTTAGCTCAGCGCCTTTTTCTAAGGTGATGTTTTTCACATTTAATTCGTCCTTAATCAACCCGAGTAACTCGGCAGCTGATTTTTCTGACAGTTTGTAGCCAAAAGCCGTGGCCGATAATAATGGCTGTCGTATTTTTATCCCAGCTTCGGCGCGAGCAGACAGCCCTTGCTCAATAATCTTCCTGGCCTGCTCCATCTGGCTCAATAAATCTTCATCAATTAAAGAAGCATGAACTTCCGGCCACTGCTCCAAATGGACCGATTCCAGCTGTCCCCCGGTTTCTTGGTAAATATGTTCGGCGATATAAGGCGTAAATGGGGCCAGCACTTTAGCCAACTCCGACAAAACAAATTGAAAAGTCATTAGGGCCTGTTCCTTGTCGGTCTTATTATCGCCTTTGAAGCGATCGCGTGAGCGTCTCAACCACCAAGTAGAAAACTCGTCGACAAAACTGGAAAACGGCCTAACGGCACGAGGCAGGTCATAGGCCTCCATAGCCAAAGTCACCTCCTTAACCAACAGATTAAACTTAGACATCAGCCATTGATCTAGAATATTACCTTGTTTTTGAAGTTTGACTGGCTTATCGCCTTTACGTTCATAAAGCTTGTAAAAATTTAGAATATTGTTGAGCAACATGACAATTTTCTGCATGGCTTCTTTGACGCCATTGTCATCAAAATTAAGATTTTCGGCTTGCATCACCGGGGAGGTCAAAAGATAATAACGCAGAGCATCGGCGCCATACTTACTCATAATAATTTCCGGCTCGGTATAGTTGCCCAGTTTCTTGCTCATCTTTTTGCCATCGCCGGAGAGGACGATGCCATTAGCAATGACATTCTGGTAAGCAATTTTATCCATAATGGAAGTTGAATTGACATGCAAATAATAAAACCAGGCTCGGCACTGATCCACGCCTTCAGCAATGAATTGAGCCGGAAAAGATTTTTCAAACTTTTCTTTATTGTCATATGGATAATGCTGCTGGGCATAGGGCATGGAACCAGAGTCAAACCAAGTATCCAAAACGTCGGAGACGCGTTTCATCTCTTGGCCGCACTTGTCGCATTTCAGAGACATGGTGTCAACAATATGCTTGTGCAGATCGAGTTCTGAATTGCTATCACTCATAACGTAAACAACCCGCACCTCGCCTTTTTTGATATAGCTGTCACCGTCCAGCGAACGGATGGCTTCTTCTTCGGTTTTGCCCTTTAGCTTGTTGATCAGCGCCATCAAGGGATCGCCATGAGACACTACAATGATGGTCTTGCCACGATTAGCTTTGACGGTTTTTTCCAGCCAAGCAGACATTCTTTCTTGAACGTCTTTTTCTGATTCGCCTGATTCACCAAATTTGTGATCCCATTTTTTACCTTGATGCAGAGCGTCATAGGAAGCCATTAGCTTATCCAGGGGCTGATCTTCAAAAATGCCAAAATCGACTTCTTTGAGCTCATTGGCGAGTTCATATTTCAAATTTAACCCCTGGGAAATTAAATCGGCGCTTTCTCTGGTCCTGAGAACCGGCGAACTAAATATGACTGTTTCGGCCGGTGAACCATTTAAAATTTCTTTTATTTTTTGAGTGGTTTCGCCGATTTGTTTGATGCCGTTCTTGGTCAGAGGATATTTATCCAGGGCATTAGAATTAATATGGCTGATATTGTTTTCGGCTTCACCGTGCCGGACAAAAATAATTTTGGTAATGGGTGCGCCGCACTCCAGCGAGCCGCGATATAATTCTTCGGCTGAGCCCAAGACTTTCATCTCACCGCAGCCGCACTGCCAAATAGGAATAACGCTAGCCCAAAATCTCTGTCGCGATATAGACCAATCGCGGGCGCCTTCCAGCCATTTGCCAAAACGGCCTTCTTTGATGTGGTTGGGCGACCAATTGATGCCTTGGGCTAATTCCAATGCTCGTGGCTTAATCCCGGTCACCTTAACAAACCAGGATGAGGTCGAATAATTTAAGAGTGGAGTATCACAACGCCAACAATGCGGATAGGAGTGAGTGTATTTTTCTGTTTTCCAGACTAGATTTTTCTTTTGCATATCTACAATAAACTTTTCCTGGGCATCTTTGACATACAGGCCGGCATATTCTTGGGCAATGTCGGCGAAAGTGCCGTCCATCTCAACATCCATCACGACCGGCAAACCATTTTGCTCTGCTGACAACAAATCAATTTCACCATAAGAACCATTAATGGTGACGATGCCCGTGCCCTCAGACGCCTCGACATAATCGGCTGCTACCACATGATAAACGTTCCGACTATTTTTTACTTCAGGCAAACTTTTATAAAAATCAACTAACGGTTCGTACTCCCAACCGACCATAGCGCTCCCGAGAAATTCTTCAACGACTTCGTAATCAGTTATGCCGGCCATTATTTTTTCCAACTGGTCCTTAATAAAAATCAAATGCTCGCCACTGACTTTGACTTTGACATAAGTGAAATCCGGTCCAACGGCCAGGCCCATGGTGCTCAACGTGCTCCAAGGCACGGTGGTCCACGCCAGGAGATAGGTGTCGGATTGGCCCACGACGGGAAACTTCCAGGTCGCGGTAGTATCCTCAATGTCGCGATAGCCTTCGCTGACTTCAAACTGTGATAGAGTGGTCTCACAACGCGGACAAATATGCATGGACTTGTGGCCTTCATAAACCAAACCCTTATCCCAGAGCTGTTTGAAAACCCACCAGATGCTTTCCATATACTCAAAATCCATGGTCTTATAAGGCACATCCATATCGGCCCAACGGCCAAAACGCGGGATGGTTTTTTTCCATTCTTCAACATAGCCCAAGACTTTGGAACGGCAATACTCATTGAAATTGGCAATGCCATAGTCCTCGATGTCTTTCTTGCTCTTGAAGCCCAATTCTTTTTCGACAATGTTTTCGATGGGCAGGCCGTGGCAATCCCAGCCCCAGCGCCGTTCTACATAATGACCGCGCATAGTCCAGAATCGCGGCACCACATCTTTCATTAAGCTGGCTACCATGTGACCATAATGGGGCAGGCCGGTGGCAAACGGCGGGCCATCATAGAAACTATAAGCCGGACCGTCTTTAGTGGCTTCTAAGGTCTTTTCAAAAATTTTATGGTCTTGCCAAAATTTCTGAATCTCTTCTTCGCGTTGGGCGATTGGACTTGTTTCGACCGCGGTTGAGGTGGTTTTTTTCTGATCAGACTTCATAATTTAAGTAATATTATAATATTTCAATATTACGATATTACGGCCATTTAGTCAACCCAAAAAGAAGCCAACTCGGCTTCTTTTTTAGATAAGCTGATTAAGTCTGGAAATTACTGCTCCCAGGAAATAGACTGAACCGGGCAACCGGCAATGGCTTCATCAATTTTGGCTTTTTCCGCCTCATAGTCGGCCTCTTGAACTACGGCAATCATTTTTCCGTCGACTTCTTCTAGTTTGAAAACTGCCGGGCAGGTGGCTTCGCAACCGCCGCAAGAAATGCAACTAGCATTAACTGTTGGTTTCATAATTTTTGTTTTATTATTTTTTCGCTATTATTTCTTTGACTTTTTTGGCCAAGGCCGATGGAGTGTAATCCGACTTGATCAGGTAGCCACCGATGTTCATCTTACTGACCAGGTCCATATCTTTTTTCTGGGTCAAGTTGCTCCAAACATAAATCAAGGGTTTGGGGCTGAGCTTCATTTTACCGATGTCTTCCAAAATACTGAAACCGTCGACTTCGGGCATCATCAAATCAAGTAAGACCAAATCCGGTTTTTCTCTGACAATAGCATCCAGCGCCATGGCGCCGTCATTTATGATTATCGCTTCCAGTCCTTCACTTCTGAATTTGAGAGCAAAAACATCAGCCAAATCCTTTTCATCCTCAATTAGCATTATTTTTTTACTTTTGACAGCCATAAAATTAATTTGGTAACGCTTAACTAATTCTAACCCCTTAAATGATATACATCAAGCGCCGACAGTGGAAAAACTACATTTGTTCCACGGTCTCTATGCCCAAGAGTTCCAGGCCGCTTACCAGCACCTGATGAACCGACATGGTCAGCAACAACCGGGCGGGACGACTTTTTTCATCGGCGGATAAAATAGGAACATTTTGATAAAAACTAGAAAAACTTCGAGCCAGATCAAAAAGATATTTGGCCAATCCGGTGGCCTCTTCCTCGGCAACCGCTTTTTCAATCACTTCGGGGAAAGCCGCCAAGAGCCAAAAAATCTGTTTTTCCAAAACTGAATTTAGTTTAGAAAAATGGACGTCCTTGATGTTTTTAACTGTTTCTTTTTTTAGGATGCTATTGATACGGCTGACCGTGTATTGCAGATAAGGTCCAGTGAAGCCGTCAAAGCTCAACGCTTCCTGCGGATCAAAAACAATAACGCTGTTATTACCGACTTTGAGCAGATTAAACTTGATGGCACCCAAAGCGATTTTTCGCGAAACGCTGGAAATATCTTCCTCTGACCAGTCAGCGTGCCTTTTCTTGGTTTCTTCACTGGCCAAGGCAATGAACTGCTCCAAAAAATCCTCAAAAGGAACAATGTTGCCGGAGCGGGAAGACATGGCGCCTTCCTTGAGAGTCAAAAATTCATAAGCAATGTGTTTCATTGGCCTAACAAAGCCCATGACTTCCAAAGTTTTGAAGACCTGCCGAAAATAAAAACCTTGCCGGCTATCGACTACATAATAACTCTTGTCAATTTTGTATTTTTCAAATTTCAGCTTGGCTAAGGCCAAATCCTTAGTTGAGTAGAGCGAAGAGCCGTCTGACTTGAGAAGCAATAAGCTTTTCAAATTATATTTTTCTAAATTGATAATGGTGGCGCTTTCCGATTTTTCAGCCAGGCCCTTTTCCAACAACTCGGCGACCAGCTTCTTGCCGGGTTTTTCCACTTCACTTTCATAAAAGATATGATCAAACTTCGATCCCAATATTTTGTAAATTTCATTAAGCTCATCCAAGCTCCAAAGTCTGGTCTTTTTCCAGAGAGCGGTCAAATATTTGTCGCCATGCTCCAGTTTTCTTTGGACTTCGTCGGCTTCTTTTTTATATTCTTCATTGTCTTCTATTTTCTTTACAGCTTCGGTATAAATCGCGCCCAAATATTTACCCTTATTTTCCGGCAACTCCTCATCTTTATGAAATTTCTCCAAAGCCCAAAGACATTTGGCGACATGGGCGCCGATATCGCCAATGTAATTGACGGCAACCACTTTTTGACTGGCAAAACGATGGAGATTGACTAGGCTGGCTCCCAGAGCCACATTGCGCACATGGCCGATATGAAATTCCTTGTGCGTATTCGGGCCGGAGTATTCAATCATTATTTTTTCTTTGGGCAACTTCAGCTGACCATACTTATCGCTCTTTTTATAAACTTCTTTGAGCACTTTCTGGCCGAGATATTTTTGGTTAATAAAAAAATTGAGATAAGGCCCGATGTTTTGGATGGACTTGATGTGGCCAGTGGCCGGTATTTTGTTTTTGAGCTCGGCGGCAATCTGATTGGGCGAAATCCTCAGCAGTTTAGTAAAATAAAAACAAGGCACGGACAAATCGCCCATGGTCGAGTCCGGCGGGAGAGTTATTTCCACCTGCTGGCGGTCAATATCCCGCTCTAGGGCCTTAATGACCAGGTCGATAATTTCGTTCTTTATTTTGTAAATCGTATAATCCATATGGGTTATATCTTAACAAAAATAAGGCCAAAAAACAAGCTCTTGACTAAGGATGACGGCAGGATTATAATTATTTATAAGCGATTGGAACAGCTACCAACTGTTCTCCTGATATAGGATTTTGGTTGAAGGACCAAAACTAAGCCGACAGAATGAGTGTCTAGCCCGCCTTAGGCGAGGCAAGAAAACTGGGTGGAACCGCGGGAGCAACAGACAAAAATCTCTCGTCCCAAGTATAGGCTATAATTAGCGTATATTTAGGACGAGATTTTTTATTAAGATAAAAAAATAACTAACATAAACAATATGGAAAAAGACCTACAAGAAATAATGAATCATTCGGCGACGCATATAATGATGCAGGCGCTCTCCCGGCTTTACGGTGCCATACCAGGCGTCGGACCAGCTATTGAGAACGGCTTTTATCACGACTTTGAAGCCGAACATCAAATAACGGAAAAAGACTTGGCTGACGTTGAGGCGGAGATGAAAAAAATCATCAAAGAAAATCTAAAAATTGAAAGAAAAATGGCGCCAATCGATGAAGCCATAAAATCCCTGAACCACCGTGGCTATAAATACACGGCCGAATTAGCCGAAGAGCTAAAAAAAGAGGGAGAGAAAGAGGTCAGTTTTTATGAGCAAGGCGAATTCGCCAATATGTGCCGAGGCCCACACCTGGAGTCCACCGGAAAGCTGGGTGCTTTTAAGTTGTTATCGCTGGCCGGCGCTTATTGGCGAGGCGATGAGAAAAACAAAATGCTGCAACGCATTTACGGCGTAGCGTTTGAAACTAAGGAAGAGCTCGACGAATATCTAAAGATGCAAGAAGAAGCGGAAAAACGCGATCATCGAAAGTTGGGCAGCGCACTTGATATTTACGCTTACGATGATGATGTTGGACCAGGCCTGCCATTATTCTTGCCCTATGGCGGGGCCATGATCGAGGAACTGGAAAAACTAGCCAAAGAAGAAGAATTTCAAGCCGGCTACGTCCGTGTCAAAACTCCGCATATCTGTAAAGAATCCATGTACCTGCGTAGCGGCCATCTCCCCTACTATGAAGAAAGTATGTTCCCGCCAATGGAAGTCGACGGCACCAAGTATTATCTTAAGCCCATGAACTGTCCGCATCATCACAAGATATTTGCTTCGCGTCCCAAAAGCTACCGCGACATGCCGCTCAGGCTCGCCGAATACGGCTCTTGCTACCGCTATGAGCAAAGTGGCGAACTCTTTGGATTAATGCGCGTCCGCTCCATGCAAATGAATGATGCTCACATCTACTGTACGCCAGAACAGTTTGAAGAAGAATTCATTGCGGTTTGTAAAATGTATTTGAAATACTTCAAAATATTTGGCATTGAAAAATACGTCATGCGACTCTCGACGCATAGCAAAGAAGGTTTGGGTAAAAAATATGTTGATTCCCCTGAGCTTTGGAAAAAGACCGAGGCCATGGTCGAAAAAGCCATGAAGGACAACAAAATTGAATATACTAAAGTCGAAAACGAAGCGGCCTTTTATGGACCAAAAATTGACGTCCAGATCTGGAGTGTTATCGGTAAAGAATTCACGCTAGCCACCAACCAGGTGGACTTCGCAGTACCAGAAAGATTCGGCCTGACTTATAAAAACGCTAAGGGCGAAGATGAAACCCCTTTGTGCATACATCGCGCGCCGCTCTCTACCCATGAAAGATTCATCGGCTTTTTGATTGAGCATTATGCCGGAGCTTTTCCAACCTGGCTATCACCGGTACAGGCGGTCATAATTCCAGTTTCAGAAAAGTTCAATGGCTACGGAGAAAAAGTAAAAAAAATGTTGTTTGAAAAAAACATCAGAGTCGAAATCAATGACGGCAATGACTCATTGGGCAAACGGATAAGAAACGCGGAAAAAATGAAAGTGCCCTACATCTTAGTTGTCGGCGAAAAAGAACTGGAAAGTGAGACGGTCGCCGTCAGAAAAAGAAGTGAGGGAGATTTGGGCAGTAAAAAAATCACCGATTTTATTATTGAAATTGAAAAAGAAATTAAGGACAGAAAATAATAAAAATACTACACACAAAAAACACCCGATTAGCTCGGGTGTTTTTTATATAAAAACTAAATAACCAGCATTTCTCCATTCTTCAGTAGTTGCCACTTCACGCCCGTGATTTCTATTTTTTCTGAAGCGATAATCTTATAGCCAACTGTAATATTGTCGCCGACAAACAGACTATAATAAGGGAGCAGCTTCTTTTCTTTGACGATTTTATTTTTCAAATTTATTTGTCGCAGCGCAATTAACTTATTACCATCAGAAAACAGGCAGTTAAGACCAGTATAATCAAAGTCTTTGGTTATCTTTTTAATCGCCTGACCAAAGCTGACCTTTAAATTTTTATTTTGATCCAAGCTATTTAGAATAGAATAGAATAACCGTTCGGAATCAGTCGTGCCCTTAATTGATTTTTTAAATTTGTTCGGGACCGATATTTTATCACTATTAATAATTTTGCCATTGTGGCAGAAAGAAAAATTCTTATGGACAAAGGGATGGGCATTATTTATTTCTGTCTGGCCAACTGACGCTTTCCGCAAGTGACCGATTAAAATATCGCTTCCGGTTTTCAAAATCTTATCCGCGGCTTGAATGTATTTAGGATCTTGAGAGGCGTCATCACCGCTACGCGAGTATAGTTTGATTTCTTTATTTTTATAAACAACAAAGCCCCAGCCGTCATGATGACCGGGTTTTTCTCCTTGTGGCACTGTACCCGCTTCTGACTGTTTTCTAAAACCGGCTAAAACCAGGGCCAGATCGTTTTTATTTATTTTGCCTTTGACGGCGATGATTCGGCACATATATATAAATTAACACACTTGGTAATAAAAATAAATGAAGTGGGTTAAATTTTAAACAAAAAGAAAAGCGGTCGACCTGTGGTAGGTAGCCGCTCTCGTATGAATCGCGTAAGTCGAATGATGTGATGATAAAGGTGCGTGTAAAGCGAATGAACTGGAGACCGATTATTGAAGAATGGTGGGCACGACGGGATTTGAACCCGTGTTCTCTGGGGCCACAACCCAGCGCTCTAGACCAGCTAAACCACGTGCCCACTAAGATCAACTACGGTCTTGATGCCAGGATTCTAGCACAAGCGGCCTCAACTGTCAAGGCCTCCTGTTGCCGGGTGGCCATATCCTTGAGATTAATCAAGTTCTTGGCCACTTCGTCGGGACCGAGGAAGACCACCCAGGGCATATCTTGCTTTCGGGCATAAGCCAACTGAGCCCGAGGAGTGGGATCTTCGCCCAGATAGACTTCCGTCCTGATGCCGGCCCGACGCAACTCCTGCGCCACGGTCATGGCTTTCAGCGACAGATCGCCCATATAGGCCACCAGCACTTCCGTAACCGTGTTTTGCTTCTTTCGAGGCTGAAGCTTGTCCAGAGCCGCGATGAGACGGTCCAAACCGACAGAAGCGCCAACGCCAGCAATGTTGCTATCGGCGATGAAGCGCTCGGTCAATCCGTCAAAACGTCCGCCGGACATGACGCTGCCGAATTCCGGAGCATCGAGCAATGTCGTCTCGAAAACCGGACCGGTGTAATAATCCAGGCCACGCGCCACGGACAGGTCAATGCACCAGTTGGCGTCAGGAATGACTAACGCTTTCAGACCGGCCACAATGTCGGTCAGCTCTTTCCAGCCGATTCGTCCAGAACCGTCTTGGCCGAAGAGCTGATCGAGCGCTGCCAGAATTACCTGCGGGTCCTGGCTTTTGATGCCGAGAAACTCCCGAACTTTCTGCGCGTTCTCGTCGCTCATGGCCAGAGCCGTCTCATCAAACTCGTTGTCTGGCTGACGCTGCAACTCAGCAATCACGCCGTCGAGGCCGATTTTGTCGAGCTTGTCGATGATGCGGAACATCTCTTTGACTTTGTCGCCAGTGCAACCCACCAGATCGGCCAAGCCATTGAGGACTTTGCGCGAGTTGAAGCGGATAACAAACCGCTCGATACCCAAAGCACGCATTACCTCATACATGATTTGGATAGTTTCAATGTCTGCTTCGATGGAAGCGGCGCCGATGGTGTCAAAATCGCACTGCCAAAATTCCCGGTACCGGCCAGCCTGCGCTTTTTCACCACGCCAGACTTTGGCGACGTGATAGCGTTTGAATGGCCGAGCCAACTCCGGATGACGCGCGATGAAGGCGGCCAGAGGCACGGTCAGATCAAAACGCAAAGCCAGCTCCATGGCCATAGTCTCGTCTTCGACGTCCCGATCTTCGACCCCACGCACGATTCGCGCTCGAAAAGTGCTTTTGTCTTGGCTAGGATTTGTGCCCAAAAGCACTTCTGGCCGTTCCATGCAGGGCGTGTCAATCGGTACGAAGCCGAAAGATTCATAAACTCCCGCAATAACAGCCATTAACTCTTGACGGTAAATCTCGTCTCCAGGAAGTGCATCCCGGAACCCGCTGGCTAGCGCCGGCGAGATGGCTCCCGTTGGTACTGCCTGATCACTCATGGCGCTAACCTCCCTAAGCCGGCAATAGCCGGCTCTGTTGTGAATGTTCTTTGCTGTCTGATTCTACTATTCATATATCAATATCTTGCTTATAAAATAATTGGTTTCTAATAATTTATATATTATACCAAAATATAACATTATACTCATAATGTCAAGAAGAGACCAACCGAGATTGACAAAGGCTTAATTTTTAACTATACTGATATTAATCAAAGATTATGAACTATTCATTAAGCCAAATCCATCACGTTCACCAAAAGGGATTATCCTGATATTAATCCTCGGGGTTTTGATGTCAGAATAATCCTTTCTCGGATCGGGAGAGGGTTTTTTAGTTATAGAGGCAGTCGTACATTCTTCAGTATCAACCCGCAAAGCGCAAGGAGTTCAACCAGCCATGCCAGCTAAATATGTAGTATCAGAAGATGTTTGTCGGTTGCTTCCTGGCTGGTCTGAACCCAGAGGATTCACCGTACCAACAAACGGACCACTCCACAAATTCAGGCTCGAGATGAAGAGGGAGTTGGAACGAATTTTCGGCGCCAACAATGTAGACGTCATACGGGCCGAGGTTATCGCTTCTGGCCTGCAACGGCTGACGGAAGATTTGGCGCTGCCCTTGGTTTCGTTGGAAAGATCCTATCACGACGACGCCGCCCATCACCTGCACGTCAACCGGACGGTGGATGAACAATTGACCGACCGGGGCATCAGCCACCGCTTTGGCAGCGAGCCGCTAGAAAGGCAGGTGGAAGACATTGCCCAAAGCGGTGCCAAGGAGGTCGCCCTCGTTGATGACGTTATCTTCTCCGGCCAGGGACTTCTGTCCATGATTCAGCTCTTGGCTCTGTCGGGCGTCCGCGTGCCAATAGTCGTGGCCGGCGTGGCTATCGGTAAGGGCAAGGGTCGGTTGGAAAGCCACGGCCTAGAAGTGCGTCATGTGGTCTACTACAGCGAAGTCATCGACGAGGTTTGTGAACGCGATTTCTGTCCGGGAGTGCCACTCTCCGGACGATCGCTCCACGGGGCTCGGCGCGATATCGGCGTACCCTACATCAAGCCCTTCGGGCAACCAGCACTATGGGCTTCCATACCAGCCAGCCAAGAAACAGTGTTTTCCCGGCATTGCCTGAACATTACCGGCGACCTCTGGGAAGCCATCGGCCAAGAATCCGGCAGAGGGGTACGCTGTTGCGACTTGGAACGATTGCCCCTGGGAGCGCCACACGACGAGACGCCATTTGTTGAGTACCTGCGCGGACTCAATTGACGGCTTTCTGGTGAAGCGGGCGACGACTACGATCGTCCGCTTCACCACCATTTTAAAAACAACAAATATAAGATAAAATTAAGGGATAATAAATAAACGAATAAAAATGACCAGCACGAATTCAAAAAAAATAATTCTTGATGTAGATACAGGCATTGATGATGCGCTAGCGATTATTTTTCTTTATCCTTATCTGGCAAAAAATATTATTGGTATTACCACCTGTGGCGGCAACGTATCGGTAGATCAAACAACCAGGAATACTTTGGCCGTTCTCTCCCTGCTTAAATCGAATATCCCGGTCTACAAAGGCGCCACCAAGCCGCTAGCCAAGAAATCTTTTGTCTATGCTAAGTACTACCACGGGAAAAATGGACTGGCTGACATTAAATTAAAAAATAAACTGGCCATACAAAAAGATAGTGCCACTGACTTCATAATAAAAGCAACCAAAAAATATCCTGGGCTTACTATAGTCACTACTGCTCCACCAACCAATATTGCCCGAGCGATAAAAAAAGACAAAACGGTAGCCAAAAGAATAAAAAAAATATACCTCATGGGTGGAGCCATAAACGTCAAAGGCAACGAAAGTGACTTTGCTGAAACTAATTTCTTTCAAGATCCGGAGGCGGTCAAACTAATACTACAAAATTTTTCCGACATAAACATCATATCATTAGATGTCACAAATAAAACTCTCATTACCAAGAGCGATCTAAAAAAAATAAAAAATAATAGTCCGGCTGGACTATTCTCTCGGCAAAGCATAACTAACTGGTTTGAACTTTTTGGCGACAAAAAAAATCGTCAATTCGAATTATATGATCCTCTGGCCGTATCCGCCGTATTCAAAAACTTCCTCAGCTTCACAAAAATAAAAATCGACATTGATACAAAAAATAATATTGGGCAGCTGGTAAAGGGTCCCTACACAATAAAATACGCTAACAAGGTAAAGACCGCTGAATTCAAAAACTTCTTAATAAAAACCATAAACAGATACAGCTAAAAATAAAACCCGCCATTTGGCGGGCTTTATTTTTAATCTAAGGCCAATATTGACAAAAAACCAATAAACAATTATAATAATGACTTAATAATGTTCTGTCTGCAAACAATCTACGGCACAAGGAGGGCAAGGCCATGAAAATGGTAATGATCGACCAGGATGGTGTGGTCCTAGGACCAGACTATCAGACCAACGCCGACATTTCGTCTGCCATACGGGCATCGCTCGATGTTGGCATGGTATTGATTCCGAATTCCGACACCCCCATCGACCGGCTGAACCGCAACTTCCGAGCGGCTCTCGGCTATGAGCCAAAAATCACTATCGGCGAAGGCGGAGCGGTGGTGCGCTACCTCGAAGAAACCGCCCCGCTGTGTGAAGTGACTGGCATCAGCGATTATATCGACAATCTGATCCGGGCGTTTCGACCGACTGGTTGCCACGCGTCCCTGGGTGACGCACCGACTTGGATACGGGAAAACAAGAAATTCACTCCCGGAGAAGAACTGCTACTGATCGACGGACAACGCCAGCATAGCATCGCCTTCTACCTGCGCCGGGCCAATCGCCAAGGATTAGCCGCCTTAGGCCAAGAATGGTTTGCTCGCGGCCGAGCAATCGCCGAGGATTTGCCACTACCGACGGGTCTGTCACCTTTGGTATTCGATGACCGCTATGGGATAGCCATCGCCAGTCCGACCGGCATCAATAAGCGAGACGGCTATCGCTTCCTGCGAGACAAATTCAAAGTCACCCAGATCTACATGATCGGCGATAGCAACTCGGATTGGATCGGAGATGACGGCGTCATACAGTGCGCGGTTGGCAACGCTTCCGACTCATACAAGCAACATTGTCGCTTCGTGGCCAATCAAGAATACACCCGCGGCCTCGCAGAGTGCCTCGAGTGGATCGCCGTCAACTAGACGCGAAACGAGAAAATGAATAAGCCCTTCCCCCGATGGAACCGCCAGGGGGAAGGGCTTGATTTATTTTTGGATACGTGTGTGCCGGGCCTTACGACATCTCTTGGCGCAGGTCGCTCAGGTAGTCCGACACTTCAACGTCGAGGTGCGGGAAACCGGATTGATCGCGACCAACCGACATCGGAATGCTCACCCGTGGCCTGGAGTGAATCAGCTCACCGATGGTGATACGATGACCGTTGAGCCCATCCAGCAGGCCGAAGAGCTTCCGCGTCTGATCCACGCAGAAGCACGAAAGCTCGTGACAGCTATCTTGCGGGATGCTCGTCCAGTCGCTCATCGGACAGAACGGCAGGACATAGGGCGTCGCATACGATGCGCCTTCGTGGGTGTACAGGGGCATGACACGACCATTCCAGGCATGACCCAGAACACGACCACAATTGGGTGTGAAAGGCATGAAGTCTTGAATGGGCATCCAATCCACGAAATCGCTGATGTGCTCGACGACGATGACATCGCCATCAAAGGCCGTGCGGATGTTGTCGAGGGCTTTGGGAAAGCCGAAGCCGATGACGATGGCCGCCACCTTAATCCGCCGCTCTTGGAGGCGCTGCAACAGGTGCACCATGGTATTGCCGGTGAAAGTACCGTCTTCGGCAATGACCAGGGGCTGTCCATGCGTCGCGGCGATGATACCGTTGATCTGCTCCCCAATGGAGTGATAGCCGGGTCGGGCACCGATGCCGATGATTTCGCCGACGGGATTGATGATACGATTGACTTCCAGGGTGATGCCCCGGCGACGCGCGGCAATCTCCGGACAAGTACTGACGACCACGCAATCTTTGACAGTGGGACGCTCGGACATGGCTTGCGCCAATATCTCGTCGGCCAACTCGCCGGCGGCTATACTGCGCACATCCACGCCACCGTCGCCAAAAGCCTTGCGGATACGATCGTCAATGCCATTACGCGTCTCGTCCAAAAACATCCTGAACGCCGGATCATTGGGCTCGGGTGTCCTTAAGCCGATGCTCCGGAGACTGGAAATCTTGTCGGGTAAGTCGTGGGTGATGACATACGTCCGACGGTTGGGGTGGTGAGGATCGCCCGCTTCATCCTTGGGATGATGGGGATCCCCGTCTGGGGGAACCGCGTGATCGTTCATGGTGCGTGACCTCCATTGTTATCGGCAGGGGTAATTCCCTGGCCGGTTGGGGCAAAACCTAGCGTAAAAAGGACGAAAAAACAATACTTAAATATAATATAAATAACCAACAGAAAAGTCAATTGTCTGTTGGTTATCTTTCTAAAGCTTGAATTGGATTATTTATTTTATCTTCTGGACCTTGCTCTTGTCGGCCAAAGGCAAGCTAAAAGAGAACTTGCTGCCCTGCCCCTTGCCCGGGCTCTCGGCCCAAATACGGCCACCCATATTCTCAATGACGACGCGAGCAAAGTAGAGTCCCAAGCCTGTGCCTTCGGTATGCACCTGCATCATGCCTTTGCCACGAACAAATTTATTGAATAGCCGAGGCAAATCATCTGGCTCAATGCCCAAGCCCGTATCCAAACAGTTAAAAACCACGGACGAGCCTTCTTGATGCAGACTAACCGTCACCGTGCCTTTGTTAGTATATTTCACAGAATTATCGATTAAATTTGAGGCCACCTCTTTGACCTTGTTGCCATCAGCCAAGACCTTGGGTAGACCTTTGGGAGCATAAAATTCCAGCTTCAACTTTTTCATATTGGCCTTAGTCTGAAAATCTTCAATCAAGGCCTTGGCCACAGCAGCCAGGTCAGTGGGCTTGATGTCAAATTCCAAGCGACCAGCTTCAATGCGAGAGATATCCAATAGATTTTCAATGAGATTTAAGAGACGCTCAGTTGATAAATAAACTTTGTTTAGGCTGTCTTTAATGAGGGGCGAAACCTTGCCGAAGCTCCCCTCCTGAATCATTGAGATGTAGCCTTTGATAACCGTCGTTGGAGTCCTGAGCTGATGAGAGGCAATAGACAAAAATTCTGACTTGGCGTCATCCAATCGTTGTAATTCTTTGTTGGCGGAAACTAGCTTGCTGGTGGCTTTTTTGACTTCGTCTTTTAAATGAATATTAAAATTCTTTTGTTCTTCGTAGAGCCGAGCGTTCTCAGTCGCCATGGCTAATTGTCCGGCAATGACGTTAAGAACTTTCAAGTCCTCATTGGTGTAGGGATCGCCGGATTTTTTGTTGCCCAAAAGAATCAAGCCGATCAGGCCCTCTTTGGTAAAAAGCGGCACGACCAAAGAAATATTTAAATCATATAGACCATAAAGGAGTTCGACGCTCTTGGGCTGATACTCATTGGCTTCGTATCGCTCTTTTAGCTCGTCAATGACTTTGATTTCGTGATTGTCAGAGAAGTACCAAGGCAAAACGGCCACCTTGCCTTGAGCAAAACGCTCCAGGACTTTCAAATCAAAACCATTTTGAAAATATATTTTCAGCTGTTGGCTTTTGCCGGATTTATCGACCAAAACAAAGGCGGTACGAGAACAATGAAAGGCCTTTTCCAGACTCTCTGACACCGAACGCAAAAGATTGTTAAGGACGATAGTGGAAGAAATTATTTGGTTGGTCTTGACCAACAGCTCCGAAGAACTATAGGCCTTGATAAAAAGAAATTTGTCGGTTATTTTCTCCAGAATGTTCTTCACTGGCTGAAAAAGAATGGTGATTGCCAATGCCGTAATGATACCCGATAGCCAAAAATAATCCGCCTGAAAAAACTTGTCAAAAAAGCTGACAACGAGAGTTGAAAGCAAAACCAAAATTGCCGTAATGACTAAAACCAACAGAGCAAAAACCGAGGATTTTTTGATGATGGTCTTTATGTCCATCAGGCGATAGCGAGAGATGGCATAGCCGATGAAGCCGACCATGATTAAGGTTGAAGTCGGGCCCAACCAGTTGTAGCGAAAATCACCTAAGAAAGTCAGTATGACATTATTAATAAAACTAATAAACAAAGTAATGGCGGCGCCAGTAATAATCAACTCTAATTGAGACTTGATCAGACCATCGGTGTGCCGCACCTTTTTCACCAACAGGGCAAAGCCCAACAAAAAATAGCCCAAGACGTAAACTCCATAAAAAGTATTACCCCAGTTATAGACCAGGCCGTTGGTGTCCCCGATCCTCTGCGGACCGAGAATGATAAAATTGCCCAACAAAGAGCAGAAGACAAAAACCAAAGAAATCACAGCAAACAAAGTAATCCAAAAATAATTGGCTGTTCTTTTGTTGTGCGGGAAAAAGACGGCAAACATCAAAAAGAAAAACGGCACCGCTCCGGCCAGAATATAAACCGCTCGTCCCCACAGCAAAATACCGCTAAAATCCGGAGCGATCCTGAAAAAATACATACACAAAGCCCAACCGCTGATACTCAGAGTCAGGAGCGAATAAAACATATTGGAGGCGCGAGGTTTTTTCTTACCGGAAATAACCAAGGCCAACAGAAAATTGATGACGGCGGTAGCAATGAGCGCCAAAGAAGTCAGATTCATAAACGTTTTAGTCGGCTAAGCTTAAAATAAAAAGATATTTTTCGTAACCAATTGCCTTCTTCATAGCGATAAAAATTATCGCCCAATGCCACGAAAAAATACTCATAAACCAAATTAAGATAATCTCGAAGCAACCGGGAACTATAATAAATCGGCCAGACCGGATCCTGGGGGTCATTGAAATAATCATGAAGCAGGCCCTTGGAATATTTCTGCTGGAACTGAGTGATAATGCCAATGGGTATTTTGATCTTGGCCAATTTGTTTTTCAGTTTGTCTTTAATAAAGCCATAACCTCCCAGCAGTTCGTGGCTTTCGGCATAATCAACCAGACAAGATATCAGTCCCAGCATAACTAGGTGGCGAGGGAAATAAACATCCGAGTCTAGCTTCTCAACTATCAATCGACTGACTTCAGCTCTTTGATCGCGCGGCATGGCTTCGATTGTCGCCGGCTCAACAAAATCAAAACAGTCTTTTTCGGTCGGTAGGGGGTCGCTGACGATCAAACGTACGGAACCGATAATTTTTTTGTCGACTTTGGCCACAAAATAAACGCAACGGCCGGTTGAATCATAGACGTCGCGGTCTAATCCATCATGGAAATAACCAGCGCTAATATAACCATGGCGCAAATAGGAATCGTGCCTGAATTTGTACATCGAGGATAATTCCGCTGCTCCTGTTGGTTGGCCGAATTCAATCTTTTTTATCGAGCCATCACTTAATCGGGCCTCAAAGGTCTTTAGTAATTTCATACTTTTTTTATTCCCACGTCTAGATAAGCTTGATCGGCATAAACCAGATTGTTCCGACTCACAACCTCAAAACCGCTGGCTTTAAGCAACCCGGCTTGCTCATCCTCGGTCATAAAACTGAACTTTCTGCCCTTATTCTCCTTCTTTATCAGGTAGTTATAATAAAACATTTTAATGAGGCCTGGCCCCAAGACAATCAGTTCGCCAAGAGTCCTGACAAGTCCCTGATTTTTCAGCGCGTCAGCCAAATGCTGGCGGAAAATTCTGGCCGGACTGAATCCTTGACGAATATTACTGACGACAATAACGCCACCTTTTTTGGTCACCCGATGAAACTCAGAAAAAATCCGGGAGCGCAAGTGCTTATCTAAGGTATAAATGACATTATTGGAAACGATGCCATCGAAATAATCATCCTTAAAGGGCAACTTCCGGGTCAGATCGCCATGAATCACCTTGGCTTGCTGATCTTTGGACCGATGAAGCTCAATGCCGGCCAGAGAGTAATCCAGGCCGATGACCTCAGCGCCGCTTTTCTTGACGAGCAAAGACAGATTACCAGTACCGCTTCCGGCATCAAAAATGGTCTGTCCACGCTTAGCTTTTAGGGCGCCGAGGATGGCTGACAACAAATCCTGATAGGGCGTAGCCCGATTCAAAATATCGTAAATTTTGAAATATTTTTTCCAAAAATTATTATCTAGCATAGCGGACTAACTGATTATATTATAAAACATTTTGATAATTATTGATAATCGCCCATTTAGCGGTACATGGCCTCTATTTCTCGGCGATAATTTTCATCGATGATGTGCCGCCTTAACTTCAAAGTGGGGGTGAGCTCATCGCGGACTTCAGAAAACTCGTTGGGTAGCAAGCAAAACTTTTTTATCTGTTCGTGCTCGGGCAAATTGTCATTGATGGTCGAGAGACGCTGGGACAACAAGCCGGCTATCTCCGGACTATCAACCAGCTCAATCGGCTCTTTAAGCTTCAGCCCGCGCTCGGATAAATAATTATTTATTTCGTTCCAGGCCGGAATAATCAGGGCGGAGACAAATTTCCTTTTGTGGGCGATAACCGCCGACTGAGAGATATATTTGTCGGCATTGAGCTCTTGCTCCAGTGGCTCGGGCCAAATGTTCTTGCCGCCGGAAGTGACCATCATTTCTTTTTTGCGGCCGATAATTGTCACAAACTTCTCAGGGTCAATAAAGCCGATATCGCCGGTATGAAACCACCCCTCTTGATCAATGGCCGCAGCTGTTTGCTTTTTGTCCAAATAATAACCCAGCATAACCATGGCGCCCCTGATTAGAATTTCCCGCTCCCGGTCAACGGCCAATTCGACGCCGTCAAGCGGCCGACCGACCGTGCCGAATTTGTAATTATCAGGAGAGTTGACAGCGACAACCGGCGCAGTCTCGGTCAGGCCATAACCCTCTAGAATCAGCAAACCGATTTTTTTAAAAAACTTAGCCAAACTCGGATTGAGCGACGCGCCGCCGGAAATAAGCAAACGCAAATGGCCACCTAATTTTTTCCTGATTTTTTTGAAAATAATTTCATCCAGCAACTGATGGCGCCAACTGCCGATATCCTGTTTCAAGGCATAAAAAAATAGGGCTCTTTTCCATTTTGATCCGGCTTTGATTTTTTCATAGATATTTTCGTGGAATTTTTCCAGCACGCGAGGCACGCAGATTAGCACGGTCGGTTTGACCTCTTGCAAATTCCAGGGCAGGGCTTTAACGCTTTGCGCATAAACTATCTGGCAACCGGTTAAGAGCGGAACATAATAGCCGGCAGTTCTTTCTAAAACATGCGACAGCGGCAGGAAAGATAAAAAAATATCAGAGGTACGGGTGGGAACGGCTTTGGTGATGGCTTCAATGTCGCTTAAAAAATTACGATGAGTCAAACAAACGCCCTTGGGCAAGCCGGTGGTACCAGAAGTATAAATGATACTGCAAACATCGTCGCCAAGAGTGCTGGCTGATTTTAATTCCTTGTCTGCCCCCTTTTTTATGACATCGGACCAAAAAAATAGTTTTTTCTTGCACATATCCTGCAGGTCTTTTTCTAATTCACCGACAAAAATTATGCTTTCTAAATATTTCAAATCGTCTTGCACCAAAAGAATTTTGTTTAAAAAATAATTACCGCCAACAACTACAGTTTTGGCCCGGCTGTGATTTAAGACATAGGCAATGATCTTGGGACTGAGCGTGTTATGAAGCGGAACAGTGACAGCGCCGATCGCCATGGCACTCAAATCAAAAATGGCCCACTCCGGGGAGTTTTTGCAAATAATTGCTAGATTATCTTTGGCGCTAAAACCGTAATCCTGCAGGCCGGCGGCAAAGATTTTGACCGTCTGAGCCAGCTTTTTATAGCTCAAAGAAAAATAAACCCGATCTTTCTTGTAAGATAGAGCTTTTTTCTTGGGATATTTTTCGGCAACTTTAAAAAATTCTTCGACAATCGTAGTCTGTTCCATATGATTAATTATAACACAAATCAAGAGATTAACTAAAACAAAAAACGGCTGGGCTGGCCCGAGCCGCTGAAGGTCTTATTTATTTAGGACTTAATTTTTCTAACCTTCTCGTCGTTGATGCTTTTCTCTAATCGCACCACCTCATCAAAGTCATCAGCGTCTGAAATCCGATTACGTCTTTCCAGGCCACACTTTTGGCATTTATGAACAATTATCCATTCTTGTTTTTTAAAATAAATATCCACTGGCTTCATTAGGCCACCACACTCTTCCTGGCGATCGCCGGGATTTATGTCCACATGCTTGGACCACAAACATTTGGGACAATGATTGGTATAGCCATCGCCTACGGTTTCTTGCCCGCAGTGTTCACAGACAAAATTTTCAATTTTTTTTGTAAAATGTTTCATAATACTATTATCATATTAAAATATGAGAATATTATCAAATACGCATCAATAATAACCAAAAAATTAACATTGACAAAAGTTTATTATCTTGATATACTGGTATTTAGCTAATAAATAGCCCGCAAAACATAACTTTAATTAATAAGCTGCGGGACTTTTGGGGATTATTTCCCAAGGGTTAAACAATATATTATGTCTACTAACACCACCAACATAAAAGGTGCTAAAAAAGACTCCCTAATGGCTAAACTGCTTGAAGATAAGCAGTATTTTAATTTGCCAAAAATCGGAGACTTGGTAAAAGGCACCGTAATTTCAGGCAATAAGAACGAAATCCATATCGACTTAGGCGGCGTCGCTACCGGCGTCGTGCGCGGCCGAGAACGCTACGACGAAGCCGAAGAATACAAAAACCTGCAACCCGGAGTAGAAATAGAGGCCACGGTTTTGGAATTGGAAAATGAAAACGGCGAAGTCGAGCTCTCCTTCCAATATGCCGGACGCCAAAAAGCTTGGCACGCTTTGAGAGAGTCCGAAAGGGACAATGTCATTATCTCGGCCACCATCACCGACGCCAACAAAGGTGGCTTGATGATCAAAATAGAAAATGTGCCGGGCTTTCTGCCGGTTTCACAATTATCGCCGGAACATTATCCGAGAATACCGGGCGGCGACAAAAATCGTATTTTGGAAATACTCAAGAACTACATCGGCAAGAAATTTGATGTTAAAATAATTGATGCCAAAGAAGAGGAAGAGAAATTGATCGTCTCAGAAAAAGCGGCCTGGGAAGAAACCCAGAAGGACGTCATAAATAAATACAAAGTTGGCATGATCGTTGAAGGCACGGTGACAGCCGTCACCGACTTCGGCATCTTTGTCGAATTCAGCGACAAACTGGAAGGGTTGATCCATATTTCAGAAATCGCTTGGCAGAGAATCGACGATCCCAATAATTTTGTCAAAGTTGGTCAGAAAATCAAGGCCGAAATAATCAGCATTGAAAATTCCAAAATTTTCTTATCGATGAAAAAGATGTCAGCTGATCCTTGGACCGGCATTGAAAAAAAATATCAGGTGGGACAAAAGGTGCCCGGAACCGTCATCAAAGTCAATCCTTTCGGCCTATTTGTGGAACTGGAAGAAAATATCCAGGGCCTGGCCCACATTTCTCAATTGACCGACAAGCCGGTTGGCAACATCAATGACGTGGCTAAGGCCGGTGATAAACTAGATTTTTATATTGTTTCCATGGAACCAAAGAACCATCGACTGGGACTGAGCTTGAGCAAACCAGAAACAAAAAAACCAGTTGAAGAAAAGGTCAGCGAAGAAAAGCCAAAGATAGAAGAGCCGACCGAAGAGAAAACAGAGAATGAAGACAAAGAAAAAGACAAGGAAGACAAAAAGAAAGAAAAGAAAACAACTAAAAAAGCCAAAAAAGAATAACAAAACTTAATCCCCGCCACTTCTGGCGGGGATTAAGTTTTATAGAGAAATAAAAATTTAAAAAAATAATCAGTTGCTTAAGATGCCGGCCAAATAAATCGCTCCGGCGATAAAAGTAAGGACGATGGCAACCAAAATTAATAAGCCGGAAATCAGCACCAATGGTCCGGAGTTAAAAACCAGGGCCAAAAAAATACCCAAGATGCCGGCAACCTGAAAAAACATTTTTGACTTGCCCCAACGGTTGGCTGTGAGCAAATACTTGGGTGACCGAGCCAGGGCCAAGGTGCCGCCGACCACAAACAGCAAATCAAAAATGATTATGGCAAGCAACAACCAATTGAGAGGATAAAAATAGAGCAGAAAAATCGAAGTGAGCATAATAAGCAAGCGATCGGCTAAAGGATCTAGAACCACGCCCCAAGCAGATTCCTTATGTCGTACTCGAGCCAAGGAGCCGTCGAGACTGTCGGAGAGAGCAATGAGCAAAAAAAAGACAAAAGCCAAAACAAAAACTCCCGAAGCCAGAAAATACAACAAGACCGGCAAGAGAATTAAACGCAAAATTGTCAGCTGATTGGGACGAATCCAGGAAGGCAAAAGACGCAAGACGGTGACTGTCCAAAATCCATCAATTTTCTTTTGCCAATAATTTGACATTTTGCCAAAAAGTTATTATTATGTTATACAATCAGCTTAATTACAATTATAACGGAAAAAACACTATATGAAAAATATAACAAAAAATATTATTATCGCTGTCGTGATCTTTCTGGCCATTTCAGTGCTTTTCGGCCTCTACAATGCTCCAAATAGCAAGCCCAAAGAAATAGACAGCATCACGCTGGTCAATCAAATAAACAACGGAGACGTTAAGTCAATTGATGTTAATGAAAGCCAGCTTAATGTGACTCTAAATAACGACCAAAAAGAAACAGTGCAAAAAGAGTCGGCAGAGAGCTTGAGCACCATGCTTAAAAACTATGATGTTAATATTGATAAAATCAAAAAAATAGCTATTACGGTAAAAAACGGCAGCGGCTGGCAATTCTGGCTGGCCAATATATTGCCCTTTGTAATTCCGGCTCTTTTATTGGTGGGTTTCCTGTGGTTTATGATGCGACAAGCCCAGGGAGCCAACAGCAAAGCCATGAGTTTCGGACAAAGCGGCGCCAGAGAATTTAATCCCGACAAAAAAAATAATATCACCTTCAAGGAAGTGGCCGGTGTCAAAGAGGCCAAACAAGAACTCCTGGAAGTTGTTGATTTCTTGAAGAACCCCAAAAAATTCTTGGCACTGGGCGCGACTATACCAAAGGGCGTTTTGCTCTTGGGCGCTCCCGGAACCGGCAAAACTTTGCTAGCCAAGGCCGTGGCCGGTGAAGCCAGCGTCCCCTTCTTTAGCATCTCCGGTTCAGAATTCGTCGAAATGTTTGTGGGTGTGGGCGCTTCGCGTGTCCGCGATCTGTTCCGACGAGCAAAAAAGAACGCCCCTTGTATTATCTTTATTGATGAAATAGACGCAGTCGGCCGACAACGAGGCGCGGGCTTAGGCGGATCGCACGACGAGAGAGAGCAAACACTAAATCAAATACTGGTCGAGATGGACGGCTTTGAGCCCAACACCAACATTATTGTCATGGCTGCCACCAACCGACCCGATGTCTTGGATACGGCCTTGCTACGTCCGGGACGCTTTGATCGACGTGTCACGCTGGATTTGCCCGACATTAAAGACCGCGAAGCGATCCTGGAAGTGCACGCCACCAAGAAACCCCTGGCCAAAGAAGTCAGTTTGCAAAGCATCGCCGAAAGGACTCCGGGCTTCTCCGGAGCCGACCTGTCTAATCTTTTAAATGAAGCAGCTATCTCAGCGGCTCTCAAAAATCAAAAAGAGATCGAATTGAATGATATATTAATGAGTATTGATAAAATAATTCTCGGACCAGAGAGAAAAAGCCACATCTTGAGCGAGGAAGAGAAAAAAATCACCGCTTATCATGAAGCTGGCCACGCCTTGCTGGCTCATGAACTACCTAATACCGATCCGGTCAGAAAAGTCTCCATTATCGCCCGGGGCAGCGCCGCCGGCTACACCCTGAAACTCCCCACCCAGGATCGCAAGCTGCATAGCCGCACCGAATTTATGGAAGAGCTGGCTGTGATGCTAGCCGGCCGAGTGGCCGAAGATGAAATATTCCATGAGGTGACAACCGGTGCTCAAAGCGATCTAAGGCAAGCCACCAAGCTGGCACGAAAAATAATTTCCGATTACGGCATGAGTGACAAATTAGGACTGAGAACTTTCGGCGAAAAAGAAGAGCTGATCTTCTTGGGCCGAGAATTGCATGAGCAACGCGATTACTCAGAAAAGACTGCTGAAGAAATAGACGCGGAAATCAGTCAAATGATGGAAAACGGAGCCAAAGTAGCCAAAAAAATCATCAACGACAAACGAGAATACCTGGACAAGATAGCCAACACCCTACTAGAAAAGGAAACCATTGAGGCCGAAGAATTTGAAAAACTATTCAGCTAAGAGCAAACATGAAAAAACTCCGGAAGTTCCGGAGTTTTTTTGATAAGAGAATAAAAGCCATCCAGCCTCTCCGCCAAGATTAAACTTATTTATTATTTATGGTATAATTATGTTATACTAAACTAGTAAATTAATTCAAACAATATGGAGACCCCCTCACTCTATCGACCAATACTGAGAAAATCCTGGCTAATTACCAAAAAATTCAAGAGCTTGTGGTTTTTCGGTATTTTTGCCACTCTAGTCAGCAGTGGCGGAGAATACGAAATAATTTCCCGCGCCGTTTATAATCCATCTGGCGGAGGATTTTTCAATGATATAATCAACAGCTTCCGTCTAGGCATCAATAATGGCCTGACTATGGCCGGCGGGCATCTCTGGCAGAATATTTGGCTCTCTTTAACGCAAAATACCCAATCAATGCTGACCGCTATAATCATTTTAGTGGCGGCCGTAGCCGTTACTTTATTTATCGTCTGGCTAACCACGGTCTCGCAAATCGGCATAATCAGAAACGTCGCCCTAGCCGATAAAAACAAAAAGATTAGCATCAACGAGGGAATATCTTTTGGCAACGCCAATTTTTGGCCGGTACTATTATCTAACATCGTTTTAAGAGTTATTCTGTTTGCCCTATTCTGGATCATCGGCAAAGAGCTGCTTTTCTTGCATAAGACAGGACTCTGGGGCATAATAGCGTATTATGTCTCCTTTATACTTTTTGTCATTATCACACTCTTAGTGTCCTTCATTATAAAATATCAAATATACTATTTGCTACTAAAAAAGCAAAGTTTCATTGACTCGTTCAAGTCAGCCTGGAAACTATTTATAAAAAATTGGCTCATTTCGCTGGAAATGGCGCTATTGATGTTTTTGGTTTATTTGGTTATGGCTTTTATTTCACTATTTATATCGGCAGTCTTGTGGGCGCTCTTTTTCTCAATCGTACCGATTTATTTATCCATTCTGCCTTTCGCGGTAAAATTAGCGCTGGCCGGCCTATCCGTCGTCTTATCGGTTGTTATTGCCATATTCATAGCTTCAATCACTACCACCTTTCAGTGGACGGGCTGGACCATACTGTTTAATAAACTGGATGGCGGCGACGAAGAAAGTAAGATTGCCCGGCTATCCCAGCAGATTCAGCAAATACCGGATTATCTAGGAAAGAAATAGTCAACCATTACAGTTAAGCCCCGAATCATTCGGGGCTTTATTTTTAATTAAGTTACGGCCAGCTAACTTGTAAAAAAAAGCCAAAAAAACTATAATGAATATTGAGATAAGCTAAATAATAAAGCACAACCATGTCAAAATTAGGCCCGTCACTGGAAGATCTGTTGCCGCATCAGCCCCAGGCCGATGATGACGAATCGACCGGAGAAAAACTAAAAAGCAAAATAGAAGAAATAACCCTAAAAGAGAAGGAAAAAGAAATAGAACAAAATGCAGCGGCCATCGGCTTGCCTTACATTAATTTGTTCGGTTTTAGTATTGGCCCGGATGCTATGACCACCATCCCCCAGGACCAATCGGAAAAGCTAAAAACTGTCTGCTTCCTTAATACCGGCCAGGAATTACGCTTGGGAACAGTCGACTATAATGATGAAGTGAAACAGCTAGAAGAAGAATTAAAAGAAAAATTCCACGCTTCGGTCGCCACCTACATCATCTCCCAACACAGCTTCGAGCATGCTTTCAAAATCTACGAAAATCTACCTAAAATCAGAAAATTTGTTTCTGGCATTGAAATCAGCGAGGCCGATCTAAAAAGATTCGAAGATGAGATCAAAACCTTCAAAGACGTCAACGAGAAAATCAAGAAAACCTCATTGACCGAGCTGATCACCTTGATTATTGGCGCGGCCATTAAGTCCCGCTCCTCGGATATCCATATTGAAGCCGAGGAAAAAGACGTCAAGGTGCGCTTCCGCATTGATGGCGTCTTAAACGACGTAGCCAATATGGATAAAGATATCTGGCCTCGCGTCATCTCCAGAATAAAGCAGATGGCCAAACTAAAAATCAACATTTCCGACCGGCCCCAAGACGGCCGCTTCTCGATTTTTATGACCAATGACCGAGTTGATGTCCGTGTCTCCGCCCTACCAACGGCTTTTGGCGAGAGCGTGGTTATGAGATTGCTAATGTCGTCGTTTGCCAATATTTCTTTTGAAGAACTGGGTCTTCGTGGCCAATCCTTCGAGGTGCTTTCCCGAGAGATTGCCCGACCCAATGGCATGATTGTGACGACCGGTCCGACCGGTTCGGGCAAAACTACCACGCTCTATGCCATACTATCCAAGCTTAATGATTCGGAAACAAAAATCATCACCATTGAAGACCCAATTGAGTACGAGCTAAAAGGTGTCAATCAAAGCCAAGTCAACAATGAATATTCGTTTGCTAAGGGCTTGCGTTCAATTGTCCGCCAAGACCCGGATGTGATTATGGTCGGTGAAATTCGTGACCTGGAAACAGCGGAAATCGCTATTCAGGCGGCCTTAACCGGACATCTAGTGCTCTCGACCATCCATACTAACGATGCCTTTGGCACCATCCCCCGCTTCTTATCTATGGGCGCCAAGCCCTTTCTCTTGGCTCCGGCCCTAAACGTCGCTATCGGCCAAAGGTTAGTCAGAAAAATTTGTGAAAAATGTAAAAAGGAGGTCACGCTCGAGGCGGACATTATGGAGAGAGTGAAAAAACTAGTTGATACCATACCGGCCAACTCCGGCTATAAGGTAGAATCAACCAATATGAAATTTTATCAAGGCGCCGGCTGTGATGCTTGCCAAGGTATTGGCTTTAAGGGGCGTATCGGCATCTATGAGATCATGCCCATAACCGGCGAGATGGAAAAAACCATCAGTCTGGGGAATCTGTCAGAATTCGACATAAAAAATATGGCGGCCGCCATGGGAGTTATTACTATGGCTCAAGACGGCGTGCTTAAGGCGCTGGATGGCATTACTTCCATAGATGAGGTGTTCCGCGTAGCGGAGTAATTTTCACTTTTCTTTTTTTAGTAAAAAGAAAAGCTGAAGCAAAAGAAAAAAGCGCTCTCTCAAGAAAATCTAGTGACAAAATTACAGTCGTTCGCTTGAGCCAACAAAGGTAGCTAACGCTGCTGGTGTTGGCTTATAAGATCGCTCACTTCCTATAATTTTGTCACTAGATTTTCTTAGGTGAGCATTAAATACAAAATGCTTAATGAAATAAAAAATCACCCAGACTAAGTCTAGGTGATTTTTATCTCCCGGCTGTTGCCGGGCAAGATTTTAAAGTTGATTTTTATAGCGTGCTTCGGCCAAATGTCTTTGACTTTGTCGGCCCACTCGATAATGGTGATGCTCTGACAATCCTGGAAATATTCAGTTGCCCCGATATACTCCAACTCCGATCCGGCATCCAAGCGATAAGCATCAATATGAACCAACTGCTTTATTTGACCAAAACGGGCTTTATAATTTTTCATCAGGACGAAGGTCGGGCTGGTGATAATATTTTTGACGCCCAGACCAGAGGCGATGCCCTTGGTAAAGGCGGTTTTGCCGGCGCCCAGATCGCCAATCAAACACAAAACCTCCCCGCCCTGCAACTTAGTAGCCATTTTTTGGGCGAGATCTATTGTTTGTTTTTCTGAAGTTGTGATTAATCCCATATATTTATTTTAACTCCCAATTAGGATCGGCGGTGAAGTTTTTCCAACCATCAATTTTGGCTTTGGTTTTTTGACTTAAGTAATAAGCACCAATGGCCACCATAGCGGCATTATCGGTACAAAGCTTAAATTCCGGGACAAAAAATTTCAACTTCTCCTCTTCGACGGCCAGACGCAAACTCTCGCGCAGTTTTTTGTTGGCAGCAACTCCACCAGCGAGCAAAACCGACTTGGCTTGGAATTTTCTGGCGGCCTTAACGGTCTTGCCAACCAAAACATCAACCACGGCTTGCTGAAACTCAGAACAAATCTCGGGCACTCTTTGTTTCTTTTCTGGAGACGACATTTTTTGAACAGTATAAAGGACGGCCGTTTTTAGTCCAGAAAAAGAAAAATTAAAATCATTATTTTTTAGCATGGGCCGAGGCAAATTTATTTTTGTTTTTTTACTTTTGCCCAGTAGGGGCAAAAACTTCTCGGCCTGAGCAGAGACAATGGGCCCACCCGGATAGCCCAGACCCAAAAGCTTAGCCACCTTGTCAAAGGCCTCGCCGGCCGCGTCGTCAACGGTCTGGCCGATTTTTTTGAAATTAACATGGTCTTTGAGCAAAACCAATTCCGTATGACCGCCAGAGACCACCAAACAAATAGCCGGGAACTTTATTTTGTTATTCAAAAAGTTAGCGGCAATGTGTCCGTACATATGATTGACGGGTAAAAGCGGTTTCTGCCAAGCAAAACTCAGAGTTTTGGCCGACTCCACGCCAATCATCAGGGACGTCATTAGTCCCGGCCCACCGGTTGAGGCAATAAAATCTAGCTGCTTAGGACCGACTTTGGCCGACTCTAAGCTCTCCATGATCACCGGCAAAATATTCTGCACGTGATGGCGCGCCGCCACTTCCGGCACCACACCACCGTATTTTTTGTGAATATTGATTTGGGAAGAAACAACATTAGAGAGTATCTCCAATTGATTTTTTTGGCCACGCAAAACGCTGGCCGATGTCTCATCGCAGGAGGTCTCGATGGCTAAAATTGTCGTGGTTTTATTCTTATTCATATCTAACATACTAATATACAACCGAGAAAAAATCAAACCTATCGGCCTGATTTTATCTTGGCCATAACTAACTGATAAAAATCTTCGGCGATTGAACCCTTGGGGACCAATCGGCCCTCGGTCTTGGCGTAGCAGGGCTGAGTTAGGGTCATTCGGCCGGTTTCTACCAGCTCTTTTCGTAAGGCATAACCCAAACTTCTGGTCCAAACATTCTTCAAGTCATCATGGCGAATATCCTGGCAATAACGGAAAGCCACGGATTCATTACCTGGACAAGCTTGGATGCGACCGTCTTTTCTGATGAACATGCCGCTGATGAATTGGTTGCAGATAATTCCGGCATAGGGTGAAACGCCTTCTTTCTCTATTTGATTTGGAGTCATAATTCCCTGCTCTATCAGCCAGGAATAAGCGTCGACATACAAATTTACTAGGTCGTGACTTTTGAAGTTATCATTATTTATTTCTGCCATATCTAAGCCCTTGCCACTGACCATGGTCGGAGCCAAAACAACTGGAATATTTCTCTTTACGCCCCACTGAAAAATCTCAAAGGCCTCATCAATATTATCAAGAAGAACCGGCGCGCAGATTAGGGCCAATCTTTGGCAAGCGGGATCACTATTCATTCCCAGGCGAGCTGCGTTCTCTAGGCCTCGATTTCTTTTGGCGCTGAAGTTCTTAATCGAAGTTTGTAGCCGCTGATCTTCTGTTTCTGGATCCGCTGATGTAAGGCCAACTAATAGGCACACACAGCTATAGTTACATAACTTTTTACAAAAATCTTTGGCTGGCATTGAAAAAAGCTTCCGAGCCAATTCATCATCGCCTAAAATAACGCCTTTGGTAAAAATTCCAACTTTAATTTTTTCGTTTTCAAAATAATCTAATATTTTAAACAATTCTGGATTATGGAGCAATTCACCTGGACCCAAAAATTTAATTGATTCCAGGCCAAGCTGTTCTGCCTTATGCATAATCTCTTTTAATTCTCCAAAATTCATTAAAGGATTATTGGTATCTGTTTTACACTCAAAACAATGCCGGCAACCGATTTCACACTGGTACTTCTCTTCTGCTCTTTGACTAATCTCCTCTCGAGGACCTGAATTTACTTCTTTGACGTAATCATCAGGACTAATGCTGACATCTAAGGTTAGAAGCTTATAGGTACCATCAGATAACTTGCTCTTTAACTGTTCTTCAGAGAAAGCCCAACCGTCTATCCAGGGACGATAATTTTTTGGAAAACCGTCGGTGAACACTTCGGGGACATTCGGAAATATTTGTTTTTTATGATTTTTGAATATGGTGTTGGCGGTCATATTATTATTTTGGCTATTAATTTGTTTTTTGGCTCATTTTAATTATTAATTATACTTAATTTGACATTATTAGTCAATCATTATATAATAAAAATAATAATAGTTGTCTAATAATATTTAAATTTAAACTAAAATATGTCGAAAGAAAATCCACAAAAATCAGTAATGGACTTATTGAAAGAACTGGGATTGTCTGATAAGGAGTCATTAATCTATGTGGCCCTACTAAAAGAGGGCTCGGCCAAAGCCGTAACCGTGGCGCGAAAAACCGGCATCAACCGCACCACAGTTTATGATTTGTTCGATTCCCTACTCCAGAGAGGCCTAATCGGCAAATCCCGCAAAAAAGCCGCGGTTTATTTCAATGCTCTTGGACCGAAACATTTGTTGACTTATTTGGATCGGGAGAAAGAGGAAAAAGCTAAAATAATCGATTTGCAAAAACAAAAAGTCGAAGAGTTGCTCCCGGCCATCATCTCCTTGCAAAATCAAGCGACAACCAAACCTAAAGTGATGTTTTTTGAGGGCGAAAAAGGCATGCGTGAAGCCTACGAAGACACACTGAATTCAAAAGAAACAATTCTGGCTTATGCTAATGTGGCCACCATGAATGAGGGCCTACCTAATTTTTTTCCTGAGTATTACAAAAGAAGAGCCGCAAAAAAAATATTTATAAAAGGAATTATGCCTCAGAATGGGCTCAACATTGAAAGATCCAAGTTCAATCAAGAAGAAATGAGAGATGTTCGTTTTTTGCCATCACCTGAAAGCACCTTTTCACCGGAAGTAAATATTTACAACAACATAATCCTGATTGTTTCCTGGAAAGAAAAAATGGCACTGATCATCGAGTCAAAAGAATTGGCCGATCTGCAAAAAGTAATCTTTAATCTCCTCTGGAACGCTTTGCCGAGAACTAAAATTGCCTAGAGATCAGACAACTAATAAAAAAACAGCCGCCCGATACTTGGGGCGGCCGTTTTTTGACTTACTAAAAACTATAAGGTTGTAATGGGACGACTTTGAACAATATAAAATTTATTTTTTTCCATGGCCCATTCGATATCACAAGGAAAACCATAATGCTCTTCTATTCTTAGGCAGATATCAACCAGCTCCATTATTTGTTTAGTGTTGAGTTTTCGTTTGGACGCTCTGTCGACTGGCACGTTAACTTCCTTGTTGCCGCTAGATGAAACGACGAGCATTTTTGTCTGTTCGGAAACATTCACGTCTACCAAATCTTTTTCTTTCTTGTGCACAACATAAGAATCCGGAGTGACCACGCCACCGACGATATATTCGCCCAGACCCCAACAGGTCTCGATAATCATTTGATTTATATCTCGAGTCACTGGATGAACGGTGAAAGCAATCCCGGCCACTTCTGACTGAACCATTTTTTGCACCACAACGGCGACCGAGACACGAGTCTGGCGCAGGCCTTTTTCGTTGCGATAAAAAATAGCCCGCGGAGTAAACAGCGAGGCCCAACATTTTTTTACATTACCAAGAAGAGTTTTGCGAGTAGTATTGAGATAGCTCTCTAATTCTCCGGCCCAAGAAGCAATCGATGAATCTTCGGCCGTGGCCGAAGAACGCACGGCCACAAACTTAGCGCCCAGCTTATCAAAATCGATTAAAATCTCTTTTTCCAAGTCTTTGGGAAAACGCGCATCATGGATCAAGTCGTAAATGGCCACAGAAGTGTTTTCAACGGAGGCCACATCGTCGTAATTCACTTTATCGAGTTGCGCCTCTATCTCTTGTTTGAGATCTGTCTCGGCCAGAAAACGGTCAAAGCATGAAGACAAAACAACAAAGCCGGCCGGCACGGGTATTTTGGCTTGTGTCATTTCTCCCAAAGACGCACCTTTGCCGCCGGCGATGCCCACATCTTTTTTTGACAATTGTTTAAAATTTTTGGTGAACATATTAATGGACTAATCATAATATAATTTGGCTAAAATTAAAAGGCCAAATGAAAGCTTGCCAAATAAACCTGGCTAAATTTGATTAACAAAAAAATACTGCAACCTTTTGGCTGGCGTAAACGTATTGATTAATAGAGGACCTATTATTATAAAAAGAACCAAGACGAGGAGCGTCAAATGGACACATTTTAATAATCAAGGGTCCTAAAAGCACCTCAATTGGGGGAATTAATATAAAAAATAAAGACCCAAAAACACCCCGAGAACGTAGGGGTGTTTTCGGATTGAAAAAAAACAGAGCCCTTTAACGACGCCACCTGGCATCGTCTCGGACTCGGGCTAAAAAAGCCAACTCGGACGCTTTGGCGAATCGTCGCCAAACGTCATGGTGCGCGCGCCAATAATCGTTTCGGCTTCGCGTCCATCAGTGTTTGCCTAATGGCGTTAAACGCCTCGGCCGGATAGGCCAGATCCTGGCGTTCCACGGATCCAATCCTGACGCCAAACAGCTTTTCACAGGCATCAAGAAACCTCTTCTTGCCGGGGGCGTCCTGCCAGTTGTCCCGCGGTTTCCATGTTCCGAATTCTATCAACTTGTCATAGAAGGCGCGACGAAAATCCCCTAGATTCCAGACCTCGCCAGGAAGACATTCAATAGCCACGATCGTCGGCTTTGCTGTTCTGGCATGTCTGGCATAGACGTATCTACGCTTCACATATGTCGTCAATACGACCACCATCCTTTCTGAGTTTTTTCACTACACTTCGGCCAAGTTCTGATTATTTATAATCTTTTTGGCGCGATTAGTCAAGATTTGTTGAAAAACAAAAAACCGGCTTAAGCCGGCGATCGGGACAAAAACTTTTCGGTTCTAGGCGGTCAGCTTGTAATCTTTGGGAAAAAGCTTCTTGGCAATATGAAAAATACCAAAGGCGATGAAGGGCGCTGAGAAGACATCAATGGAATAATGAAGATGTCCCAGGAGTACGGCCGTGCCGCCAATAGCTGAGGCGACCAAAAATAGATACCTAAAATATTTGTTTTGCCAAAAAACCAAGGCAAATAAAAATGGGAAACCAGTATGCGCCGAAAAGAATAAGTCTTGGCCCTTACTAAATTTCTGAATAAAATCATTAGGATTAATATATAATTCGTCGATGGGCGTGGCCAGATGAGTCAGAACGATAAAAAAAGACCGGATAAGAATAAAAATAGCTGCCGCTTTGATGCTAAATATGATGTATTTTGGTTCACGGAGCAGAATCAAAATTAAGAGAAAAATTAAGAGTACGGCCCCTTCGGAATATATCAGATGCACGTCCACGACCGGAATATTATCCAAGACAATATCTGAGACTGAATTACTGGCGCGACTGGCCGCATAAACATTAGCATACTGGTTGATAAGCAAGCTGGAGACAAAAATCACGCCGGCCAACAAGAGATTGGCTAGTAGCTTTTTTTGCGACCAGAGGGCGCGGTGACGACTTAGGGCTTTATTCATACTATTTACTGTTTATATCATCAATATAGCTTAAAATCAATAAAAAGTATATAAACTAAAAAAACCCGTTAAGGCCGATTTTGACAGGTTGACTTAATGGATAATTTAGTATAAAAATAGGGCAAGGACGGCTAGGTGGCCGCCCCCAAATACACGAATGTTCTGTGAGTAACCAATCAGGTGATGGAGGATGAGAGTCATGAAGAAAGCGCTGGCGGCCCTACTCTTGTGGGGCAAATTGGGCAATACTGAAGAAGTCGAGGGTTGGCTCGGAGTGATGACGCTGGAAGATGTCATGGCGTTGGTGACGAAGTTTCGCATTGAAGTCATGAATCTCGTGCGGGCAAGAATATCCGAGTCGCGGCAGAGAGCGGATGCGGCCGAGGCGGGCGTGGTTTCCATTGAAGGATTGACGCCTGATGATGACGAACCAGATGATCCGACGACACCTGCCCAAGACGACGCTGCCCCGACTAGGCTGAAACGCGTCTACCGCCGGAAAGCCGTCAAGCCCGAAGGAGGCGGTGGCACGGGAAAGAAGAAAGGTGCTCCGACCAAGGCCAGGACCCTCTACGATCACATCCGCACAAGTAAGGTGACAGATTGCACTGTGCAGACGCTCTCCGAGTGGTGCCACAAAGACAAACGAATGAATGACGACGGAGCATCGCTGGAGGTGTGCAAGGGTCGACTCTCCGTGATGTTGGGGTATCTCAAGGGCCACAAGACCATGAAGATCACGATCGACAAAGGCGTTGCCCGTCCCTTTTGACGCTGCCCCTAGGAAAGGGGCTAAAACCAGAGGGAAGGGGCCGCCAAAAGGCGGGCCACCGAAAAGCGGCGCAGGGCCACCAGAAGGACTGCGACCGCCCGTCATGTCGACCAAAGGCAATGTCTCCACCGATTGGAGAGATATGGTCTGGGCTGTCCTAGAGAACCATGATTGGACGCTAGACTTCGACCAACTGGTCGACGCGATCGAAGAGGAGGCATCGGAATACGGCTACGACGTGACGAACATTAGTCGGAAAGTCCTGGAAGGTCAGGCGCGAATCGCTCTGAAATTCTGGAAAGATGCCCAAAGGATCCACGAGGACGTCAACGGCGTGATCAAGAAAGGGCCAAAGCTCGAACCTGCTCCGCCCGCCAAATCTGGCCACGTCAACCCTGGTGCGACTCCGAACATAGACTCTGACACCGGGAAATGGCTGATCGAAACTGACGCGCACTGCGACGATGCCGTGCTCGCGGCGATCAGAGAGGCCCGGGCGGCTAGCTCGGATCCTGTAAAAGAGGCCTACTTGAAGGCCACCATGCTGGAATCGGGAACAAAACATTGGACGTTCCCAGCGCGCATGAACGCTAACGATATATGCGAACGGATAGAGAAATCTGTCTTCAGATTACTCCTTGACGCTTGGATCCAGAGGTTCAACGACGAGCTCAGACCAACCAATAAGACATGATCCGAGTAAACCGCAACGACGACAACCCGGTCCACGCACGAACACGCGTGGGCCGTTCTTTTTTTTATTTTAAACACTATTTGACATAATCAAAAATTTATGCTATTTTATTAGGTATTGCTCTTTTCAAAAAGTACCCAAAATGCCCACTTATCTCGTTGGTAATATTTAAACTAAACTGATGAGCTATGAAATTATTTATTAATTTCATATTTTTTTGTTTAGTTTAAATGGAAGCCCAAAAGGGCTGGACTATAGTAGCGGAAGGAGACAGGACCATGAATGAAGTTCCCAATTTTCAACCCGGCGAAGTCACCCCAGTTATTGCCTACGCCGAACAAGCACTTGGACGTCTAGCTGAAAGGATTAGACTCAGTGCGGACGACGCAACCACATTTGAACGGCTCTTCATGAGGAGTATGATTGCCAATGCGGCCAGAATCGAGTCAAGCATCAACGCTCCCTATGTTCCGGCCTTAACTGAGTCCAGGGAGCTGCTCGACTTCCTTGGCACTATTATCGTCGGGGAAGAAAGCCGACTCATCGGCGCAGACAACCTGCGCTCGGCACTTGCCTTCATGACTACGGGCGGCAACGTATTGTTGGTCCAAAACCACACAAGCGGTGCCGACACTCTCGTCATGGACCGACTAGTCAACGATGAGTTTAGCGGTGTAGCTAAGGATTGGCTTTACATGTCCGGTCACGCTGTCAATCTGTTTCTGCTGCCCCTGACCATAACGGGAGCGCTTCATCGGATTCAGATCTTCTCGACCAAATATTGCGTTCAAGCCGATGAGGCAGTACGGTCCAGCATGAGGACGCACAATGCCAGATCGCTGGCCACCATCGCACCGATAATTATGGACGGCGGCAAGCTGATCGGGCTTTACCCCGAGGGTGGACGTGGCGAGGGCGCCTTACTCCCAGGCGAACCAAGGACAATGAAAATACCGCAACTGATGGCCTCGGTTTCGCCGAAGGGACTGATGGTGTTGCCAACCTACGTCAGAGACGCTACTTCGATACTCCCGGTGGTGCGGGGAGACAACGAGTTCAACGAAGTCCTGGAACACCTCCGTCGGGGCAACGCCAGTATCGAATTCGGCCCCGGTGTAATGTGGAGTGATATCCAACCCGGTCCTACGGAGCTCCAAGGATTTATAAACGGAAGATGTTGTAGAGAAACCACGCCCGATCAAGCCCTTAAACGGTACTTAGTTGACCGAGTGATGGGGCTAATCGACGCAATGGCTACCGGCGCGCAATAAACCCAGAAGTATAAGGAGTGCCCACATGAAGGTGAGAATTATCGGACTGACCGGATCACTACAGAGCGGAAAAACGGAGCTGGCCCATGTGTTTAGCCACGGAGGATTCTGCTTCGCCGACCTGAATGATTTTGCGAACGCAGTTCGACAGCCGGGATCGCCCTGGTATGACGAATACGTACGACTGGGGCTGGAGGACGACATCTACGACGATGGCCACAAAAAGACCTCGTACTACCTGAAGGTCTTGTCAGACCCCGAATTATTTCAGGCGATGATGGCTATCGAGTTGCCGGCGGTGAAAAGTTTGTTTGAAATAGCCCTTTTCAACAAACAACCAGAGATGCCGGTGATATTGAATTGGGGCTATGCCTACAAGTACCTGGGACAAATCCCCATGGAACACGTGATTGTCTTTCAGGCCAGAAAGGAGGTTTGGCTGAGACGATTACTGCGCCGCGCCGAACGGCTGGGCATTAGGGGCATGAACACCAAATACATGCTCCAATTGGTGGCCAACATCGATATGGAGCCCGAGGTCATCCTGGAGAAAGTACGCGCCCACATGGACGATAGGGTAACGGTATTTGACACCTCTGACGATGACTGGGGCGAATGCCAACTCCCGCAGGTGTTGGCGCCGCTACTTTGAGGCCCAATACGAATCAACCCACACGGGCCCTTCCCGCGAGAAGGACCCGTGTTTTATTTATAAGGGTTACAACTACAGCTATCCGCACTCGCGCCACCAATATACCGAGGGGTTGAGGCGGCCCTTTTTATTTAACCAAAAAAATAAAGCCCTCACCCCATGAGATTGACCCTGGAGACGTAATGTGCTAAAACAATAACGTAATAATGAAGATTGCAGAAGGTACATTCGGGGCGATTAACCAATAAGGAGCTGGGAGGCCGATGGGCAAACATCCAAAAATAAGAACGCTAACGGGACCAACCGCCAAGACCAGAATCACACTACTCTTGGCAATGGCGCGACGAATCGGAACATAGACCGCCACAACCGGCACCGGAAAAAGAGAACCGTACTGTCACAGTGACTAGTCGGGGGATGTTTAACGGCCAGACCCTTACCGTCAAGAGCTTCGTGGGACTGCCCGAAGAGGGTGACGAAGTGACATTTGAAACGGAGGTCGACGGACGCGGCACGTCAGCGATTCTGGTTACGCCTGTAGGATACACCGGACCAGTCAGACACGATTCACGCCATAGCTGGTCAAGCTGACCGAAAAGAAAGCGACCACCACCAACCGATTATTAGTCCGGGACGACGCTCCGATGAGCTGTCCCGGCTGTATTTTTTTATGAAAGAAAATTATAATAATCTAATTCGATTCTCCGTTGGCAAATTAATAAAGATAAAAATATCTCCCCAAGATGGGGAGATATTTTTATCTATCTTGTACCGCCACGGAGAATCGAACTCCGGTTACCAGGATGAAAACCTGGTGTCCTAACCACTAGACGATGGCGGCAAAATGTTTCGTTGTTTTTAAATACCAAACTGGTGTCCTAGTCCTGGGCAGCGCTTGATGCTCCCAGGGTCGCATCCATCGGCGTCTCGACTTCGCCCATTAGGGCTTGTCTCACTGCTGCCCGTCCTCCCTGTCGGTCGGACCCACTAGACGATGGCGGCAAAATGTTTTTTAAAACAAGAACATAAAAAATTATAAACTAAAAAGAGCCAAAAGTCAAGACCTGATTTTAAAAATATTCTTAAGGCGTGGAGGTTGTAGTAGAAGCTGGCGTGCTAGAGGTGATCACGGGAATTGTCGAAGATGTCGAAGTGGAAGAACCGCTACCGCCAACCAGACAGACCGCCTGCCAGGGCTTGTAATGCGAGACAAAAGTTTGTTTTTTTACTTCGCCGCTGGCGTAAGTAATGGCATAGTCAAAGGAAGCGCTGACTCCTTTGTGGGCGCTTTCGGTACACTTCTTTTGCCCGGGTTTTAGATCAGGCGAGGGAATATACTTGGTGTCAGGAGGCGTGATCCAACCCCAAACTTGCGGCTTGGTGCGCTCGGCTTTTCGGCCATCCTTAGTGCCCCAAAATTCAAAAGTGAGTTTGCTACCGCTGATCTTGGCCTGAATCAAAATATATTTGCCCGTGTCATTGATAAAGCGCACATCCGGATGCGGGATATAAATCGTAGCATCAACTCCAGGCAAACCGTTTTCCAAATAATAAGTGACATTATAAGAATGGTTTCGTCGTTCAGTAATAGGCAGTCCCGAACCCATGGCGGCGCGAAAAACCGTAGTACCGATTTGACACAAACCACCACCGAATTCGGGCATAGTCTTGTTGCCCTTAATAACCAATTCCGGCAGATAGCCGGTCGAGCCATCAACATCGCCCAAAACCTTGATCAGCGAGAACTCTTCTCCGGGCAAAATAAGCGTGCCATGTACTTTGCCGGCGCCAGTTTTAATATTATGTATCCGATTACTCGGACTGCCGGCAAAACTCGATTGGCCAGAGCCGATAATTTCTTTAATGCCCAAATCGTTGACGTCAGCTATCAATGTTTCCGGTTCAACAACTTTGACGCTGACCGTAATTTTTAAATTAGTAAAATCACCGCTAGCCAATTTATTATTCAAATCAGCAAAAGCTTTTTCCCGATCAACTTCCAAGCCGCTTTGATGAGTGGAGACGCTGACCGGCTGACCATTGACGATTTCAACGTTGGCATTTTTGGGCGCCACATCAATGTCGTTAGCAATATTTTTGGTCAGCCAATAATTAAAACTTTCCTGGTTGATGCCCAGCGTGCCGACGGTACCGGTAGCAAATTCCAACATTGAGGCCAGATCGGTTTTGCTCATATTCCAAACCCGATCTTTATAAAAAAATCTCGGCGCTGATTGAGCCAACAAACGATCTACCAGGCCGGCATTGTTAATAAACATATCCTTGGTCATCGTCGGATAACTGACAACACTTAAGAGCTCAACACCATTTTCGCTTAGCCGACTCAAATTGACCTTGATCTCGGCAATGGCTTTAGCATAATCAAAAGTCAGTCCGGATTTCTCGGCCAAAATTTCGGTCCGGCAATCTGCGCCCTGGCAAGTGACTTTGGGCTTGGCGTTTTCTATCGGCTGTTCCAAATCGGCGAAGTTCTGGCGCAAAACCTTATCTAAAACTGTTTCATCTAAATTGTAATAGGCGGGAAAATGCCGACTACCGACCAACAGTTGAGCTTCCAACCAAATACTGCTGAACCAATTGCCAGCCCGACCGTAATCATAAGCATCGAAGACGGTCTTGTGTTCGTCAAAATTCAAAACACTCTGCGACAAATCCGGATCAGATAAGCCCTCGACTGAATTGAATTGCAAATTGACAGTTTTGTTTTTTTCATAAACAATCTTGACGCCATTTTGTTCGATGTCGCTGGCGGCCTTATCGACTAAGTTAAAGGCCTGGTCTTTGGATAATCCGCCGACACTGATATCGCCGATATAACTGCCGGGAAAAAATTTGCTGGCATAACTGATTTTAAAGATAAAAAAAACACTGCCCAAAACTAAAAGCAAGATAAAAATAGCGGCCGGAATAACCACTAATAGCCGCTGCCTGTTTTTTTGCTGTTTATTCTTGCCGACTAATTTGACTTTCAATTCGTCCAACAAGTTGTCCTCCTCATTCATTGGTTTTTAGTAATTGCTTTAAAATATGTTTAGCCTTTTCTTCTTGACTTAAAGCCAACTCGGCATCGGTCTCGGCCAATACTTTTAGCCCGTCGCCTTCTTTGAGTCCTGCCGGCAACAAATTGGCCGGCCAAACCAAATGCTGGCCGTCAGTCAAAACTAACACGGCCTTGTCGCCTTCGAACCGATCGATTATCGCTGATAAAAAATTATTCGCCATAAAATTATTAGTCCTCGTCCAGTTGCCTGATCTTAATTGAGGTGGTTTTGTATTTCTTGGGCAGTTTGATGGTCAAAATGCCGTTTTTTAAACTAGCTGAAACTTTTTTCTGTTCGACTTCCTGAGGCAAAACAATGGAACGGCTAAAAGCGCCCCAATAGCACTCCCGGCAATAAAAATCATTGTCCTCAACTTCTTCATCCATCTCACGGAAACCGCGAATGGTCAAGAGGTCATTGCTGACGGATATCTCCAGGTTCTTGGGATCAACGCCGGCTATGGTCGCTTTAATTACAATGTATTGAGAGTCATGATAAACATCACAAGACAGTTGGGCCTCGCCCACCATCCAATCACTGACTTCTTGATCGCCATCGTCGCTTTGAAAAAATGGTTTTTGGCTCACCTTGGCTGAAACCGGCTGATTGAACTCTGACTTTAAAATTAGGGACATACGACAGGGGTTAAATACTATAAATGTTTAACATATTATAACATAAACAAAAATAAAAAGTAAGTTTTTGTTTTTGTGTTCTTTCGTCAGAAAGAACCAAAGATAATTTTTATTAAGATATTTTACCTTTTCTTTTTTATATAAGAAAAGGTAAACCAAAAGAAAAATCGCAGCTAGTATAAAATTCAGACAAAATCTAATGCCCTGAGCGCTAATCTCTAAAACTCGCCTAGACGGCTCAAACAGTTAGAGATTTCGCAGTAGCGAACGCGCTCAGGGCTTGATTTTGTTCCTGAATTTTATAGGGCTGCCTTCAAATGCCGTATTTAAGGCGAGCCTAATGAAAATCCAACAATAAAACAGGAAGAGTCCGAACGTAAATTTTAATCTGTTTGAGCGGACGAATAGTGAGCGAGTTATTAAAATTAGTGAGGACGACCCTGTTTTGTTTGGATTTTCATTGAGCTCGCGCTTTTTCTTTTTGCGTCTGCTTTTTCTTTTACTAAAAAAGAAAAAGAGACAATAATTTAATAAAGAAGAATCTTTGGTTCTTTTTATAAAAGAACAAAAAACAAAAAAGACTACTTTTTTATCTAAATTTACATAATAAATGACCATTTTGAGTTGAAAACACCAAAAATGGTCATTTTATCTCTTGACAGTATTTTAATTATATGCTATAATGATAAATCCAATACATGCAAGTTTGGATTGGTCTTACGCCTACAGTGTGGGGCCAATGTACGGTAACAATTTGTGTTTATGTAGTTAGGTGTGTGGAGAATGCCCTATTGAGGGAGAGGAGACGAACATGAAGGACGCAGGATCGGCAGCAGGAACGACTGGTGGAGCAGGCGCGGGTAACCCGGCAGATACGGGAGCACCCGACAAGGAAGGCACGCTCGAAGGAGCTGTCGTACCGGTGAATTCTGTGGGCGTTATCATGGCCGGCACCGGCGAAGGCAACGACGACGGCAACCCCGGCACCGTGACCGTGGATGATGCCGGCAAGGGCAAGCCGGTGGATCTGATCATGGAAGGGCCGGGCGGACTCGATGAGGCGCCCGACGGTGGCAAACCGGCGGATGACGGCGGCGGATTCTCGCCGGCGTTCGACGTGCCGTCGACCCTGTCGCCCGAGGACCAAGAATGGCTCAACTGGCTCATGTCGGTGCGAGGCATCGACCGGTACGAGGATGTCGAAGTCATGCGCACGTGGCGCGATCGGCTGGATAACATCTTCGAACTCGACACGCCACCTGCCGAAGTGAATGACCAGTGGGCGCGAATCAACGCCCGCATCCGGGAGTTGGAAGCGGAGGGCAGCGAGGAACTCACGCCGAGACGGCCGATCAGCGGCGCTCGGGTGAAACAACGCCAGACTGCCAGTCAGCCCCGTCAGCAACGGAGCTGGGCGTGGCCCCTGTGGTTACTCGTACTCGGTGCTCTGGCGATCTCGCTCTGCGCGGGCTACGCCGTCTATATGAGCCGGGATCGCGCGGAACAGGCCGAGCAGAACCTGCGGGCCCTCCTCAGCAAGGACGGGCGCGTCGGCCAACTGGAGAAGCACTTCGTCGATGGCGGGGACTTCTCCAAGCTGAAGGCCGAATTCGACAAGGGCGGCCGCGTAGGCAAGCTGGAAAGCGCGTTTCTGCCCGAAGGCCGCGTGACCAAACTGGAGGCGAAGTTCGCCGATGACGGAGTCATCGAAAACCTGAAAGCGATCACCGTCCAAGACCACCAGGCCCTATTCGGCAAGGAAGCCAAAGACGGGGAGCCGGCGGTTGCTGGATTGGTCGACAGGGTGGGAGATCTGACCAACGGGCAAAAGAAGCTTGAAGGCGACGTCCACCGGAAGGTAGACGATGAGCTGAAGCGGATCCACTCCGCGCTGGTCCGCGACCTGGCCGAGAACGCCAAGAAGGTCGAGACGGCCACGATGACGGCGGCCACAGCGAAGGCGCAAGCGGACAAAGCCGAAGCGACAGCCAAGACGGCTGATGCCAAAGCCACGACCGCTGGCGATCAAGCCGACAACGCCTTGGCATTAGGGCGAGCCGGAGCTAAGGGGCTCCAAGCCATAGCGGATTCGCCTAGCGGACTGCTCAACAAGAGCGTACCGCGGCGCGTCAAAGCCGAGGTCAACCGCGTGATGAGCGCGGAAGAGATCGACGTCGCCTTGCGAGAAATCAAGGCGGCGCACGCGAAGTAACGGCATCCGAAGGATGGCGGGGTCAACAATGACGCCTCCCTAGGTGCCACGAAGACGAAAGGGTTCAACAGTAGAAATGAGCACGAAGCTCACTGTTGAACCCTTTTCTAATTGTGGCAAAAAGACTTTTCGTTTGCTATAATGCCGGTATGAAATTAATTGCTGTGCATAAATTAATCAACCTGACAAAAAACCTGCTGATCAGGCACAAATTGCTTTTGGGCTGTCTACTCATGGGCTTTTGTTGGCACTTCTCGGACAAGCTGAGAGACAATCTCAAACTCAAATATCTGGCCATATCGCTAGTGACAGCGCTAATCAGTTGGCTGGTTTTCCAACTGATTAAATATCTTTATCACAAAATAATCAACAAACTGCAATTGAGCGACTTCTGGCAAAAAGAATTTGCCCGAGCATTGGACGCTCTTTTTTTTATTTTCACTTTATTATTCATTTTTTTAATCCTACACTTCGGCCTGCTCAAGCTTATTTATATCACGCTAATAATCGGCATACTCTTTGTCTATCTGCAACGGATCTTCGGCTATCACCGGCAAAGCGGTGACAAGTGGCGACTAGTTAATTACAAAACTTTTATTTTCAGCTATTTCATTTTTTTCTTTACCCTGATTTTCCAATTCATCGCCTACAAGATGTACCTGCTTAATGACGAGTTGCGCGTCAGCACTTCCCTGTTCCTGCGCGCCTGGGCCATAACTATGTTTTGGCTCTTGGGCTTTGCTGTCAGCGGATTGATTTATACTTCAAGTCAAAAGAAATGGCGCTACCTTGGACTGATAATTTGGACGATATTCTTTAGCGCGGTCACTGTCGTCTTGACCATTAATTCGGGTGTCTTGTATTTCTCTGGCTTATACTTCAATCCTACTGCCCTATTTCACATCCAAGGCGCCGGCGCCGTGATTTTTAACACCATGCCCTTATACATAATGATACCGGTGTTAGTAATTCCGGTGGCTTTGATAATTTTTATGGTTCGACGACTGATCCGATCGGCCGACCAGGCGCCGACCAGATATTGGCGGGCTTACAGCTGGCTGGCGCTGTTTCTGGCAATCGTCTCGCTTATCGCTGCTCATGCTTCGATCACTCGAACACCGGAATTTGTCATCACCAAATCCTTTTATCAATACTGGCACGGCGACACCAAGGAAATAAAGATGGATGACGGCTTGCGCCAGAAGCTGGAACGTTTCGGTTTGTTTTATCGGCCGAATGATTTCTATGTGGCGCACAAAGAAAAAATATTTTCCACCACCACCAGCTTTTTGCCGGAAAAACTGCGCCAGCAAAAACCCAACATCATTATTATCTCTTTGGAATCGTTTTCTAGCCGATTAAGCGACGTCTACAACCCCCGCTTCAAAGACTTGACCCCGGGACTGGAGAGAATGGCTGACAACAAAAATACCACCATCTTCAAAAATTTTTATAACGCCTCGACGCCGACCATCACCGGACTGATGGCTCAGATGTGCTCATTCCTGCCGCCGACCGGACATGAAGAAATAAACAACAAAGGAAACCTGCAAAAAAGCTATCTCCTGTGCCTGCCGCAAATCTTAGAAAAATATGCTGGCTACAAATACAGCGCCTACATCACGGCTGTCGAGAAAAATTATGCAGGCAAAGACTCGATGTTTGAAAGCATGGGTATCAACGAAGTCTACGGCACAGAAGAAGTGGCCAAAATAATCAAAGCGCCGTCGCAGTCTTCTTGGGGTTATTCCGACCATCAGCTTTTTCCGGCGACTTGGCAGATCATCCAGACCAAAGCCAAAAATCCTTTCCTGGTGGTATTTTCGACTGTAGATACGCACCAGCCTTTTAATCTGGCCAAGGATATGATCAGATATGGCGACGGCAAAAGCAATTTGCTTAATTCCATCCATACCACGGACGATGCCTTCGGCAAATTCTGGGACGGCTTCATCAACAGCCCCTTGGCGGAAAATACCATATTTATCGCCGTAGCCGACCATGCTGTTTTTCCTATGGCCTATGACGCCAAAACTTTTCCCGAAGAAAACAAGCTGACTGCAAAAAATAAAATAAGTTTTTATGATGAAAACTTCTTCCTAATGTATATACCTGATAGTATCCTACCCAAAGAAATAAACACCTACTCTTCGTCTATTGACCTGACGCCGTCGGTGCTTAATCTATTAAACATCAACGTGCCCAATGCTTTTGACGGCCATTCCATCTTTGATGACCGCCCGCTCTATCCGGATCTCCTAGGCATGCATGAACTGGGACTGTATATCAACCAGCTCAACGGACCAGGCGGGAGAACAACCAACTATACCATACCTTCCAGCCTGGAGTGTCCGGAATACACTTCGACCACCGATATAAATGCTCCGCTCTCCGAATGCGAGTATCTGCATTTTTACAAATGGAAACGGCAAATGATGGAGGAAGGCCGACTCTGGGAAAGATAATGACTGTTAAAATAAAAAATTCGAGCCGAATGGCTCGTTTTTTTTGCTGATTGCAATTTGAGTCCAGACCTGATATCATAACTTAAACAAAAAATCACTACCAAATTTATGCCCGACAACACCAAACAGTGGGTCAACCAAGCGCTCGAGCCGACCGGTATCGTCATGGACGGCCCCAACCCTTGGGATCCACAGATCAAAAATCCCGCTCTTTACGACCGCGTCAAGGCTCAAGGATCACTGGGCTTGGGCGAAGCATATATGGACGGCTGGTGGGAATGTGAACGCTTGGACGAATTCTTTTATCGCCTGCTTTCGACTGATATTTATTCGCGCATCGGCCTGTCTTTGCCGGTTATTATGGGTTTTATCAAGGCCAAACTATTTAATCTGCAAGCAGTCAAAAGGGCCTTTGAGGTGGGCGAAAAACACTATGACACTGGTAATGACCTATTTGTGGCCATGTTGGGCCAGAGCATGACTTATAGCTGTGGCTACTTTAAAGATACCGGAAACCTGGACGAGGCCGAGGAGGCCAAATTGGATCTGATTTGCCGTAAGCTGGACTTGAAGCCGGGACAAAAAGTTTTGGACATCGGCTGTGGCTGGGGCAGCTTTGCCCGACATGCCGCCAAAAACTACGGGGTGAAGGTGGTGGGCGTGACTATTTCCAAAGAGCAACTCAAGCTAGCTCAAGAACTCTGCCAGGGACTCGACGTAGAATTCCGCCTACAAGACTATCGCGAACTTAATGAAAAATTCGATCATATTATCTCCATCGGCATGATCGAGCATGTCGGCAGTAAAAACTATCAGACTTATATGGAGGTGGCCAGACGCTGTCTCAAAGACACTGGTCTGTTTTTGCTCCATACCATTGGCAGTTTGAAGTCCGGCAATAACACCGACCCATGGATAGGAAAATATATTTTCCCCAACGGCATGTTGCCCTCAATCAAACAATTGGCCGAGAGCGTGGAGAAAAAATTCGTTATTGAGGACATCCATAACTTCGGGGCTTACTATGACAAAACCCTAATGGCTTGGCACAAGAACTTTGAAGCCGCCTGGCCGACATTAAAAAATAATTACAGTGAGAGATTCTATCGCATGTGGCGCTATTACCTCCTGTGTTGCGCCGGTGCTTTCCGCGCTCGCTCCATTCAACTTTGGCAAATAGCCCTATCGCCTCATGGCGTGCCCGGAGGCTACAAATCAATCCGATAAATATCCAATTAGATAATAAAAGACCCGCCAACTTGGCGGGTCTTTTATTATCCAGAAGAGATTATTTTTTGTGCGGCCACTTTTCCCAGGCCTCGACATACACGGACTTAACCTTAGCTGAGTAGGCATCAATGCCTTTTTTCAAGTCCTCCTTGACCAAAATATCGTCAGCTCCCCCATGAGTAGAATAAGCATGATATTTATTGATTATCTCTCGACTGACTTCCGGATTATCAATCCACATACAAGGCAAGTACAGATTGGAATTATAGGGTTGCTTGTGGCGCAAAGCTTTAAAAAAATCCGAATTCATCACCTGTTTAAGCGATTTATCTTTGATATTATCAACAGCAAAATGGCTAAAGATGCAGGGTTCAACATCACCCTTGGAAGTGATGTGAATGTACTCCTTAGCGGCGATACAACCGCCGACAAACGGAGCGTCATTCCAAAAATCAACAATAAACAAGGGTTTAGTATCTCGAATATGAGCGACTCGTTCCAAAAGCATGTGGCGTTGTTCGGGCGTCGGCATTAAATTAAGATCCGGATCCTTGCCAATCGGCATATAGAGGAAAAACCAACCGATGAAAGCGCCTTTTTCGATCATGAAATCAATGAATTCATCGCTGGAGATCAAATCGACGTTTTTGTTGGTGACGGCCGTAGAAAAACCAAAAGGAATTTTTTTCTTCTTCAGGATGTCCATGGCTTGCATGACTTTTTTGTAGACGCCCTGGCCACGGCGCTCGTCAGTCTCTTTTTCAAAACCCTCAATACTGATGATCGGCAGAATATTTCCGACTTCAATCAGCTTATCGGCTACTTTTTCGTCAATCATAGTGCCATTGGTATAGCACTGAAAATAGACGTCTGAATGCTTCTTGACAATATCGAATATTTCCGGATAGAACAATGGCTCACCGCCCAAAAAGACAAAGAAGGAAACACCCATCTCCTTGCCTTCGCGAATAATACGGTCAAGCGTCTCTACGGTCATGTCATCGGCCTTGCTGTAATTGCCGGCATAACAGCCAACGCAGCTCAAATTACAACGCATAGTCGGACTAATCAATACGGTGGCCGGCACGGCCTCGTCTTTACTGGTGGCCTCGGCCTTCTTTTCTTGGCTCATTAACAATCCATTGACAATCAAATTGGTGATAAACTTCTTGCGGCAATTGCGATTGGTATCATTTAAAACTCTTCTGACCAAGCCAATGCTGGGGTGATCCATTTCAACCAACTTCCTAAAACCCTTGGCCGCGTCTTTGGCGGATTGACCATAGGTGAGATTCTCAGCCAGCCGAGCCAGCCGAGCCCAATTTTTGTTGGAAGTGTTAGAAATAAGCACGATGGCCGATTTTAAAGCTGCTTTTTTGACGGCTGTCGAAACTTTGCTAAAAACGTTCTGTGCCATACTGATCTAAATTATTTATGCTTTATATATTATTTTATTAACTTTTCCCGCAAAAATCAGCCAACCTCCTTTATTAAGTATAATTCTAAAGGTTTATTGGCAAGATGTAAAGTGCCAAGGCCAATAATTGCCCGGGCCTTAAGAATATAGGCCTAAACGAAACCAAATGCCCCGCTATTAAGCGGGGCATTTTAGAACTACGAAATGATGCGCCTTTTAAAGTAAAAGCTTAATTTATCGGCCACTTGGAGCACTGCCGGGCTGAGCTGGCTGGCCACTCTGATTGCCATTTGGATCACCTGGGATGCCACCTGGACCGCCGAGCGGCCTTATCTGTATCGTCTGGGCGGTCAAGCTTCCATCACTATTAGTCTGCCCGGTGACAGTCACCGACTTGCCGACAATTAGATCGCTGACCGTACCGCTGGCAAACTTGCTGAACTCGGTTGAACTAGACAGAAAGATTATTTTGGAGCCACCGGCATTACCCTTAACGGTAATGCTCTTGTCGTCTTGGGAAATTATCTGTCCGGAGGTAAAATTAGCGCCATTACGACGATTCATGGCTGCTCCGTCTTGACCGGCCCGTTGAGCGAATTGCTGGCCACGAACGCCACCTACCGACGACTTGCTTCGACCATAGAATGTGCCGCCGGCAAAAGCGACAACGCCCACAATGACCGCAACAACTACTGCGATTAAAACAGTTTTTTTCATGGTTTTAAAAAAATATTTTATTAATAATGCCGTTCACTAATTATAAAACGGCTAATTTTTATGTTAAATAATTACTCAAAACGCAAAGCGTCAATGGGATTGAGCTTAGCGGCTCGACGAGCCGGGTAATAGCCAAAAACAATGCCAATAACCGCCGAGACGCCAAAAGCCAGAAAAACTGAAGACGTGGACACACTGGTCTGCATTACCCCAAAATACGTTATGCCAAAAGCGATAGCCCAACCGAGAATGATGCCGATAAAACCGCCCAAAAAGGTCAGCATGACGGCTTCAATCAAAAACTGGATGCTAATATCCCTGCTCTTAGCTCCAATGGCCTTCCTTAAGCCGATTTCTTTGGTTCTTTCGGTGACGGTAGTAAGCATCATATTCATAATTCCAATGCCGCCGACTATTAGCGATATCCCGGCTACCGAGCCGAGCAACAAAGTAAGCATGCTAGTGACACTGGACATGGTGCTCAGTATATCGGCTTGATTTTGAGTATTAAAATCGGCTTGAGTAGCATCGGAAATATTATGGCGAGCCAACAATAAGTTGGTAATATCGGTCTGAACTGTGGTCATGGAATCAGCCGTCTCGGCCTCAACGTTAATGGAAGAGAGGTATTTATTGCCTGAAAGCAACCTCTGGGCGGTACTAATGGGAACATAGATCATATCATCAGGATTATTAAAGCCGGAACTGCCCTTAGTCTTGGTCAGGCCGATAATTTTAAAATCAACCTTGTTGATTTTAATCGACTGACCGATCGGATCGGTGCCGGAAGAAAAGATGTCATCTCGAACCGTCGGACCGATAACGGCTACGCGCGCCGCACTATTAATATTTTGATCACTTATGAAATCACCCAGATCGACGCTGACATTTTTCACTTCCGAGTAAGCGGCTACCGTACCGATGACTTGAACGTTGGTATTCTGCCCCTTAGCGGTGATTTGATAGCGACCGCTAACTTCCGGCGCAACGGCTTTAACCGACGCCACACTGTCGACAATGGCCGTAGCATCGTCAAGAGTTAGGGTTTTGGCCGACCCTCGACCGGCACTAACATTCATGCCGGGGCCTCTCTGCGCTCCGGGCTGAACAGTGATTAAATTGGAACCTATAGACTGAATGCTGGCCGTAATGGAGCTCTGGGCGCCTTGGCCGATTGACAACATGGCAATAACCGAGCTAATGCCGATTACAATACCCAAAACAGTCAAGCCAGAGCGAGCTTTGTTGGCTGATAAGGCCGAATAGGTTTCTTCAAGAATATCTGATATTCTCATATAAACTTAATCAATTATTGATGGTTTTTTTATTTTTGTTTTGAGTATCGCTGACAATCTGGCCGTCTCTAATAACAATGACGCGATCGGCGTGTTGGGCGACTTCGGCTTCGTGAGTGATTAAAATGATAGTCTTTTTTTTCTCGGCATTAAGGCGTTGAAAAGTACCCAAAACAATTTCTCCGGTCTTGGTGTCTAGATTACCGGTTGGCTCGTCAGCCAAAATTAGTGATGGATCGTTAACCAGAGCGCGGGCGATGGCGACGCGCTGGATTTGACCGCCCGATAATTGATTGGACTTATGCGCGAAATGCTCTTCATCTAAGCCAGCCGATAAGAGCGTCTCCCTGGCCCGTTTTTCCCGTTCATCTTTATCGACACCGCTATAGACCAACGGCAACATGACATTGCGCAAAACGGTGGCTCGAGGCAACAGATTAAAAGATTGGAAAACAAATCCAAGCTTATCCTTTCTGATGTCGGCCAGCTCATCTTGGGTAAAAGAAGAAACATCCTTGCCATCAAGAAAATAGGTGCCGCTGGTAGGAGTGTCTAACGCTCCCAAAATGTGCATCAAGGTGGATTTGCCGGAACCGCTAGGGCCCATGATCGCCACAAACTCACCGTCATTAATGGTGAAAGTGACGCCCTTTAAGGCCTCAAACTCAACGGCGCCAGTTTTATAGACTTTGGTTATGCCTTTGATTTCAATCATAAAGTAAATATTCCAGCTGTTTTCATGCAATTTACATTCCCGGAGGAGGACCACTCATGCCTCCACCGCTGCCGCTGTTGCTTTTGGTAGTGTTACTCTGGGAACTGTTATTTGAGCTTTTGCGGCCACCCACACCCAAACTCTGCAACAAACTGGGAGTGCTAGCACTACCGCTACTAACCGTGCTGACAACGGTCTTAACTATTACCGGATCGCCTTCGCTTAGGCCGCTGGTGATTTCCGTATTGGTGTCGTCCGATAAACCAACAGTAACTACGACTCTTTGCGGCGGGGTTTCGGAAATGGCGCCGCCCGAGGCCGTGGTCGGGGTAGATGAGGCGACGCCGCTTAAAACTTGAACGTAGCTGGAACCGTCGGTAGCCGTCTTTATGGCTGAGCTATTTAAGGTTAACACATCAATTTTCTGATCGATAATTATAATGGCGGTGACACTCATACCCGGCTTAATGCGATCATCTTGAGTATCGAGCGCGATTTTGGCGCCATAGCTAACCACGCCCTGACTGACAGTGCCAATGGTATCCATCTGAACTAGCTTGCCGGTTATCTCCAAGTCATCGACAGCGTCAAAGGTGAGGGTGGCCTTCTGGCCGACCTTGACTTTGGCCGCGTCAACTTCATTAAGCGTAATATCGGCAATCTGTTGCTGAGTGATAACTGTGGCCAACACCGTATTATTGGAAGCCGAGTAGCCGGAAGCAGCAACGACGTTGGTGACGATGCCATCAAAAGGCGCCTTGATAGAATAGTCGGCCAGCTTACTCTGAGCATTGGCCAGAGACGATCGAGCTTGACTGACTGATATCTCCTGAGTTTGCAAAGACAGCGTATCTGGCGGCGCTGTCTGAAGAGCGTAATTATTTTGTGCCTGAGCCAGAGAATTTTGGGCATTGGTAATTTTGGTCTGAGCGGCTAAAAGATTATTGCTGTTGGTGACTTTTTGGGTCGCCAAAGTCCGAGTCTGAGTGTTAAGACTATTAATGGTCGAAAGAACGCTGCTTTCAGCTGAACTTACGCTTTGCTTATAGGAACTGATGGTGGAAGCAGTCACGCTACCGGAAACAATAGCTGAGTCAACGGCATCGCCCAAACTGGCCAGAAAAATTTTAACAACATCTAGTTTATTTTTAACTTGAACTATGGCGGCGTCTCTTTGGCTATTATCACTAGGGTAATTATCGAGAATGCCTTTTATTTCTTTAATGGCCGTGTTGGCCTGTTGACGCTGATAATTGGTCTGAATCTGCGCTTGAGAATTAGAGGACAGAAAAGTCATTTGGGAATTATTGATATTGTCATCGGTAAACATGGCAAAGACCTGTCGATTTAGGATGTCGCTAGCCGTATTATAGGAACTTTGTATAGCATTTTGGGCGTCATCATAAGCATTATTCAGATCGGTTTGAGCTTTAGCAGAAACAACCGTGAGATTGTTTTCAGCATCGGCTAAACTGGCTGTAGCACTATCAATCTGCAACTGATAATTGGTTATTTGATTCGGCAAGAGACCCCGTTTTAGCTTGGCTAGATTTAATTCGGCGCTCGCCAAATTAGCTTGGGCGTTACGAACCGCTGTTATGGCGTCAGTGCTATCAAATTGCATCAAAAGATCCCCGGCTTTGACCTGCTGACCGTCGATGACAAATATCTTGGTGATATTGCCGGAAACATTCGGCTTAATATCCACTTGATTGGAAGCCGATACTTGGCCGGTTCCGGAAACCGTGGAGACAATGGTGCCGCGAGTCACGGCGCCCAAAACATAACTGGTTTGGGTGGCAGAGCCGGCGATTTTAGTATAAGCGAAATAGCCACCGACGATTATTATTATCAGCACGATAACCGAGATAATTTTGTGCCGCCAAATGACTTTTCTGATTTTTTGCAACATAGTTTTAGCTTAAAAAATAATAATTAACGTGAAGGCGGTCGAATACTGGGAGGCACGGTGGAAGCGCCAGTATTTGAAGAGTCATCGAAGAAGACGGCTGATGGCGACGGTCGATTTCCGGGACCGAGCGACGGCGGCAAAACTCTAATAAACTTAGCTTCGATTCGACCGGCACTGTCTGGCTCGCCAATAACAATCACGTTGTCATCAATCTTAAGATCACTAAGTTTAATAATCTTATTAAACATATTAATAGTCGTGCTACCGCCAACAAAAATTATTTTTTCCATATTATCTTTGCCCTTAATGGCTAAGCTGGCACCATCTACTTTTATTATTTGGCCAAAAACACCGTGCGCTTCGGTGAAATCACGATCCATAAGGTTGCGGACAAAACCTTGTTTTGGCCCAGCGAAGTTTTGATGATAGTTATCTCCCCACTGATAAGAAAAGGTCGCTTCTCGGAAGCCGACGATCATGCCCAGACGAAAAACAACCAACAACAATATCACTGCAACAATACCGAAAATGACGCCATAGAAAAACTTTGATCGGAAAATTTTATTTAGATCCATTTCTTTATTGATTAAATTTAAAAATAAACTTTATATCGCGTACCAAAAACCTCAAAGACTCCAAAAAAATCGCTACGACAGCCAAGAGAATAATTACGCCCATAAACGGCAATGATTCCAAAAGAGCCGGAGCAAAGCTTTGCCAATAAGTTACAATCATCCCCGCGTCGGAAAAAATCAGAGAGAAAAATTCCATAAAACTGGAGGCGGCAAATTCCGACCAAATGAACTTTAGAGATGGAATAAATGCTACGGCTGAAAAAACCAGACCGACTAAAGAAACAATGGCTATGCGACGATGACGGACGAGTAATCGCTTCTTTTCTGATTCCAGACGTTGAAGGGTTTGTACAAAAAAACCACTTGGCAACTCAACCGATGCCAAATGGGAAAACAATTTTTCGTAATTTTGGTCTGTAGACATATGAATTATATATTATATACGTATTAATGGCTTATTTTGGTGCATTTTTGTTAATTATTATCTAAATTTAGCTATTTTTTGAAATCGACTAAAAGCTCTCTGAGCTTGATCAGACCGCGACGATGACGGCTTTTTATGGTATCAATTGGTTCATTAAAGGCTTCGGCAATTTCCCTGAAGGTCAGCTGTTCCTGATAATGTAAAACCAGTACGGCCCGATAAGGGGGCGACAACTCATTAAGCGCGTCGGACAAAATTTCTTTCAGGTCGACTCGCTCCAAAACTTCATCGGGCAAGGGATCTGGATCGACTAGGGTGTCGACGATAGTGTTGGTGCCGTCGTCTTTATCAAAATCAGAAAAACGCAAGGCCTTCTTTTTTTTCAGCCAATCCAAACAGGCATTCTTGGCAATGCTAAAAATCCAAGGTTTAAAATTCCTGCTTAAATCGAAAGTCTTAACATTGCGCCACAAACGGACAAAAACTTCTTGAGAAATTTCTTGGGCCTCATCGGCATCGCCCAAATAACGATAGACAAAATTATAAATCGATTTGAGATAACGATCAATTAAAAATTCAAGGGCCTTTTCATCCCCCCTTAAGTACTGCTCAATTAATTGATTGTCTTTTATTCCCAGCATTCGGTCATTATGCCACTTTTCATCTCGACTTTCAACATCGAACACAAAAACCGACATAGCTACCCACGCAGAAAACTAGGCAAAATGAGAGATAATAAATTGTTTTAACTTAAAATTTTCTTGCCGCTGTTCTGCCTCGAGCTAATAACCTTAAACCCCTCAAACCAAATGACGGCAAATAAAGCGGCCACGAAGGCCAAAAATAAATCCTGGAGACGCAGACCAGAAAAATAGAAAAGGTTGTTTAGGGCCGGCAGATAAATGACTAGCAAAAGACAGATGAAGGCCCCACCAGCAACAAAAAATAATGATTTATTTTTGTTTTTCAAGATATTTATAAAATGATTAATGCGGGACAAATTAGTAATAATCAACATGACATTGCCAAAGACAATGGTAGCAAAAGCCATTGATCGCGCCTCTCTCTCGCTGAAGCCGAAATACAAAGACAGTAAAAAAACTATCAGCACTATAGCCAAAATACTCAGGCCCTGCAACAGACTGAGCACAAAAGTCTGAGGATCAAGTAATGGTTGACGCAAATTGCGCGGCGGTCGATCCATGATGCCGGCTTCTTCTTTTTCCGCTTCAAAAACAGTAGAACAAGCCGGATCAATAATTAACTCCAAAAAAGCGATATGCGCGGGGAACAGGACAATCGGCAAATTAAATAAAATCGGCAGAAGCGACATGCCCACAATCGGGATATGAACCGCAAAAGTAAAAGAGACGGCCTTACGCAGATTATCAAAAATCCGGCGTCCCAATTTGATGGCGGAAACAATGGAAGAAAAATCATCATTGAGCAAAATTAAATCGGCGGTCTCTCTGGCAACATCAGTACCGCGCTGGCCCATGGCAACGCCAATATTGGACGCTTTGAGCGCCGGCGCGTCATTGACGCCATCACCGGTCATGGCCACGATTTCGCCATTGGCCTTAAGCGCATCAACGATGATTAATTTCTGGTCGGGCGCTACGCGGGCAAAAATATTGACTTCTTTAATCCGTTTGAGTAGCAACAGGCGATCCATTTTCTCCAATTCCAAGCCGGTGATGACCTTGGATGAATTCCTTAAGCCGATTTTTTTAGCGATAAACCGAGCCGTACCAGAATAATCACCGGTAATCATAATGACCCTGATGCCGGCCCGATAACACTCTTTGACTGAGTCAGAAACAGTGGCCCGAATAGGATCGGCAAAACCAATTAGACCGAGAAATTCAAAATCAAAACCATGCTGAGAGGCGGGCAGTTTATCGGTCTTAGAAATGGCTCGGGCAACGCCTAGCACGCGCAAACCGCTTTGAGACATTTTTTCTACTTGGGACAGCAGTTCGGCTTTCGAGGCCAAAGACAAATGACAAAGGTCAAAAATAGTTTCGGGAGCGCCTTTAGTTGAAACCTCGAGGCCACCGCCACCGGGTAATCTCCAGACGTATGATAGGGCGACTATACTTTTATCTATAGGATATTCGCGAACTAATTGCCAATCCGAATTAATCGTCTCCATTGAAGGCAGATGCTGGCTGGCCCTTTCCTTTATGGCCTTTTCCAATGGATCAAAGGTTTCGGTCGGGCAAGCTAGCAGAGAATGCCTTAGTAATAATAAAAATGATTTTGACAGGCCATTTTTCCCTTTTGCGGATAAGCTCAAGCTTTGGCCGCCCGTCAGCATGACGTCTAAACTCATGCGATTGAGCGTGATGGTGCCGGTCTTGTCAACACACAAGGCGGTCACCGCCCCTAATGTCTCAATGGCTGCGGCATGACGAGTCAGAACTTTTCGTCTAGACAAGCGCCAAGCCCCTAGACTCAAAAAAATGATCAGGATAACAGAAAATTCTTCAGGCAAAATAGACATGCCTAAAGTCAAGCCGGACAGGATGCCCTTGATTAAATCTCCCCTGAGCCAAGTATAGGCCGAGATGACCAGCAAACACAAAGAAATACCAAAAATAGCAAAGAGACGTATCAAGCGACGCATTTCTTTTTGCAACAGAGTATCTTCGCGCCTGATATCGTTCAGCGACTTGCCTATTTTTCCTATTTCAGTGTCGGCTCCAACGGTTGTCACCTTGGCCAGACCGCGACCGCAAATAACCAAGGTGCCGGAAAACACAAAAGGCAGATCGTCGCCGCCGGGATGAGTCAGTTTCATTCTGCCATCCCAAGCAACTTTGCGTACAGCAATAGATTCGCCGGTCAAAAGTGATTCATTAACTGCCAGATTAGTGGCGGAAATAATGATGGCATCAGCTGGCACCTTGTCGCCTTCACGCAAGATAACAATATCGCCCGAGACCACCTCGCGACTGGGAATAAATCGCTCAACGCCACTTCGCCTGACCAAGGTTTTAGGACTGGATAAATTTTTTAACGCCTCTAAGGCTTTTTCGGTTTTGCGTTCCTGATAGAAGGTAATGCCCAGAACTACGAAGACGAAAGTCAATAGCACTGAAGCGTCTTTGGGCTCGCCAACTAAAAAATATATGGCGCCAGAGGCCAAAAGCAACAAAAGCATGGGCTCTCGGACAACGCCAAAGAGCACGGCAAAAAATCCCCGTTTCTTCTGCGATGGTAATTCGTTATAGCCAAAACGAGCCAGAAGTTCTTCGGCTTCTTTTTTTGACAAGCCCAAAACCTGTTCCCCTAATTCCATTTTATTTAACATATTAATCTATATTATAGCAGAATTTGAACATAATATCGAAATTTAAAACAAAAAAACGCCACCACCCTATGTGTGGCCTGAAAAGCCGAATAAAAAAATATCTTTATTTGACTATTCTTATGCTTACGTTGTCGGCGTCTAATTCTATTTGGTCGCCGTCGCTGATCATTTTGGTGGCAACGCGAGTGCCCACGATACAGGGCTTGCCAAGCTCTCGAGCGATAATAGCGGCATGGCAAGTGATGCCTCCCTCATCGGTAATAATGCCAGCCACCTTATTTAGAGTCGAAAGATAATTAGGGTTAGTCATGGGCGTGACAAGAATGTCTCCGTTTTGAATTTTAACTAAGTCCTGCATCTCAATAACTACGCGAGCCGGACCACTAGCTTTCCCGGGACAAGCGACCGTGCCGGTGAGAAATTTTTGATCGATGACGGCGTCATCATCCTCTTCAATAACGATATTATTTTCTTGGGTCAACTCAGCCAAGGTCTTGCCAGTATACAGAACCCCCTTAAAATAAATGTGACCTTGGGCACGCCGGGCCAATTCCTCGGAGCCGGGATAATCACCATTTTCGATTTCTAAAAACTTAAAAAAATCCGCTTGAGCAACAAGATTGGCCGGCAAGCGCCGAGCCAGTTCTTTCATCAACAAATCAAAATAAATATAGTCTAACTGATCCACCTCTTTTCTAGCCTGATAGGCAACATGCGAGAGAACCTCATCGGCAAACTTATTTTCTGCCTGATTAATGGCTATGCCTTCAAGCGCCATATTTTCAACCAGTAAATCTCTTAGAGCTTTTACGTCGATGGACGAAGCGGCGGTTAGTTTTTTGAATTCCTCGGACAAAACCAAAAGCCGTTTCATCAACTTCAAAAAGTATTCCTGATGGCGATTAAAATAGTGGACAGCAAACAATGGGTCTTGCGCCAATTCCGTATGATCATAATAAATCACTGTGTTCCGGCCCGGCTCATAATGAAAAATCGGATCAAAATAAACCAGATTATCCGTGAGTTGGGGATAGATAAGTACTTCTGCTTCCCGGCGAATCTCGGACCGGATAACGGCGCGATTGCGGACTTGGAATTTTTTAAAAATATGAGGATCCATAAGCTAAATTTTATTTGCCAATCAGCAGATCGGCCCTCTCAATTAATCTCTGGATATGAGGCGCTAAATTCAAGCCAATAATTTTATCAGCTTTAAGCCATCTCAACTCCTGAGTTTCGTCTAAGGGCTTAGGAACACCAGACTTAATAGTGCAGAGAAAAACTATGGTAATTTTTTTGTAGTCGATCTCCACCCAACTGTGGCTATCCAAATATTTTTCAATATTTATTTCCACGCCGATCTCTTCTTTAACCTCCCTTTTTAAGTTTTCTTCCAAACTATCAAGCGAGCTGGCGTTTTCTTCAATATGCCCAGCCGGCACCGCCCAGACTCCAGGTTGATGCTCGTCTTTCTTGCTCCTTTGCGCCAAAAGAAACTCGCCTTTTTCATTATAGATGATGGCGGCCACGACAACCCGAAATAATTGGTATTTGGACATATTATTTAGACAAAAAATCCCTTGACTTCAGTATAGGTCAAGGGGACTTTTTATTCAATTATCGGCCAACAAAAAATGCCTCCCCAGAACCAGAGAGGCATTTTTTGTTAGGTTGGTGAAACAAACTGTGAAGGTACAAAATAATTTTCTTTATATAAATTATTAGTGATTCTAAAAACCAAATAAGTGCTTGAAGAAGCCACCAATCTGTCCGAAGATACCCGAATGAACTGGTGATTTATTGCCAGCGGCTGTACCGGCCGTAACTGGTCTAGCTTGATCAATAATCGAAGAGGCGACGACCGACGTGCCGTTAGTCGCTCCTTGGACAACAACTGGGTCGCCCACGGCGATATTAGATACTGTTATGACGGTTTGGCCTTTGACAATCTTGGCGGTTGTGGCATCAACGCTATACTGTATGCCGCTTTTGGCAGAAACAGTTAAGGCCGAACCGCTCACAGCCGAGATAGTACCGGCAATCACCGGTTGGCCATTGCCTTGAATGGGCGGGGTGCTTGAGCTATTGTGACCTCTTTTCTCTCCGGGATTTTCTCCTTTGGGTCCGCCTTTCATGCCATCACAAATTGAAGTAGCGGTGACGCTAGTGCCACTGATGGTGCCTTGGACAAAAATTGTATCGCCAACAGTAATGCTCGAGAAGGTGCTGGTAGCATTATTTTTGACAACAGTGGCGTTTGCGCCATCAATAGTATAAACAACCGACGCGGTTGAAGTGCCAAAACTTTGACGACCATTAACGGTCAAGGTGGTGCCACTAATTGTCGCGACCGTACCAACAACGCCAGATCTATTGCCAACCATCATCCGACCGCGAAACTCGCCTCGACCCATAAGAGCTTTTTGATTCGTAGCATTATCCGAACCCTTGGTCGCGGCAAACGTCGGTGCGGCCAAAGCCAGAGTGCCGGCAGTCAATGCTATAAAGAACGAGTAGAACAAAACTTTTTTTAATTTCATAAAAGTATTTTATTTAATAAAAAATCCAGTCAGTTTAAGCCGTACATTAATCAATACGAGTGACAGACAAAGAAAGGTGCGTAAAAATAAAAATAACGCCCAATTGAGCATTATTTTTATTTTTATAAAAAATTAAATTGTTTAACTGACGAAAGTCAGGGCCTTACCCATTTGATCACCGCGACCGGTTCGACCGATACGATGGACATAATCATCGTAGGTCGCCGGAATATCATAATTAATAACGTGTGTAACGTTGGGAATATCTAGGCCTCGAGCGGCTACATCAGTCGCCACCAGAATTTGAGTCTTGTTTTGTTTAAATGAATTAAGAGCTAATTGCCGCTTGTTTTGATTTTTGTTGCCGTGAATGGCGTCGGCCTTAAAACCACGCTGAACCAAGCTGTCGGATAGTTTTTCCACGCCAAACTTGGTCCGACCAAAAATCAACACCTTAGAAAACTCCGGCTGAGACAACATGTTGTGCAAGACGGTCAGTTTTTCACGTTCATGACTGATACGAATGACATCCTGCTCAACGTTTTTAGAAGTATTGCCCGTTCTAACCGAGATGGTGACTGGATTTTGTAAAAATTCTCCAACTAATTTATCAATCTCGCGATTGACCGTAGCCGAGAAAAACAGAGTCTGTCTCTTGATCGCCATCAAACCCATGATAAATCTCATATCGGCGACAAAGCCCATATCCAGCATACGATCAGCTTCATCAAGCACAATGGTAGCAAATTTTTCCGGTCGAATATCGCCGCGCTCGATTAAATCTTTTAATCGGCCTGGCGTGCCAATGACAAAGTTATGTTGGCGACGCAAGTCGGAAATTTGTCGGCCGATATAAGTGCCACCGACACAGCAAACAGAAAAGATTTTTAGCTTGCCTCGAAATTCAACCAATTCCTGATTGATCTGGCCAGCCAATTCTCGAGTCGGGACAATAATTAAAATATTCTCGCTCGGATTGGTAATGACCTTATGAAGCAAGGGCAAAAGAAAAGCTGCTGTTTTGCCCGTACCGGTATTGGCGACGCCAACAACATCGCGACCTTCTAAAATCACCGGGATAGTTTCGTCTTGAATGGGAGTAGGCGTCACATAACCCTTATTGATAATGTTGTATTTCAAGCGCTCATCAAGAGCAAAATCCGCAAAAGCGTTCTTGGACTGATAGGGTTGAGCTACGGCGATGGGTTCGGCCCTACAAACAAACAGAGCCGGATTAATTTTTTGATCGCTAAAACGATTGCCGCGACCGCGCATTGGCCTGCCAGTGGCAGGTCGAGACCTTTGGCCACCAGGCGCAGAACGCTTGTGACTCGAAGGCTTGCCGAAACCAGAGCTTCGGCTGAAACTTCTCATAGACATAAGATAGGTTTTATTTCTTAGCTTTAAAGCAACTGGACCCGCCTGCTATCGCTAATGCTCAAGCATTGCGGGCAGGGTACTGATGCTATCGAGCGATAGACAGATCCGTCATAAATTTCCATCGAAGCTAAAAAATTAAAGCCTATAGGTAAGAAATGTCTAAATTGAGATTTCTTAGAATGGAACTAAATGAGATATACTTTAAGCATTAATCATATCACATAACTAGATTATTGTCAACTTAGATCAAGGAGTTATTGACTTATTTGTTTAAATTTAGACAAAATTTTCTTTATCTTGACAATAGCAGATTCAAAAGATTGCCTCGAACCACAATGTCAGATGCTCGAATAAAATTGTTTTGTTGATTGAAAATATTCCAGCAAGAGGCCGTGGACAAAGTTTTTTTATCCGGAAAACTCAAGCAAACGCCATGCTCAAAAACTCCGTCAGTTGAAGCATTATAGGTTAAGTTTGGAGTCAAAATAGTATTAATGGTACCGGTATCGCTGTTGCGATGGACAACGACTGGCGACTGAGAATTCAAAATATCTTGACCCAAAACACTTTTTGGCGGACGCAGGCCAAGCAGATTGACCACGGTTGGATAAAGATCCAGGTGACTGGCGGGCGAACTGACGGTTGCTTTTAATTTCGATCCGGGGATCAGAATAATCAAGGGAACTTGGCGGCCGACCAAGCTGGCTGGAACATTTCTTTCTGTGCCCAGCGCTGAGGCGATATCGGTATAGCTTTGATGATCGCCATAGATGACAATAATTGAATTGTCATATAGACCGTTCTGTTTTAGATTTTCAATAAAGCCGCCGATGGCCTGATCGGTGTAATGAATACTTTGCAAATAACCTTTTTGAAGCCAATTTAAATCGGTGTCGGGTGGGATATTTAGAGTATTCAAATCGGCCGGCAACTCAAACGGCGTGTGTGAACTCAAAGTGATAAGCGTGGCGAAGAATGGCGAGATTAGGGTCTTTAGCTTAATAACAGATTGATTAAAAAAATCTTCATCGCCCAGCTCAAAGGCGCCGATTGGCCTGGAAGAAGTAAAATCCGGCTTACTAAACCATTTCTCAAAGCCCAAATAAGGATAGATATTGGAACGATTCCAAAAAGTTGCCACATCGCCATGGAAAGCATAGGCGTGATAGCCGCTATCTCTTAATAGCTGAGGGAAAGCCAGATAACTATTTTGGGCGTAACTGACAAAGGCCACGTCATCCGGCAGAGAGTAAAGAGAATTCATGGCGGTAAACTCAGTGTCGGCAGTGTTGCCCGGACCGACTTCGGAATAATAATTATTAAAATATAAACCCTCCTGAGTTAGTCGATTCAGATTGGGAGTGATTTCTTGGCCGTTGACAACTTGCCCGATAACGGCGTTTTCTAATGATTCAACTTGGATATAAATGACATTCCTGCCGCGAGCCAAGCCAAAATATTTTTCTGGAGTGGTAGAAGCTTGAGCCGCCAAAACCCAGTCTTTGACAAAATCAATATCGCCCGGCTTGATGGCTGAACTGCGCAGAACATACTTGATGATATCTTCGAGTGAAAAATTAATGATGCCAACTTTGCCCACCAAAGCATTCAGATCATACAAATCAGAATAAAGCCGACTGGTACTGCCCCATTGGCGTTTTTCCAAATGAAAAACAAATTGATAGCCGCTAAAAACAAAAACGGCTAATATTAATAGGGCGGCTAGTTTCTCTTTTTTTGACAGAAAATATTGAAAATATTTTGGCTGACGAGAAATCAGCCAGGCCAGAATGACTAGAATTATATTGACGCAAAATATTGACGCCTTAAAAGCAAGAAGATTTTTAATGGTTCCGGCAACAGATCCGGCCAGGCCGGCATATCTAATGGCTGAGGCCTGCAGAAAGGCGCCGGAGTAAGCGAAATAAACAAATTGAGCGACAAAGAAAAAAGAAACGGCAGTTGAGACAATAAGCAGATAGATGTATCGACCGCGTTTTTTAAAAAATATGGCCGGGCCATAAAGAGCCAGGCCAAGAGAGAAAGACACGGCGCAAAGACGAAAAAAATATTGATTGGGGGTGATGTCAAACCAATTATTGAAAGCCAAGTTCTGAACGATGAAAAGCAGAGCGAGCAAAAGCGACAGCCAGACTGTCGAAAGATAGCGGTTTAAATATTTTAACAGACGAGCCACACAATTTATCATTTAATAATCTTAAAATAATATTCTATCATAATAATCTAAAAATAAATAACTAGCTGGCGGTTTTGATGTTTTGGCGGCTAGTTAGTCGGTACAATTTGTGATATAATTTGGCTATTAAATGAATGCTTTAGTCGCCCTACCAATATGAGAATAGCTTTAATTGATCCATCACCGCTCTCTCCCACCTATTCCTCGGTGGCCAACGAACCGCTGGGCTTATGCTATCTGGCGGCCGTTGCCAAAAAGGCCGGGCACGAGGTAAAAATATTTCAACGACTGGATTTGCCAAATAAATTCTTTTTAAACAATATAGTAAAATTCCGGCCCGACATTTGCGCTTTGTCGGTTTTGACTAGCACCCTGAAAAATAGCTTGTTCTTGTCGCAAAAACTAAAAAATGATCTTAAGTGTAAAATAATCTTTGGCGGCCCGCATCCGTCGGGCGATCCGGAAGTGGTAAAAAATCGCTGCGTGGACTTGGCTATTTTAGGTGAGGGCGAGCAGACCTTTGTCGAGTTGCTAAAAACGATCCAAGACAAAAAAACCAGCTTCAAAAATATCAAGGGTCTGGCCTATTTGGCTAGCAGAAAAGTGGTAGTCACTGAGCCGAGACCGAGAATACAAAATATCGATGGTTTGCCTTTGCCTTATCGTGATGGCCTGCCATGGAGAAAATATAAGCGGCTGGTCTCAACCATCCCCCTTCAACAACAAAGGTTTGCGACCATGGTGACTACTCGCGGCTGTCCCTTTAACTGTTCTTTTTGTGTCAGTCCGCTGATTTGGAAACAAGCCCTGATCTGCCGATCGGCCAAAAAAGTGGTCGAGGAAATAGAATACTTGATAGAGACATACCGCATAAACTACATCCGCTTTTTAGATAATGACTTCATGGTCGATGAAAAGCATGCTTTGGCGGTTTGCGAAGAAATAATCAAAAAGAAAATAAAAATTTCCTGGGCCTGCTTCGGCAGTTTAAGACACGTTTCTGATCCACTGCTTAAAAAAATGAAACAAGCCGGATGCCTTGAGGTTTTTTATGGCATCGAATCATTAAGCCAAAATAACCTAAATGATGTCGACAAAAAATTGGCGATAAAAAATATTAACATCGGACTTTTAAAAACCGAGAAAGCGGGACTAGCATCCATGGGCAGTATACTCCTGGGCTATCCAAATGACACCGAAAAATCCATGAAGAGCGCCGAAGAAACACTCAAGACTATGCCCCTGGATATTCTGCAGCTGGCTTTTGTCATACCTTATCCGGGAACGGTTATGCGCCAAAGATTGAACAACCAAGACCTGATTACTGAAGATACGGATTTTTATCACTCCCAGACGCCAGTATTGAAAAGCAAGTTGTCGCCCCAGAGACTGCTTTACTGGCGCAAGCGACTTTATCACAGTTTCTTTTATTCGCCGAATTATCAGCAAAGAATGAAGCGCCGCATCAGACAATATCCGGAGTTTAAAATTTTATATAAAAACATTATGACGCTCGTCACTGATTATTTGCAGATCAAAAAATAATTGGCTGATTTATTGATCATAAATAGATATTAGCCAAATCAAAATCCCGCCTCAATAAAATTGGGCGGGATTTTGATTTGAGCTTAAAATTTAAGCCGCAGCCTCAGCTGTAACGCGCTTAACATTAACCGCGTTCAATCCTTTGGGAGACTCTTCTGTTTCAAAAGAAACAGCATCGCCTTGCTTCAAATCAGCAAACAGGACATCAACTAAAGAGTTGCTGTGGAAGAATAAATCCTTCTCTTGTCCTTCGACGGTGATAAAGCCGAAACCCTTGTCGGCAATCAAAGTTTTAATAGTACCAGTCACAAATTTTTGACTTAGTTTGTAAAATCGCAATTTAACAAAGATTTTAAAAGTCGACAACTTTTTTAGATACAATGCTCTTGCTGTCTATAGTCTACCACATAAAGATGAATTTGTCCAGTGAAAACCTAAAATTATAAAAAATCGGTGATAATCCGGCTTTCTTGCTCCAGTATTTGGCTTTTGGCTTTTGTTCCTCGGTTATAGCCGCCTAAGGTTCCGTCCGATCTTATGACTCTGTGGCAAGGAAGCTTTTTAATTTTATTTTAATAGATTTTCCCGTTAGCTACCGAATATATTTTTCATAAAATTTGGACAATTTGCACTGTACAAAACTGACACAATCATTGGGTTTTTTAATATCAATGCCATTTATGCATTTAACTATCTCTTTTGGCCAAGCAGGACATTCTTCCATGCAAGTATTATAAGCATCAGTCAAATCAGTGGCAGTCACATCTTCGGTGTAGGCGGCGCAGTCCTTGTATCTTTGACAAGCATCGCTACATTTATCAGAAATCACTTTTTTTGGTTGTTCCGCTTCTTGACACAAATCTCTCAAGGCCCGCAAAACATCTCTTATATTTTTAGCGTTTTCGTCCATTTGATAAATAGGCTCGTTAGGGTCAACGATGTTCATTTCATTAATTTCCGGTAAAGGTGGCACATCGGATGACAATTCTGGCACCTCTGATCCCGGCCGGCCCGGGTTAATTTCCGGCAGGTCGGGAATATATTCAATTGATTCTGTGCCAATTTCCGGCAAAGTTGGCACATCAGACGACAGTTCTGGCACTTCAGAACCCAATACTTCCGGATCTATATCCGGCAAAGGCGGCGCGTCAGATGACAATTCGGGTACTTCTGATCCCGGTCGGCCAAGTGGATTGTCTCCATCTGACACTTCCGGATTCACCTCTGGCAATTTGGGCACATTGTCTAGCCAATTTTTTTTGCGCTCTTCCAAATCTGCCAGCTTTTTTTCCAAGGCATCTATTTTTTTATTAGTTTCTTTTTTATCGCCACAATTAACACCAACTGAGTTTTGTAATTGGTCTGCTTCGGCCAATAGATTCTTATAATCGACGACAATTTTATCTGGCGTGTCCAATTCTTTTTGGCCCGAATCAATCAAAGTATTTTTTAAAAAAAAGCCGGCCGCAATCAAAACAACGACAGCCACCGCACCAATGATTATTTTCGGAATAACGTTCATATGATTAAAATTAATAAATTAAGTATAGCAATTATTGTCAATATAGTAAACTAAAAAATACTTCAAGTGATCAAAACATTCTTTAGCTTTAATAAAGTTCATTTGGGGCCAGGCACTGTCGAGTCTTATAGTAGTGCTCGAGGATAAAGAGTATATTGTTACTTGACGGAAAAAAATGAATAATATCAAGAAAGTTGCCAAGTTTTACAACTACGACCTTCTGCTAGCCAAAAAGTAAACCTTTATTGCCCCGTGTCTGCCCTTAGTGCGAGTTTTGCATCCCGAATAGACCCTTGACACCTTCTACGACCTTATCCTAGCAGTTTGACGAAATTTGAGAGATTGGTACGATTTGACATAATATAATTATGGGTTTATACTCATAATAGGCAGCACATAAAAAGTCGATTTTCAATATTAGTTAATTAATTATTTATAAAAAATATATGCCAAGACAAAATGGTTCGGGTCCGTTAGGATTTGGCGCCGGAACCGGCAGGGGCATGGGTCCTTGCGGCGGCGGCAGGGCTAATGGCCGCCAAGGCAGCGGCCGCGGATTGGGTTGGAGAAGATTCTGGGGATATTATCCCGCTCCTGCCCCTTCAAAAAAAGACGAGGCTAAAATGCTTTCAGAAGAAGCTGAGATTATGGAAGAAGAATTAAAGAATATCAAATCTCGCTTAGCTGAATTAAACGGCAAAAAATAAAAAAGCGTATAAAAAGCGTATAGAGTAATTTCTTTTAAATAATGGTCGTAGGGCCTTTATTTAAGATTATTAATAATTAAATAAATAAAAATATGAAAATCGCCATAAGTTCTGCCAGTGAAAATCTTAATGGCAATATTGCTGAAACATTCGGCCGTTGCCCTTATTTTATAATCGTTGATATCGAAAACGGCAAAATCGGAAAAACTGAAATAATCAAAAATGAAAGCGCCGAACAATCCAGTGGTGCCGGCATGGCAACCGCTAAACTAGTTGCCGAAAAAGGAGTGACAACTGTGATAACAAAAAGCGTTGGCCCGAGAGCATTAGATGTTTTGAAACAGTTCAATATTGAAATAATTGAAGCCGAGGGAAAAATTAATAAAGCATTAGAGAAATTTATAAAAAATAATTAATATGAATAATTTAATAATTGTTATTCCTACGGATGGACAAAAGGGGCTGGATGAAAAAGTGGCTGATCATTTCGGCCGATCCCAAACCTATACCTTTCTCAATGAGAAGGGCGAAGTGATTGAGATAATTAAAAATACAAGCGAGCATATGGGAGGCCAAGGGTTGCCACCAGAGTTAATGAAAGGTCATGGAGCCGATATCCTACTGTGCCGCGATCTCGGTCCCAAAGCGATTACTTTATGCGCGGAACTGGATATAGCTGTTTATAATTGTCGGGCGGAAACAGTCAAGGATATTTTTGAAATGTGGCAAAACAATAAGCTTGAAAAAGCAGGCATTGAAGACGCCTGCAAGAATCACAAAATATGAAAATCGCCATCACTGGCGGTAAGGGTGGAACAGGTAAATCAATGGTCGCCACCTCACTTGCTGTCTTATATGCCAAAAATAATAAAACGCTTTTAGTTGATGCTGATGCCGAGTGTCCTAATGATCATTTATTGTTAGCGATTAAATTGAAAAGAGCATCTATAGTCAGTCAAGCTGTTCCTAAATGGGCTTTTGAAAAATGCGTTAAATGCGGATTATGCGCTTTAGCTTGTCAAAAAAATGCCATTGTTTTTGTTAAAGGCAGATATCCGGCTTTTGTGAAAGATGTCTGTATCGGTTGTAAGGCCTGTATCCCTGCCTGCCCTTACGGCGCAATGGCTGAAGATGAAAAAGAAATTGGCAAAATTTACGATGGCAGAAACTATAATGTCAATTTGATTTCCGGAGAATTGAAACTCGGGGAATTGGCATCCGGCGAGGTGGTGGCCGAAGTAAGAAAATACGCGGAGAAAATCAATGAACGCCTAAGAGCGGATATTGTTTTAATAGATTCGGCTGCCGGAGTCGGCTGTCCGGTGATAGCTTCCTTGGTGGGCACGGATTATATAGTAGCGGTAACCGAGCCAACACCGTCAGCCCTTCACGATTTGAAGCGCGTATTGTATCTGGCTGATCATTTCAAAATAAGGCATGGCATTGTTATCAATAAATACAACTTATCAAAAAAATTCGCTTTAAAAATAGAAAAATTTGCGGCAGATAATAAGATCCCGGTTATTGGTAAGATTCCATATCGGCAGGATTTTGTCGATTCAACTATTGAGATGAGGCCGGCAGTAGAAATAAATTCTGATTATCAAAAATTGTTTTCGGATATAATCAGGCAAATAAAATAGCAATCTTATGAAAGAAAGAATCGCGACAATTTCGATATTAGCTAATATGATTTTAGCCGTGAGTAAGATTACGATCGGTATTTTTTCTAATTCAGCTGCTATATTGGCAGCCGGACTGGATTCATTTGCCGATATTTTTTCTTCCATTGTCAGCTTTATCGGAATAAAAATATCCGGCAAGCCGGCCGATGAAAAGCATCCCTACGGGCATTATAAATTTGAAGTTCTGGGAGGCGTTATTATTACTTTGATAATTATGGCGACCGGCATAGGGATAATTTATGATGCTTATAAGAATTTTTTTCAACCGACAGAGATAAACATCAATTATTTAACATTCGGCGTAATGATTTTTTCAGTGTTGGTTAATGAATTAATGTCGAGATTAAAAATTTATTATGGCAAAAAGGAAAATTCAGTAAGCCTGCTTTCTGATGGGACTCATTCAAAAATTGATGTTTATACATCATTGGCGATTTTAGCAGGATTATTCCTATCTAAATACTGGGTTTATGCTGATGCAGTTTTGGCTCTGCTAATGGGAGCTTATATTATCAAAGAAGCGTTTGTGATCGGTAAAGAGGCAATTGGTTCGCTTCTAGATGTTTCTGCCGGATCGGTGGCAGAGGAAAAAATCAAATCGATCGCTAAGGGACAAAATATTGAAATTGACAATTTAAAAACTCAAAAAAAGGGGTCTATAATCACTGCCAATTTGGAAATTAGATTGCCGAATAATTTGAATGTTGAGGAGGCTTCTAAAATATCTGATAAGCTAAGGCAACAGCTGGTTGAAAAAATTGATAATTTGCAATACGTGGTCATCCAGATTTCCAGCCATAGCATTGAAACCAATTTTTATAAGCCGGAATTCGGGCAAGGTTTCGGCTGGCAGAGAAAAGGCAAATTCACAGAAAAAATCAAGGAAGCGACCGGCCAAGGGCCGGATGGTAATTGCGTGTGTGAGAAATGCGGCTATAAAACACCACATCAAAGGGGCGTCCCTTGCTCAAATTTAAAATGCCCGCATTGCAACATAAACTTAAAAAGAGATGCCAGTTAAATAACTTGATATAAATAATATTATGGCTAGACCTTCACGTTGTTTGTGCAAAATAATAAAATTTGAACCGAACATAACATATTTCAAGCCACAGGGCGTGCCGATGCGAAACCTGCAAATAGTTGAGCTCTCGCTTGAGGAAATTGAAGCTTATCGTCTTCGCCATATTAAGGATATGGATCAACAAGTAGCGGCTGAAAAAATGAATACTTCAACCAGTACCTATCAAAGAATATTATATTCAGCCAACAAAAAAATCGCCGATGCCCTTGTTAACGGCAAGGCGATTAAAATTATTAAACATAATTAAAATCAATATGAAAGTATTAAAATTTGGAGCAGTGTGGTGTCCGGGCTGTCTCGTCATGAAGCCGAGATGGAAAGAAATTGAAACCGAAAACTCGTGGCTTCAGACGGAATATTATGATTTTGATCAAGATAAAGAAATGGTGGAAAAATATCAGATCACCAATATCTTACCGGTTTTTGTGTTTCTAGGCAAAGATGGCGATGAATTTTTGCGTTTAAATGGCGAAATAGACAAAGCTAAATTGATCGAAATTATCAATCAAAACAAGGATAAATAGTTATGAAATTAGGAGTCAAAAAAATATCCATAGCGTTGCTGTTTGCTTTAGCTTTTTTGGCTCAGCCAGTATTTGCCGAAAACATTCCAGTTAATGCTTACTTTTTTTACGGCGATGGATGTACTCACTGTGCTGAGGAAAGACAGTATTTATTTCATGCCTTGAAAAGCGAATATCCTAATCTGCAAATTTACGAATACGAAATATACAACAGCAGAGAAAATGCCGTTCTATTGCAAAAAACCGCTGAAAGATTGGGTGTGGGAATTGATGGCGTGCCATTTTTAGTAATTGGCAATGAACATTTTGTCGGCTATGCTGACGGTATGAGTTCGCAGATGATAGAACAAAGAGTAAACGAGTGTTCTGTGGAAAAATGTGCTGATTCTATTGCCTCAATAGTTGGAGTGGAAGTCCCGGAAGTCAAGCCGCCAGCACCCGCAATAAATAAGCCGAATAATAATGTCGAACAAAATGTAGATAACAGGCCTGAAATCCAGAATACTCAAAAGCCGATCAATCAAGAAAACAAAAAGATTGTTAAACTACCGTTGTTTGGCGAAGTTAATGCCCTAAGTTTTTCATTGCCGATCTTGACGATAATTATGGGGGCGCTGGATGGATTCAATCCTTGTGCCATGTGGACGCTTTTATTCTTGATCAGTCTGCTTTTGGGAATGGAAAACAGAAAAAGAATGTGGATACTGGGGACAGCTTTTATCTTTGCTTCCGCTTCCGTTTATTTCCTGTTTATGTCGGCGTGGCTCAATTTAATTTTATTTTTAGGCTTTGTAATTTGGATCAGGATGCTTATTGGTATTTTGGCACTTGCGGGTGGCGGTTACAGCATAAAAGAATTTATATTTAATAAGGACAGCGGATGCAAGGTAGCTGGCAATGAGCAGAGACAAAAAACTTTTGAAAGATTGAGGTTGGCGGTTCAGCAAAACAGTTTATGGCTGGCTCTAGGAGGAATTATTATTTTGGCTTTTGCCGTAAATTTGGTTGAGCTTATTTGCTCGGCCGGATTACCAGCTGTTTACACGCAAGTACTGGCTTTAAATGAAATGGCTGGCTGGCATTATTACCTTTATATACTGTTATATATTTTCTTTTTCATGTTGGATGACCTGTTTATTTTCTTCGTGGCCATGATAACGCTGGAAATGACGGGAATCACTACTAAATATGCTAAAATATCTCGTTTAGTAGGAGGGCTATTAATGTTGGCGATAGGATTAATGTTGATATTTAAGCCAGAATGGCTGATGTTTGGATAAGATTAGTGTTATTATTGAATCAAAACCGATAACCAACACATTAAAATTGATTTTCAGATTGTGTTGGACGAATGTAAAATAAAAAGTGCCCCTTTAGGGGTATTTTTTATTCTTGGGTGGCTAGAGGGAATTATCGACGCGCTTCGCGCTCTGTCCTGGGTTGGCACCAATCATTCACTGGATGATTGGCGATCGCTCTCCGCCTGCTGGCGTATCGCTTCCAACCCGTTCGATTCTCTCTGTCGCTAACTCTAGATAAATTTAAAACTCCCCAGGTAATTGGGGAGTTTTAAATTTATCAGGGTGGCTAGAGGGAATCGAACCCTCATCACCGGGACCACAACCCGGTGTTCTAACCGCTGAACTATAGCCACCATACATATAAAATTTACAAGAATCTTATCTTTTTGGCAAGAACCATCTAATGTCCGCGGCAAGAATCGAACTTGCGACCAATAGCTTAGAAGGCTACTGCTCTATCCACTGAGCTACGCGGACATAAACAAAAATCAACAAAAACCACTAATACAAAACAAATAATATCACGAACTGCTCAAAAAGTCAATGCGCAAAACCACAAAATAACACTGATGATTATTTCTTTTTCTTGGTGACTTTTTTAGCTGTGGTTTTTTTGAGCAATGACTTCTTTATAGCAATAAGGGCGATTTTTTTATCGCCGAAATTCTGCACCTTGGACCAACGATCTGATTCCATCTCTTTGTATTGTTTGAAAAACAGCTTAATCCTCTCCTGGGTGGCCAAGTCCAAATCCTTTAGGTCTTTTATGTGAACATAAAAAGGATCAACTTCCGAGAGCGGTACGGCCAAAATTTTGATATCATGGCCATGCTCGTCTTCCATTTCTAATAGGCCTATAGGCCGACTGGCAACTACCGCGCCCGACTGAACCGGCAGGGAAGAAATCATCATGACATCGAGAGGATCGCCGTCATCGGCCTTGGTCTCGGGAATAAAACCATAATTAAAAGGATAGACATTGGTCGAACCGATAAAACGATCGACTTCCATAACATTCTTTTTTTCATTAAACTCATATTTAACAGCCGAGCCCTGAGGGATTTCAATGACCACATTTATTTCCTCCGGAGCTTTTTGACCGGCGGATATTTTTTTGAGATCCATAATATTTACGATTAACTTTTAATAATTAAACTATTTCCGGTCATAAAGCCGGGCTTGTCTAAGGATAACAAATCCAAAACCGTCGGCGCGATATCGGCAAGTGTGCCAGCTTCACGCAACTGATAATCGACGCCGACAACAATAAACGGCACCTGATTAGTGGTGTGAGCGGTATGACGGCTGTCAGAAACCGGATCAAAATATATTTCGGCGTTACCGTGATCAGCTGTGACTAAGGCGATGCCGCCGGCTGAAACCACGGCGTCGACTATTCTATCGCATTGATAATCGACTTCTTCAACGGCCTCAATAATTGCCTCGCGGTTGGCGGTGTGTCCGACCATATCAGCATTAGCCAAATTGACCAAAACAAAATCCGTGCCTTTTTTAATCTGCTCTATGGCCTTATCGGTTATCTCTTGAGCCATCATCTTGGGCGCCTCGTCATGCGTTTTGATATCTCGACGAGAGGGAATCACAATATCTTCTTCATTGTCATAGGGCTTTTCCCGACCGCTATTGAAAAAGAAAGTGACGTGAGCAAATTTTTCGGTTTCGGCAATATGCGCTTGATGCAAACCGGCCAAAGAGATTTGTTCTGATAATGTTGTTTCGATTGTTTCCGGCTTGAAGGCCACATTGAGCTTCAATTTCTCATCATAATCGGTCATAGTAACAAAATACAAATTCAACTCGTCTTTTTTGGCCAGAACTCTTTGTGACAGTTGACGCGTTCGGTCAGAACGATAATTGAAAAAGAAAATGCCATCATTTTTTTCTATTTTAATGCTTTGGCCGGATTCGTCCAAAAAAACAATCGGCTCCAAATGCTCATCAACCACGCCTTGAGTATATAATTCCTTGACCACTTCGGAAGGTTTTTTGCCAGCGATGATGTTGCCGGCCCGACCACCAAAAATCGCTTCTTCGGCCTTCTCAATCCGGTCCCAATTATTGTCCCTATCCATGGCATAAAACCTACCCGAGGCCGTGGCAATAAAACCCAATTGCAAATCATCCATAACGCCTTCCAGCTCAGCCAGATATTCGACGGCCGACTGCGGTGGCGTATCGCGGCCATCGGTAAAAGCATGAACGGCGACTTTTTCCAAGCCAGCTTCCTTAGCGGCGCGCAAAAAACCGTATAAATGATCGGTATGGCTATGCACGGAAGCTGGACTAACCAAACCAAAGACATGACAGATAGAATTATGACTTTTAACATGCTTGAATAGTTTCTTGATTTGCTCTATGTTTCCCAACTGATTGTTAGCAACGGCTTTATTAATTCTGACAACGTCAGTGTCTATCGTTCGGCCAAGACCAATGGCGCCATGGCCGATTTCAGAATTGCCCATCACTCCTTCGGGCAAACCAACAGAGAGGCCCGAGGCCGCAAGTGTCGTGTGTGGCCTGGTACTCCAGAGCAAATCAAAAAAAGGCGTATCAGCCTCGGCAATCGCGTTGTATTCTTTTTCAGATCTTAGCCCCCATCCGTCAAGCACAATTAAAACAACTTGTTTTTTGTTTTCCATATTAAAAAAATTTTAACACTTCCGGCGTTTTTTTTCAAGAAAAAAATGTTTTTTATCAAGTAGCCAAAAACGGTTTTTACTGCTAAAATGGAGGAGTAATAAATAATCAAAATAAATATGACCTTACTAGACGATTTGACCAAAATAAAAACACTCGACAAGTCGCATGTCGCCCAGTCGATTGGCAACTTGCCTGATCAATTATGGCAAGCTTGGGAAGGCACAAAAAATATAGTTTTGCCGGCCAACTATAACGGCTTTAATAATATTGTTTTTGCGGCTATGGGCGGATCAAACCTGGCCTCAGAACTGGCGCGCAGCATTTACAGTAAAAACATCCGCGTGCCCTATGTTCTGATCCGCGACTACAATCTACCGGCTTTTGTCGATCGTCAAACACTGGTCATCATCGACAGCTATTCGGGCACGACAGAAGAAACACTAAACTGTTTTAAAATCGCCCGCCACAAAAAAGCCAAAATAATTTGTATCTCCTCAGGCAACACCTTAATAAAGCTAGCCAAAAAGAATAGGGTCCCTTATTACCAAATTGACGACTCGCTTAATCCTTCGGATCAGCCCCGCTATGATGTGGGCTCGCAACTGGGTGCGACCCTGGGTATCCTTAACAAGCTAAAAGTAATAAGCGTCAAAAGCCACGAATTGAAAGAGGCCACGGATTATTTAAAAAATTTAAACCGAGCCATTAATCCAAGCGCACCCCAAACGAACAATCTGGCCAAAAAAATCGCCCAGGAAATAAAAAATAAATTCGTAGTGATTGTCGGCGCTGAACATTTGTCAGCCAACGGTCATATCCTGGCCAATCAACTCAACGAGAGCGCCAAAAACCTGGCGGTCAGCTTCAAAATACCTGAACTCAACCATCATCTTTTAGAAGGACTGTCCTTTCCTTCGACCGTCATTGCCAAAACAATTTTTGTCTTTTTGGATTCATCGCTCTACGCGCCGAACATCGCCAAAAGATTCGCCATCACCCAAAAAATCCTCTCCAAACAAAAAATAAATTCACTGGTCATCTCGGCCCGCGGACAAAACAATCTTATATCGGCTCTAGAGACAGCCTCTTTCGGCGGTTGGGTCAGCTTTTATCTGGCCATGATCAACGGACAAAATCCGGCCAGCATTCCTTATGTAAATTATTTCAAAACTGAACTCAAAAAATAATTTCCGCTAACTGTTGAATCAAGCTTATGTCTTTAATTTCTAAAATAGCCACCAATACCTTCTGGCAAGTTTTCGGCAAAATCCTAGGCACCATTCTGGGACTGGTCACAGTGGGACTGATGACCCGCTATTTGGGACAGGCCGGTTTCGGCTATTACACCACCATCGTCTCTTTCTTGCAATTCTTCGGCGTGATTACCGACTTCGGCTTGCAAATGACAGCGACCAAGGCCCTGGCCCGGCCCGGAGCCAATGAAAACAAAATCATTAGTAATATTTTTACTCTGCGCTTGGCCTCAGCCATAGTATTTTTGGGCGGCGCAGCCATTATCTGCTGGTTTCTGCCCTATCCGATGATCGTTAAACAGGGCATTGCCATTGGTAGCTTGTCTTTTGTCTTTATCTCCCTACAATCGGTTTTGATCAGTGTCTTTCAAAAAAACATGTCCATGGCCAAAGTGGCCTGGGCGGAAATTTGGGGACGACTGATCTTATTAGGCGGCGTCTACTCGGCTATCACCGGAAAATTCGGCTTGCTCTACATCATCATGGCGGTCGTTGTCGCCAACCTGGTCAACTGGGCTATACTTCATTATCGCTCAAGAAAATATGTCAAAGTGCGATTGGCCTTTGACTGGACTTATTGGTTGGAAATCTGGCACGCTTCTTGGCCACTAGCCATCACTATTTCCTTGTCGCTGGTTTATTTCCGGGCCGATACCTTAATCCTGTCTTTTTTTCGTCCGGCGAGCGAGGTCGGCATCTACGGCGCCTCTTACAAGGTATTGGAAGTACTGATACAATTCCCCTATCTTTTCTTGGGCGTTATTCTGCCGCTATTGAGCCAATTTTTTGTCACCGACAAAAAAATCTTCCAAGCAATCTTGCAAAAATCCTTCGATTTCTTGATGATCATCGCCCTACCCATGATTTTTGCTATTTGGGCTCTGGGCGACAAGGTAATGACGGTGGTGGCCGGCAGTGATTTTGCCGTCTCTGGAGATATTCTAAAAATCCTGATTGTCGCCGCCGGCGCAATTTATGTCAGCTCGCTTTTCGGCTATACTATCGTGGCTTGTGAGCTGCAAAAAAAGATGATTAAATTCTATCTGATTAATGCGGTTATTTCATTGATACTCTATCTGATATTTATTCCAATGTATTCTTATTGGGGGGCGGCAGTCTTAACGGTTTTGACCGAGCTAGTCATTATGTTTTCCAGCTTATACATTCTAAAAAAACATGTCCAAATCAGCTTGAAATTCAAGGTGGCCGGCAAGGCGCTTGCCGCCAGCGCGATTATGCTTCTGGTCTTGTGGCTACTGAATAATCAAGGATTATTCACTTTAATGATTATTGGCGGCATCGTCTACTTCGGAGTGCTTTATATGTTGCGTGGCGTGTCCAAATCAATGATCCGCGAAATAGTAAAATATCGAAGCTAATATGTTGATGCTGATAATAATTTTTTCCCTGGCTTTCCTCTGGCTGTCAATAAAAAAACCGCTCTGGGGCGCTTATTTTATTTTTGCTTGTCTGCCGGCTTACCTGATAAGATTCCAAATAAATGGCCTGCCACTGACACTTCTGGAAACAATGATTCTGATCTTTTTCTTGGCGCTAATTTTGACTAGACGCCTCGACCGGCAAAAAATATTACACAACAAGCTGCTGATACCGACAATAATAATCCTGGTGTTGGCTACTATATCGGTTTTTGTTTCGCCCAACAAAATCGCCGCTCTGGGAATTTGGAAAGCATATTTCTTGGAGCCGATAATCTTTTTCTTTTGCCTGATCTCAATCGTCAAAGATAAAAAGACGCTGATAAATATTTTTTATTTCCTAGGTATTTCGGCCATCTACCTGTCGCTCTTGGCCATGGCGCAAAAATTTTTTGGTTTTAACTACGGCATATCACAAGCCTTCCTAAATCATGACGGCACGGTGGACAGAGCCACGGCCGTTTTCGGCTATCCCAATGCTCTAGGACTGTACTTGGGTCCGATTGTTATTTTATATGTCTTACTGCTCTGGGAAAAAGCCAAAGGCCACTGGGCGCTAATATTCAAAATCGCCGTAATTGTTTTGAGCTTCTTGGCCATCGTGCTGGCTCAGTCAGAGGGAGCGATTTTTTCGATTGTGGCGGTCTGCCTGCTGATGGCCCTAATCAATAAAAAGCTTCGGCTCTGGGCCTTGCTAATTTTAGTCGCCGGAGTTATACTATTTTTTGCTCATCAGGGCTTCCATGACTGGCTGATGTCTAAGCTATTCATACACGACTATTCGGGTGGCATCAGGCGATTGATGTGGCAAGAAACGCTCAATATGCTAAAGTATAACTGGCTCTGGGGCGCGGGGCTGGCCGGCTATCAGGTCACGATCATCCCCTACCATGTGCACAAATTTTTTGAGATTTATCTCTACCCGCACAACATCATCCTGAATTTTTGGAGCGAATTGGGCTTACTTGGACTATTGTCCTTTGCCTATTTGGCGGTTAAAAACTTTTTTATCAACATTAAGAGCGCCATAAAAAATCAGGAGGGCAAATTGATTAGCTTTGCAATTATGGCTATCCTGCTCCAGATGATTATCCACGGACTGGTAGACGCGCCATATTTCAAAAATGATTTGTCGGTGATGTTCTGGTTGTTTATGGCGGCAACGGTGATCATAAGCACAATCAAGAAAGAGAAAACAAATTAAAATAATGGAGAGGTCGCATAGTTGGTCTAGTGCGCCGCACTCGAAATGCGGTATGCCGAAAGGCATCGGGAGTTCGAATCCCCCCCTCTCCGAAATGAACGAAGTGAATAAGAAGAGGAGCACGCCAACTGCTTGGCGTGCATGGGGGATGAGAACGCCGGAGCGATGTCTGTCGAGCATTCTGGCGAGACAGACCGCGAGGCGGTGGCCAGACCGAGGAGGCGGAAGCCGACGAGAGTCGAGGCCGAATCCCTCCCTCTCCGAACGTAATAACCACTAAAAAATATGTCAGTAATTTGCATCTTCGGCGACAGCACGGCTTGGGGCGCTTGGGACAAAGAAAAAGGCGGTTGGGTAAATCGCCTCTGGCTGGACCAAGCCACTAGTGCTGAAGACATCGACATCTATAATCTCAGCATCTCCGGCGGAACAACTGAGACGCTATTGGCACGCTTTGAAGCCGAGGCCAAAATCCGAGAAGCCGACACAATAATTTTTCAAACCGGCGGAAACGATGCGGCTTATGACCGAGATACTAAAGAACATTTAGTCTCGCCGGAAAAATTCGCCAAAAATATCGAGGAGATTATCAGGCGAGCCAGGACTTTGGCGAAAAAAATTGTCTTCATCGGTTTTGACAACTGCGATGAGACAAAAACCATGCCCGTCCCCTGGTGCAACCTCTGCTATACTAACGACTTCATACAAAAGTACAACGGCATCATGAAAGATGCTTGTAATAAACACCAGATTGATTTCATAGATACTTTTGGCCTGCTGGAAGACTCTGATTTTGAGGACGGGCTTCATCCCAACGCCTCGGGCCATCAAAAATTATTTGAAGCCATCAAAGAAAAATTACCTCTGTAAAAAACCATGGGATTACTCTTCGCTTTCATCGCTTTACTATGCTGGGGATTGGGCGATTTTTTGATCCAAAAAGGCGCCAGGCGTTTCGGTAGTTGGCTAACCTTATTTTATATCACCGCTTTGATGTCCATCATCTTGCTGCCCTTCGTCTATAAAGAACTTTTTGCTCTCTGCTCTAGTCTAAATGTATTGATTGTTTTGCTGATAGTCAGCGTCGTAGTACTGCTGGCCAACATCTTTGACTTCCAAGGACTAAAGCTAGGAAAAATGTCAGTGGTCGAGCCGATTTATTCTTTTGAACTGCCGATCACGGCAATTTTGGCGGCACTCATCATCGGCGAATACCTGAATTTTTTTCAGACACTTTTAATTTTTTCCTTATTTGTCGGAATTATACTACTGTCAATAAAATCTTTTAACCAAATTAAAAAAATCAAATTGGAAAAAGGCATTTTGTACGCCTTGCTGGCCACCTTGTGCATGGGCGTAGTCAACTTTGTCTTTGGTTTCGGTGCTAGACATACCAGCCCGCTACTGATAAATTGGTTCACTGGTTTTTTTATGTTTATTTGTTGCCTGATTTTCTTGATCAAGCAGGGACGACTCAAAGAAATGGTGCTGGATTTCAAAAAAAACAAAAAATTAATCTTCGGCGTGAGTATCGTGGACAATCTGGCCTGGATCGCCTTTGCTTTCAGCACGCTTTATATACCAATTGCCATTGCCACCGGCATTAGCGAAAGCTACATCGCTTTGGCGGCCGGCCTAGGACTTATTTTCAACAAAGAAAAACTAAAAACTCATCAATTTATCGGCTTGGCCGTGGCCGTACTTTCGGTCATTCTGCTAGCGTACTTTACTTCCTAAAAACTAACAGCAAAAATTAGTCGAAAACAAAAACACTCTTCCGTGGAAGAGTGTTTTTGTTTTCGACTAGCGTCGATAGTAGAAAGCTTAAAAAATTTATTTTTTGCCGGCATGAGCCAAGCCGGCTAGATGCTGGATTGCTCCTTTCAAATCATCGAGGGCGAATTTTTTGGTACCACCAAAAATTGAACCGCCAACGTGAATCCTATTGTCATTAAAATTAATGGCGACCCTCTCACCGGCACCAGCGCCGACATGTTCAAAAATTATCTTATGATTGCCAAACACGGTAGTGGTATTTCCGTGAACCATGGCGACACCAAAGACTTCTCGCAAAGGAGTCGGGTCTTTGGGGTCAAGTAAAACTTTGGCCAGGCCGGTCTCGGCACCAGTATCCCAGTTCAAAACTTTAGTGGTCTCGAGTATCGGCTGAAGGCGATGGCCATCGGCAGTGGTCTTCATTAGTTCTTTCAGAACAACCAACTGTCCTTGATCAAAGGTGCCGTCCTCGTGTTGTAATATTGATAAATGCTCACCATGCCCCAAGGCGCCAAGCATTCTGTCAAATTGGCTATTTGGCAGTACGCCCGCTTCTGGAGAAAAACCGTCTATGCCGGCCGTATGAGCGTGAGTCACCAAATCAATCAATTGACTCTTAGATAAAGTTAAATTCTCGGCTACCTGAGACAGATTTACATCAACATTGTGAGCGCATTGATTTTCCAAGACTCTAATAGCTCCTTCGATATCTCCGCCGTGAACATCTACGCGACCGGCAAATTTGCCATCGCACAAAGCCGAAACAGTATCAATTTTTCCATCGCCGTTAGAATCTATTCCAAAAAGCTCAAAGGGATGGCCGAATTGATCATTTATAGTGCCAAATTCCTGCACCAGGCGCTGTTGGCTAGCATCTAAAAGGGCAAATCGAGCTTCTTCATTGCTTAAATCCAGATGGCTTTGTAACTCATTGGCAACTTTTACATCAGAAATCCATTCGGGCTGAGCCGACGGTGTTTCAGTCGCCACACCAGAAACTGGAGCTTCAGCGGCATGAGCGGCGGTTGCCGTTCCTGCTTCTTGATGGGCTGAGGCAACAGCATGAGCAGTATCACCATGACCGCCTTGGACATACTCAAAGTCTTGTTTGCCGGCACCGCCTTCAAACTTGGCGCTCTGAAAATCGGCGGCGGCCGCATGAACACCCTTGTCTTGACCGCCCAATAGCTCGTGAACTCTAATGCCGGACTTGGCATCACCTTCTATAAGATATTTGGCCTGATCAATGCCAGCCGAACCGACTCTTATTTCTTGACCGGTTGTAGCATCAACAAAGCCGGCCCTAATAGCCAAGCGATGAGCTTCGCCGCCAGCCCAAGCGCGGACCGCAGAAACGTCATGGACATCGCCATGAAAGCCGAATCTGGCCGGTTCGTTAACTAACTGCCTATTGAGAGCATGCTCAATTCCCTCACCTTTGTGTATAGTAGCAAGATCAAGTTGTTCAGCATCGAGGGTAACTGGAGCTTGGCCTTCGGCCATGGTGTCATGAAGCGGTGACACAAGATGCTCACCTTGTGACTGGTAGGACTCCAGTGCTTTGCCAGCACCACGGACACCAAGCTTAGTGGGCTCCGCCAGAGTGTCGTTGAGTTGCGTACCGCCAGGTAGGCGGCCAGAGCCACTCGCTCCAGCCGTCGTGGCGGCTTCGGCGCCGGCAGTGGCTCCAGTGGCCGGAGCAACATGTTCATGGGCTTGTTGAAAATTATCAACTAGCTCTAAGCGTTGATTGGGGTTTAGGCCCCGGTCTTCTAATTGTGCTTCTAGCAGGGCGTAGTCATGGGAAAAGTTTTTCTTAAAACTTGACAGCATGCCGTCCAGTTTCTCTTGATGTTCGGGGTCAAAGCCGGGAAACCAACGATCAGCGACTCCATCGTGTATATGCTGAAGCTGACTAACAGCGTCTCCTTCCACCTGGGGGGAAACTTCAGAACCGACGGGATTAACACCAGCACCGGTGGCGCCCAGTTGGTGGGTAGCCAAATAATCACTGCCTGCCTGATTAACCATTTCAGCCGCTTGATCAGAGTTTTGGGCATGACTTAAATTCTCCATAAGCTTGGTGTATCCGGCGGGGTCTTTTTCATGCAATACTGACAAAATCCCCTTGGTGTGCTCCACGCTTTCTGCTGGCCTATCGGCGAACAACTTATCAAGATCTGGACCAGCTTGAGCGGATGCTTCATGATGGCCCATAACAGCAGCTACGAGTTCTGGAAACATCACACCAACTGCAGCACCAGCAACTCTAAGTATTAATCTAGCATTTTTTTTATTAACCACTTTAAAAATGGCTTTTTCGTCTCGTTCGTTTAGCGTTGTCAGTCCCTTAAGCGCTTCTTCGGCTCTTAAAATATCGGCCTCACCCAATCTTTCTATTTGTTCTTGCCTTTTATCTTTAAGTGCCAACTTACCAAGGACGTCACCCAGACGCCAACCAGCCACACCCATCAAAACCCTTCTGACCGATTGTGTTTGTCGACCGACAGTACCAAGAATGCCAAAAGCAGCCGTGACAGCAGTACGCTCCTCATTGGTCCTGCCACCACCCAAAACCACTCGATCAACCCACTGCACAAAAGGATTTTCGGCAATTTTTTCATACCAACCGCCTTGGGCCATTTCGGCGCTCTTTTTGTCAGAGGCCCGCAGAGCTTCCATGGCACCAATAAGAGCCTCCCTTTGATTGTCGTTTTCTACGCCTAAATCGCCGGCATTAATCTCTATGAAGCGCCTTATGTCTACCTCTGGGGAACCATCTATTCTCCTCTGTTGAAGAGCGGCCAGCCTGTCGGTTGCTCCGCGTATCAATCCTTCATCAACCTCTCCTCTGGCTAAACGACCGCGAATTTTGGCTTCTTCTGTGGCGACTGCCTTGGCCGTTTTTTTATCAGTAAAAAAGCGATCACCTAATCTGGTAAGTGCAATAACTCCACCACTAGCTACGCCCAAGGTGCCAACAGCTAATCCTAGAACGGGCGCTGCGATTGGCACAGCCAAGGCCGAGCCAATTCCCAAAGCAGAATAAACGCCCACCCTCGCGCCGATTTCAACCCATCTTCGGCCACGACTCTTTTTGCTGCCGACGTTACTGATGGCCAAATCTCTAATCATTTCATCTTGTCTGCTTCTATAAAAAATCTCAAGAACTTCCCGGTGAGTCAGGCCAGTGTCTCGGCATAGCTGTTCAACTATTTCATCAGCGGGCGAGTCATCGACTGCTACAACTTCAACTCCACCAATCACAACGGTTTCTGGAGTTGAATTATTAAGTCTGAAAATTTCTCTCACGGCCGCGCCAGCAAGACGTCTAGCATGATCTACATCAGTAAATTGTGCTTGATACTCGGCCGACCTGGCCTCATGCATAGTAAACTCCTCACCGCCAGCTAATTGTCGAACTAATTGAGCTTCGTTTAATAGCTGTCTAACGGTTACTACGGCCATAGGAGTTGAATCGGTTGGTTCGCCGTCAGCTCTTTCCAACTCTGCCGCAAGAGCTTCAGCTTCGGCCAAATTTATTAGCGCTGACCGTCTTGGTCCAGAATCTCGATCTGATGGAGCCGGCTCACCTCCATCATCAAATGGCTCTAACGCTGAACTAGCGGCTCCTGCGACTGCTGCGGCTGATAGACGTATAGGCTCGGAATCAACATCTGGTTCTCTTGCTTCGCCGTCGGAGTGGCTGCCCTCGCCAGCGGCAGCAAAGGCCACCTCCCATTCTGCTATAACAGCAGGGTAATTTTGTACGGACGACTCGGACGATAGCGCTGCTGGTTCTGCTGTGGCTAAGGCCTCAGCCACATTACCGACCGCAATCAACTCAGCTGCCTCTGCGGCCGCTTCATCATACTTTTGGGCCCAATGAAGCATTGAATCGTGCATGTCCTGAGCGATCTTGCCACGAGCGCTTTCGGCCATGTCTCTTATTCTTTGGGCATTGGCGCGAATGTTGGCAATAAATTGTTCGGCCCTAGTCCTTTTCTCAGCCAATTCAGTATCGGGGGGCGTTTCTGGTGGCGGGGTCTCAGGCCCACCTTCAGCTGGCGCCGACTCAAATTCCTCTTGCAATTTTCCCAATCTGTCACTGGTTATGTCTAGCCACTCTTGGGCTAAAGACAGAGCTCTGGTCACGTGACCACTTTCAATAAAATTTTCTACATCTTTAATTACCCCCTCACTCAAGTTCCACCTTGCCAACTCCTGATCGTGACGTTGATTGTCAATTTTGCCTTCCTTCCTAGCTTTTCCAATCAGTGTTTTTATTTTTTGGATATTCTCGGCAACTCTTCCACTTAACGCTCTGGCTCTGGATATTTCTCTAGCTTCTTGGGCTTTAAATGTTCCCACATAATCTGTATATCCTTCTTTACGCTTTCTACTCAGGCCTGCGCTATCTTTTGCCTTCTCAAAAGCATCGCCAAGTGAGCCGGCCACAACTAAGTCAGATATTTCTTCAACTGTCAAAAAAAGCATTTCACAATCTTTATATATTTCTGCTTTTATATCTTCTGAAATCTCACCACTGGCCAGATCGGCGGCAGCGCGTTCTCTAATTTCCTTGATATTAAGCTGGATTTGCCCGACAAATTCACTAATCTGCCGTCTTGCCACCTCAGAATCCAAAGGCATGCTTGCCTCAGGTCCAACTCCGGGTTTTGCCGGCTTTGGTTCTATTTCGCCTGGTTTTGGCCCAGGATTGCCCGGCTCTGGTGCGGGCTCTCTGGTTGAAGCATCGATTTCCGCGACAAGAGCTTCAAGTTGGGGAATGACTCGTTCCAACAAAATATGATAAACGGCCACAATAGTCGCCGGATCATCAGGGTTGTCAGAATATCGTTCTATGGCCTCATAAAATAATCTATTTATTGGCACTTGTCTGTCGTCTTTTATGGTTGTGGCCATGAGATCGATAACCCTGCCCTTTCGGTCACTTAGACCATCTATCTCCCCTTTCATAAGTGCCAACTCTGCTGGAGTTTTCTGTTCTGCTTCCTCCACTCGGCTGGCTATCTCCCGGTCTACTATTTTTGCTGGCTGTTGAGATTTTTCCCTCGGCTGCAATGAAGTCAGCTCGCCCGGCTTTTTGGGAATCGGTTTGCCAACTTCTTTTCCGCCTTTACCAATTTTTTGAACCATTACTTTGCCACTGGCTATTTCAACCACCCTTCCTGTCTCTTGGTGCCCACGACCACTGATCCAACCGACTCCACTGCCCACGATAAAATCCTCGGCCTTAGCCTCCGGAGGAAGTTTGGTTAATTTATCAGGCATAAAACTGAGCGTTGTATTTGTTCTCCTGCCACGCCTGATTAATGCCACCTCAACGGCCAAAACATCTTTTGCTCTCTTGCCCTTGCCTATAGTTATTTGCTTGGTACCAACAACTTCGCCCACTTCGTCTTCGCCATCGTGTTTCCAAGTCACCCTCTCTCCTGCATGAAAATCTTCAACTTTTAATCCTTCCGGGGCAGCATCAGCGGCCGCACTTTCTCCTCCAGTGTTAGGAGCACTTTCAGGAGCAGGATCTGGTGATGCGTCCGGTTCACGCCTTTCGGCTAATGGTAAACTTGGCGGTGGCGGTGCCTCTACTCCTGGCCCCAATTCTGATGGCGAGGGATTGTTTTCGGCTGCAGCTTCTGGTGCATCCGGTGTTTCCGGATTAACGGCGCTAGCCATTATACCACCTAGAAAACCTGATTTGTCTGGGGTGATTACGCCGCCAACATCGGTTGTTGATACTTCTGGTGGCGGCGGAGAGACCGGCTTGGCGGATACAGCACTGGCGGCCACATCAGTAATTGCCTCTTTAGCTCTGGCCGTAGCATCATCAGCATCACGGACGATTGGAGCGACATCTGCGCCAGCATCTCGTCCGGCTTGTCTTGTTTCTGCCACAAAATCACCTCCAGTGGCATCAACTTGTCTTACTCCTTGCTGAACAGCATCTCCAACTTGTCGTTCGGGGTCACTCTCGGCTGGACCCTTTTCTCCTGAAGTAGTTGCTCCAGGGTCGGTTTCTGTCGTAGCATCACCAGGGCCTTTTTGATCGCCGTCAGCGGTGCCTTCGGCGAGTTTAGATTCTGGACTAGTCCCAAGATATTCATCTATGGAATCAACGATCTCGCGAAACTTTCTTGGTGGAAATTTGCAACCGTCTCCTAGAGTCAAGCCACTTATATCTTCCACAATAATAAGATCTATATCGTCAGCAATCTCCACATTAACAGTCAAAACCGATTCTCTGGGCACTAAAACAATCCCGCCAAGAACTTTATCTACTACATAACGCTTACCCTTCTCCAAAACAACCACTTCACCCGGCCAAGATAATTCAGACAAGGCCACCTCTTCCAAGGTGCTTTGGAATCTCTCTGCTTTGGGAAGTCTCCTTGGCTGATCACTTCTTGTTGGCCCCCTTGATCCCCCGCGCTTAGTGTCACTCATATATTTTTTAAAAAATATTTATAGATAAATTATTTTAATTGTTGTCTAATTTTCTTGATTTTTTCCTGGTCAAGCGAACGACCGGCATCAGCGATGAGCTGATCTCTTTTTTTCCTTAATCTTTCTATTTCCAATTCAAAATCATGATAAATGTCATTTATCTTGGCAATTATTGCTTGAGCCTGGACTTCAGTGAGAGGCCTTTTGGTTTTATTTTTTACATCAGCCATAAAAACTACTTTTGAGCGGAGGCGATAAACTGAGAAGCAAATTCCACCATGCCGTCTTTGATTTTTTGATCAAAATCAGGAATGCGACTAGAGAACAACGACTGGATTTTGGCTAAATTCGGTTTGGGCTCATGCTGGATAAGCTGGGTGAATTCATCAAGCGACGCTTCGTCCAGATTCTGCATGATAATAATGCCTAAGCGCTTTTCAATCTGCTCTTTTAGCCGAACTATGTATTGATCGCGATAATCGGCCGGCAGATTTTCCAGCTTGGCATCTTTTAATAATTGATCGACAAAGATGTCTAGGGCGTCTGATTCCATATTGTTGTGAAATTAGTTAATAACTTTAGATTTATTATAACATATTTTACGCTAAGACGAAAAATTATACCCAGAACAAAAAAACGCGGTCACCAAAGGCAACTGCGCTTGACACAATCATGGCTGAAGGCGCAGGCGCCTCAACAGGCTGAGTTATCAAAAAACCAACAAACTATTTATATTTTTCCAATTTGACGCGACTTTTATTAATAATCTCCTCGCCATGCTCCTCGGCCGGTTTGGCCGGAACGCCCAATGGCATCAGACACAACACCCGAAGTTCGGCCGGAATACCCAAAATCTCTTTGACATCCTTTTCGGCATTGGCGTTGCCTCGGATTTGAATCCAACAGCTGCCCAGGCCCTGTTCGGCCGCTTCCAGCCAGATGTGTTCGGCCACAATCGAGCAATCTTCCACCCAATTAGGGCTTTCTTGTTCGTGCCCAATGACGACGATGATGACAGAGGCATCCTTGCCATGAATGGACCAAGGCGTGGTTTTGGCCAATAATTCCTTGGTTTCTTGATCTTTTACTACTACCAGCTCCCAAGGATAGACGGCATTGGCCGATGGGGCGTACATGGCTGCCTTAACTATTTCCTGAAGTTGTTCTTCGGTTAGGCTGTCATTGAGATATTCTCTGATGGCTCGGCGCTTTTTTATAGCTTCAATCATAGATTTTTAGCGGTTATTGTTCACTAATAATATACCAAAAATGGTAGAAATTGGCAAGAGATCCCGCTCCTCTTGGTTTTTTAGCCGATTTGTGATATTTTATTAATCGTACGACGGCGTACAGAGGCGAGCCATAGTGGCATCGCCACCCACACACCCAAGAGGAGGACACGGGCAATGCGCAGATGGATGAAAGAAATGTTTGAAGCTCTGATGAAGCGGCTCATCTGGCCACTACTGACCAAGATAGCGCAAGAGCTACTGGCCGAGGACGAGGGGGTGAAGACCACCCTGAGGGAACAAGTCAGGACGATGCTACTGAAGCAAATCCAAGAGGCCAAGACTCTGCGCGACCTCAACCCGGCGACATCCGATGCAAGCGGATTGCTGACCGCCAAGAGCGTCGAAGCTGTCGCCCAGGATGTTATCGACCACGAGTTGCGTGATGCTCTGCGCGCTCGAGCCGTAGAAGTCATCATCGAGACGATGGCCACGCCAATAACAAAGCTCAACGTCCAGGATTTCTTCGGCCCGGGTGACTTTACTGACCGGCTGAGAGTGATGGGCCTGCCGACCCTGCTACAACAAATCGGCAAAGACACTCTTGCGGATGACCTAGAAGTACGGGCCGCGATCAATACGCGGGCCAAGCAGGCGATTATCCAGATTGTCCAAGGATTGAGCGAAGTCGCGTTCCTGGATGCCGAAGCCCTGGGTCTGGCGGGCGTGCTTCAGAACGCCAGCAAGGCCGCCCTTACCGGCGATGAGGCGGTGTTGGCCGCCATTCAAGAGAAAGGGCAACGGGCCGTCATCGACGCTTTGCAGGATTTGGACGCTGGTCCGCCGGTGGACCGAACCGATTGGGATCTACTCAAGCAGGCTCTATCGGTCTCGGCACTGTTGCTGGCGGTGCTTCAAAAGCCGGAAGTCCAAGGAGCTCTGGCCGTCGAAATTCGGACGGCTCTGGAACAGGCCTTCCCGAAGACCAAGCCGCCGGCCGCCGCCGAAGAATAGACGAGACGGCCACGCACATTTACCGAAACGAAATTTACCCAAGCCCCTGGCGGATCCAGCGGGCTTGTTCTTTTTTTTAAATAAAAAAATTGTTACGTAGCATGTTACGTAACAATAAATATTCTAACCGTGAAATAAGGTGTAAAACATAGCCACGGCGGCTGAAGCCATAACCGCGAAAGTGATCCAAACCAAGATATTAGACAAATTACCGCTACGGTGCTTGCCCATAATTTTTTTGTTGCGAGCGATGCGAGCGATGAGAAAAATCAGGGGCACAGCGGCCACGCCATTAAACACAGCCGTATAGACTAAGGCCTTAATTGGGTTAATGCCTAAAAAATTTATAATCAGGCCGATGATGGTAGCAACGATAATGACCCCATAAAAACCATGGGCTTTTTTCAGTTTGAGACTTAAGCCCTCTTTCATATTAAAGGCCTCGGTGACAGCATAAGCGGCTGAACCGGACAAAACCGGAACAGCCATCAGTCCCAAACCAACGACGCCAAAAGCAAAAATTATTTTTGACAACAGTCCGGCATGAGGAAAAGTCTGGACTAATGGTTCGAGGGCACGGGCCGCATCGGCAGCCGTCGCCACATCGGTTAAACCGTTATTGTGAAGCACGGTGGCGGCGACCACAATTATGCTCCAAGTAGCTATTTGAGAGGCCAACATGCCGATGAAAGTATCTAGACGAATGCCCTTGATAAACTTGGCAGTGATGCTGGGACGCTTGTTTTTGCGCAAAAGATGTTTGGCCTTTTCTTCTTCGACCTCTTCCGAGGCCTGCCAGAAAAACATGTAAGGGGAAATGGTCGTACCTAAGACGCCAGTAATAATAAACAGGAAGGCAAAGCTAAATTGGATATTGGGGATAAGGGTAGAATATAAAATATCACCCCAAGGATGCTTGATAATAAAAACTGTGAGCGGATAGGCCAGAAGCGACAGAGCCAGCCACTTGAGAATGCGCGAATAGACTCTATAAGAAGTAAATATTTCCAAAACCAAAATCAAGACCGTAAAACCGAGCGTCAAGATTAACAAATTTATCGGAACAACTAGCTGAGCTGCTGCGGCCATGGCACCGATGTCGGCACCAATATTGATAGTATTGGCTATAACAACCAACAATACCGCGGCATAAAGAATTTTTTTATTATAATTGGCCTTGACCACGGCGGCTAAACCATGCCCGGTGACTGCGCCGATACGAGCACAGGCCTCTTGCACGGCAGTCATTAACGGCAAAATCAACAGAATCGTCCACAATTGGCCATAACCGAATTGAGCACCAGTCTGGGTATAGGTGGCAATACCGGACGGATCATCGTCGGCCGCGCCCGTGATAAGGCCGGGACCCAAAACTTTGAAAAATTTTTTTAACTTGACGGAGAATTTTGACATAACAATCGGACAACAAAAAAACATTAAATTAAGCTGAATTAATTATAGCAGATTTTCTCCGGCTTAAGAATAACTGCTAATAAGCATCCGCCTTGACACCTAATAAAAAAATGATATTATATGATGTGAGTGAAAGGCAAACCGCGGAACCGAAACCGGGCCAAGCGTTCGGGAGGAGGCGTCATGGAGGATGGTGGCTATTCAACAGAAGTGGGCGCGCTCATTGTCATTTGGAGACGGAGCGATCCCGACAAAAAACTCATTGTGAAAGTGGTTCAAATCAATCCGTTAATCGTCAAGGCCACGGAAAGAGGCCCGCTAGCCGCAATCAGCCAGGCCACAGAAGGCTTCAAGGTTTTGGACGATGACTCGGCCCAATTCCAACGTGATTTGGAAAACCACACCGGCGCCTTCCTGCACGGCCAGAAACTCATCAGGCAACCCGTTTTTTCGGGCTTGCGCTGTCTAGGTATCATGAGCAATCGGCTCGTAAGCCTGGAACCGCCACGGGAACAGAGTTCCTTCTCTATGGAGGTCTAACCGTGTCTTACAATTCGAAAGGCCGCCGGAGCGACAACACGATGCTCCGACGGCTTGTTTTAATTCGTGAACTTTTTAGCAAATTAGAAGTAACGAGGCGGCTCAGACTCATTTAAATTATACTCATTAAGCGCCATAGCCATAGAATTTGGCTAGATTATTGCAATTGACATCGCAAATATAGCCAATATATCAATAATAATTTATTTAATTTTGTTATGATAAAAAATCGACTTTTGGGCGAAGGGACTTGCCAAAATCAATTTTTCTTGTTAGAATATTTTTTGTATAGGTTGAATAAAATATGGATCGGTAGCTCAGTTGGTTAGAGCGCTGCCCTGTCACGGCAGAGGTCGCGGGTTCGAGTCCCGTCCGGTCCGCATAGCTAAAAACGCCCCATAATTAGGGGTGTTTTTTGATACAGGGGGACGGGAGGGTGGAACTTTTTTGAAAAATAAAACAGGGGTCGTCCTCGCAGACTTCCCCATAAAACACCTCGCTCGATTCCCCGCGCGCTACTGATTGCGCTCAGCTTCAATTGCAGCGACGGCCGCTTGATAGTCTGGCGTTCCCATCACATCCGGCCCCTTTGCCATAAGCGCGAAGTAAGCCGCTTCCGCTTTGGTGACGGGTGACTCCAGCCGATTGATGGGAGGAATCTTCGCTTTCTCCGCATCGCTCATTCCATCAGTCGACACTTGAGGGATTGACCTTGGAAAAAGGCCCGCGAAGAGATAATCTTCATCTCTCCCGAAGGGATGACAACTGCAGCCAAAACGCCCGTGATCGTCAAGCGGATACATCACTTCGTGACAGGTAGGACAGGTCGGCGGTTGACCACCATTGGCGGCAATCGCCTCGTCAGTCAATGCAAAGTAATTTCCTGTAAGAATGGCGCCCAGTATTTTGTGCATATAGCCTCCTCGTCCAAAGGACAAAAGTTCAAAAACAATCCATAATCACGATTATACCCTAACACTTTTATGAACTCTAGTCAAAATAACCGCGTAATAGGGCAATAGCTTGGAATCATTATAAACCAAGAAGGCGAAAAGTCGTCTCCCTAAGGGTTCGTTTTTTCGCCTCGCTTTTAAATAAAATATTGAGATAATGTCGCCACTGTTTTAAGACTTTTTTGCTAAAAATTATATCGTGTGCCCAAAACTTAGTTAATACAAAAAGACTGCAATTATAGCAGTCTTTTTGCTAGGTATTATTTCATCAAATCATCCAGCTCGGCAGACATGAGGGCCGACTTGTTAAGTACGATTTGTTCTTTTTGATTTAGATTGTCAGCAGTCATCCGGATTAGTTTAGTGACAATTTTGTCGCCCAATAATACTTTGTTTGTTTTCTTGAAATAATCCTCAATCTTACTATGAAAGAGTGTGGCATAAATTTTTAGTTTATCCTGGGAGGCAGGATGACTAGTTGTTCCGTTGCTGCTAAAAGATATTTTATCATTGAGTTTCTCGTCAGCTCTGATCGGTAAATTAACATCGCCAAAATCGATCCAGTACTCACTTAAAGGACAGATAATTCTGACCACTCCGCCATCTTCAGTTGAATACCAATAGTTAAAGTAAAAAATATCAGTACTGAGGTCCTGAAACACTTCAATTCTCGCTAAATCCGTTACTGTTTGAATTTTGTAGTCTTCTAACAGTCGAAGATAACTTGCTCGCCAGTTCATTAACCAATTATTAATAAAGGTCTGGTCAACAAATAATGGCGAAAGATCATTTTTAAGATTCTGGTCGCTGACCTTGTTCATTTGAATAGTGAGCTTATTAAACAATACTCGCGGATTATTTACATCTATATCTTTAGCGATGAGATAATCAAAATCTGGTATAACTTTTTTGCCCATATACCAAAGTAAATCATAAATATCACGCCCCTTCTCTTCATAAATATTATCCCCCACGCCACGAGTTCCGCGCAGAAAGATGGCCACAAGCTTGCTAGCCATTAGTGCGCCCATATTATAGGTTAAAATAACAAATGACATTTGATCGCGGTTAATTGGTCGGCGTTCGGAGACGGTCTTAGGAGCGACAAAGTGGTTAAGATCGATTTTTACATGGACTTGTTTTGATGGTTGGTTAGAGCTTAGTTCTTCTCCGGCATGGAATTTTAAAAGTAATCCTCTGCCAGTTGTAATCTTAGTCGTTAAAAAGTCTGGCCCGGCACCATAGGTGTTAGTAAAGTAGTCTTCAATTTCTTTCTTTAATCCTTCTAAGAACTTCTCTGTAACAACATGGGAGATTTCAAAGTCCAAGTCAACCGACATTCGATTGAGACCATGAATAATGCGAAGAGCTGAACCGCCATACATAATCCATTTGCTGTATTCCGGATGGTGATAAATAAAATTGAGCACGAAGTACTGCAATTCTTCTTTAAGGGCATTCCGTCGCGTTTCCGCATCAACTCCGCCATGAGTATCAAGTTCGTCAAGTTTTCTTTTTAGGATTGCTGATATTTGTTCGCTCATATTAAACATTTATTAATCATTGAATAAAATTTATTCTGTTCTGTCTTGTCCATTTCATCTATGTCTATTCGGAGTTCTTCAATTAAACCCTTGATCTCATCAAATTTAATACCACGAAACTGGCGGGTTCTGAAATATAGTAAATCAAACAAGGCTTTTGAAGGAGAAGCAATAAAGAAATCAAACTTGCCTTTAGCCAGGACAAAATCAGAAAAAAGTTCTTTCTTGATCGACTGGTAGGCAAAGCTGCCGGCTTTAGTCTGGTACTGCCTGGTCACTTTGGGCGTGACTGAGGTAATTGAGTTAATCGTTTCTGTAGCGAGGTTGTAATACTGGAGAGCGGCCCAGGAGCTGACATATGAAGGCTTACGGATAATATTGGCCAAGTAGAAGGAATAGGACGCATCGTTTCTGTTCTTCTGTAAGAATTCGGCTGATATGTATAATCCACCCATAAGGGGTATGATTTCTTTGTATTTTAAGAACCGGCTGATGTAGGTGTCAACTGTGGAGTCCTTAAGCCCCAACTGCAGGCCAAGCTGGCGAACCGTAGTTTTATTGAAATGGGGTATGGTATTTAGTTGTTCTAATAGATTATTTTTGCTTTTCATATGTATGACAGTATTGTATCATATATGAAATATGATGTCAATAGTAAATTATTAATTGTCTAAAATTAGCTGTTTTATATATAAAAATATCGCAAATAAATTAGAGTTTCGGAATATAATAATGCTTCCAATTATCCTTGAAGTAGGTTATAATCTGTTCCACGGTGTCCCGCCAACACAATTTATTATCGGAGTCAACCCGTTTGTCTATGACGAAGGTGCGACCCAAGTGCCTAATAAATTGCAAATAAAAACAACGACTTTGCGGTCGCTGTTTTTATTTTACTCCATACGGTATCTTCTTTAATAGGGCGGTTTTTTGTGGTACTATTTAACTAGTAGAGGAACAATAAAATCAACTGATTAATATGAAAACTATCAAATGGATTGGAAGAATATTGGCACTGGGCATCTTAATCTTTGCCCTGCCTTTTTATTTCGGTTATGGCAATCCATTGCCGTTTGCCAAGCCCGATTATTCTTTATGGGAGAATGTTGCGCTATCTATGATGCCTTTGGTTTTTATCGGCTTGGCTTTAGGCTGGAAATATCCGAAGGTCGCAGGCTGGCTTATTATTAGTGCAATTGCAATTGGTTTTATCGTCGGGCTTTTAACGGAAGCAAATCTCAGCATCAACCTGGCAGTTCCTATTATCCCTGGAATTTTATATTTGATAGATGGGTATAAAAAATATGAATAAGTATATTAAGATAATATTTTCTGTTCTAGTGATATTATTTGGGTTATTTTTAATTATATTTGGTGGACATGATGATAGCCCTGGAGCACAAGGGCTTGGTCTTATATTGATTATTACTACGATTGTGATCGTAGTTAGAAGTAGAAAGAAAAACAACACTCTATGAATTTTAAAAACTTATTTAAAAATAAAGCAATAATAATTGGAATTATAAGTTTTGCATTGGGCGCACTAATTTATAATTTTTCCTCAGTCATTTTTCAAGAAGGTAACCCTTGGCCACAGATTAAAGGTATGGTTCAATTAAAATTTGGCGATAGTGATATTGTGAAGTTGTCGGGTTCTGACAATAGCTTTATGACCGAAAGTAAAAATGGGACAATGATACATGATTTTATGAAAACCAGAGGATATGAATTCACCGAGCAAATGGGTTCAGGTTATTTTTTTAAGTCTACAACAGGGCAAACCGCCATTGCTACTCACAGATATTACAGTCGCCATTATTCGCTCTGGACTATTACTGAAAATAATAATGATTCCAATATTCTATGGACGACAACCACCAATGATCAAGGCATAACGTTTCAATACCCCAAAGAATTACTGGTAAAATATGTGAGCGTTGCGGAATGGCCTCCGGTTATCAAAATAGAAACTGGCATATACTCTTGTAAAACAACACCACAGGAAATAAGCAGTATGTCGGATATCACTTCGGAGAGGTTGGTTAATAATAGAGCTTATTGCGTAAATGTAAAAAATGAAGGTGCAGCCGGCAGTGTCTATTCGTCCTATGTTTACATCACCACCAAGAATAGCAAGCTTGTTAATGTCAGTTTTACTCTACAATATCCTAATTGCAATAATTACGACGAAGAACAGAGAAAGGCTTGCACCAGTGAAAGAGAAGCTTTTGATATTGATTCCACTGTTGATCGGATAATTCGGACAATTAAATAAAATATGACTTCATATAAACACACTCAAATTGGATATCTGATGATAATAGTCACATTAAAAAATTCTTGCTCAGCGATATAGCTTCTGTAAAGCAAGCAAAGAATCATTGGTATTACGGCTGGGGTATGCGATTTTGGTTTTGTCCACGTATGTGTATTTACAATGTTTCTGGTTTTGATGCTGTAGAAATAATCATGAGAAATGGAAAAATTTATCGCATAGGAACAGATGTTCCAAGTGAACTAGAATCAGCTATTAAGCAAGCTATACATATCTAAATAGTCAAATCTTCTTCTCGTATGTAGTGATTTTTGCAGTTTCTGTCCCTCGCCCTGCTACATGATACCTCAAATTTACGAAATATAAAACCTCGAAAAACCCCACTAAATTCTCTATATTTGAGTTCTCAACCCGTCCAGTCTACATTTTCCAAAAAATCGCCTAAATGGAGATTTTTTGGTATAATCTTGGATATACTTATTTAAGTAAATAGCGTAGTTCCGCATGATCAAAAAGTTATTATTCATAGTGCTTTTCGTATTTCTAACGCTTGCGCCATCTTTTGCTGACGCCCAGGATATTAACGCCGATAAATCGTTTAAGGCCGAAGTCATTAAAGTACTGCAAGAAAGAACCATGGATCGCGAGGACGGTTCAAAAATAACCCAGCAAAACTTATTATTGCGAGGATTAAGCGGTGAATTCAAAGGAGAAGAAATAACCTCTATCGGAATAGGCGATTTTGACATGGTTTCTGTCGGCGTTTATAATGCTGGCGATACCGTCTATGTCGATTCAATCGTTAATGAAAAAGAAGAGAGGGCCTACTTGGCCACTGATTATGTCCGAGCCAATTGGCTTTATCTGCTAGCGATTATTTTTATTCTGGCTGTGATCATCATCGGCGGACGCAAAGGGCTTAGGTCACTGCTGAGTTTAGTATTAAGCTTTATCGTGATTATCGGCTTAATCATTCCCCAGATGCTCTACGGCCACCACGTTTTACTGATCGCCACCTTTGGAGCTTTGCTGATAATGGTCATTATTATCTATGTCACCGACGGATTTAATAGAAAATCCCACTTGGCAGTATTGACAGTCTTTATTTCCCTGATCCTGACTCTGCTGCTAGCTTATCTTTTTACCTGGCTGACCAGGTTATCGGGATTTTCCACGGAAGAAGCGACGCTGCTGATAGGCACCAGCGCCGGGAATATCAATTTCCAGGGATTGTTGCTGGCAGGAATCTTAATCGGAGCCATAGGCGTGCTCGACGATATAATACTCGGACAGATCGAAGCGGTGGCGCAGATCAAATCGGCCAATGCCTCTCTCCCGGATAATAATGTCTTTAAGCTAGGCATGAAAGTCGGCCGGACTCATCTAGGAGCAATCATCAACACTTTATTCCTCACCTATGTTGGCGTTTCCCTGCCGTTGCTGATGCTGTTTTACCTAAGCCCTTCCGGTTCGACTGATTTTTCCCAAGTAATCAATAATGATGTCGTCGCCACGGAAATAGTCCGGGCCTTGGTCGGCAGCATCGGCCTGATTTTTTCCATGCCCATCGCCACCTACTTGGCCAGCAAATTTTTAAAATAGCAGTTTCATCTGCTATCCGCATTTTCCAAAAAATCGCCTAAATGGAGATTTTTTGGTATAATAAAAACAAATTTTAGAATATGCAAAATAAATTTCTTTCTATTTTAAATATTATTATTCTGTGCCTAATTGTTTTTGCGGTTAGCGTCTTCTTTGTAGAAAATGCTCAACTAATAGGATTTGTGCTTGTCGGATTATCCATTGTCTGCGTTATTTCTCTTATTCCGTTTGGAATAAAATTAAAATCAATCCAGCCCGACATAATGTTTGGCATTATTGACAATGGAATATTGGCAATTATGGCAGTTATTGGCGGCCATTTTGCTGGCGCGGCCGGTGCCATTATCGGCGGGGTTGTTGGTAATGCGATTACTGATGCTATTGCTGGCATCTTTGAAGGATACTCCTCAGAAAAGTGCAGGACTAATAACATAAATGAAGAAAGGACTATCCTAAAATCGGCAGTGGGCAAGATGGCTGGCTGCCTATTCGGTGCGGGCATAGTCCTCATTTTTTTCGGTCTAATTAAATTCTAAAAAGTTAAGGGGAAAAGCCATAGCTGATTCCACCCATTCAATTTTTCCAATAATAATTACAGAATATTTATGGACACGCTATTCTTTTCTATTATCGCCACGCTAATAATTAGTGCCATCTCATTCGTCGGAGTTTTGACGTTATTTCTGAAAGAAAAAATCATAGATAAAATAATTTTTTATCTTGTTGCTATTTCGACTGGATCCCTTATGGGAGGAGCTTTCATCCATTTAATTCCTGAAGCATTAGAAGATTCTGAGGGCATCTATGGTGTTGAAAGCATATTGATCTCGGTACTGGTCGGATTCTCTCTGTTTTTCATACTAGAACGAATACTGCATTGGCATCATTGCCACAAACACGGAGGAGATTGTTCGGTACACGTTTTTACTTATCTAAACTTAATTGGTGATGGCCTGCATAATTTTATAGACGGACTGGTTATTGTTGCGGCCTTCTCTTTGAGCGTGGAACTGGGTATAGCCACTACGATTGGAGTCATTGTCCATGCGATACAACAAGCAATTTCTGATTTTGGTGTTTTATTATACGGAGGATTCAGTAAAACAAAGGCTTTATTTTTTAATTTTATTTCAGCCATTCTAGCTGTTTTGGGCGCGTTATGCGGATTCGCTCTTATCAGCATAGCCCAGGGATTAATGCCCCTTTTGGTGGGATTAACTGCGGGAGGATTCATTTATATATCAGCGTCTGACTTAATTCCGGAGCTTCATAAAGAATCTAAACTTGTTAAATCACTGATTGCTTTTGGCTGCTTCTTTGCTGGCGTTGGACTAATGTATTTATTAAAAATCGGTCATGGTCATTAACAAAGATGGTTGGGGTTATTGTTTATAATCTAAATTAGCTACCTTATGATATTAATATCTATCTGAAGACAAAAAGGACGGAAAGTCGCCTAGACGGCGATTTTTTGATAAACAAAAAAGTCGGAGACTGCTGCGATCCAGCTGTCTAATAGTTAACGCCCCATTTAGACCGAAAATTCTCCCTGATAGCCCTTTAGACTAGAGATTGAAAAAAACTCCGTTTTAGATTAAAATACTACAATCATTGATTAACCATCTTCTATGACTATCGGCGTACCCCGGGCGGGGCTATACTATCTCTATCTGCCATTTTGGAAAAAGTTCTTTGAAGAACTGGAGATCGAGGTCGTCGTGTCCCCAAAAACTAACAAGCAAATACTGGATTTGGGACTAAAAACCGCCAACGGCGAGACCTGCCTGCCAATCAAAATATATTACGGCCACGTCAACTGGCTAAGAAACAATGGGGTGAAAACCCTACTACTTCCTCAGTTTGATCGAGTCTATAATTCATCAGAAAAGTTGGGAGAGAAATCATTTTTTTGCCCCTACTTTGTGGGCATGTCCGATGTGATGCTGGCCGAATATCCGGAGCTCGAGACGATTAGTCCTCTAATGATCATGAAGGACAAAACAATCAGCCCGGAACCTTGGTGGCAGCTGGCCGACAAGCTTGGCAAAAGCAAAACGGCAGCAAAATCGGCTTATGAAAAAGCACAAAGCGAGCATGAAGCGTTCATTTCCAAAATGCAAACCGAACAGCTGATGCCGATAGAAGTAATAGATGGCGAAAAAATAAACGGCGCCGGCAAAGATAAAATCGCCATCATCGGCCATCCCTATTTGATTTACGATTTTCAGGCCAGCTTAAATATCGTCGGCAAGATGATCAAGCATGGCTACAGCGTCAGAACCATGGAAATGATTACGGATGAGGAAAAATCCAAGGCCATGGATTTTCTACTTCTCCAGCCGCACAATCACTGGCATATTACAAATGAGGAGAGAATAGCGCTGGCGGCCGTGGCTCACGACAAGTCGGTCAAGGGCATAATTTATTTAACACCATTTAATTGCGGGCCGGATTTCCTGATGGAAACTTATGTCCTAAAAGATATTAGAAAACTGAAGCCCGTCACCACCATATCAATCGACGAAGCCAGCGGCGAGGCCGGCTTGGCCACAAGAATAGAGGCCTTTCTTGATGTTTTAAAATAATTATGAAATACTCATCATACCACGGACTAAATCATCACATCGCCATGAGGGTGATGTTTAATTATTTCGGCAAAAAATTCATCGACCTGCCGGAAATCAACGATCAAATGCTTCGCTGGGGCGAGGCCAACGCGCCGGAATACTCCTGCTTTCCGCTCAAAGCCTACATGGGATTTTTTAAAGCCTTAATCGATCTGGGGGTGCATGATTTCTTTGTTTATGGAGCAACCGACATTAGGTCTTGCCGCTATATGGATTTGTGGGAGGGCGGAAAAAAGATTCTCAAGGACAAGGGTTATAATTTTAATATCCATTATTGGGGCGGATTCGGCACAATGAAAATCTTCGAACAGTTCCAGGAAGTAATGGGAGAAAAGTCCAAAGCTAAAATCGCCATCGGTATTTTGGTTTATGCCGACGCCCTTTATGCCGTGGACCAACTCAATGATGAAGCCAACAGATTAAGACCCCGCGAAGTCGTGCCTGGATCAATAGATGCTTGGCTTAATAGATGGTATGATAAGATGAAGAAACAGAAAAAAGTCGGCAAACCGATCAAGGTCATGAAAAAAGCGTTTAAGGACTTGAAGAGCGTGGACATAGACAAAAATCGGGAAATAATAAAAGTAGCTTTTACCGGAGATATCTTCAAGGTCCATGAACCGTTTTTCCATTTTGATACCATCAAAAAGATCAACAAACTCGGCCTAGAGGCCAGACAACCCATCAGATTTTCACTTTTCTTCTTCGGACAAAATCCTATCTTTTTCCGTTCGGACATGGTAAAAAAATTCAAGGCCTACCAGAAAAAAGCCAAAAAATACATGACGTCAGTGCCGGCATCATACCTGGATATCAGTATCGGAGAAGTAATTGAAGATATTGAAAATGGCGCTAAGGGCATCATTCATTTCCAAAGCTTTGGCTGTATGCCGGACATTATGCTTAAACCGATTCTGGACCGAGTGGCCAAAGACTACAATGTACCAATAATGCATTTCCTGCGCGATACGCATGCCTCGGATGCGGCCTACCAGACTCGCCTGGAGGCCTTCGCTGATTTAATAAAAAGAAAAAATTTATCTGTTAAATAACTCTATTATACTATGAAGCATAAAGCTTATTTAGGAATCGATGTCGGCTCAGTCAGCTGCAATGTTGTAGCCATTGATCAGCACGGCAAACTATTATTCAAAAAATATATCCGGACTCAAGGCCAGCCCATCCAAGCCATTAAGTTTGGCTTGTTTGAGGCATCCGGCGAACTGGAGAATTTCGAGATAGCCGGAGTGGGCACGACCGGGAGCGGCAGAATCTTGGCCGGATTTTTGGTCGGAGCTGATGTGGTAAAAAACGAAATCACCACGCACGCCATCGCCGCTGAGAACGAGGTCAAAGGCGTTAGGACGGTGATCGAAATCGGCGGGCAAGATTCCAAAATAATTATTCTGGAAGACGGCATTGTCACGGATTTTGCCATGAACACGGTCTGCGCTGCCGGCACCGGATCATTTCTGGATCAGCAATGCTCGAGATTGGGAATAAAAATAGAAGACTTCGGCGACTTGGCTTTGCAGTCGGCCGGCGGAGTAAGCATTTCCGGTCGGTGCACGGTTTTTGCCGAATCCGACATGATCCACAAACAACAAATCGGCGCTAAAAGAGAAGACATCATCCGCGGCCTGTGCGAAGCATTGGTGCGTAATTATCTCAATAATGTCGCCAAAGGCAAAGAAATCTTGGAGCCGATTGTTTTCCAAGGCGGAGTGGCGGCCAATAAGGGCATAAAAGCAGAGTTTGAAAAAACTCTAGGCAAGAAAGTGACCATACCCGAGCATTATGATGTGATGGGAGCGCTAGGCGCGGCACTCTTGGCCAAAGAGGCCAAGCTGGAAACCAGCAAATTCAAAAGTTTTGATATTTCCAAATATGAATTTGAGACCACGGCCTTCCACTGCCCTGATTGCACTAACAATTGCGAAGTGGTGGAGTTCAAAGAAAACGGCAAGATCACGGCTCGCTGGGGAGACCGTTGCGGCAAGTGGGCAGAGAATTTAGATAAGCGACCAAAAGTTTAATTGGAGTAAATTATAGATAGCACCAATCAGCCCTAAGCGGGCTGATTTTTGGTAAAAAATCGTTTATTATTGACATGATCCCTTTGCTGTTATAGTATGCTAGCAAGATCAACGAGGAGGAACACCATGAAAAAGGACAATGAGCAACCAACTGACGCCAAGGCATTGGACGGGAAAGCCGGCCAAGCTAGCGGCGTCAAATACACCGATGACCAAGGGCGAGAGGCACTTTCAAGACTGTTGGAGCTAATGGAAGAAGCGCAACAATAACGGGCGATATACCATTAACCGGCGTGTCGCCTTAATTTTTTTAACAAAAAACAATTTAAAAAATATGCGAGAACCAAAACCACAACACGAGACACCAGAAGCCAAATCAGGGTCAGAAATGGTTAAGGATTTTCTATCCCGACTACATACGCTAAAAGAAAGAACCGAGGCCGGACCGCTAGCGGCTATCATCGGTGATCTGCCAAAACAATTGCAACAGGAAATCCTGTCGTCTTCGGATCGGCTAAGGACAGAACTGCTAGAACAAGGAATGTCTCCCAACCAAGCTGAAGATGTTGTCCGTCAAGAAGCGGGCGCCCGAGCCAGAGAAATAATGGCCGCCTATACCGACAAGCGCTATAACTCAATTAATGGCAGCTACTTCCGCTTGGAGCTCATAAGAACCATTGAAGAACTGGCTGTCAGCGAGCCAAGCCTGGAAAGCGTCAAGGGCACAGCGGTTTTGAGTTTTGATGTCAACGGACTCAAGGCCGTTAATGATTTAAATGATGACCACCAATCGGGCGATTATTATCTAAGAGAGATTTATAGAGTCCTGGCCGAAGGCGCAACAACAAGAGGACTTAAGGCGAAAGGCCTAGAAGTTGTAGTCGCCAGTAATGGTGGCGACGAATTTGCTATCATTCTAAAGGGCGACCAAGAGCTTATTAGCGAAGCAACGCAGACTGAAGTATTAGATGGAATATTACAAGAATATCAAAAAGAAGTTGGCGCCTTGGCTCACTACGCCCATCCGGAAACTGGTGAGCCAGTGCCTTTCATCGACTTCGGTGATGCTAGAATACGTCAAAAATTCGAAGAAGCTGGAGTAGCTATTCCGGATAGCTTTGAATTCCATGCTGGAGTCTCGGCTGGAGGCGCAACACTGATGGAAGCGATAGTGGCTTATGTTGAGAGTGTAGAGGACCAAGGAGGCGAGGCATCACCCAACTACAATCAAATCTTAAACGGCATAATGGGCAAGTCTTTCACTATCAGCGACGAGAGATCGAGCCACAATAAGGCGACGTTCAAGGAAGGACTAAAAACTAGCTCGAATGAAGCAGAGAATTTTTTGGGACTGGTTTTGGCCAGAAACAAAGAGGTCATGGATTTGATGCTAGAAAACAGAGAGCTTCGAGAGGCGCTGGACACCTGCCAGACGAACTTACAGAAATATCAATAAAATCAAAGCCACAAACACCAACAGGCCGCTCCAATTGGAGCGGCCTGTTGGTGTTTAAAATTAATTTTGCTCGTTAAAAATACTTAATCTGGCCGAACGATCCAACTGATCAAAACTAAAAATATACTCACTAATATTATCTAATAGTTGATGATCAAACTGATACTGCGGCCAATTATTCTTGAACGCCTGACGCTTAAAAGGAATCAATATCTCCTTGGTGATATCGACCAGACTAAACATCCATTTTGTGCGGGTTGGCGTCTCCTGATAAACCGAGAGTAGATTATCTTTGACATGATTAATCAAATTAATAATAAATTCCAAAGTCAGATCAATGGCGCCGGACTGCCAAAGCAAACGATTAATTTCCACTTTATCGTCCTGGCTCAAGTTTTTATTGTTCAAAGAATTAAGAAGAAAATTTTTCTCCTTTGGGCTCAAACACTTGGAATGCAGGGCCGCCAAAAAGGCCAAGTCAACTTTGCCCTCAGAAATATCCGAGTGAGAGACGCCTTTCATGCCCTTGCTCATGCCACTTTCCTCCTCGACAATAATGTAGTCCCCTAGATCGTTTCGAACCATCTGAATCAGGCCGTAGTACATCCCGACGAGTGGCGAGATGCGATCAATTTCTTTGGCGTTTAATATCTGCTCTTCTTTGTTGCCGGCAGAAGCCGCCAATTCGCCAATAGCTTCATAAAAACCGCCGCAAATACCGTAGATTCTTTGGCTATATAACTGGCAAATACTATTTGAGTCCATTTTTTCAAGCAGTTTTTTCTTCTCAAGAGAATCAAAGGTCAGAGTCAGATCAAGAACCTGCCCCTGGTACATCATTAAATTATAATCATTCATAGTTTTTGCAAGTTTTTGGCCCAACTCCGGCTTTTCTTCTGTGATGAGCAACAAATATTTCAACGTCAGCAGATGACCGACCAAGCCGGTAAAAATAGCGTCGCGACGAGTAAATTTTTTCCAAACGGTCGGCTCTTTTTGCCGGAACTGCGAATTATCAAAAACATCATCCAGAGCATAGGTATTCATCCAATTATAAAGTTCAATGATGGCGCCCAAATCGAAAGGAAAAGTCGGTGATTTGATAAACCGTTGTTCCAATATCAGATGATGCGTCACCAAGTCGTAGAGTTCAAAAAATAATTCCGGACGAGTTTTTTTAACGCCGGAGTGCCGGCCATTAACTCTGGCAAACGGCGGCAGAATAGAATGCCTTAAGCAGTCAATAATTTTATCAGCCGGCTGGTCCCAATCCTTAACCACCGCCGCCAGAGCCTGATCGAGTTGTTTTAAGGTCAACTTATCTTTTAGATAATGAGAAATTTTTCTTTCAGTTTCGCAAACTTTTAATGAGTCCCGGTCATGGTCAAATTTTAATTTATCTAAGGGCGCTAAAAAATCACTAACTTGCTGGTCCGGATCAGCAACAGTAAAAACATTTTTACTCAAATTTTTAGCGCTAAAAATCTTTCTGGCTTGTTCGTCAACTTGATAATTGATGACCCCTGAGCGTGAATAAATTGAACGATAATAATTGTCCAGATATTCAATAATCCTCCTCTCTATTTGTTCACCGGTCTCGGCAAAAATGATGGTGGCATGAACAAACTTAGGGTGATTCCGACAAATCTCGGCGATCTTTTTGTTGGTAGTCAAAATCGCATTAATGCTGAAACTGACCATCCACTGCACCGAGTAATAATCCAGATGTTCCTCATCTTCTATCAACATAATTACCGGCTTGCCGCGGCTAATACCATAGCCACATTCCCAAGTGCTGTCAGTACCGGTAGGCGCGCCGTCAATGGGCTTATACTTTTTCATATAAACCAGTAAGGCGTCGCTGTGATTGATTTTGTCTAAATCATAACAGGCAATACCTATTGGCATAAACCGATGATCCTCTGGCCCACCTAACGTGCCCGGCTCAAACAAATCAATTTTTTTATTGAAATATTTTGAATATTGAGGTTTAAAAAAATCTCGCCACAGGCCGATGCCACTGGCTAAATAGAGTTGATACTTTTTTTTGTTAGTATTTTTAAGCATGGAATTAAAATACTGTTTTACTTATTTTAACACTTTTTACATTTTTTTAAGAGCGGGCCGTTGCTTGTCGTAACAACGGCCCGACTAGTCGGGGAGGCATTTGCCGCTCTAATGGAGTATAGCGAACCGTTCCCTGGACGATGACACGCTCTCTTGATCGGCCCACTCCAGTATCCATGTAGTTCCGTCAAAACACAGACGCGGATATTCTGTCTTACCGTCCGACGTGACTCTCCAGGTGCCCCAGAAGACAATGGTTACGTCAGGCCCTCCTAGACCCCACTTAACCGGATCTTTTTGCAGCTCCGCAGAAAGCCACTCGGCCTCAGCTTGTCTGGCCGGCTGACAAAGATTCAGGGCACAGAATATCGTACGTCTAGAGTGGTTGCCGGTATGAGGGGTCACAATGTGGACACCGCCAGTTGGCGTTACTACCAGATCACTCATCCCACTGACAATGCCTTGGCGGGCTTGTGGACCTTTGTCGGCCGGATGGCATCCCGCCACCGAAACCAGTAACACAACGAACATTAGACTAATAACTCGCTTCTTCATGGTTACTCTCCTTTTCTCTTACCTTTCCAGCAACCGCTATGATTGCTAGACGCCTTGTCTTAAGCCAAACCTGTTTTATTAGACCTCGTATCAGTCTAATGCTTTATTATAAAATAATATGATAATTATGTCAATATACATAACAAAATTTGTCATATTTTTTTATTTAAACTTATATATTTGCCTAATTTAAATTATCTATGATATAATAATGTTGTCAGATTTTATGACATTTACTAAAGTATATGACTAAAAGCATCAAAGATATTCTAAAAGACACCGGCCTAGACGAAGAACAAGCCAGGGTTTATCTGTCGGGCATTGAATTGGGCCAGTCCTCTGTCCAACAATTAGCCCAAAAAGCCGGCGTGAAAAGACCGACAACTTATCTAATTTTGGACGAATTAAAAGCCAAAGGACTGTTCTTTCAAGTCCTAAAAGGTAAAAAGAGATATTTTGTGGCCGAAGAGCCAGACAAACTCTTTGCCGGCATTAAAAACAAAGAAAACCAGCTCAAACAAATATTGCCCGAACTTCGTTCGCTCTATAATATCGATCTGGAAAAACCCAAAATACGATTCTATGAAGGTGTTAATGGCGCTTTGGCTGTCTATGAAGATATACTGGCTTCGGTACCAAATAACAGCGAGATACTTTCCTACACGGGAATTTCCGGACTGTTTAAGGACTTTCCCAAGGACTGCGCCAAAAATTTTTTTAACCGCCGCGTCCAACGCCATATCAGCACTAGGATTATCGCTTTGGACAGCGAGGAAAGCCGAGAATGGCAAAAACACGCGCCCTATGAAATGAGAGAAATCGTTCTGGTGCCAGAAGAGAACACGCCGTTTTTTGGCGACACAGAAATTTACGGCAACAAAATTGCCTTATTATCCTACAAAGAAAATTTTATGGCGGTGGTGATTGAAAGCAAAGAGATTGCCACCATGCAAAAATTCATTTTTAATCTGGCTTGGAAAAATTTAATTGTAAAATAAAACGAGGGCGCCGGTCAATCGAACCGGCACCCTGTCGATGTCTACTTGGTGCGTCATAGACGCATGCTAGCTGGGACCTCCCCAATGTCCTCGAGCGCGGCGTGGACCAGTTCGGCGGCGCGCCTTTTGCACGCACGACTGCCACAGCAACGGATCTGTGAAGTGAACTTCCCACGAGTTGCGACTGCCTCCAGCGTGGAAGCATTCTTGCAGCCGGCTACGATGCAATCCGCCTTCTGCCATGACGATTTAGGCTGGAACCTGACTCTGAATTTCCTCTTCCTTGGCCTTGTCTTCTTCGCTCTTGCCATTACTCTTGTCATACGATCCCATTCCTCCTTGGTCATACTACACCAAACCCAATACTGGATACTGTGTTATTTCAACTCGAGCCCTCTCGAGCTGCTCCCTCATCTTATGGGGCAGCTTCCTGGCCGTCGGCACAAACAGAACCTTCTTACCGGACAGATAGCGATGCAAGACCGGAAGACCCATGTCTACCGCTACCCGCGTTACCTCCTAAACGCGTGCGTCACTAATCGCACCAACTCTGGCCTCCCAAATTTGAAGCCACTGCTTGAATGGCGCGTCTCCCGAGCAACAATCCAGGACAACGCCAAGACGATCGGGCCTCATGGACACATCACCAAAAACCCTTAACCAGCTGGCAAAGGCGACCGGGGCAAATGGCGAAGCGTCCTGGTCGGCAGTCATTCGCCAATCGCAACGGAATCCCCGACACCCTTGGGGACGCTGGGCGTAAATCCGGCAACCACGATCCTGATCACAGTGTGGACAACAGACGCCAGTCGGCTTTTTTATTTCATGAACGGCGAGAACCAGACAGCACGCCGTACAGGTACCGCACTTATTGCTAGTATCGTGGCTCATGGCCGCTCCTTTCTCTAAGGTGCAAGATGATCGAGACCGATTCCCGATCAATGAGGAAGTATAGATGATATTGATGTTTTAGTCAATCAGAAAAAACTCTCACAAAATAAAACGAGGGCGCCGGTCAATCGAACCGGCACCCTGTTAGTGCGCGTCCTAGCGTCGACCGCTAGAACTTTAACTGCACAAGTACCTGGAGTCTGGCATCATCCAGGGCCTGACTGTCGTCGAGCGGAATCTGCAAATCCGCTCTTAGGGATAGGGCGTCATCCTTACCCCAAAACACTCGCGTGCCAACGGTGAAGACCGCGTCGTGAGCATCCATGCTCGACATCTCCACGGTCTTGATGGACACATCGCCCGTCTTCCGGTCTATGCTAGTCTGGGTCTCGGTCCAGGACTTGGACAGATACTGACGGAAGTCCATTTGCAGATGGACCACCTCCCAGTTCTTCAGTGGCCTGTACCCACCGAAGAGATACATGCCGACCTGGTCACTGGCGCGATCTGAGCTCTGCTGTTCGTAGCAAACCTCGCCACGAAAAGTCAGAGAGCTGTCGGGCTTCCAGGTACCGTCCAGACCAAGACGGAAGAAATCCTCCGAGAACTGGAAAGTGCCAGCAACCCAGGAGCCGGAGTCGAACTTGAGCTTGAGCCGACCGGAGCAAGCGGGCGTATCCCAATTCTCCTCGCTCTGGAATGACACGCCGGGCTTGCCCGTGATGTCAAACGCCGCCGCCCAGTCATCTGACTCATACCGGATCTGGGCTCCCCAGGCGTATTGGTCGAAGACGTCAGCCAGCGGATATTCCACGGTCTCCAAGTTGTAGGGAGACGGGGTGGAATTACCGCTAGCAATGAACAGGCGACCAAAACGGATCTGCAGACGATCGGTGAGCGAGTGCTTCACCCACAGCTCGCGCAACCAGTTGCCATCCGGCTCCAAGTCGACGAAACTGATGACTGAACCGCCTCCCCAGTCGCCTCGATCGTACTCGGCCTGAACGCGGGCATTGGGTATGTCCGTATCCTGACCGTCCAACCGACTGGAAGTGAGTGTTCCTTGGACAAAGCCCGTGGCCTTGAGGTTACCGCCCAGTATAGGGAACTTGGGCACAAGTCCCTTCTCCTCCTCGGCAAAACCGGCGGCGGCGATTGCGGTAACCAAGGCGACAAATACAATCAATGTGAGCTTCCTCATGACACAACCCTTTCATCTAGTGAACAGCCAAGGACTGTACCACGAAGGGTATTGTTTGCCTTGACTGTGACCGGCGGTGCCCGCGACCTGTTAGTAGCCCAAAACACTGATTCGGGCTCAAGTCGACAAGCGACGATAACTTCAATGACTTGACTTACGGGAGCTTCCACCGGACGTGGCAATATCGCGGCGATCAGCTTTTCGACCGTTGGTACGATCTGGCGCTGGCTCGTCACGCTTACCATTTCCGGTACTACGGGTGCTGTCGTTTCCGAAGACTCTGCCACCTGCACGATCGCGCAGGCTACGGGGTCGATCTGACTCTTACTCGGAGAGCAGAGGGACAAACCCAATAGCCACGCGACGCTGGTAGCAAATAGCGGCCTACGGATAGCGACTATTCCGGATGCCTTCACGGCTTCCAGAAGTTCGTCGAACCGCTCGACCGGCTCGACCGCCTGTCTCCACAGCGCGGCCTCCTCAGAGTCGGTGAGTCGGTAGTCGTACGGCTTATCCGCCAGATACTGCCGACGGAGCTGGTGGTAGGCATAGGCCAGACCAGCACTGTCAGAGATCAGAAGTGTTCCTCCCGCTCCCAGACAGCACAGCCGAGCAATGCGCCACGGCTGGCACAGCACCTCCTGCTTGACCTTTTGACCCCGCCACCACATATCCAACAGGACAATGATGAGCATGGGCGCGGTCATCAGGTAATACCACTTGACCAGCCACCGCAGGAAACGCCATAAGATAGTCGAGTCGAACGGTCTTTGATTGGCATAGGGCTGCCGCGCCTGATCATCGAAGAACGGAAAATCCCGACGCCATTGATCGGCGGCTAGCTGCCGACGGAACGTGTCATCTTTGGCACAGGCCTCCTTGTACCTATCAGATGCCCGTTCCGGCAACTGCCAGGTGCGCAGGTAGACCTCGTGTACGTGCTTGATAATTGCATCTGCGTACTCCTGATAAGGGAGTTGCATACGACAACACAACCCAAACACTTTGGCCTTGGCCTCGCACCCATCTTGGATAGTCAGCAAGCCGTCCCGCTCCTTTCGTGCCAGGTCCGCCATGGTATCGGCCACTTCTTTCTGGGCCGAATTCCACTCGGGCGTACCGAAGTCGATGAAATCAGTACGCGCCGGCGTGGTCAGACATTTGTAGACGAACTGCCTGTCACACACCAGAACTACAAACATCAGAGCGATGATCCACGACCAGAAGGCCTGCCACCGTGGCATTTGCCGTCCACGCTGTTTTTCCTGCCAATATCTATCGTCATTTGCGCTCAATATATTCACCTCCTCTCGGCCTCTCGTTAACTTCTTTGAATTGTAAGTTGCAAAATCACGGCCATACTGACCGAGAGACGTCAACAGATGACATCATATTATAATAGCATAAATACCCATATTTTGTCAACCTCCAAAAAAGCTAATAAATTAGGCTGAAATTGGTTTATTTAGATAATTAAGGTAAAATATAGATATAATTTAGGTGAAAATGATATGGCCAACCTATCCATTAAAAAAATAATTTTTAGTATTATAATCCTGGTGCTGATAATAATCCTGGCGTGGTTTTTGATTTTAGTCGCCGGCTTTTTGGCCGTACGCTGGGGACTGACCAATGTCAGCGGCCAAGTAGACAAAAACAGCGCCGCCTATCAGGATGTAAGTGTTATCATTCCAGAGGAACCAGCAACATCAAGCGAGACAACCACTGTGCCCAACAGCCTGCCACTCTCCTCGCCCATATATTTGAAATACCAAAACGTGGCTCTGTGCCAAATAAAAGCTGTCAGTCAAATCTCCGACACTAATGCCAGAAAAATTTTTGATGCTTACAAACAAACATCATCAACAGAACTGCTAGCTAGAATGATCTTGGCCGTAAAACTAAAAATCAACAATCAAGATCAATTCCAGAGCCAAATAAATGCCTGCCAACTCCCGGAAGAAATATCTCCGGCTGATTTGGAACAGCAACTAAGCCAGCCCAAGCAAACGGACATTTTTGATTGGGAAAATGACGCCCCCTGGCAGACCATCAAAAAAGCTATCGTCAAAGATAAAGATAAATTTGAGCAAATAAGCCGACTGACCGGAGTCGAACCGCGGCTTTTAGTATCGATTACTATTGTTGAACAATTGCGCCTTTATTATACGCAGAGAGAATTATTTGAAAAAATATTCAAACCATTGGAGATCTTGGCGACGGCCAACAAAATGGCTTGGGGCGTGATGTCCATAAAAGAAAAGGCGGCCATAGAAATAGAAAACAACCTAAAAAATAAAAAATCTGATTTTTATCCTGGATCGGCCTATGAACGCTTATTGGATTTTTCACGAGCTGATGTAACTCGAGAGCGTTATGATCGGCTGACCAACGAAAAGGATCATTATTATTCTTATCTTTATGGGGCACTGCTAGTTAAAGAGCTAGTCGCTCAATGGTCTAAGGCCGGTTATGAAATAGGTGATCGGCCGGAAATACTGGCAACATTGTTTAATATTGGTTTTAAATATTCTAAGCCCAATATTCACCCGCAGGTTGGTGGCTCAACCATAAAAATCAAAGGCCAAGGATACACCTTTGGTTCACTGGCTTATGAATTCTATTATTCGGGTGAATTATTGAAAGAATTTCCCTATTTACGACTAAAAATGTCCCAGCACAACCCCTTTTAAAAAACCGGCTGGCGTGCTAGAATAAAGAAGAACTATGAGTGAAATAACCCAAGAAATAGAGTGGCTCTTGGAGACTTACAACAAAGACTATAGCCACCCTATACCAAAAGACATCAGCAAAATAAAGCTTAGCCAGCTAGTTTCTAAGCTGGGTTTTTTTTATGAAAAATTAAGAAATGCCATCGACTATAATGAAGAACACTTGATACGAAGAAACTCGCTGAAACGTTTGCTCAAAAGGCAAATCATGTTCTTGCAGGAACGCGATGTGGCCAAAATCAGCCAGACCTTAATTTATGAATTCATCCGAGCTAAATATCTGCCCAATGATACTCTACCCGAAACAGTTATCGATGAGGTGGCGGCGATCCTGGCTAAATATTTATTGCTCCTGAGATACTTTTGGTCCCATCCGTCACCGCTCAACGGCAAACTGATAGAGTGGACACTAGACATAGCTGTCTGCGAACTCGACGAATTTTTCCTGCCCCAAGAAAAAGAGTTGGCTATGGTCAATTATATGTATTCGGAGATGGTCAAGACCATCGCTTTCACTAAAGTCAAAATCGACGAGAAAGAAAAAAACCTGCAAATCTATATCGCAGTTTTAAAAAACTTAAGTAAAGCTGATTTGCCACTGCTGCGCTACCGCTTACTCAAACTTTATTTACCTAATTGGACATCACTGAGCGCCGAGGAAATAAATGACTTCTGCGCTAATAGTTTAAATGTCAAACAAAAAATAGATCGGCACTTGTCACATCCACTGGCCTTTCAAATTTCCCAGATCGTCCGGATACAATCGGTATTTTTTGGCATTCTAAAACAATTAATAGAACAAAACCAAAGCGATGCCCATGAGATTATCGACCAACCCGAAGAATTAGAAGTTAAAATAGCGACGATCTGCTCCAATAACTACAAAAATATCCGCGCTCGCTTGATGGGTAGCATCTTCCGAGTTATTATTTATATCTTTTTCACTAAAACCGTTCTAGCCTTTGTTCTGGAATTACCTTATGACCGACTTATAATTGGCGCCATCAATTGGCAGTCATTGATTATAAATGTAGTTTTTCATCCAGTGCTGATGGCTTTCATCGCTTCGTCTATCAGGGTGCCCGGCGAAAAAAACACCAAGATAATAATCGGAGAAATAAAAAAGATTGTCTACGGCGAAGACCGCAAGATCGTCTTCAAGCCGCGAAAGATGATGCGACGAGGATCAATCGGCTATCTGGCCTTCAATGCTTTTTATTCAGTAATGTTTATCATATCTTTTGGCATCGTCATCTGGGCTCTGCGCCAGATACACTTCAACCTCTTGAGTGGTTTGCTGTTTGTCTTCTTCTTGACGGTGGTCAGCTTCTTCGGCTTCAGGTTGCGCACTTTTGCCAACCAATATTTGGTCATACCGCGCAAAGACAATCTGATAAATTTAGCAGTCGATTTTTTTACCCTGCCCATCATCCGGGTCGGTCGCTTCTTTTCCAGTAATTTCTCTCGCATCAATGTCTTTTTATACATCTTGGACTTCATCATCGAAACTCCCTTCAAAATGCTGGTTGAGGCATTGGAAAAAGCCGTGTCTTTTATTCGCGAAAAACGCGAAGAGATTGACGAATAGAAAGAAGCAAATTTAAAAAATTCTTTAACTGAATAATGTTTTTTATAAAAAAGACTAATTACGAAAGAAGCAACTCTATCACCAAAGTACCGCTGACCGTATCAAATGAAGCTATAAACTACACCCAGTTGCTACTAAAGAGTTCGACAATTTCCGAAAGGCAAGAATTGGGAGAAAAATTATTAGACGAGTTAAGTGATGCGGCGCAAATAGGCATAATCGAGCTAAAGATAGCCGATCAAAATCAACAGCACCGCAAAGTAAACAATCGGGTGGTTATGAAAAGATACGGATTATATAAAGTGGCTTCGGCCAGCATCCTAATACAGAATAAAACAGCGGTGCGCGGACAGACACTCGCCGCCAAAACATTTGTCGACACATTACTCCATGAATGGCTACATCATTACGACATTCATAAGCTCAAACTTAATTCTATACATAGCAAAGGGTTTTATTTGAGATTAAATGATTTGAAGGAAAAATTAAAGATAGTTTAAACCAAAAAACCGGCTAACTGGCCGGTTTTTTGGTTTAAACAAATCTAAGATTTGAAGATGCGGGCAAACAACTTTTTGCCCCGTTGGAGCAAGAGACCATCAACGGGTAAATCGAGAATTATATTTTCATCTGTCACTAATTCATCATTGATGCGAATGGCCTTTTCAGAAATCAAGCGGCGGACTTCGCTATTACTCTTGGCCAAGCCGGAGGAGACAAATAAATCCAGCACGCCCAATTTGCCATCCTTGTCTTTTATTCTGACTTCTTTTATCTCTAATGGTTTTTGCTTATCTTGGAAAACCCGCTTGAAATTTTCCTGAGCGGCTTCAGCGGCAGCCGTACCGAGATAGATATTAACCACCTCAAAAGCTAATTGCATTTTGTAATCTCGAGGATTAACACCTTCTCTGAGTTTTTTCTCCGCCTCGCTTAGCATATCTTCCGGCACATCGGTCAAAATCTCAAAAGCCGGCAAAATCATCTCGTCGGGCCAGCTCATGACCTTGCCATACATATCTTCCGGCGTATCCATTAAAGTGATCATATTGCCCTCGGACTTGCCCATCTTTTTGCCCGTCGGATCGGCCAGGAGCTTAGTCGTCAAAACCAACTTTTCTTTATTCTTCATGGCTTTCATCAGTGTCCGGCCGGCTAACATATTAAACATCTGATCGTTGCCACCAATTTCCAAATCTACATCCATGGCCACGCTGTCATAGGCCTGCATCAAAGGATAAAAAAATTCATGCAGATAAATCGGTCGCCCCTCTTTGATCCTTTCTTTGAACATGTCTCTGTCCATCATCTGCTGGCCGGTAAAATGACGCGCGGCCTCAATCAAGTCCTTAAAGGTCAACTGGCTCAGCCACTGGGAATTAAATTTAAAAACCACTTTATCAATATCGATGATATTCTTTATTTGTTTTTTCCAACCCTTAAGATTTTCCAAGACTTGTTCGTGAGTGATCTCCTCTCGTACGCTTAGTTTGTCAGGATCGCCTATCTGTCCGGTGAAATCACCAAAAAGAAAAATGACTTCATGACCAAGCTCTAAGAATTTGGCCAACTTTCTAATGGTAATGCCGTGGCCGATGTGAAGAGTCGGTGAATTCGGATCATAGCCACAATAGAGCTTGATCTTTTTCCCAGACAGGAGCAATTTCTTGAGCGACTCCTTGTCCGGATAAACATTTTCCACGCCGCGATTTAAGAGCTCATCAATCTTTTTCTCATCGGTCGTTACTTTGGACATATGATATGAATTAACTTTGATAAAAATAATTAATTTAAATTGTTTAATTGCTCTTGTAACTTGGCAACCTTTTCTTGAGCTATGGACAATTTTTCTTTTTCTTTGGCCACTACGGCGCTAGGAGCATTATCGACAAATTCGGCATTAGATAATTTGGCTTTTAACCCCTTAAAATAATTTTCCGTCTCGGCAATCTCTTTAGTTAAACGTTTTTTTTCGGCTTTAATATCAACTAATCCGGCTAGATCGAGATAGATCTCAATATCAGATAAAACCGTGCCAACACTGCCAGATGGCTTATCTGAGACGTCAGCAGAAACCGACAACTCTTCCAAGCGGCCGAGTTTCTTGATGATGGCGCTTTGTGATTCTAGGAGCGCTTGCCGACTCTGGGTGATTATGACTACCTTAGCCAATTTGGCTGGCTCAACTTTGTTTTCACCGCGCAAATTCCTAATGGCGGTGATAACATTCTGCACCAACTCAAAATCATCAGTAGCTGATGACCAATCGGCCGCCTCGACTAAGTTCGGCCAAGCAGAAATCATCAGCATTCCAGCATTAAAATTCTTCCAAAGCTCCTCAGTGACAAAGGGGCAATAAGGATGCCAGAGCTTTAGGATAGTCTGCAAGACATGGAGCAGAATATCGTCTTTACCTTTTTCTATTTTAGCAATTTCCAAATACCAATCGGCAAAATCATTCCAAGTAAAATGCTGGAGGGCTTCACCAGCGGCCGAAAACTGAAAATTATCCAGATTCTTTTCGATATTTTTGATAACTAAACTTAAGCGATGTAAAATCCACTTATCGGCCAAAGTCGTAGCAGAAGGTGGAGCTTCAACTAATTTTATTTCCGCCACTTCTTGCAAAACAAAACGGGAAATGTTCCAAAGCTTATTGACAAAATTCCTGAAACCGCCGATCTTCTCATCAAACAATTTAAAATCATTGCCCGGGGTGACGCCGATAAGCATCGAGAGACGCAGAGCGTCGGTACCGTATTTTTCTATCACCTCCAATGGGTCCAGGGCGTTATCCAATGACTTACTCATCTTGCGGCCGTCTTCAGCGCGAACCAAGCCATGAAGATACACATTTTCAAAAGGAATATCATTCAAGCAATAAACCGTCATAATAATCATCCTGGCCACCCAAAAAAACAAAATGTCATAGCCCGTCTCCATGACGGTCGTGGGATGAAAAACTTTTAGATCTTTGGTTTCTTCCGGCCAGCCCAAAGTAGAAAAAGTCCAAAGCGCCGATGAAAACCAGGTGTCTAACGTATCTTCGTCTTGCTGCCAGCCGACACCTTCCGGAGCATTTTGGCCGACATAAGTCTCGCCATCTTTGGTCCAGACGGGAATGCGATGACCATACCAAATTTGGCGCGAGATACACCAATCATGAAGATTCTCCAGCCAATGAAAATAAACTTTTTCGAACTTCTCTGGAATAATCTTAATCAATCCGGATTTAACGACGTGGATGGAAAGCTCTTTGAGCGTAGCTTCATCACTGGCCCATTTTAATTTATTCTTATCGCGGAGCTTGAATTTTTTGTCAACGGCCACAAACCATTGCTCAGAAGTCAGGGGTTCAACCAGCGTCTCGCAACGATAGCAGACCGAAAGATTGTTTTCGATATCTTCTTCCTTAATAAATAGCCCGGCTGATTTTAAATCATTAATGAATGATTCGCGACATTCTTCAACAGTCAGGCCAGCATAAGGACCGGCGGCGGCCGTCATTTTGCCATCTTGGCCGATGACTTGGATAATGGGCAAATTGTTTTTGAGCGCCATCTGATAATCCACTTGGCTGTGAGCCGGAGTGACCCCAACCACGCCCGTGCCAAAAGCCGGATCAACGGCTTCATCGCCGATGACTTTCACTTTGACCTTAACTTTGCCAAAGTCCACTTCTAAATCCTGACCAATATAGCTTCGGTAGCGGGCATCTTCAGGGTTAACAGCTAAGGCCGTATCACCGATCTTGGTCTCGGGCCTGGTAGTGGCGACCTGAAAAGGGCCATACTTAAAATAATAAAACTTGCCTTTTTGATCTTTGTATTCCACTTCGTCATCAGCGAGAGTCGATTGGCACCTGGGGCACCAATTAACAATGCGATAGCCGCGATAAATCAAACCGTCATTATACATACGAGTAAAGGCCTCGCGCACAGCCAGATTGAGTCCATCATCTAAGGTAAAACGTTCGCGAGACCAGTCGCAAGATGAGCCCATTTTTTTGGTCTGACCCTTGATAGTATCACGTGAGTTCTCGACAAACTCGGCCACGCGCGCCAAAAACTTTTCCCGACCTAGATCGTGGCGAGTCTGGCCTTCTTTGGCCAGAATTTTTTCTACTTTAGTTTGAGTGGCGATAGAAGCATGATCCGTGCCTGGCACCCAGAGAGCTTTTTTGCCTTTCATTCTCTGATAGCGAGTCATCAAGTCTTGAATGGCCAACATGGTGGCATGACCGGTATGTAAGGTGCCGGTGGCATTGGGCGGCGGCATGGAAATGGTAAACGACTCCGGACGATCGCCAGGCAAACTGTCGGGATTAAAAAAACCCGAATCCTGCCATTTTTGATAGATCTTATCCTCAACCTGTTTGGCTTCATAAGCCTTAGGCAGTTCAACTTTTGACATATGGTACTAAAGACGAATATTATTGAAGTAATAATAGTATCTTACAGAATTTAGCGTTATTTTTCAAGTCGGCCGTATTGACATAACCGGATATATTTTGTAAGATGTTCCATTGGGCAATTAAAGTAAAAACAGTAATAATAATGGCATTAAACCAAGAACAGCAGACTTTTGAGTTAATCAAAAAGAGCCAATTAATCCTTATAACCTTCAAACAAGAATGGAGCGGTGATACCATCTCCAGTGCTTTGGCTTTGTCATATTTTTTAAAAAGAATGGGCAAAAGAGTGGATATTGTCAGCCAGGACTTCAAACCCTGGTCCAGCCTGGGCTTTTTGCCGCTATCTGAGGTCAAAGATCGCCTAGACAACCTGCAAAAATTCATCATTAGCATCAACACCGAACACACCCAGGTGGGAGAGTTTTATTATGACAAGGGTGACGGACGACTAAATATTTATATTACGCCAAAAGAAGGCCAAATCAGCCCGAGCGACCTAAGCACTTCAACTTCCGGCTATAAATATGATTTGATTATCACAATTAATACTCCAGACTTAGAATCGTTGGGCGAGAGCTATCAAAAGCACGCTGACTTCTTCTATGCCACACCGAAAATAAATATCGATCATTCCAACAAAAATGAACATTTCGGCAATATCAACTTGGTCAATATCGCCGCCGCCTCAACCTCAGAAATGCTTTATGACCTATTAAAAGAATTTGGCGAGAATCTAATAGATGAAAATATTGCCACCTATATCTTGGCAGGAATTATCATGGCGAGCAAGAATTTCAAAACCAAAGAAGTGACGCCTAAGACTCTGAACCTAGCCAGCTTACTTATTGCCAAAGGCGCCCGCCGTGAACAGATTATTCAAAACTTATATCAAAACCGCTTTTTATCAACTTTGAAATTGTGGGGACGAGTCCTGTCTCGCCTCAACAATGATTTGGATGACAAACTGATTTGGTCGGTCCTGTCTGCCCAGGACTTTTTGGAGACGGCCACGGCGCCGGAAGAGCTCAATGATGTCATAGACGAACTGATAGTTTCCATGCCCAAAACTGAAATCGTCGTCTTAATCTATGAAGAAAAACTTTTTGATCGCTGCGAGACTAAAGTGATAGTCTACTCCACCAAAAATATCGACCCGCTACTGATAACTCAAAAATTCAACCCCAGCGGCAACAAGGAAATAGCCAAGTTTTCTTTGCCCGACTGCAACCTGGCCAGCGCTGAAAAACTGGTGATTCAGGAAATAAAACAAAAGCTGCTCTTTTAAACTCTTGAAAAGAGAGAAAAAATCGGTTATAGTGGTAGAGAAGTTATTGGTGGTAAGAGCGCATATAGCTCAGCGGTTAGAGCACTGCTCTTATAAAGCAGGGGTCGATGGTTCAAATCCATCTATGCGCACTAATAACAAGCCAATTGTTATTTGGACGGCTAGCTCAGTTTCCGCCAGAGGCGGATTAGCCTATGGCTGAGGTTAGAATATTACGATCTAAATACTAAATGTAAATTTTGCAATGATAATAACATGGACGATTAGCTCAGTTGGTTAGAGCGTCTCATTGACGTTGAGAAGGTCAGAGGTTCGACTCCTCTATCGTCCACAAACAAAAAATCCGGCTAACTGCCGGATTTTTTGTTATTCAAATATCTATCTCGGAATATAAAACTTATTTTGCTTGTAATTTTCCAAAATCTCGGCGCTAGGAAAATAAAGCGGACTGGGCAGATTTGACAAGTCAAACCACTGCCACTCGGTAATCTCATCCGGCTCCATGGCTTGCGGCTCTCCGAAAAAATCTTCGGCCAGTAGACCGACCGTGATAAAATGCACCGTTTCGATTATATCCTGATTAACACAAATTACTCTGACCTTATTAATGATTAGGCCGGTCTCTTCCTGCACTTCTCTTATGGCGCCTTCCTCGAAAGTCTCGCCAAAATCAAGCTTGCCACCGGGCATGGTCCATGTGCCAGCACCATTTAGCATGCTAGACGCTTTCTCGGGATCATCGTGGCGATGACCCAGTAACACCTTGCCGTCTCTTAAAAACATTACGCCAAAACCGGCGCCGACTTTCTTTTTTTCTTCCATGTATTTTTTTATTTCACTTTAATAATTTTTCAAGCCTTAATTTCCAGCCACCCAAAAATTGATTGCCGGGGCACGTTGTTTTAGGATTAATTTCGCGGTGCCCCTGGATATTGCCCAAACTGACTTGCGGATAATATTTTTGAATGAGCTTGGCGACCGCCCCAAGCACCAGATCAGAAGGGGAAGAATTCTCAAAATTATTATCCAAACAAACGGCAACGCTACGACAGTTAACATTCCAATTTCCAGCCTGCCAACCAATTTCGTCATCATTTAATAATCGTTCTATTGTGCCATCCATTCGCACCAACCAATGATAAGCGTAAAAAACTTGCCGATTATCACGAAAATGATGCGAAAAGATAGCTTGGCCCCTTAAGTGTTTTTCTGCCTCATTATAAGGCGAAGAGTAATAATCGCCGTAAAGCCGAATGAGATGCATAGCACTAAGTTTCTGCCAGCTGATGCCTGGCTGACTTTTAGTATGATGAATAACAATAGTATCGATGGGCTTTCTTTCTTCGTCCCAATTCGGTCCTTCTTTTCCGAGGACGACATTATTATCGGCTAAATTATCTTCAAAAAATTTATATGTTTCTTCTTTGATGCCATCGGCTGACTCCGCGCTACCCTGCTCGGCCCGCTTTATCAAATTCTGATAATCGTCAAAAATGCGCAGATACCAATCCGGGTGTCTGATCGCTTCAGACCATTTCTCTTCATTAAAATATTTGGCCATAACTTATTTTTTGTAAAATTTACCGAGCCACCATCTTTTAAAAAGCGGGACAGTCAACATAGACAAGACAATGGCCACAGCCGGGATGATGGTATTATATCTTTTGTTAAATAATCTTTTTACAACAAAAGATAATATATTCGGGAAAAGAATAGCGATAAAACTTTTTCGGGGCGCTCTCGGGATACCTAGATTCAATGATTCTTTTGATATAGATATTGAGCCGGCTCAATTCCTGGGTATAAAAATCCAGTGTCCAATGATGGTCAGTAAATTTTATCTCCTTGTTATTCACCAACTTAATAATGGGTGAAAACTCTGCCCCGTCTTTGAAATAGGAAAAATTCTTGGCATACTCCTGCCGGCGCCGGCCTTCTTTTTTAGTCATAATACAAAGCGGATGCAGATCGCTGAAGATAAAATCTCCTCCCGATTTGACCACTCGTTTTACCTCATGAAGGACTTTACTGACCAGACTTGCCGGATGGACATTAAGCAAAACCATATTCATTACCACCATATCAAAAGAATTATTCCTAAAAAGCTTCAGATCACTGGCATCGGCTTGGACAAATTGGAGATTTTTTTGATGGTACTTGTTCTGACAGCGGCTAATCCATTTCTTTGACAAATCAAGGCCCACGACTTGTTTGGCGCTCTTAGCCAACTCACTAGTCAACTCGCCGGAACCACAGCCGATATCCAACACTCTTTTGCCCTTCAGATCGCCCAGGTATTTCAGAATCGGACTAAACATAGTCAGCCAATGCTCCTCAACTTTGAGCTGATACAGATCCAGCAATTTTTCATTTTCATATTTCATGCTTTTTTCTTAAGCGCTTGGCGCGGCCGGTGTTGCTGGCATAGTCGGAGCAGCCCCTACGCCTTTGGGATTGGGGCCGTATTTATTGTCTCCGGGCGTGCTATCTAAAACCGTTAAGACAAAAAGCCAAATACCGCCGACGATGGGAATTAAACAAATCAATATCATCCAACCGCTTCTGCTAGTATCGTGCAGCCGTCTGACAGTGAGAGCAATAGACGGTATAAGGACAGCCAATGTGTAGATAATATAAATGACACCATAGCCAACTCCCTTTATAGTCAAGCCAAGAAGGTTATCCAAAATGGCGGCGATGATTAAAAAAATTATATTGAATAAAGTAAAATACCAATACTCGGCTCGCTGGGCGCGACCGCTAAAGGTGGCGTATTTTTTGAGTACCGCTAAGTAATATTTCATAGTTTTAAAAAATTAATTTATAAAATAAAGATGGTAAGTCATGTCGACCCTATCTGGTAGCGCCAAACCCAAGCTATTTGGCTCTGCGCTCCAGTACATAACTTTTTAGTTGCTTATTATTAAGTTTAGCACGAAAGAATCAGAATTTTAAGCTTTTCCTTCCCACTCTTTGAAGAATTCAGCCAAAAATTTTTCGATAACTTCATGTCGTTTTTTAGCAATCTTTTTGGCGGTCGCAGTATTCATTAAGTCTTTTAACCGCAATATCTTATCATAAAAATGATGAATGGAAGAGTAACTATCTTTACCCGCCCTAAAATCAAGAACTTCCTTTTCCGGTGGCACGTCCGGATTAAAAAGCACCCGTCCCCTGGCCGCTCCGGTCGTGAATGTTCTAGCTATTCCAATGGCACCGATAGCGTCTAGACGATCAGCATCCTGAACCACCAGTCCCTCGGGCGTTTTTACTTTCACAACAACGTCAGCGCCCTTAAAAGAAATGTCCTTAATAATCTGACAAACATGAGAGACTATAGCTCCATCGACGGCCATTTTTTTCAACCAATCACCAATTGGTTGTTGGCCGGAATTATTATCACCTTCAACAAATTTCCAATCGGCAATATCGTGCAGTAAAGCAGCTAATTCCACCACAAACAAGTCAACCTTTTCTTTTCTACCAATATTAACTGCACTTTTCCAAACGCGGTAAACGTGCCACCAATCATGGCCGGAACTTTCGCCAGTCATTTTTGCCTTTACATATTCAGCGGTTTGGCTGATGATCTGTTTTTTGTTCATTTATGTAGTTTTTATTTTATCTTCTGCGCCAACCAGATCATGTTACCATCAGGATCCTTAAACTGAGTGAGGATGAGATCATCTTTCTTTTGGCATCTCGTGACAATTTCTACGCCAAGCGACTCATAATGTTTGGTCGCCCCTTCACAATCTTTTACTTGAAAGCCGATGCCGGCATTATTAAGATTATTTGCTTCGTCCACCTTCTTGAGTGCCAGCTCTAAATTGTCATTGAAAGAGAGCTCTGACCACTCAGCGGTCTGATATAAAATTTTCAGTCCCAACTTATTTTGATAAAAATCCAGGGACCTCTCCATGTCTTTGACGGAGACCATAAAATGGCTAGGTGTAGTTTCCATAATTTTTTTTAATTACTAATTAAATATTTAATTTGACGGTGATACATAACATATAGCGGCTATCTCTTTTTTAATTCAAAAATCATAAACATTGGTATCTTCATATAACGCTTATAGAAATTGGACTTTTTCTTGATAGCCGCCTTTAAGGGCTTGGGCTCTAAAAAGTCTGAAATATAAAAACCGCTTTTATTTATATCACTCATTATATCTGATAGCGGACGATGATAATAGCTCACCCGAAACTCTCCAAACCAAATATCATCTATTTTCCTAGCTGTTAAATAGTCCCCAAAAACCCGGCACTCGCCCGACTCATATTTTTCATAACCCATCAGAGATGTGCTTTTATTTTTGGTCTTATCTATTCCAGCACCCCATTTCACTGGATGATGAGTCGATAAAAGAAAAACCCCATTTTTCTTCAAAACTTTTTTGACTCCCGATAAGACTTTAGTCCAGCTTTTCACGTAGTGCATGGTCAAACTAGAATAAACCAAGTCAAAAGAACTGGCGGTAAAACTTATTTTCTCCATATCCATGACTTTAAAGTCCAGATCAGAATAACTTTTTTTAGCAACTTCTATCAGTCCCGGTGAAATATCGATGCCAATGACTTTTTTAGCTCCAAGTGACTTAAGGTGCTCACATTCTTCGCCGGTCCCGCAACCAATACACAAAACCGTCTTGCCCTTAAGATTAGGGAGTTTTTTATACATTGCGGGTTTCTCCAAAAATTTGTGAGCAAGGTTATTGCCACTACGTAAATTACCCGCCCACTTGAGAGCATAACTATCATAAGCTTTTATTGTGCTCTTATCGGTTGGCATAGAATTATTCTTTATATTTCGCTCTTTATTTTCTCCAACAAAAATTCAAACTCCATATAACCGGCTTCTTTATTGATATGTCCAGCGCCACCAAGAACAATCAGACCCGTGCCAAGCTTGTCGGCTAGCTCTTGACCCTTGTCTAATGAAACATAAGGATCGTTATCGGAGTTTATAACTACAAACTTCCGACAATTATTTTTGATTGTCATCCAATCAAACTGCTTATCCGCAAAAGTCTTGTTCAATTCATCAAATTCAGGATTATTTATCGGCCCAATAAAACCAGCGACAAAAAAGGCGGCCTTAATCGGAGATTCTAACTTTTCCAAAACATTTAACAAGAATGCCACACCCAAACTGTGGCCAACAACAACGGAATCTTCGTTCAAATATTGCTCATACTCTTCAAATGTTTTCAACCAATTTTCCAGCGACTGTCTTTCTGGAGTGGGAAACCAAGGCACGAAAACATCGTGGCCTAATTTTTCTAACTCAATTTTTAGCCAAGGAAACCAGTTGCCGTTCGGACTACTGCCGGTACCGTGAATGATAATTATATTGGACATATGGCCACTGAATTATTTTGAGACTTCAAAAATCTTTTGATCGATTATAAATCTATTGCCCTTAATATTTTTCTTGAGATACTCGACAATCTTATTTTTAAACTTTTCATATTCTTCCGGATGAGTGTCAAAAGAAAGTCTCATGACTTCGTGTAGTTCATCGAATGTTTTAAACTCGATAACCGATGGCAAGGCGTATTCTCTAAAATTATTACCCTGGAGCAGGCGTTTGAGTTCATTGTAAGTAAAATCATATTTAATGCCAAGCATTTTAGAAAACGCCAATTTTAACGGCCCGTAATCGGCGGTGTCACCATTTACAACAAAAATAATCCTCCCATCATAATTTAAAGAAGTAAACATTTTGGCCAAGGCCTTCTTCTTATTACGGAAATAATAAATAACATGAGAAGCAATAATGACATCAAACTTTTCATCTACCTCTTGGTCTTCCCAATCTGCTTGGACGAGTTCGACGTTCTCGGGAATCTTCCCGGCAAAGATCTCCTTTTCAATAATACAATAGCGCTTGAACAATCCTGAAAGTTTTTGAGCAAAATAAGAAGATACCCCCAAGCCAATCTCCAGACAGGAACCTTTGGGCTTGCCCTCCAACAATTCTGAAATTTTATTAACTAAAAGATCTTTTTCGTTCGATCTTTCAATAAATTTCTTGTACCAAACAGCATTGAATTCAACCATATTAATTTAAACTATAAAATTTATTCCTTATACACTTCCTCAATGAACATCGCCTCGAATCTTGTGCCGTAAAACAACACCGCAAAGTCACGCTTAATTATGCTCTCGACTTCTCTCTTAAAATCATTAGGAATGGCTTCATTTCTCACCAGAGGACAAGATTTATCCCAATAATACAACTTCACCACTTTTTTATCAAAATCTATTGAATTCCAATCCACGCAAAAAGGGTATATTTTACAGTCAATGGGCCGCGGATCAATGTCTTTATTTAGAGAGTATTTTAAAAATTTACATCTTTTGCCATCGGAACAGTTTTCAAACCGAACTCGATCGTTGACAAACTTAATCTGGATTCCTAATGAGGTGATATAATCCTTGAGCCGTTCATGAAAGGCAAAATATTCGTTCACCCACTCTTCAACTCGATCGTCATCGCAACAAGTATCCTCGCAAAAATTTTGTTTACAGCCATTTAATTGTCCTTCGATAAATTGTTTTGCTGACATAATTAAAAAGTTATCGACTATCTGATGAAACCATCTTCTTATATTCCTCCAAACTCATAATTTTCCGCATATCGGTAATTTTCTCCGTAAACTCAACACCGTCCAAGTGATCATATTCATGTTGAATGACCCGACCAAGCATGCCATCGGCTTCGAGTCGAAATTTTTTACCTTTGGCGTCAAGCGCTTCGATGATTATCTTCTCCGGCCGGCGGACTGGAGCAAAAAGCTTAGCGTAGGCGACACTCCCACAGCCCTCATATATAATAACTTGCTTTTTTGACGACCAAACAATTTTAGGATTGACGTATGTCCGTAATTTATCAATTTTTAATTTGCGATATTTGGTTGATCTCACCTCAGTCACAAAAATCCTCAGCTTTTCGCCAATCTGAGAGGCCGCCATACCAACTAAGCCGTGATAACGGACCGAGTCAACTAAATTTTTTATAACTCGTTGTGTTTCCGGGCCATCAATCGCCGTAACCGTCTTGGACTTTTGGCTCAATATCGGATTACCGATTTGTATTATGTTCTTGATTATCATAAAATCTTTGACTTTTTATCCAAAATAAGCTAAAATTTAACGACGTTGTGAAATTAATCCCCCATAATGGCCTCACGCGATGATTTAGCTAAATTTAGAAAATAAAATAATTAATTCTTATATTAATTATAGCAAAAAAGCCCGATAATATACAATAAAAGACCGCGATCAACTTGAAGGTACTAATTTAGCCCAAATTTGGCCTCAAAAACGTGAAATGTATCCAAAATCACTGGAATAGCTTATAATTAAAGAGATGAAATCAGCCGAACAAAAACTGATCAACTGGCAAAAAACGGCATTAAAGTCGCCTGATTTTGATTTTATAAAAAAATTGGCCCAAAAATTCCCCGAATCCAGTATTTACCTGGTAGGCGGAGCAGTCCGAGACATCTTAATCGACAAAAATACCAAAGATTTTGACTTTGTGGTGGGCAAGGTGCCAGCCAAAGACCTAGAAAAATTCCTAGAAACTTTGGGGAAAGTTAATTTGGTAGGCAAGAGCTTTGGGGTTTTAAAATTCATACCAAAAGGATCGCCAGACATCGAGGCCATAGACATTGCCCTGCCCCGTACCGAACATGCCGGCATGAGCGGCGGCTACAAAGACTTTGATGTGCAAAGCGATAAGGACTTACCAATCGAAGAGGACTTGGCTAGACGCGATTTCACCATTAATGCCCTGGCTTGGAATATTAAAGATCAAAAATTAATCGACCAATTCGACGGACTCAAAGACCTCAAGGACAAGACCATCAAAGCCATCGGCGATCCGGCGCAACGACTGCAAGAGGACTATACCAGAATGTTGCGGGCCATCAGATTTTCTTGCCAGCTGGATTTTATGATTGAGGCGCATACGCTCAAAACCATCGCGGACAAGGCGACAGAAATATCAACTATTGCCAAAGAAAGAATCAATGAGGAGCTGACTAAGATAATCATGTCGCCACGAGCCGAGGACGGCATCCGACTCCTGCAACAAATCGGCTTACTGAAAATCCTTATTCCGGAATTGGACGCATCGGTCGGCGTCAGCCAAAACAAACACCACATCTATGATGTCTATGAGCATAGTGTCAGAGCATTGGGCGCCGGAGCAGAAAAAAACTTCTCGCTTGAGGTACGGCTGGCAGCCTTACTCCATGACATTGCCAAACCACTAACTAAAACGGGCGAGGGAATTGATTCGACTTTTTATAATCACGATATTGTGGGCGCAAAAGTCGCCAAGACGATACTGAAGAGATTGGATTTTCCTAATGACCTGATGGCTAAAGTCGTACACCTGGTACGCTATCATATGTTTTATTATGCGCTCGACACTGTCAGTGACGCTGGCGTACGACGATTACTAGCCCGACTGGGCAAAGAGAACATCCAGGATTTCATTGATGTTAGAATCTGCGATCGGCTAGGCATGGGCCGACCCAAAGCCAAACCCTGGAAACTGATTGAGCTCGAAAGAAGACTCAAAGAGGTCCAACTAGATCCGATCACACCCAAAATGCTCAAGGTTAATGGAACTGAGTTGATGGAGACACTTGATCTGCCACCGGGACCACGAGTAGGCCTAATACTTAATGCGCTACTAGGAGAAGTTTTAGAAGATCCGAAAAAGAATGACAATGATTATTTGATTAATAAGATGAAGGAATTAAATAAATTATCAGAAAAAGAATTAAAACAGCTGAATCCGGATGTGAAGTTTTATGAGGAAGAACAAAAGAGGATGTTGCACAGTGAAAAATAAAAGGCGGGGCACGTTCCCGCCAAAAACCCCGAAGGGTGCGACTGCTACTGATACGCTATCGATCCAAGATGTGCTCTGCGCCCCGTTCCCGAATGTACAACTCGGCCTGGTGAATGTCCAAGTCTACGCGCGCATAGGCGTAAGATTGGTTGTCTCGCCGAGTCACTTCCCTGTCCGCGAAAGAGAACCGGGTGAACCAGCCTTCGCGTTCGTCGCAGGACGGCATGACGAATTGAACAACGTCTCCAGTGTAGACCGAAGATCCCGGCCAGCTTAGAAGACGATAGAATGCGCCCGGCCGCAAATCTTGAGCCGTTATAGTTTTCTCGTCTGGTGGATGAACCTGGACTTGTCCACTGTCTGGGACGATACGTGAATAAGGCAATCGAATATGAGCGGGGCTCTCAAATTGACTGCCCATAGACACCGTAATCCGAAGAAAGAAGCCCTCGTGCGCACTGGCTTGTCCTGCGTATCTGACAATACCAGCGTCTGGCTCCAAACCTTCGCCACTTGACAGCAAATAGTAGTAGCCCACGGCCAGATCTTCTGCTGTCACTGAACTCACTAGACCTACATCTGGCATAGTCGCTCCTCCTCCCTAAAGTACAATAAACTCGGCTAACTTACATAATACCCTTATGACACCTAAAATTATCACAATTACCTCTGAAAATCAAGGCGAGAGACTAGACAAGTTTCTGGTCGTCGCTTGGCCTGATTTGTCGCGTTCAAAAATCCAGCAGGCGATAAAAGATGGCACCGTACTAGTAAATGGCGAGAGGCCATCGGTGCATTGTTTCTTGAAAGAAAAAGACCTGATTACTTTTATAGAAAAAAAAGAGGCTGACGCCAAGCCAGGCGCCACACCCGTCAAAAAATCACAGTATGGCGGCAGAAAATTATTCAAAGAAATAAAAATCATCGCGGATGAGCCAAATTTCCTCATCATCGAAAAGCCAGCCGGACTACTCGTCCACCCGACCGAGCGCAACGAGACCGACACTTTAATTGACTGGCTACTAGAGAAATATCCGGCTCTAAGAAAGATCGGTGAGAATCCGCAACGGCCGGCCTTAGTGCATCGACTGGATAAGGAAGTCTCTGGGCTGATGCTCATACCAAAAACGCAAGACGCTTTTGACTATTTCAAATCACAGTTCAAAGAACATACCATTACCAAAAAGTACATCACATTAGTAGAGGGAGAAGTCAATAAAGACGAGGGCGAAATTGATCTGCCTATCGGCCGGTCTAATACCAAAGAGGGATTGTTTGCGGCCAAGCCCCACAGTCAAAAATCAGACAAAGACAAAAAAGCGATCACGCGCTACAAAATAACCCAAAGATTCAAAAACTACACGCTCTTAGAAGTGGAGATATTGACCGGACGAACGCATCAAATCCGTGTCCACATGCTGGCTTTCGGCTGTCCAGTGGTGGGTGACGGCTTGTATATCAAAAAACCGAGCAAAAAAACACCGGGCCGAATTTTTTTGCATGCCACCAAACTGATCTTCAAGGACTTAGATGGGACAGAGAAAGAATTTGAGAGTCCTTTGCCGGCTAACTTGGGTGAATTTCTCAAGGGATTAAAAAAGGCATAGTATTCCAATATCTCCGGCTTGCTTTTTGGCCTTAATTCTGTTAGAATAACATTAAATTATTAAAAACAATTAATTTCAAAAACTATGGGACTACCCAGCAAAAGAAGAACTAAAACTTCCAGAAAAGATCGCGCCTCGCATTTTGCGCTAAAGAAAACGGCGCTAACCAAATGCACCAAATGTGGCAAACCAGTTTTACCTCATCGGGCTTGCGTGGTTTGCGGCACTTATAAGGGGAGAGAAATCATCAAAATAAAAACTCGAGCCAAAACACTCAGAAAGAGGGATCAGGCCAGAAAAGAAGCGGCTAAGGTCAAAGAAGCCGAAAAAGAATCAAAAAAAGCTAAAAAATAATTTAGTCATTTAAACCTCCATGTCTAATCGACATTTAGCCAGAACAATAGTCATCCAAAGCTTGTATCAGTGGGATTTTAATGATAAAAAAGAAGACGTTTTTGAAATCTTAACTAAAAATAAGACTTCTTTTGCGCCGGAATTTGACGATGGTGGATTTATGGCTAACCTGGTTAAAGGAGTGGTCGAGAAACAGCCGGAGATAGACGCGCTGATCACCAAGTTCGCGCCGGAATGGCCACTAGAGCAAATCACTATCGTCGATCGCAATGTTTTGCGGCTCGGCACCTATGAATTAAAATACGAAGACAAAATACCGGCTAAAGTCGCCATCAATGAAGCCATCGAGCTGGCCAAAACTTTCGGCGGAGAATCATCGGGCAAGTTTGTCAACGGAGTCTTGGGCGCCGTCTACAAAGAAATGGGTGAAAAGGAAATCGACAAACAACAAAGAGAAAAAGCTTCAGCAGAAAAGCCCGCGCCTGAGGCAACAGCAGAAACCCTAACAGAAAATTCCTAAAGTCATGTCTGACATCAGTCTATTAGAGAAAAAAATCGGCATAAAATTCAATAACAAGGATCTCCTGACTCAGGCGGTAGTCCACCGTTCCTATCTTAACGAGCATCCTGATTTCAAATTGGATCACAATGAACGATTGGAATTTTTGGGCGATGCCGTTTTGGAATTGGTAGTCACCGAGCACCTATATAAGAATTATCCCAATCCTGAAGGTGAGTTGACTAACTGGCGCGCCAGTTTGGTCAATGGCGATGCTCTAGCTGAGGTGGCTCAGGACTTGGCCATCGAATCATTCTTGCTAATGAGCAAGGGCGAGACCAAAGACAAAAACTCCAAGGCCCGGCAGTATATACTGGCCAATGCCATGGAAGCGATAATCGGAGCGATTTATTTGGAGCATGGCATGGAAAAAACCGCCAAGTTTATTACCAAAAATATCATCAGCCGGCTGGCTAATATTTTAGCCAATAAGCTCTATATTGATCCTAAAAGCTTGTTTCAAGAAAAAGCTCAAGAAAAATTGGGTATCACGCCGGTCTACAAAGTCATTTCTTCGTCCGGCCCGGATCACGCCAAAATATTCCGCGTCGGCGTTTACTTGGATAAAGAATTAATCGCCACAGGAGAAGGTTCCAGCAAACAAGAAGCGCAGATACAGGCCGCGCAAAAAGGCGTCAGCAAAAAAAACTGGAACAACTAAGCAAAATAATTAATCGGCCTAAGATCACGTCTAAGCGCGACCGCTTGGCCAAACAACATAAAAAATATGCTTATTGACTCTATTTTGCAAAGAGCCATCAAACTCGGAGCTTCGGACCTCCATTTGATCGCCAATCTTCCGGCTTTCGTCAGAGTAGACGGCCAGCTCAACGAATTGGACAAAAAAATAATGCAGCCGAAAGAAATTGAAACGATAGTGAAAGAAGTACTGTCAGAGAATCAATTCAAAAAGTTCAACATCGAAAAAGACCTGGACTTTGCTTATGAAAATAAAGACGGCTATCGTTTCCGCGTCAACGTACAATTTGAAAAAGGCAATGTCAGCTTGTCAGCCAGAACCATTCCGGCCGAGATACCAAAAATCGAAGACATCGACATGCCTGACATCGCCTATGAGCTATGCAGCCTGGATCGCGGACTGATTCTGGTGACCGGTCCGACCGGTTGCGGTAAATCAACATCCTTGGCGGCTATGATTAATTACATCAACGAGACCAGGCGCGTCAATATTATCACCTTAGAAGACCCCATAGAGTTTTTGTTTAAAAACAAAAGAAGCATCATCAGACAAAGACAGTTGGGCAATGACATGCTGTCCTTCCAGGACGGATTGGTGCATGTCTTACGACAAGATCCGAATGTGATTATGGTAGGAGAAATGAGGAATCTCGAGACTATTGCCGCCACTATCACTCTGGCTGAAACCGGACATTTGGTGTTTGCCACACTTCATACTTATAGCGCGGCCCAAACTATCGATCGTATTATTGATATCTTCCCGCCCTACCAGCAAAATCAGATTCGCATGCAAGTATCCATCACTCTGCAAGCGATTATCGCTCAGAAACTGGTGCCGAGAAAAGACGGCGGTCGGGTGGCGGCTAGAGAAATCCTGATTAACACGCCAGCTATCGCCAACCTCATCAGAGAAAATAAAGTATCGCAAATAAAGACCTCGATTCAGACTAGCGCCAAAGAAGGAATGATCACTATGGATAATGCCATGGGTACGCTCTACAAGAAGGGCCTAATCTCCAAGGAAGTCATGGAATCAAATGGCCTGAGCTTCAACGGCATGTAATTTTAGCCACTTATCGGTCAACCCCGTCATCCGACGGGGTTGATTTTTTCTAAATTCTGTGATAATCTTTAGATGCAATATTTCAAAAAATATTTTAGCACCCGTAGCTCAACTGGATAGAGCGTCTGGCTTCGGACCAGAAGGTTGTGGGTTCGACCCCTGCCGGGTGCACTGCGGGGCGTTAGCTCAGCTGGTAGAGCAGTTGCCTCTTAAGCAAACGGTCGCAGGTTCAAATCCTGCACGCCCCATACTCTTACAATTAAAATAACCCCGCTAGAGGCGGGGTTATTTTAATGAGATTCTATTTTCCTTTCAAGGCGTCCTTCAAGTTTTTCCCAGCCTTAAATTTGGCCACAACCACGGTCGGAATCGTAATTTTCTCCGAAGGATTCCTGGGGTTAATGCCTTCTCGGCCTTTGCGAGGTCGGGCGGAAAAAGTGCCAAAGCCAGTCAGAGTCACCTCACCCTGAGCTTTCATGGTTTCGGTCGTAATGTCAGTAAAAGCATTCAGGGCTTCCTCGGCCTGCGCTTTTGAGATGCCGACTTTGTCGGCGATTTTTTGAGCTAATTCTGCTTTATTCATAATCGCACCCCCTTTCTTTATTTTTTTATATTGATAACTTTATTAATGGCCTTAATCTTGACGGTCTGGGCCGACTTCTCATCAACTTCCAGATAGACTCCATTAAACAAACACTCTCCCACTTCAGGCAAATCATGTTTCTTGGAGCTCTTACCGCTACTTAGGAAAAGATTAAAAATTTGTCCCTTGTCGGCGCCGATTATCGAGTCATAATACCCGACCATGCCGGCGTCCGTGATAAATCCGGTGCCGCTACTTAGAATACGAGCGTCAGCGGTCAAAACGTGCGTATGAGTACCGATAACTGCGGCTATTTTACCATTAAAATATTGGGCAAAAGCGATCTTTTCCGAGGTGGCCTCACCATGGAAATCAACAATAAAAATGGCCTCTTTCTCCTTTTTTAGCACCTTCTCCATAGACTGAAAAGGACTGAGCAAGTCATCAGTAATAAATACCTGACCTAGTAAGTTTACCACAATTAGCTTATTTACGCCAATTTTGATCGCCCGATAGCCAACGCCTGATCTTTTGTCCGCATAATTGTCCGGGCGAATGATTGGAAAATTTTTGTCATCCAAAACCTCATCGCTGCCGGCTTTTTTCCAAGCGTGATTGCCGGAAGTAAAAAAATCGACTCCGACTTCTCTCATCTCGTCCAAAGTTTTTCTGGTAAAACCAATGCCATGCGCCAGATTCTCCGCGTTAGCGATGACTAAATCAGGCTGATACTGTTTTTTCAGTTTGGGCAGATACTCGGCCACTGCCTTACGGCCGATTTTGCCCACGATATCCGCGATAAAAATTATTTTTATCATTCAATTTAAATTATTATCTTAATTATAACAAAAAAGCACTACATTACAAGGAAACTAAAAACTTCCGGAAATCAAAGAGCGCCCATGAAAGGCGCCCATCGATTGTATAATGATATTATCTAGCGTATTCAACAATTCTCTTTTCTCTGATGACATTAACTTTTATCTCACCGGGATATTTTAATTCCGCTTCGATTTTTTCGGCGATGTCTTTGGCAATCTTTATGGCGCCTAAGTCATCAACATTATCCGGTTGGACAAAAACCCTGACTTCACGACCGGCCTGAATGGCATAACACTTATCAACGCCATCAAAACTGGTGGCGATTTTTTCTAATTCATCCAAGCGCTGGAGATAATTTTCATACGAGTCCTTTCTGGCTCCAGGTCTGGCGCCAGAGATAGCGTCAGCGACCTTGACGATGACACCCTCTAATGTCTTAGGCTTGTCGTCATGGTGGGAAGCAACAGCCACAATGATCTCTTCACTAATGCCGAACTTCTTACAGATGTCACGGCCAATCTCCGGATGTGTGCCTTGTACTTCATGATCAACGGCCTTGCCAATGTCGTGGAGTAAACCAGCTTTTTTGGCCAGCGTCACGTCGGCGCCTAATTCTTCAGCCAACATAGCTGAAAGATTAGCCACCTCAGTCGAATGATTCAAGATGTTTTGACCATAGCTGGTACGATATTTCAAACGGCCCAAAATCTGGACTAGTTTCGGATCAAGTCCGGCGATGCCCAATTCATAAACAGCGGCTTCACCAGCTTTTTTGATATCCAGGGCCACTTCTTGCTTGGCTTCTTTAATGGTTTCCTCGATCCTGGCCGGATGAATACGGCCGTCAAAAATCAACTTTTCTAAAGTCTTTTTGGCGACTTGGCGTCTAATCGGACTAAAAGACGATAAAGTGATAGCCTGAGGCGTATCATCAATGATGATTTCCACACCCGTGGCCTGTTCAATAGTCTTAATATTTCGGCCTTCACGACCAATAATTCTGCCTTTCATTTCGTCATTTGGCAAATCAACGACTGACGAGGTGGTTTCTTGCGCATGAGACGAAGCACAGCGCTCGATGACTAGGGAAAGGATCTCTTTGGATTTTCTTTCTAGGTCTTCGGAGGCCTCATTTTCTAATTTGTGAATACGATGGACTAGATTTTCAGCGATGGACTTCTCAGTATTGTCCAATAAGACTTTTTCAGCTTCGGCTTTGGTTAAGTTGGCAATTTTTTCCAATTTGGCCATCTGATCCTCGCGGATCTTGCTGACCTCTTCTTTAATCCGATTGATTTTGTCGGCTTTATCAGATAGGGCTTGCTTTTGGTTTTCCAAATCCATCAAGCGCTGGTCAAAAAGAGCTTCTCTTTTTTCCAAACGTTTCTTGGCTAAGTCGCTTTCCTGCCTTAACTGCCGAGCCTCGCCCTTGGCTTCTTCTAAAACCTTAAGCGCTTTTTCTTGGCCAGCCAAAATTATTTCCTTCTGCTTACCACGGGCCTCAATCAGCATCTTCTCGATCTTGGCCTCGACGCTGTCTTTTTTGTTCTGCGCCCACTGCTTGCGAGCTAGATAGCCAATAGCAAAACCGACTATTAGTCCGACTAGTAGCAGGGCGACAGTGATTATTATTTCCATAAACTTCTCCTTCTATAAAGAGAAATTCAGCACGTTAAAATGATTCTTAATTGTGACAATTAAGAATTGATAAGAGTTTCCGGGGTTTGATATTGGTCTATCACAGAGGATAAAAATCTAAAATTATAGCTCATTTTCAAACAAAATAATTACTCTTAATCAACAAAAACGCCTAAATTCCTGCTTTTTTGTTAAATTATTTAGTATTTACATCTTAACACAAAATAATTTTTCCGTCAACGGTCGGCAAAAACCAGCTACTTGATGATTTTATCAATCAGGCCATAACTAATGGCATCATCAGGCGTCATATAATAATCGCGATCCGTGTCTTTTTCAATCTGCGACAGGGTGCGATTGGTATGTTTGGTCAAAATTTTATCTAATTTGCTTTTAATCTTCAAAATATGCTCGGCGCGAATCTTGATGTCGGTCGCTTGCCCCTCGGCGCCACCCATAACCTGATGAATCATAATTTCTGAATTAGGCAGGGCCAGGCGCTTGCCCTTAGCACCACCAGCTAAGATCACCGCGCCCATAGAGGCGGCCAAGCCCACGCAAATAGTCGAGACATCGGCTTTGACGTGTTGCATGGTGTCATAAATGGCCAAACCGGCTGAGACTGAACCGCCAGGAGTATTGATATATATCTTAATATCTTCCTGCTTGTCCTGACTATCCAAAAATAACAACTGGGCAATGACCGTATTGGCCACAGCATCATCAATGGGCGAGCCCAAAAAGATAATCCGGTCTTTTAAAAGACGTGAATAAATATCATAGGCGCGTTCACCTAAAGATGTTTTTTCCAAAACAGTTGGGATTAAATACATATGTTTTTATTTAACTATTAATTATTACTAATAAATATAGTCCTTTCTTCATAATTTATCAAACGATCATTAAGAAATCACTAATTGGCCATCACGCTCTTCTACTTTATAGGCCAGAGAAAAACCAGCCGCTTTTTTATGGCCGCCGCCACCGAATAAGCCGGCAATCTGCGACACGTCCACGTCGTCACGAGTGGTACGTAGACTCACCTTGGTGCCATCGGCTTTGATCTTGACCACCATCGAAAAATTTACTTGGGCAATCACATTAAGGAAATTGGCCAAGCCGTCGAACTCAGCTTCGCTGACACGATACAATTTGAAATCTTCGTCTTTGATATAAGTATAGGCAATATTAAATTCTTTATTGATCTTCAGCCGAGACAAAACCACGCCCCATAAACGCAGACCATCAATTGATTTATTGTTGGCAATATAATTAAACAATTGGTGAATCTTGACACCATGCTTAATCAGGTCAGAGGCGATGACTATCGAATCGATGTTGGTCGCTGCATTGCTAAAGCCGCCAGTGTCATTAAAAATTCCGGCCAATAGACAAGTGGCGATACGGCGATCAAGGGCAAAGCCGACATGCTTCAAAAATTTATAAATTATTTCACAAGTCGAACTGGCCCGTACATCAACAAAATTCAGTTGGCCATAACTAGGATTAGTAAAATGATGGTCAATATTGACCAGGGCCTGAGTTCTGATAAAGGACATGTCCACGCGAGTATTGCTGATATCGGCGGAGTCCAAAAATACAACCACATCCCAGGTCTCGTAAAAAACCTGTGGCTCGCTGTTGACCTCTTCGAAACCGGGCAAAAAAGAAAAATAGGCCGGTGGCTTGTCGGCGACGAAGACTGAGACTTTTTTGCCCAAACTCTTCAAATAAAAAAGCAGGCCCAGGATAGAGCCGCAAGCATCGCCATCGGGGTTCTGGTGCGCGATGAGCAAAAAACTCTGGGAACGCAGAAACAAACCGTTTATTTCATCGAAGGTGTTATTCATAAAAAACACAAGTTAATTAACTATTATAGAGCATAAAAACCGAACAGTCAAGACAAACGACAAAACAAAAAAGCCCGCGGATAACGGGACAGCATGATAAACTAATATAATTATTGTAATTGATCCAATAATCTCTCTATCTCGCTGGCTTTTTGCTCGGTTTGATCCAGGGCAAATTGCAGCTTAGGGATACTGCGCAGGGATATTTTATCATTTAAAGCCGTCTGTAAAAGATGGGTGTGACTATTTAAAATTTTTAGGATTTTTTCTGATTGATCGTCGGGCAAAACGCTGATCAGGGCCTGACTGTATTTCAAGTCGGGCGAGGTTTTGACTTGCAGAATGGTCACTAGCGACCCAAGGGGCAATTCCAGCTCTTCTCTAATCACCTGACCTAATTGTTGCAGAATAAGCTCGTTTATTCTAATTATTCTTTCGGACATAAATTATTTTTCTCCCTCCTGATAAAATTCTATTACGTCACCGATTTCCAAAGCAACTTTGCCCTCAAAATTAAGACCGCACTCCTGATCGGAGAAAACTTTGTCCACGGATTTTCTCAGGCACTCCAGGCGGTTGACTTTGCCCATGCCGATAGCTTCACCATGCCTTATCACTACTGCCAGATTGGTAATAATAATATCGCCTTCCGTGACCCGGCCACCCACGATCATGCTAGCCGATTCTTTTCTAAAAATTTTGATAATCTCCAGCTTGCCCATGAGCTTTTTGGTGACTTCTTTGTAGGCGGCAAGTTCAATGTCCTTTTGGATATCTTCAATTAAATGATAAATAACTTCATAAAACTTGACCTCGACTTTTTTGTCGCGGGCCAGATTGGCGACATTTATTACCGGCTTAACATGAAAACCGATAATCTTGGCGCCGGCTGTTTCGGCTTTTAGAACATCGGCTTCGGTAATAATGCCCAGGCCCTTGCCAACGACTTTGACTTTGACATCAGCGGTTTCCAATTTGGATAAGCTCTCAATGATAGCTTCGAGCGACCCCAAAACATCCGCCTTGATAATCAGATTGATCGAACGTTGTCGTTCTTGTTGCTCTTCCGTGCCGGACGACAAAACGGACAAGTCTTTGCCCTGGATATTTTTTTGTTTTTTGATGTCGCGATTTAGATTTTTCAAATCAACAGCCACTTCCATAACACTACCAACTTCGGGTGATAATTTAAGTCCGATAATTTTGACTGGCGTGCCCGGTAAGGCTTCAGAGACGACTTCACCTTTGTAATCTTTAAGCGCGCGAACCTTGCCATAAAGACTATTACCAACTACTAAATTGTCGCCAACATGCAAGGTGCCGGCTTGGATCAAAATGGTGGCCACGGGCCCTTCACCCTTATCAACGTGGGACTCAACAATCGTGCCAATAGCCAGTCGCTCGTGTTTGACCATCAAATTTTCCTTGTCTAAGTCGCTAACCAAGAGGACGGTGTCCAACAAGTCATCAATACCGGTGCCGACTTTGGCTGAGACCGGCGAACAAACGACCGTACCGCCCCAATCCTCGGGCAACAATCCCAGAGACGACAGGTCTTGTTTTACTTTTTCGATATTGGCTTCGGGCTTGTCGATTTTGTTAATAGCGACCACAAAAGACAATTTGGCGTCTTGAATGATTTTGATCGCTTCTTTGGTCTGAGGCTGAACGCCGTCATCGGCGGCCACAACCAAAATAGCCACATCGGCCACGCGAGCACCGCGCGAACGCATAGCAGTAAAGGCCTCATGGCCGGGAGTATCAATGAAAGTCAAAAGGCGGCCATTCTTCCGAACCTGATAAGCGCCAATATGCTGAGTGATGCCGCCACTCTCGCCGGAAACAACGTCGGTCTTTCTGATAGCGTCAAGAATTTTGGTCTTGCCGTGATCAACGTGACCCATGACCACAATAACCGGCGGTCGCTGTAAACAGTCGTCGCCTTTTTCACATAAAATATCTTTTAGTTTTTGTTGGGAATCAGCATCGGCATCGCTGGCTCCGCTTTCTTCGCCGGCGATTATCTTAAAGCCCAGCTCTTCACCGATGATAGAGGCGGTGTCAAAATCAATTCTTTCATTCATTGAAGCCAGGACGCCGTTTTTCATCAGGCTGACCAAAACCTTATTGACCGGCAGATTGATTTTGGAGGCAAACTCTCGGACGGTAATCACTTGAGGTATGGCTACTTCAGTTATTTCTTTGGCTACAGTCCCTTCTTCGCCGGTAGCAGCCGAGCCCCTGATCTCCTCTAACTTGGCTTTTTCCTGTTCTTTGCGATCGCTGAGCTTCCAGGCCTCCATAATCTTATTGGCCAAGCGATCATCAATCTTTATGGCTCTTTTGCCAATATCAAAACCTAGCAGTGGCAACTTGTCTAACAGCTCATTATTGGTAACCTTCAGTTTTCTGGCCAAATCCGCAACATTCATAAAGTAGGGAAAATTAATAACTCTTTTTATTCTACCAGAAAAAGCCCAAAATTTCAAGCTTCTTCTAAGTCTGACCTGACGCTTAATGAAAACTTTAACTTATCCACAGTTTGTACCATTGTGGGAAACGACAAAAAGAACTAACTTAATAGGAAGGAGCGAAAACAGCGAGTTGTTTTTGCTTTGTTGAAGTATGGGACATTGACAACGGACTCTTCTAAGTTGGAGATGTCCAATAATATAAGATGGCAAGACAAACCGAGGAGAACGGTTATGGACGGACAAACAGAAATCAGCATGACTGATGTCTGGGGGTTGGTTCAGGCCATCCTCCGGAAAAGCGGAAAGGTCGACGATCACGATCTAAGAAATTGGTTTAAGAACACCGAACAAATATCCCTGACTAATGGCGAACTGGTGATAGGAACTCCTAGCGAGTTCTTTAACGGCTGGCTAAATAAAAACTACGGCCAAGCTATCCGTGGCACCTTCGACGAGATGCAGAAAATCCACGGCCTACTAATCACCAGTGTCTCGTTCAGGTTTTCGCAGAGGTTGGCCGAGAAAGAGCTGACTCGGAACGAAGCGACGACCCCTCCACCACCAATACAGACTAGGATCAGGCTCGTTGACCCAGTTGTCAAACCCAAAGACATTACCTACGACCAATACGTGGTACACCCCGGCAACAAGAGGGCATACTGGTTCGTGCGTCAAACGAGTGGCGCTCCACCATGCGAAATGGCTCCGGTTATCTTTATCCATGGAGATGCAGGAAGCGGCAAAACCGCTCTTGGCTTATGCGCCGTCAACGATTATGTGGCCAGATATGCAGAGGCGCATTCCGGAAAAGAGCTCGTCACTCGATTCGTCTATATGGGTGACTCCGGCTGGTATGACGAATACCAAGCAAAGTTCAGTGGCATGAGAACCCCGGATGGCAAACCACTGGAACGCAGAGAGGGGAAAACCGGCAAGCTCATCAAGCCATACGACGCCAACGACTTCCTGGGCCACGTGGTTCTATTCGACGACATCAATGGCATCGGGGGCCAAAAAACCAGCACCCATGATGCATGCCTGGGCATGCTAAAGGTGTTGACCGGAAAAGGCCCTCGCCGTGGCCAGGTTATCGTGACAGCTTCTTGTCCACCGGACAAGATCAGGGGATTCCCGCCAGCCCTGGTTTCGATACTAAGTAGCGGTTTCGTCTTGAAGATAAGTCCACCGAATCTTGAGGCCAGCTTGAGAATTTTGCAAGCCCGAATGGCCTATACGATGCCGAATCTGACGGCGGAGTCTGGAGCGCTCGAGCTCATTGCTCAAAGCGTTATAGCCCAAAACGCCGGCAAGGGTGGTGACATACGACAACTGATCGGCATCCTAGCGCAAGTTACTATGGCGCGCGGAATCGACTCTGACAGACCGGCTCAACTACAACTCTTCGATGAGCCCCCCGCGCCAGAGCCAATTAAGAACCTAACCGTCCAGATGGTGCGCCAGGAGCTTGAGCACAGGGGCATAGATCCGTATACGCCACCAGTGTCGATGTTTCGATCCGGCGCCAAACGCACGGAAACAATCACTTCCGTCGGGGCTGTGTCCGATAAGCTGCTGGGCATCAAGCGAGTGAAACCACTGACCCACAAGGACGTGGTACGAGTTGTGGAGCGACACTTCCATAAGCCCGGCATACTCAATGGTTCGCCCAAGACCGCAGCAAGGCAACTGGCCAGAGGATTGGCGTTCTATGCTTGCCGTTTCGTGTTGGAAATGACAGAACCTGAGACGGCCACCGCCTTCGTTACGGAGCAATCTGTCGTGTCGAGAGCAACCTGGATGATTCAGCTTGAAATCGACAAAAAGGACGCCGACACGGTTTCGCACATTACCGCCATTCGCAAAGCACTACTAGCCACAAGCTAGCGCCCCTCTCCGCCGTCGATACGGTGGGGCGGGGCTTCTTTTAACCCTTGAAAAAACAGCTCTATTTTGTTATAGTAAAAAAATAAAAATGGTCACGTAGCCAAGTGGTAAGGCGACGGTCTGCAAAACCGTTATTCGCCGGTTCGATCCCGGCCGTGACCTTAGACAAAAAACAGCCCCGTCATCTGACGGGGCTGTTTTTATGTTTGAAATATTTTTAATCAAAGACTTCGATTTCTATTTCTTTAATACCAAACTTAATGGCTTCTTGGCGACTGACCATCCAGATATCCATTCTATTGGCAAAGCGTCGGTTCATTCTGTCTTCCACGCTAAACACCTTATCACCATAAAGAGATGGTATTTTGACTTTCGTGTGAAAAGGCACAAAATTAGCGGCCACAATACCGTCTCGGACTCGGCTACCATTAGCGGTAGTAAAAGGATCGCTGTCACACTGGTCAACGGTCGAAGAATAGGCGGTAATTTCCACCGTTATCTTGCGAGGTTGGCGCAAAGGCGCCACGGGCAAGCTCTGCCAACCGCTATTATCCTCAGAACTGAACATTATCAGCTGAGGGGAATTAGTGACATATAAATAGCTCGCTTTTGGCTCATCTATCACGCTAGTGGTAGAAACGGCCTGGGCGTGGGCATACTGAGGGAAAACCATTTGAAAGGCAAAGACCAGAATAGCCAGAGAAATGATCTTTTGTCCTTTATTTGTTTGTAATTTAGCCATATTTGTTTTATTTGTTCTAAACAAAAATCACCCTAACATATAAGGGTGAGTTTTCGTTTTTAACAGCTAATTGTATCACATAAATCGTTTTTAGTCAAGAGCTGTGACCCAAAATTTACCAAAATATTAGCTAAAATTGGCTATTTTAATTTACAAAAAAAATGTATTTTGTCTAAAATTGGCTAAATATTATAAAACAAAAAAGCGACCCTCTCGAGCGGCTACGAGAGGGGGCGTGAAGGTCGATGACCTGGAGACAATGGAACTTACGGCGTGGAAATAACCTTGATGAAGAGTCGCGCATGACCTTTGACTCTGAAGCCAAAGTAATTCGCTGCCGCCTCACTAAGGTCTAAGCCACAGCCGGTTGATGGTCTTGGGCCCCGATCAGTCACCTCGACTTCCAGCGACATGAGCGTGTCAACGTCGGTGACTCTCAGCTTGGTTCCCAGGGGATAGGTGAGATGAGCAGAAAGACGGGGGTCTTTCTTGCGAAAAATCTGGCCATTGGCCATTGTGCGCCCATCAAATCCATCGCCGTAGAAGCTAACCTTGACTGGCTGACCAAGTGACAAGGTCTCTGACAACGGAGCTGTCTGATGGCTGGTGGCAATCAGGATGACGGCTACCATAATTAGCGTCATGGGTGGTACTCCTATGGTTGTGCCTTGAGGAGAAAAATCGCTCTACAAAATCCGTTCGACGGTTTTTGTGTTTGGGCTGTTTTTCTGTTCAAAGCCGTTTACGAAAGTGCACTACAAACGAACAATAGGTAAACTATATACAAAGAATGGTGCCTTGTCAATGAATAACGGCTAAAATATCTTAAATAAACTAAAAATAATTATGGCGGAGGCGGCGACAAGATTAAAAACGCTGGTCTTAGCGACAAAGTGGCCGAAGTCAGTCTCCATGGCTAGACCGAGATAGATTCCAATAGCAGAAAGAATGACGCCAAGGCCAAAAATGCAAGTAAAAATGGTTAAAAATATAATCATAAAAATATTATAACATAAAAAGCTGTTTTTTTGTTAAAAAAAGATGGTAACCATAATTCCGCCTAGACCTCGCTTCCGCTCGGTCGTCGTTGCCCTAATTTTAAAAGACCGCTTATGGCGGTCTTTTAAAATTAAGCGGGTAACGGGAATTCTCGACGTCTTGCTGCGCAAGACTTTGCCCTGGGTTGGCAGCAGACTTGCCACCGGCAACTCTGCTGGCGCTCGATATCGCCTGCTGGCTCATCTCGCTGCCAACCCGTTCGATTCCCGTTGCCCTAATTTTAAAAGACCGCTTATGGCGGTCTTTTAAAATTAAGCGGGTAACGGGAATCGAACCCGTATCTCCACCTTGGAAGGGTGGCATAAAAGCCATTATACTATACCCGCAAATTTCTAAATTACTTTAACAAAAAAACCGACAAAAATCAATCCTGGCCAAAAAAATAATGAGGAGGTGGCGCTCGGCGTCCCTCCTCGTGTAAACATGATGATAACCGATCAATCACATGGCCTGAAGGCACAACCTCTGACAGCGATCCGCCCAGTAGATGATCTTGTGTTGATTGTCGGTGGTGCCAAACGTACGAAACTCAATGGTCCCGTGAATGGATATTCTGACTAGCGTCCAGAGACCGCGCGGTTCCTGGTCTAGGCCTTGTTCAGCCATGTAGCCATAGAAGTCTTGCCAGTTATCATAGGATCGTGGCTGGCAATTCGGCGCTACCTGCTTGTAGAGACGTAGGCGTTCCCCGTTGGACCCGTCGCCCAACTGACAGAGCTCATCACAATGACCAATGACGTGGTTGTACACCTTCAGAGCCGTGCTGTGGTCAGGCATGCCAATATGCACATGCACTCCGGCCACCCGACAGGCCGCTAGTAGCATCTCGCGAGGCATGGTGGCGACTATCCTTTGATACCGCTCGTAAGGATACACATCTAACGGCATATCGATCGGAGCAACCTCAATGAAACTTCTCCGTAGCTTCAGCCACCGTTCAACGAGGCCTAAAATCCTTTCGTTGAGCCAGAGTTGCTGCTCCAAATGCTGTGATGGGCAAGGACCAACGCGATCTTCAAATTGACACGCTGAAAGCTCAAAGCCAAAACGGTTGCCAAACGATTCTCCCAGGCAAGCCAGGACTTCCTGAGCTCGGGGGACAATATTCCCAGTCTCGTCGATCAAAAACGCTTCCCGTTCCACTCCGACCCAAGATGCCATGCTACGATCAAAACGAAATTGCGACATAAAACGGCTAAATCCGTCTACGCTATCCATGCGTGCTCCTCCATGGTTAAGAACAACAGTTGCAACAATCGAGAGGATTAGATTATTAGAACCAAAGCCGAATGTCAAGAAGTGAAAGGGACGAGATTGCTCTCGTCCCGGCGATTTTTGAGACTCGGTTTGGCTCGGCCAAACTACTTGCAGGCATTGCGACAGATATTCAGACAAATCCTGACCCACTCTTTGATTCTTGGCCAATCGTCGGTAGTGTCAAACATACGAAACTCGATGGCTCCATGGGTCGAAATCCGAATGAAGTCCCAGAGACGCCGCGGATCGGTCGCAAATCCTCGTTCCACCATCCGCTCATGGAAGTGTTGCCAGTTGCGATAAGGTGGCGGATCGATGCAGTCAACCAAATGATCGCGGAAAAGCTGAAGCCGTTCTCCGTTAGTGCTGTCGCCGAGTTCACAAAGATACTGAAACTGCTCAATGGCTCGGTTATAGGCCCTAACGGCCGTTTCCGGATCGGACATGCCGATGAGCACGTGCACCCCTGTAACGCGACAAGCGGCTCGCAGTCGCTCGATTGGCCAGTGACGAACTATACGCTCATAACGCTCGTCGGGGTACACATCCAGCGGCATATCGTGAGGTGCGGCACCCCAATAAGCCCTTTGGAAACTAAGGGCCTTCTCGGCCGCCCGAAGCTCGGCTTCGTTACGTCCCATCAGGTTGTCTAATTCGTGAAGCCGACACGGCCGTTCAATTCGTTCTTCACCCTGGCAGCCCGACAATTCATAGCCATGGCAAACGTGACGACCATTGGTGTATTGTTTGAGCCAGGCCAAGACTTGTGGCGCTATGGGTACAATATTGCCGGCCAAGTCAGTAAAGTGATGCTCGCGCTCCAAACCGATCAAAAGATGGTGAGTAAATCTGAATTTGAAACGTGCTGAAAATTCCGCTAATGTGGACTGCATGGTCATTCTTCCTCCGTGGGTTAACTGCGAACAGTACTATGAAACTATATATAAAACAAAAACTGACCCGTTTTTGGCGGGTCAGTCGGTTGTTTTTTTGATCAAAGCAAACTAACTGGTCCGCGGGTCAGTAAAATAAAAACCAAAAAACCAATTGTTAGCTTGTATTCTTATCATATCTTATTATCAGTATAGACAAAGATTATAAATTTGTCAAAATTATTCATTGGCAGCAGCATTCTTGTTCTGCGCGTATTTTTCCATGGTAGCGCGAATAGCTTCTTTTATGGGCCGCATAGTGATGCCGGCTTTTTCCAAATTGTTGGACTGCAAGATATTGCTCGACCGTCCTTTGGCAGCCAAACCAGTGCTGACCAGTTCATCTTCTGTTATCCAAACATTGGTATGAGATGGATCAACTAGCTCTTCATATAAAGACAGAATTTCTTTGTGCTTGATGCTACCGGGATTGGTGACATGATAGACGCCACTGGCTTTTTTCTCTAGCAGCTGATGAAAGACGCTTATCATATCATCAATAACAGTGACGCTGTTTTCAACATCAATAACTTTATTATATGAGGCCAACTTATCAATCAGATTGCCGCGATAAGGCGTGCTATCGATGGGCATTCTGATTCGGCCGATGCCCACATTGTCCAAAGTCATCAAAACTAAATCGGCGGCATATTTTGATTTGGTATAAACTACGGCCGGATTGGCGAAATCATCTTCCCGCCAGCCGAGAGAGTCGGGAGACTCGCCATAAAAAATACAACCGCTGCCAATGTGGAGCAAATAAACATTTTTCTCTTGGCAGGCCTTGGCGATAATGACCGGCAAAACAGCGTTGCCCCACATGGTCTCCAGTTGATGATCCTCACACCAATCAACATTGGGCCGGCCGACAATGCCTGCGGCATTAAGGACGGCATCTGGCTGATGCTCATCAATAAGACGACTAACATCTTCCGATGAATTAACAATCTTGTCACTTAAAATAGCGTCGGGCCAAGCGGCCGCGCAACGACTGCCAATATAGCCGTTGCCGATGATTAGAATTTTCATTTATGATGAGATTAGTTTCGTATATTCGGGGTGCCGGGAATTGAACCCGGTCTATACCCACCCCATGGGCACGTACTACCGGCATACTCCACCCCGCAAATGCAGTCTTATCTTACCTAAAAAACGATAAACTTTCAAGGATTGATCACTCTGTCTTAATTTGGTCTTATAATCAAAAAATTAAAACAAGGCTCAGACGGCGGTAGCAAATAGTCGTCTGAGCCAGGATCGTTTTGAGAGTGAATACTTCAGCGGCCACGTAAGCGGGACATATCGATTGGCGGTTCAACAACTCGCGCCAAACGGCAGAGCTCAGCCAAGCCCACCAGTAGCGTCAATTGCTCCAGAGGGCCTTCGCAGTTGTGGGTGTTTATCGTATAACCCTGTCGCGATGACTGCGGATTGTCCGGGCCCAGGTCACAGGCATCGCCGAAACAGCTTAAGCTAAGGCCGTGTCCGTCTGTGCGACACTTGAAGTCACGACGCCAGCCGTCTTGCATCTCTTGGCGCAGCTGCCCGTAAGCCGTCTGCATGGCCACAACCACCGGAGTCTCGACCTGATCCCAATGATCGGCCTTGTGATCAATCCAGGCGACCAATTCCGGAGACAAGCTAGCACTGAAGCTGCCACCATGCTGGTATTTGCCGACGCAAAACTCATCGATAACCAGTAATTGCAGCTGTTGTCCGGCCGAACCCTCTCGATAACAGAACCTGAGCCAATCAAAGATGATCTGTAAGCTGGCCGCCACGCCATAGGCGTGATTATCCCAATTGCCACGACTATCAAACACTACGGGCAAGTCGATCCGAAAGCTGAGCCAGTCGCGCTTATGACTTTCGGCAGGCACAATGGCATTGTTAAACCCCCAAGCACAATTTCCTTGGGGCAAAACAAATTCTGATAACTCTAACTCCTGTTGAACGGTAAAGACCACCTTCTGATCGCTAGCGATGCTTCGCACCACCCTATCTATAACCGGCTCATTAACTCTCAGAAACAGACTCTTGCCGTTCCAGTCGAGCTCATACCAAGCTGGCGCGCCATACTTGAGCATGTTCGGCATTTTTCACCTCTCTTTCTATAAAGTACGCTCCTCCACTGGACTGGATATTAGCATCATTAATAATTTTGAGCAAACAAAAAAGCCCGATATAAGGCCGTGGCTATGACCATATTTATCGGGCTTTTATAATATAGTTTTATTAATACAATCGGCCGCCTAAAGGCGCTTCCCGCTCCGGCACAATCAACAAGCAGGTGTCTTTTTCATCAGGCAGACCTAGCGTCAAAACTTCGGAGACAAAAGGCCCGATTTGCCGCGGTGGCAGATTAACCACGCACAATACTTGCCGATTGAGCATTTGTTCTTTGGAGTAATTATCAACAAATTGCGCGCTGGATTTTTTTACGCCGATCTCGGAGCCTAAATCAATCGTCAACTTGTAGGCGGGCCTTCTAGCTTCGGGGAAATCCTGAACATCAATTATTTTCCCGACCCTGATGTCAATTTTTTCAAAATCTTCGATAGTAGCCATAAGTTTTTGTTTATTTATCTAAAAACCGGACGGAAATTCCTCCCCGCCCGGCTTTAATGAGTTAAGTCTTTTTATTTGATCAGCCGACGTCTTAGGGGGCGATGCATGAAGTGAAAAATGTTGATGGCTTCATACAACATTTCAACCTTAAAGTATTGTAGTAGGGATAAGTGCTGTTCTTGGCCTTACAACAGGTGTTGGTGGTACAGACGCCAGGTGACGGAGTAGCAACACAAACGCCATTAGTACAAGTAGAACCGGTAGCGCAAGTACCACAATTTATGGTCGTGCCACAACCATTATCGACTGAGCCGCAAGTTTTTTCCAGTTGAGCACAAGTCTTAGCCGTACATGCTGGTGGCACAACTTCACAAGCACCATTACTATTGCAAGCGGAGCCACTAGAACAAGAACCGCAACTTAAGGTTGTACCGCAACCATTATCAATGGTACCGCAGACCCGGCTGCCACAAGTTTTGGCGACACAAGGCGCGACGCAAGAAGTGGAAACCAGCCGGCAGGAAGAATCGCAAGAGAGCGTGCCGGTGTAACCAGCGCCTTTGACTGAGGCACAAGTCTGGCTATTTAAGTTTGCGCCGTCACAATCCTCACCGCTGTCAATTGAGCCATTGCCGCAGAGTGCGACGCAAGCGCCACCAGCACAAGTGGAACCGCTAGCACAGGTACCGCAATTCAGAGTTGTGCCACAACCATTATCGACTGAGCCGCAAGTTTTGCCCAGTTGAGTACAGGATTGAGTTTGGCAAACGCCGGCAGAATCCAGAGGAGTACTATCGCCCTTGGTCAGCCAAATGTCATCAATATAGATTTTGTGACCGATGCTGGCCTTAGTCATTTCAAATAAAAAATCTTGGCTTTGTGTTAGGGCCTTTTTAGCTGAATCGCTAGCGCCGAACGCGCTAATGGGGATCTTTACTAACTTGTAAGTGGTAGCTAATTGACCGCCGGGAATATACTGCGGATTGTTAATCTCTACCTTGTCGGTCACTCCATCCCAACTCGCAATATAGAATTTCACCGAATCGCCGGCAGATTGGGCCTTGGCCCAGAACATAATATATTCGTAGCCGGAAATATTGGAACGATAATTTATAGTTCCCGATACGGCTCTTATCGCCGGTGCCAAGTGCCAAGAATCTGTCAAACCTTCAAGAGCATAGGCGCCTTGAAAAGAGTTGCCGGTTGAAAATGCGCCCGCCGAGAGAACTGTAAAGCCGACTGGCGATTCGCCATTAAAAACTGGTTTCTTTTCCGTCGCAATCGGTTCCCACGCCGGCTTGAAGCTGATTGAGCCACTGGCTTTGTTGGGCGTAGCCGCTTTGTCGTAAATATTACTGTAAGCCAAAGCGTAGGTCGCACCGACTTGCTGGTCAGCAACAGTTAGATTGACGGTCTTGCCATCGGCGGATAGAGAAGCGGCGGTAATGGCGAGCGTTGGTGAAATAGAATAATTAGCCGTCTTTTCGGCACTAACCTTATCTACCGATTCATTGAAAACCACAGAAACGCGACGAGCCGAAGACAAGGCGTTGGCACTAATGGCCTGCGGACCAACTGTGTCGCCGGTTGATCTGCCAGTCACCGACTGGCTCTTGGTCTCGGTCATATAGATACTGACAACGGAAATAGCGTAAGTATGCATTGACGATTCGGCCAAACCGGTATCAGTATAATTTGTCCCTTTGGTAGTATCCAAAAAAACTCCGTCACGATAAACTTTGTACCACAACACTGGAATGGAGCCGACGGAAGGCGACCAGGAAAGCTTGATGCTGCTGTCGTTAATCGCCGCGGCCGTTACATTGGCCGGAGCAGGTAAAGAAGTGGCGGTGACGCCGGCAGTCGGGTAGGGGTTTTGATGATTGGCTTGGCCGGGCAACCAAGAAGACGGTGGCATCAAACCGGGCTTAAGCAAGGCGGCAAAAAGCTCGGCATCTGGGGCCTGAACTTCCTGAATTGTAAACTCATTGGTTGTGACATGGGTTCTGGCATCAACAAACTCCCACATTGGCGGCCGGACATCCATAACCGGGTAAGTGACATTGCGCGGCGGGAAATAATAAGGCATACTGCCTATCTCCCCGACTGGGCCGTAAACCGGGATGCCCGGCATCTGCCCTTGACCGGTTTTAACAGACACCAAAGAATCATTATGAAGCACTTGCAGGGGTGGGCGGGTGCCCAAGCCGGTGAACCAAACCCGACCTAATGGATTAGCGCCTAAGATATAGTCGGCTGACAAACTCATGGCGTTAAAATAGTCGGTTGAAGTCGGCGAGGTCGGATTCAATTGCTTGTCAATATAAACTTCATTGACATAACGGCTGGCGTGCGCGCCCATACCCCAACCTACTCCCTGATTTGTCGGCCGGCCGTTGCGATAGGCACGAAGTGTTTTGATATTATTTACTTCAACGCCGGCTTGCGCCGCTAATTTGTTTTTCACATTACTAACAATATTGGCATCAGTTTCTGGCGAAGTTAGGTAAGCGGCAAGAAAATCATAGAAAGGATTAAGCGCTTCGGGCTTGCCGGTCTCGGGAAAAAGCGCATTACCGCTATAAAGTGTGGCATAATTATTCTTGGCAATATTCCACTTATCACTCCAGCTTGGATTCTTAATTTGATTACTGTTGGCTTTATAAATTTTATAGAATTCATCTTTGTATTTGGTCTCGCCGGTTAATTTATATAACTCGCCGGAGATATAAAGCACTGAACCATAATAATTCTTTTCTGTTATTGTCGCGTCATTAGTAACCAATGCCCAATCATAAGCTTTAATCGCCCGCTCTTTTAATTTCGCGGCTTTAGCCGAATCAAACGGCGCCACTAAACGGCTGACTTGAGCGAACTCGGCGCCAATGCGCAAGGTATGGCCGACACTTTTGGAATAAACAAAGTAAGGATTATTGATATTGCCGTTAGTTTTAAGGTCCTTCTCATCCTCGGCAAAAAGAACGGTAGTTGGATGAGAGAGCGCTTCTACGCCGGCCGGAATACCGCCGTCATAGCTAATATCCTGCAATTGCTCCCAGGCCTTAAGCTCATAAAGCGCTTCGTCAAGTAAATCGGGAATGCCATTACCGCTTTCGGGAATGGTCAATTGATTGTCGGTAAAAGCGGTCGGATTGACTTCATAGGCGCGCATTAAATAAAGCGCGATTAAAAAGTGAGACATATTTTGGTCAAAGTCGCCGGCGTCATGGTGTCCACCGGAAAGCGCGATTTTGTTGGCCTGATCTTTCAGCAAATCCTTAAATTCGGTAGTCTCGTTGGCATAATAGCCGGGGAAAAACGAAGCGCCGCCTCCGCCAATAAAAGTGGTAGTGGCTGTCTTCCAAACATAAGGGTGGTCTGGCGCGTGCGTCGCCCAGTCGGTCCACTGCGGTTGCAAATCACGACCCCAGCGATTAAGATAAAGGCCACGCATAATAATATAAAAGGCCTTCAGGGTGGCGTATTCGCTTACTTGCGTTAGATATGACACGCCCACTCCTGGCACATAAAGACGATAGCTGGCGCCATCATTGGCGGTTAAGGGAGCCAGATTGATTTGATTGACCGGTCCGCCGGCATCAGCATCAATCGCACCGTTGAGACGAGAAGTAATTGGCAAATTTATGGCTGGGGCTGAAGGTTCTGAACTATTTGTAAAAAATCCGCGGACTGACTGCTCGGCAAAAGAGAGAGTTTTGGTCTTATCTTCATTTGGCACAATAAATGCTTTTGCTGAAGATGGAAAATTATCCAATTTCAAAGCGCCGCCATCACCCATCCACCAAGAAATATAGGCGTATCTTTCAGTGGCGCGCGGGCTATAACCGACTTGGTTGAGCTGGATAACCGGGGTTTCTAAGTATTTGTCGGAGAAAGGCAAGGTGAAACTGAGACCTAAGGGACCGGAAATAGACAAAATATCATTTTGGCCGATATTTTTATCCAAAACCAAGTAAATATTGTGGTCAACGTCAACGCTATTATTATTATTTGCCCCAAAACTTTGAAAATCCCATTGGCCGGTAGAAACCGAATCGCGATAAATTTTGTTAACCGTAATAGTTGAACCGTCGCGACGGGTAATCGTCCAAGGGCCGGCTTGCCAGGCCTGACCGGTATAATTTTTTATCTCACTGCTGTTGTTAGGTATTTCAGCGGGCCGATTTGTAGTTTTGGTGTTGATTTTGCCGGTCCGGGGATTAACCTCGCCCGGCTTAACAGTGATTGAGGTAGAGGTTGAAATCACATTCTTATTCTCTAAAACTAATTGCATGACATTGGGAGCGACCAGGGAGACCGAGCGCAGAGGAGAGGCAAGAGCAATATTCAGTTTGCCGTCAACGCCGCCGGTGGCGATGCTATAACCGCCCTTGGTTTTAAAAGCGCTATCATAATACTGATCCGTGCCTACTCCCTGAACACGAACAAAAACCCAGGCATTGGCCGCCATATTATCCACGGTGTAAGTTCTGGCAGTGCCGGGCACGGTGGCGACTAATTTGCTGGTGGAGGTAGAATTTAATAAATCCGGCTCTGGAGCGATATAAATATTATAACCGGTGGCATCGGTCATGGCTGGCCAAGTCAAAGAGGCGGACTTGGAAGTTACATTCTGGACTTGTACACTATCCGGAGTGTTGCTGGCCATTTCAAACTTAACCTGGCCTGGTGGCTGACTGAGATCAATGTTGGTGATTGTAAAGGCGGAAAAAGCCATAGAAAACGAGGCAAAAAGTACGGCCAAAAGAAAAGTGGTTTGGCTTTTGCTTTTGACGGCTCCCGGTTTTGTAGGTAAAGGAGCCAGCGGTTTGATCCTGGGCATAGGTTTTAGGTTAACTTATGGAAAGTTAATAATGTTTATATTATAGCATTCTTGGAAACAAAATTATACACAAAATAAAAAAACCGCCTAACGACGGTAATTCTATGTCGGGGTGACAAGACTCGAACTTGCGACTTCTTGGTCCCAAACCAAGCGCTCTAGCCAACTGAGCTACACCCCGAAATTATATTTTTTCAAGTTATAATTTTCAATTTTTAAACTAAAAATAAAAAACTGATATTTACAATTCAGAATGCCGAGGGCGAGAATTGAACTCGCGACACATAGATTTTCAGTCTACTGCTCTACCACTGAGCTACCTCGGCATTCTGAATTTTAAATAACAAATCACACTAGTGCGCATAGGGGGATTTGAACCTCCGACCTCGTCATTATCAGTGACGCGCTCTAACCAACTGAGCTATATGCGCTTAATTTCACTAGAATACTATAGCAAAAAAATTCTATTTTGGCAAGAAATACGGGTCGGTTGCGGCCGACCCGGAGCGAACTCCTGATTGCGATAATCAATGAACTGGTTGATGCTTCAGCGCTGAAGCGCTCGTTGGATGGTCCGAACCAACCCCTCGTCTTGGCGGTCGAGATCGGCGGCCACGACAAATCGCGACAGAAAATGACGGGAGCCACGATTGTTCGTTATCAAGACGATATTGCCCTGGCCACTCTTGAAGCGGCTTTTGAGAGTATCAATCACCCTCTCGGACCCCAAATCGGCAACGATGCAAGCTGGCTCGGGGTAGTCGGCTGGCCAAGCATGATCCTGGAGACTGTCCATAACCAGCCAATAGCAGTTGAAGTAGTGACTGGCAGCAGCAGCAAAGAATTGCTCTTTCGAGCCGTCGGCTCCCGTCTCGTTTTCCTCCACAATAATAACCACTGGCTTCTCGCTCACGGACCCAATCCTCCTTCCTGGTGATAACGCCTTGGACAATTTTCACCCTGCTAGAGCCAGCTTAATAAATAACCAACAAAAAGTCAAAAACAAAAAATCCCGCTAAAAAAGCGAGATCAGATGTTTAACAACTAGAAAGCGGTAAGAAACCACTAAGCACACTCTTCTCGCAAGGATTGCGAGACGACCTTGATAAAAAACCGTGAGAGGCTTTTTATCGATTTCTCCTTAGAAAGGAGGTGATCCATCCACAGCTTCCGCTACGGATGCCTTGTTACGACTTCACCCCTGTCATTGGTCCTACCTTCGTCCGCCTATTGGCAGCCTTCGGGTATTACCAACTCCCTTGGTGTGACGGGCGGTGTGTACAAGGCCCGAGAACGTATTCACCGTGACATGCTGATTCACGGTTACTAGTGATTCCGACTTCATGAGGTCGAATTTCAGACCTCAATCCGAACTGAGACTGGATTTGGGGATTAGCTCCGCGTTACCGCTTAGCAACCCTCTATGCCAGCCATTGTAGCACGCGTGTCGCCCAGGGCGTAAGGGCCATGCTGATTTGACGTCATCCTCACCTTCCTCCCCGTTGAGCGGGGCAGTCTCTTGTGAATATTTAACACAAGATGAGGGTTGCGCTCGTTAAAGGACTTAACCCGACATCTCACGACACGAGCTGACGACAACCATGCAGCACCTGTGCAGCACCCTCGAAGGAGGCCGGGTTTCCCCAGCCGTGCAGCTGCATTTCAAGCCCTGGTAAGGTTTTTCGGTTACTATCGAATTAAACCGCATGCTCCACCACTTGTGCGGGCCCCCGTCAATTCCTTTGAGTTTTAGCCTTGCGGCCGTACTTCCCAGGCGGGATATTTAATGCGTTAGCTATTTTAAACGCCACTGGCAGGGTCGATACTGCCAATGACTAATATCCATCGTTTAGGGCGTGGACTACTGGGGTATCTAATCCCATTCGCTCCCCACGCTTTCGTGCAACAGCGTCAGTAATGTCCCAGTCAGCCGACTTCTCCTCTGGTGTTCTTGCCGATATTAACACATTTTACCGTTACACCGGCAATTCCGCTGACCTCTTCCATACTCTAGTCTTCCAGTTTCCATAGCGGTCCCACAGTTGAGCTGGGGGATTTAACTATAGACTAAAAAGACCGCCTACGCACTCTTTACGCCCAATCAATCCGGATAACGCTCGAGGTCTCTGTATTACCGCTGCTGCTGGCACAGAGTTAGCAACCTCTTATTCCTCAGGTACCGTCATGGTTTCTTCCCTGAGAAAAGACCTTTACATCCCTAGAGACTTCATCGGTCACGCGGCGTCGCTCCTTCAGACTTTCGTCCATTGAGGAATATTCTTGACTGCAGCCTCCCGTAGGAGTCTGGGCAGTGTCTCAGTCCCAGTGAGGCGGGTCGTGCTCTCACACCCGCTACCCGTCATTGCCTTGGTGGGCCATTACCTCACCAACTAGCTGATAGGTCATAGGCTCCTCCTCAACCGCCGGAGCTTTATTCAATTGACACGCGTCAACTGAATTAATGGGGTATTATCTCCGCTTTCGCGGAGTTATTCCCCAGTTGAGGGTAGATTACCAATGTGTTACGCTCCCGTTTGCCATGCCAGTATTGCTACTAGCATTCGACTTGCATGCCTTAGACACGCCGCCAGCGTTCATCCTGAGCCAGGATCAAACTCTTATAAAAGATGAACTGGCGTTCATGCAACTAGATTACGGTCAGTTGCCAACCGATAGATTGACTGTTTACTTTATATAAAAGTAACAAAAACTCAATTAAATATATTTGAGGGCTTAATGCTTCTTACCACTTCTTAGTTGTCAAATTGCTCTTTCAAAACCATTTTCTGCTCTCGGCTTGAAAACGAGAACCCCTTAAATGGGCGAAAAATTGATTAAGAAAAAACAGAGGGATCCGAGTTAGCGAACCAGTCATCCTGTGACCGATTCTTTCAGATACCACTGTTTTTTCTTAAAAATCCTTGGATTTTAGAGATTTTTTGTAGAAATTTGTGTGCTTAATGTTTGCTTATTTATTGTATACTTTTTCGCTCAAGCTGTCAAGAGTGACTAAAGACCAATAAATACACAGTTTTTGCACAAGGCGCTTGTCTAAATTTACACAAATAATATAAATATTTAAATTTAGATGCTTTTGCTTTTTTTATCTCGCCATTTATCAACCTCGCCATGATTTCCGGATAGCAATATTTTGGGCACGCGCATCTTCTTGCCTTCTTTGGTGACAAAAACTTCGGGCCGAGTATAATGCGGGTGCTCCAAATAGCCAACTTGATTATGTGATTCGTTATCGACCGACTCTTGCTTGCCCACAAAGCCCGGAACAAGCCGGCAGACCGCTTCAATGACCACCGCAGCCGGTAATTCTCCACCGGCCAGAACATAATCGCCGATAGAAATTTTTTCGTCAACAAATTTTTCAACTCGAGCATCAACTCCTTCATATCTAGGACAAACAAAAATAAGCTGATCGTATTTGGCCAATCGACTCGTGTCTTTTTGGATAAACCTTTTGCCATTAGCCGCCATCAAGATGGTACGACTATTGTTTTTTTTCTTAATGGCTTTTAACGCTTTGTAGATCGGTTCGACTTTGAAAAGCAAGCCGGCTCCACCGCCATAAATTTTATCATCAACTGTCTGATGGCGATCCGAAGTCCAGCGACGTAAAAAATGAATATTGATCTTGATTAAATTATTTTTAATGGCGCGCTTAAACAAGCTCTCGCCGAAATAAGAACTCAAAATATCAGGAAAAATCGTGATAAGATCAAATTGTTTGGGTTTTTGTTTCATTGTTATCATCAATTTATTAAGCTATAATTATCTTATACTATTATCTCAACTTAGAAAAGATGAAGAAAAAGAAAAAAACCTGGAAAGACCGGCTGATACTGAAAGAAATAAATCCGGTGATACGCCTGATCACTCTTTCCGACATTATGATTCTCGGCGGTTACGGCCTCATCTCCCCGATCTTTGCTGTTTTTGTCACTTATCAAATCCGAGGCGGCAGCGTCGAGACGGCCGGTATTGCCATGGCGATTTACGCCATCGCCCAAAGTGCTTTTCAGATTCCTGTCGGCATATTGATTGATAAAATCAAGGGCGAGAGAGACGATTTCTTCACCTTGTTTTTCGGATCACTTGTTTTTAGTATCGTTCCGTTATTCTATTTGATAGTTCATACTCCGATGGAATTATATATTGTGCAGTTTTTTTACGGTTTGGCCACAGCCACAACTCTACCGGCCTGGTATGCCATCTTTACCCGTCACATCGACAAAAAACATGAGGGCATAGAATGGGGGGCTTATCGAACGCTAGTTGATGTTGGCGGAGGTATTGCAGCCCTCTTAGGAGGATACATTGCCTACCATTATAGTTTTGCCCCATTATTTATGCTCGTCAGTCTGACTTCGCTTATTGGTACTGCTTTTCTTTTGGGCATCTACCGCCATATGAAACCAGGCAAAATATTCTAAAAAACCCCAAACAAAAACCCCGCAGATGCGGGGTTTTTGTTTTATACGGAGATGTTTTAGATGGTTAGATCGTCGACAACATCAGTGTCGATTGTTTCTGCTGGTGCTGCTTCTTCACGTCTTGGACCTCTAGAACCTTCCGGTTCGTTGATTTTCAAGTTAACGCGAGCATTGTTCTTAGCACCGATTATCTTAGCTAAAGTTCTAATAGCCTTAGCGGTCTGACCCTGTCGGCCAATAACGTAGCCGATGTCAGAAGGATTTACAAAAAGGGTAAGTAATACACCTCTCTCGTCGACGGTTCTGTCGACCCTGACATCACTAGGACTGCTGACGATTGCCTTAACGATGTCTTCTACAAACTTTTGGTCTTTTTCTGCCATATTGCTTTTCTGCATTATTTTTTAAAAGCCAATAATCATTTGCTGATTATTTTCCTCGGTTTAGGTCGGTCTTTAATATCCTAAACTGTACTCATGATAGCACGAAGAAAATCTCTTGTCAACAATCAAAAAACGAGCCATTGGCCCGCTTTTTGCTTATTATGAGAAAAATATTATTGAACGCTTTCGGTGTTTTCCGGAACGACTTCAGGAGCAGGTTCTGGAACTGGAGCAACGGGAGTTTCGTCGGCTGGTTTTTCGGCTTCCGCCTTGGCAGCGGCATCGGCAGCATCCTGATCTTTTTTGGCGGCAGCTTGAGCGCTTTCTTGATTCTTTTGAGCAGAAGCAATCTCGGCTTGCTTTTTCTTGCCTGGCTGAGACTTGGAAGCGCGAGTCTTCTGGCCTTCAATGACTTTTTGTTCTATTAGAAGATTATTGACGGTCGGAGTCATCTGAGCGCCTTTCTCAATCCAATACTTTATTCTATCGGCAACAAATTGGCCAACCTTGGTATGAGGATTATAAGTACCCAATTTTTCCAGGTACTTGCCCCAAGGATCATTGGATTTTTCGGTGACAATCAAAGAATACAGAGCATTCTTTTTCTTGCCGGTTCGGGATAGTTTTAGAGCTAACATAGTTTGTTTGGTAATTTTTCCGCCACAGGCGGATCAGCTTGTGGCTGATATTTATCTAGGTGAGCACTCTAGACGGTATGATTATACTAATACATTTTGACCAATTAGTCAATAATTCATTTTTAAAAGATAAATAATACCCATTATCTTATAAACAACTCTTTCAACCCCCGAAAATGATTAAACCCCTTGATACGGCAATATTTTTTGCAGGTCTTAATAGCCAATCTTTCTTGCTTAGCAGATGGCGACTTTAAAATCTGACCAATATTGCCTTCAGTGATATTGCCAATGGGCCGTCCTTTCAGACACAGATAGACACCGCCATCGGGATTAATAATCAAATTCTTCTGTCCAGTAAAACAGCGCAGCGACATAACGCTGGGCGGATCCAAATAATACTTTTCCATCAGTTTTAGATTGACCAGGATATTTTTGATCTTGGGATTGCGGTTTTGGTAAAGCCAAGAAAAAAACTTTTTGGTCTGCTCTTTCGTTGGCCACAACTCGGAAAGCAAAAAATTGCCCTCGCGATTATGTGATTCTTCAGATTTATAGCTTTCATCAAGCGCTTGGAGATTAAAAACCACTTTTTGATGCCGGCTCAAATTAGTGATCAGCTCAGGCAAGCTGTCTATATTCTGCTTGGCGACCATAGCACCTATCTCCAGCTCAATCTTGCTCTTAGTTATAATATTTAGAGCGTTAATAGCCTTGTCATAAGCAATGTCTGTCTGACGCAAAAAATTATGAACATCTTTGTCCAGACTATAGAGCGATAATTTGATAATATTGACTCCGGCTTTTTCCAGCTCAGCGACTAATTCTTGACTAATCAGCGAGCCATTAGTATTAAGCGAGACTGAAGTGAAATATTTTTTGAATTCCGGAATAATTTTTAACAACAGATCTTTTTTTAACAATGGTTCGCCGCCGCTTAGCTCAACAAAGGCGTCACGCGGAAAAATTTTGAACAAATCACAGATGAATTTCAGCCAATCGGCTTCGCTGACATTGTCGGGCGTGGGCGATTTCCAGGCCGAGCAGGAACGGCAATTAAAATTGCAACTAAAGGTGATATTGACCGTGATGAAAGTCGGCGGCACCCTGTAGTCGCCCGAGACATAAGAGACCTCGGAGAGGCCTTTACGTTTGATTTTATTTAGGATTTTTATCATTGCTTTTGGACCCCGATTTTTTCGGCCTCAGCCAACTTTAAGCTGAGAAGCCGTGAGACACCATCGCCCTGCATAGTGACACCATAGAGCACATCGGCTCGAGACATAATAGCTCGATTGTGAGTGATGGTGATAAATTGAGTCTTGTGCGACAACTCTTCAATAATGCCGGAAAACTTTGCGGAGTTGCTTTCATCAAGTGCCGCATCAACTTCGTCAAAAAGAATAAAAGGCGAAGGATTATTGTTGATAATAGCGCAAATAAGCGCCAGGGCGGTCATGGTTTTTTCACCGCCCGAGAGCATGTTGATATTTTTGATCTTTTTGCCCGGCGGACAAGCTTCAATCTCAATACCCATATTGACCAGAAATGATTTGTCTTCGATGTGGATGACTTTTTTCTCCGCTTCTTCAACGGTTTTGTTTTCGACGCCGACCTCACCCTCAACAAAATTTGCGTCTTCGGTCAAAGCCCCTTCCTCGCGAGCCACCTCGGCTTCGGTCACTTCTTTCTGCGCCAAAAACAGCTTAGAACTGCCGCCGTCAAACAGTTGCTTGAAATAGCGAGAGAAATCTTTATTGATTTTTTTGAACTCCTCTTCAAATTGATTTTTAATCAGCTTATCCAACTCCACTACGACTTTTTCCAGATCTTTAATGGCTTTCTCTAGATCGTCGCTCTGACTGGACAAAAATTCATAGCGAGTTTTGACTTCATTGTATTCCTTTTCTATTTCCGGATCGATGCCACCGATGAGTTCGAGTTGCTTTCGCAGCTTATCAATTTTATTTCTGGCCTCTTCCAAGTCAACGCCGTCATTTGAGTTGTTGTTTTTGATCTGATAATCCTCGCCCAAATCCTGCTTCATGGAAATAAAAACGTCTTCTTTTTTGGTCTCAATTTTTGCTAGTTCGATTTTGGCCTCGTTTAAAGAAAAATTTGCCTGATTAAGTTCATTCTGTAAATTATGCATTTCCTGTTGCAGGGCAAAAACTTCCCGCTTTTTCTTTTCTTCTTCTAGGTTAAAACCATCGATCTTTTCACGAATAGTCAAGGCCTGAGCTTCAATCACCGAGACTTGTTTTTCCTTGTCGGTCTTTTGCTGTTGCAAATCCTTGAAATAAGCGTCTTGCTGTTCTGGTGTCAGTTGGGCCTCAACTATCTGCGCTTCTAGGATAGATTTTTCTTTTTTGAGCGCTGATGATTCGACGCTAAAATCATTAAGCTTGCTCTGGGCCAATTGTACTTCCAATTTTAATTCAGCAACTTGAGAGGCCAAAGATTCTTTATCGCGATATTGTTCATCAATCTTGGCTTTAAGCGAAGCAATCTCCTTAATTTTTTCTTCGGGAAAAAACCGATCTTCCAAGACCGACCAATTGAGATTGTCTTTGCGCTGATAGCCGCCTTTCATCACGCCGGTTTTCTCCATGATATCGCCGTCGAGAGTCACCATTCGCTCACGGCCAATGCCAATACTCTTGGCGCTCTCCAAACTATCAACCACGATGGTGCTGCCGAATATTTGCCCAAAAACCAAATTGAATTTGTGATCGTGGCTGATCAAATCGACAGCCAAGCCAACCACTCCCGGCTCGGACAAAATGCTCCGATTGTCATCGTTTTGGCGATAATCACGCAACTTATTCAAAGGAAAAAAGGTCACCGAGCCCAAGCGATTCTGCTTGAGATAATTTATGCATTTGACGGCCACGTCATCAGACTCCACGACTACGGCCGTTAACCTCCCGCCGGCTGCCGCGGCTAAAGCCGCTTCGTTGTTTTTATTTTTGACTTTGCCAATATCACTAACCGTGCCATAAATACCGGAAATATTTTTCTTCTGTTCCAAAACTGCCCGCACTGCTTCCCAACCGTAATTAATCTTGCCACCGCTACGCAGACGATAAAACTCGTCTTGCATGATGGATAAATTATTCTGCCAGACCGAAAGCTCATCGCCAGCCAGACCAAGTCCGCGTTCTTTATCAGACAACTTTTTCTGGCTGTCGGCCAAACGCAATTGCAAACTCTTTAGGTTGCCATCGACGTCTTTCAGCTTTTGTTCGGTCTCAACTTTCTTATTCTCCAACCAAGACAGGTCTTGTTTGCCCAACTTCGAGTATTCGACATCCATTTTGCCGCGAATAATCGCTAGGTCTTTTAATATCTCATTTTTCTGTGACAGGACTGCTTCGTGCTCTAATTGCAGCTTATTGAATTCTTCGGAACGGCTGCTCTCCTGGCTGAACTCGTCCAACTTGTCTTGCAACTCCCCGAGCCGATTTTCCAAACGCAAACGTTGTTTTTCTAAAGTATTGAAAGACAGGGCGTGTTTTTCATAAGCCAAGCTCAAGTCATGCCAAATTTTGGAATAATATTTAATCTGGCAATCTTTTAATTCGACTTCCACCTCTTGCCTTTGGCGAAGCTTGTTGACTTGCCGAGTCAAAGATTTGAGATGGGGGTCTAATTCTTTAATTAAAACCCGAGCTTGTTCTAGATTCTCACGAGATCGGCGCAGCTTGTTAACTGACTTGTCTCGTTTTAATTGAAACTGCTTGATGCCGGTCGCTTCATCAAAAAATTCTTTCCGCTCGGCGCCAGAATAGTTAACAATTTTATCAATCATGCCCTGGCCGATGATACTATAAGTATTTTGTCCGAAGTTTGATTTGGCCAAGAGCATTAAAATATCAAACAACCGCACTTCGCTCTTGTTGAGTAAGTATTCAGAGGAACCGTCGCGATAAAGCCTGCGAGTGATAACTATTTCCGAATACTCGATGGGCGCGGACAGATCTTCATTATTCAAAAATAAAGAAGCCTCAGCCAAGCCCATTTGGCTTTTTTTGGCTGAACCGGAAAAAATGACATCGGTTGATTTTTTACCGCGCAACAGACGCAGACTTTGCTCGCCCAAAACCCAGCGGACAGCATCAACCACATTTGATTTGCCCGAACCATTGGGGCCGACAATAGCCGTGATGCCACGATGCTGGCTTTTGGTGGGCGCGGGGAATTCCAAAACGGCTCTGGCGGCAAAAGATTTGAAACCCTGCAGTTCGATTCGCTGAAGATACATAAAAAAATGAGATTATAAATGGAGTGTTAACAAAATAGGCCCTAATCGCTAAGTTTGGGATATATTGGAGGCACGACAATATTATAATAATTTTACCAGAAAAAAGAGCCGAAGACAAAAATCATTTAAAAAATTAACGAGCTTATCGGCTAATTGACAAATTTTATAGTTTTTGTTAATTTATAACATTGTACTAAAGAGTATCACAACCCATTAGTACTCCAGCGCACATCAAAACAACTTTAGAAACCCACAACAGGAGAAAGGAGGGCCGATAATAGTGAGTCTAGTACAGCTAAGATTTGCAACCAACCCCCAGGCCAGAGATCGATCAGATCGATCGCCATTCATGTCAAGATATCGCGGCAAGCTGGTTTTTCCTGACCCGGAACTGACTGAGACCATCGAGCAGAAAAAACTCTTTGGACGGTTGCTGAATGTGGAGCTGGAACTAGGAAGGTCGTATCATACGGCCAAGGCCAGCTCAACCCAACCGCTAGAGGTTGTCCTGCCACCGACGCCAAATTACGGGTCACTCCAGATACCGCCAAAGCTACGACCAGTGGTACTGGTAGACGGGCCAAACTTCACCCAATCCCTGAAGCGCTTATCTAGCGCCTTTTCGCCCATGGCAACAATCGATTTGATTCTGGGCGGTTGCTCTCCTCAACTGGTGAACTTCTACATCTGCTGGGAAGCGGCGCAGGGAAAGCACTATATCACTGCAGAGGGCGAATGGGGCATTAGGAAGGCGGCGGAGACCGGTAGAATAACAATTGTTGAGCGAGAGAAGAAAGTCATCCTCGTCGCTGGCCCGAGAAACCCAACCAAGACCGACATCGACAATCTCCTGATAGGGGACGCCTCGCAATTGCTCTATCAGAAACCAAGCCCGGGAGGACTAGTTTTGTTTGCCGGCGACTCTGATTATAGCGATGTCGTATCCCGATGGCTCGGAGTTGGCAGACACACCACTCCCACAGGCAAACCAGTTTGGATCGTGTCTACGGCCAAAAGCCTGTCTCGTGAGTTGCGACAGTTCACTGAAGACAGCGCACTAGCCAATTTGCTCCTGCTAGAAGACGCACTCATGCCCAGGAGCATACGTTGATGCCGTCGACAGCCCAGTCAAGCGCGACTGGACTGTCGACGGCTTCTTTATTTTGTCAAAAAATCTTTGATTTTTAATGATACAACGGGTATAATAAAGGCAATTAATAGCTAAAATATGGCAGAAAAACAAGCAAAAAAGACCAAAAAAAACCACCATCCTAAAACGTTGGTAATTATTGACAGTAATGCCCTGATACACCGGGCTTTTCACGCCTTGCCACCCTTATCCAATAAAGAAGGCCAGATGACCAACGCGGTTTATGGCTTTACCACCATCCTACTCAAAACCATTAAAGACCTAAAGCCGGATTATTTGGCGGCTTGCTTTGATATGAAAGGTAAAACTTTCCGTCATGAGGCCTATACCGAATACAAGGCCACCCGAGTCAAGGCCCCGGATGAGCTCTACCAGCAAATCCCATTAGTCAAAGAAGTGTTGGAATCTTTTAGTATCCCTATTTTTGAAAAAGAGGGCTTTGAAGCCGATGATTTGATCGGCACTATTGCCCATCTCAAATCAGTCGATCGTCCGGATATTGAAACAATTATTGTGACGGGCGACCAAGACGCTTTCCAGCTGATTGATGATAACACTAGGGTCCTAACTCCTCAAAAAGGCCTGTCTGAGACCATGCTCTATGGCGAAGCTGAGGCCAAAGAAAAATTCGGCGGACTAAAGCCAAAACAGCTCATCGACTACAAGGGTTTGCGCGGTGATGTGTCCGACAATATACCGGGAGTCAAAGGAATCGGCGAAAAAGGCGCCATAGAATTATTGTTGAAATTCGGCTCAATAGAAAACATCTACAAAAATATCGGCTCAGACAAAATAAAGGATCGAATCCGTGAATTATTAGTGACACAAAAAAACCAGGCCATTATGTCTAAAGAACTGGCCACAATTATTCTTGACGTACCAGTCGACTTTGATCTGGATAAATGCCTATTCGCCGGCTTCGATAAAAACAAAGTTGTTGATACTTTCCAAAAGTTCAACTTCAAAAGATTGTTAGCGCAGCTATCAACGCTTAATAGCGAAAAAATAAAAATTAGCGGTGGCCAAGGTGACTTATTTGCACCCAAAGAAAAAAATAGTGGCAATAAAAAGGAAGAAAAAATGGAAGCAATATTAGAACCAACAAAAAAAGTCGGCCAAGACAAGATCGGCCATCAAAACTATCAATTAATAACCAATCAAGAAGAGCTAAAGAATTTTCTGGCAACCCTAAAACAGCAAAAAGATTTTTGTTTTGATACGGAGACAACCAATATTGACCCGTTTAAAGCCGAACTACTAGGAATCAGCTTTTGTTGGCAGGCCGGAGAAGCTTACTACCTGCCGATTAGCTTGATCGGCAAAGCAAAAAAACAACTGGTAGAAATTTTTAGCGACGAAAAAGTCAAAAAAATCGGCCAAAATATCAAATATGACATGCAAATACTGAAACAAGCCGGCATTGAGACGGAGAATGTTTATTTTGATACTATGGTGGCCTCCTATGTGCTTAACCCAGGACAACGACAACACAATCTAGACACCTTGGCTTTTGTGGAATTGGGCTATCAGATGCAATCAATAGAAGAATTAATCGGTTGCGGAAAAAATCAGATTTGTCTGTCAGAAGTGGCGATAGAAAAAGTCTGTTGGTATTCGTGCGAAGATGCCGATATCACCTTTCGACTCTACCAAAAACTTCTGCCCGAGATAGAAGAAAAAAATATGACTGGACTATTCCACAAATTGGAAATGCCCCTAGTTGAAGTACTGGCCAGAGTCGAGGAAAATGGCGTTAAGATAAACGACAAGGCGCTCAAAAAATTAAGCGGTGACTTTGAAGAAAGAATTAAAAAATTAGAACAAAAAATTTACAAAATAGCCGGCGTCAAGTTCAATGTGGCCTCACCCAAACAATTAAAAGAAGTTTTGTTTGAAAAAATGGAGATATCGACTGCCGGCATCGGCAAGACCAAAACGGGACTGTCGACAGCGGCCGGAGAACTGGAAAAAATGCGTGGCCAACACAAGATAATTGATTTAATCCTAGAATTTAGAGAGCTGTCCAAGCTAAAAAATACTTATCTGGATGCTTTGCCAAGCTTAATCAATAAACGCGACGGCCGAGTCCACACTAGCTTCAACCAAACGGTGACGGCGACGGGCCGACTCTCGTCTTCTGAGCCGAATTTACAAAACATTCCTATTCGCAGTGAAACCGGCGGGCCAATACGCAAAGCGTTTATCGCCGAAAAGGGAAATAAGATAATGAAGGCCGACTATTCGCAGATTGAATTAAGAATTGTGGCGTCACTAGCCAATGATCAAAAAATGCTGGAGATATTTCAGGCCGGCGGAGACATACATACGCAAACCGCGGCCTTCATCCATGGACTGAAAGCTGAAGAGGTCACTAAAGAAATTCGGCGTACAGCCAAGGAAGTGAATTTCGGCGTACTCTATGGCATGGGCGCCTGGGGACTGGCCAGTCGAACGGGTATTTCTACGGCCGAAGCCCAGGACTTCATTTGTAAATATTTTGCGACTTTCAAAGGCGTGAGAAAATGGCTAGATGAAACAGTGGAACTGGCCCGCGAGTCCGGCTATGTGGAAACACTCTACGGCCGACGCCGTTATCTGCCAGAGCTTAATTCCAGTATGCAACAAGTGCGATCGGGAGCTGAGCGAATGGCGGTCAATATGCCGATTCAGGGTACGGCCGCAGATCTAATTAAACTCGCCATGATTGAAATAAATAATAAGCTGACTGAAGTGTCGCCAAAATCAAAAATGATTTTGCAAGTGCATGATGAATTGGTTTTTGAAGTGCCAGAAAAAGAGGTAGAGAAGATCGCCGAGTTTGTCCGAGAAGCTATGTGTTCAGTCATGAAGCTACGCGCGCCGATTGAGGTCGAAGTGAGTGTGGGCGACAATTGGGGCGAGACAGAAAAAATTTAAAACGTTTTATAAAAAAACACGCCGTTTCTTTCATGAAGCGGCGTGTTTTTTATACTGTTATAATTCAAAATGACTATTATCCGGTTTACCGGCTTCTCTGGCGGCTCGGGCTATTTCCCGCAAGTGTTCTATTCTGGCTTGGCGCTCTTCTTCCCGCTCATTAATCTTATAATGAACTAGAAGCGATTCAAAGATGCCTCTGGCACTGCTCTCACCGTCCTGAGCGTAGGCCTCGGCATAGAGACGAGCAATGCCACGATAAGTCTCTTCTGTTTGTTCATTAATTCTTTCGGCAAAAGCCGGCAAGCTCAAAAAAATCTCAAATACCTGTTCGGGGGTAGTCCCCGGCTTCATCCGGGCTAGTACTTTACCAATTTCTCTCTCGCCCTTTTCTAGGCCCAACTGAAAATCATTCTGACAAACCCGGACCACGGCATCGAGGCCGCCTTCGGTAAGATAACCGGTCTCGGCTAAGCGCTCAAGATCGGTAAAATCATATTCCCGTTCGGAACGTATTTTATAATAAGCTATTCTGGCCGGCTGAGACAGATTGATAACGCCACCATTATCGATTTTTGCTGGCAGTGGCCGAAGCCAACCCTCGGGCAAAACACTGCCGGTCGGACTAATGGGCTGACCCTCCTCATTTCTGGCTATAACATGAACGTCGAGATAATTGAGCGGTGCGTCGTCTAATATCCTACCATCGGCATCGATGGCCACAACACTCAGACTTGATTCTTTGGCTCGGGCGAAATCATCAGCATTAACTCTTCGCATAGTGTAACTTGTTCCGCCCTCTTTAGGCGGAATAGAAAAAAATAGACCATAACCTTTAGCTGCCAACTCGGCCTCCAGCGTTCTAAGCTGATCTCTCTCGACCGAGATGTCCACATCTTTATGAACGCCGATCCAATCACCTCTAAACAAAGAGATGTTTAAGGCGCCATCAAGTAGCCAGGTGACGCTCGAGTCGCGAAACAGCTCGGCTAGTTGCGATAAAGATTCGTTCATGGCTCTGGTTTCTGCTCCGCTGGGCTCTTTTCTTCTGAAGTCTTTGTCCACCTTGTCGCTAAAACTTTCCCAGAGCGGACGTTCCTGCTCCCAAAGCTCTGCCCTAACTCTGGACATCTCCTTTTGTTCTTCAGACATGCTGGCCTCCGCCAAGTCAAAGTCTGCCTGAGTCGGTTCGTACTTTTTGCCTCTTTCCATGGTGTTTTTATTTAATAACTCTAAATTTTAATTAATTTTAGCACTGGAACTGACTTTAGTAAACTGATTGATAAAAGCTGATAAATCATATAAGATTAAAGCGAAAAGACAGCCACTAATCAATTATAAATGATCTTCTTCGTCTACGGCACGAGCGAATACTTATGCCGACAAAAACTAGAGGAATTAAAAAACGGCTTCAAACAAAAAAAGGATAAGGCCGGTTTTAATGTTGTCCAGCTCTTAGCCGATGAAATGAGTTATGAGCAGTTTGCCCAAGAAGCCATGACTGTGCCTTTCTTGAGCGATGCCAAATTTATCATCGTAGAAAACCTATTGGCCGATAATGCCGCGGGCCGCAAAAAAATGCGCGAGCAAATCGCCGAATTTATAAGAACCAAAGAAAAAACTTTGGAAAATAATTTGATCTTCCTAGATATTTTTGATGAGGCCAAAAAAATACCAGCCAAAGATGAATTATTTAATCTGTTAAAAAAACAAAAGTACGCCTGGCAACTGTCAGAGCTAAGCGGACGGGATTTAAGCGGCTGGATCAAAAAATATTGCGAAGAGGCGGAAGTAAAAATAACCCCACGGGCCATTGATGAGCTGATACTTTTGGTCGGCAATGATTTGCAGCAACTGGCCCAGGAAATAACCAAACTCAGGGCCTACAAAAACGGCGGAGTTGTTGACGAGAACGACATAAAAATCATGGTTAAGGCCAAAGCTGATGATAATATTTTCAAGCTGACTGATGCTCTTTCGGCCAAGAAGCGCAACTTAGCACTCCAACTAATAAACGATCAGATTGTTTCCGGCAATGCGCCCTTATCGCTCTTGGGAAGCATTTCTTGGCAATTCAAATCGCTACTAAAAATAAAAAGCTTAGCAGAAGGGCACCAAAAACCCAGCTCGGCCACCATAGCATCAAAGTTGGGCCTACATCCTTATGTGGCGCAAAAAGGCTTGGCGGCTAGTCGAGGATTTACTTTAAACCAACTAATAAAAATTCAAAACGAACTACTGGTAATCGAACAGCAACTAAAAAGCGGGGCCAAAAACCCCGAATTACTGTTTGATCTATTTATTATAAAAAACTTCTAGCGTCGGCGCGCTAACTGGCCGCAAGCGCCGAAAACTTTTCCGCCAAGTGATTCGCGAATAGTCGCCTCAATGCCACGACGGCCCAAAATCTGTTTGAAATGCTCCATATCCTTGGGCGATGATGGAAAAAACTTGCCTGTAGGATTATAAGGAATTAAATTCACCATGACCAAATTTTTTGGCAGTTGATTGATCAGATCGGCCAGCTTGTCAGCATCCTCAGAGCCATCATTTATGCCACGCAACATAATATATTCAACCATAAGTTTACGTCCTTTGGCCGACAAATAATCATTGAGAGCAGCCAGCAAAGTGCTCAAACGATATTCTTTGGCAATCGGCATCAGTTCTTGGCGCAGACTATCGGTCGCCGCATGAAGTGAAATAGCTAGGTTTATCTGTAAAGGAAAGGCCGCGATTTTTCTGATGCCGGCCGGAATACCACAAGTGGAAACCGAGATGGACCGGGCGCCAATATTAAAGCCCTGTTTGTCATTAAGTAAATTAATGGCTTCAAAAACATTGTCCAAATTAAGTAGTGGTTCGCCCATACCCATAAAAACCACATTATCCACACGTTCGCCGATCTTGTGGAGTTCGCGGGCAAACAATAGCACCTGGTCGACTATTTCTCCGGCCGTGAGATTACGGACAAAACCTGAGGCGCCGGTGGCACAAAAGCCACAACCAAGAGGACAGCCGATTTGGCAAGAAATACAGATGGTATTGCGGCCGTCAAAATTATTAATCAGAACGGTTTCTATTGTTTCGCCGTCAACAAGAGACAAAACCGCTTTCTGCGTCCGACCATCAACAAAAATTTTGTAATCTAGGGCTAGGGGGAATTCCTGGTTTAATTTCTCTCTTATTTCTTTGGGCAAATTACTAGCCTCATGCCAGTCACTGATAAGTTTTTGAAAAATAGCCTCGCCAGCCTGGCGATAACGATAAGCCGGCTGGTCAGCTAGGATTTCTTTGAGACGATATAAAAGCATAGATAATTTAAAACCCCCTCCAAGGAGGGAGGGGTTTTAGGAGTTTTATTTAACTAGAGAATTTAGTTTTTTCATCAGCCGAGATTTTTTGCGGGCACCGGTATTTTTCTTTAAAATTTTCTTCTGAACTGCTTTATCAATGGCTTTGATCGCCGCTTTGACTTTTTCTCCGGCGGTTTCCTTTTGTTTTAAGCCGATAATTTTTTGAGATTCTTTAATGACGGCCTTAATCTTCTTTTTGATCTTAATATTTTTGGCCGCTTTCTTAGCGCTCTGACGTAAGGCCTTAATGGCTGATTTCTTATTAGGCATAGTTAACAATTTATTATTACGCTATGTATTATAACAAATTTTTTTGTCTTTGACAAGAGCTAAAAATAGAGTTAAAATAAAACCAGAAAAAACCTCTTAAAAATAAGCCCACGTTATGTTTAAAGAGAACCAAAACAACAACAATGAGACCGACACTATTATCGGCCCTTCAGTAAAAGTAGAGGGGGATTTTGTGACCGAGGGCAATATTATTGTCGAAGGAACAATTTGTGGCACCATTAAAACCAGCCGGGATCTAAAGGTGGGCCCAAATTCCAAGATTTTTGCTAACGTCAGCGCGGAAAACGCCCTAATCTCGGGCGAAATCCAGGGTAATGTGGTGGTAGGAGCCAAGACCGAATTAACGGCCACGGCCAAAATTTTTGGTGACATTAAAACTGGCACCCTAATAATAAACAGCGGCGCCATCCTAAACGGCAAATGCCAGATGACTGACGGCAAGAATCGATCCGCCAAGCCGGAGTTTTCCAAACAAAAAAAACTGGAACTGAAAGCCCAGCCAGAAAATCCAGACCGGGAAGTTAAGAAATAAACGAACTGGCAATTTATGTATTATTACCTTTATGACTCTTTTTTAAATAAAAAAAAATACCAGCAGCAGTTGGCTAGAATAGAATCTCGACTAACCGACTTAGGCATAAATGGCAAGATAAATCGCTTGTCTTTTTTAAAGAACGTCAAACAAGTCATACACGAAGAAATTCGTCATGGCGTCAAAACCGTGGTTATTGTAGGTGATGACAAAACTTTCAATGAAATTATAAACTTAGTGGCTGGCGAAGATGTCGTTTTGGGCTTTATACCAGTTGCAAATAATAGCGCCATTGCCCAAATACTCGACATACCAAGCGGCGAGGCAGCCTGCAACACCCTGTCTGGGCGAATAATTATTCCACTTGATTTAGGAATAATAAATCACAACTACTATTTTACAACCGCCCTGGAATTTATTGGCGACAAAACCAATATAAATTGTGATGATAATTATTTTATCAGCTTCGAGAATAAAAATAATATCATTAACATAAATAATTTGGGCGTGACCAAAGACAAGCCCAGTGCCTATTTGGAGATAATCATTAAAAACATTAAACGGAGCTTGTTTGTAAAAAAAGAAAGTACGGTCAGCTCCTTTAAAGCCAAAAGAATACGGGTCAGTGGTGACCGATCAATACCGATTTTTTTGGTAGATGAAAAGAAAATCATAAAAACACCAATAGAAGTGGGTATTGAACCAAAAAAAATAAAAATTATTGCCGGAAAAAAGAGAAAAATCTAAAGATAAAAAAACGGGCCAATGGCCCGTTTTTTTATCAGCTAGAATTTATTGTTTTATCGGCATAATCAAATAAAGATAATCCTGGCTGGCTTCGGATTTTATTACACAAGGATTATTACTGTCGCTAACTTCTATCAAGGCCTTATTAGAATCCAAATTCTGTAAACCATCCAATAAATAACGGTAATTCAAAATAATCGCATTTGACTCGCCACTAATTTCTGCCTCAACTGAAGAAATATTTTCTCCGGCCTGGGAAGACGATGAAGTGATAATTACCTCTTTATTTTCCGAATTTATTTCTAATTTAATATCATAAATACCGCTTTTAGTAAATAAGCTGGAGGTTTTTACCGCTTTCATTAATTCGCTGGCGTCTATTTTTACTTGGGTGGTGTGGCCCTCGGGAATAATTTGCTTATAATCAGGATATTGACCCTCAATAATGCGAGAAATAAGGTCAACACCATTATAAGAGAACATTATCTGATTTTCATTGAGATATATCTCCACGTTCTCGCTTTCTTCCAAAACATTATCATCCTTAAAAATACCTAGTATTCTAGAAACCTCTTGTAGTGTTTTAACAGGAATAATAAATTTTTCACTTTCTCCGGCCCGATTATTTTCTAAAACTTTTATTCTTTTTTCGGCCAAACGATAGCTGTCAGTAGCGGCCAAAACCAGGTTTTGACCAATAAACTCTATATAAACCCCGGATATTTCCGGCCTAATTTCTGAGGTGGCAGCAGCAAAAACCACTTCTGATATACCATTTTTAAAGTCTTTAGCTGATAAAATATAGGGTTTTTCTTTGGTTATTTTGGGAATTAATGGAAAATCACTAGCGTTTTGGCCTTTTATTTTAGTTTTTTGTTTTTGGCAAGAAATTTTTAGGTTGTCTCCATTTAACTCTAAATCAATGCGATCTTTAGGTAAGAGAGAAATATAACTGCTTAAAAGTTTAGCGTCCACGCTAAATTCCCCATCTTCTTCTACTTTACCTCTAATTGTAACCGAAATACCTATTTCTAGGTTGGTGGTAGAAAAGTTTAATATTTTATTTTCGGCTTTAATAAGGACATTAGAAAGAATGGGTAAATTATTATTTTTACCGACAATATGGCTAACTATCATTAAGCCCTGATTTAAGTTTTCCTGGGTGCAGGATAGTTTCATAAATTATTTTTATAATTAATATAATATATAGATAATACTCATAATAATAAGGGCGGTGTAAAAGTGTATAAGTGTTTTTTTGTTGTTTTTTATTGGGCTTTAAGAAGAAAATTGTTTGGAGTGTGGGGCATAAGTCTAGTGCAAATAAGTAGATAGAGGGGCTGGAAGTTAAAGGTGTTGGGGGATAAGTTTTTATTAATAGTTTTATCCCTTTCTTATCAACTTTTAATCAAGGAAGAATTAAGAGTTTATTAAGAGGTTTTGCACAGCCGATTAAAATTTTAATTTAAATATAAAGCTTCTGTTTTAAGGTGTTGATGTGTTGTCTTAATTTGTCGTCGGTTTTTAGGTTACGAAAAACTTTTTCATAGGCGTGAATAACAGTGGTGTGATCGCGGTCGCCCAACTCGTGGCCAATTACAGGATAAGACAGTTTTAATTCTTCCCGCATTAAAAACATAATCATCTGTCGGGGCTCGGTTAGATTTTTTTTGCGACAGGGACCGATAATATCAATTATTTCAATATCAAAATATTCGGAAACAATTTTAATGATATTTTTCGGGGTGAGGGAGTTTTTTTGCGAATTAGTGACAATAGAAGATACAATTTGTTTTATTTCTTCCAAGGACATTTCCTTGTTTTGTAATTGGCTGAGGGCCATAATCCGGTTTAGAGCACCTTCCAATTCCCGAATATTATTTTGGATTATACCGGCCAAATAGGCCACTATTTCTGGCTTTAGAGAGAAGTTTTTTTCTTTTATTTTTGATTCAATAATGGCAATTTTGGTCTCAGTATCAGGCGGGGTGATATCGGCAATCATGCCCCATTCAAAACGGGAAATTAAGCGATGTTCTAGACCGCCAATAGCTTTCGGGGGCCGATCAGAAGAGATAACAACCTGTTTGTTTTGCTGATGCAGTTCGTTAAAGGTGTGAAAAAAGGCCTCTTGGGTCCGTTCCTTGCTGGAAATAAATTGGATGTCATCAATTAATAAGACATCAACAGAGCGATATTTATTTTCAAACTCACTAGCTTTGCCATTTTGGATGGCATGAATATAATCATTGGTAAATTTTTCACAAGAGACGTAAAGAACCTTGGCCGACGGGTTGTCGGCTAGAATTTTGTGACCGACGGCTTGCATTAAGTGAGTTTTGCCCAGGCCTACTCCGCCATAAATAAAAAGAGGATTATAGGCCGATCCGGGATTTTTGGAAACGGCGATAGCGGCAGCGTGAGCCAATTCATTATTTTTACCAACAATAAAGCTGCCGAAGATGTATTTGTTATTAAAACCGAAAGTATTAATAGAAAAAGATTCACTGCCAGTTTTTATATTAAGGTTGGCGTCCTTCTCCTCGATCGGCGTCGGTGGCAAATTAATCTCAGCGCTGGCCTTAGCCAATTGAGAAATTAGATTCCTCTGCTGATTAGGGGTTTCTATTTTATAATGTATTTCTTTGATGTTACCATCTTCGGTGACATTTCTAAGAGCTTTTAAAATTGTTTGGTGATATTTTTTTTCCAGCCATTCTTTAGTAAAAACATTAGGAACGGAAATGGTTATTTTTCCTTCTAAATAAGAAGAGATGCTGGTGTTTTTAAACCAGGTGGTGAAATTAGCTTTTGATAGCAGAATCTCAAGTTCACCAAGAGTGGCTTGCCATAATTCTTGAGGAGCCATAAAATTTTTGAAGATTATTTCCCTTAGGGGTAAAAGTTAATCACATTTTAACACAACCAGAAACAAAGTTGAAATATAACAAAGCGGTTTTCTGTTAAGAAGGTGTTGAAAAACTGTTGATAAATTTTAGAAGACCGAATGTTTGACTAATAGATAAGAAAATGTTATATTTTTTGAAGCATTAATGAATAATAACTTTTTTATAACATGCCTAAAAGAACTTATCAACCAAAGAAAAAAAAGCGTGTAAAAACACACGGTTTTAGGAAAAGAATGCAAACAAGTAATGGAAAAAACGTCCTAAAAAGAAGAAAAGCCAGGGGTCGAAAAAAATTAGCTGTCAGTAAAAAGAAAAAATAGCAGACTAATCATTATGTTAGCTAAAACATATCGTTTAGCTAAGAGAAGTGACTTTGATCATCTTTTTAAGTGTGGCAAAAAGATCAATTCATCTATATTTATTGCCAGATATGTAGAAAATGGTTTAGGGAAGAGTCGTTTTACGGCAGTAGTGTCAAATAAAATTTCTAAGAAAGCCACAGAGAGAAACAAGCTAAAAAGACGATTTCGCGAGGTTATAAAGAGTAATTTGTCTAATTTTAGCCAAGATTATGATTTGTTAATCAGTGTTTTGCCGGCCGTAGCAAAGCTTAATTATCAGGAACTAAAGGAAAGAACAATTGAAACTCTAAAAAAACACCAGATAATTAATAATAATGAATAGATTATCTTATTTTAGCCGTTATTTTGTTTTAAATATCATTAAAATGTATCAAAAGACCCTATCTTTTGATCATGGTTTGTTGAAAGTGTTTTTTCCTCAAGGATATTGCCGGTTCCATCCCACTTGCTCCGAATATGGCTATCAAGCTGTAGAAAAATATGGAGTAATAAAAGGCGGAATAATAGCTTTTTGGCGGATTTTACGGTGTAATCCTTTCAATAAAGGCGGGATTGACCAATTAAAATAGCTTAAATTAAATAAATTATGATAGTAATTCAAATTTTTAACACGATTTGTTATCAGCCGTTATTAAATTTGTTGGTTTTTATTTATAATGTTCTGCCGGGGCATGATTTGGGAGTGGTTATTATTGTAGTGACGGTCATAATTAGAGGCATTTTATATCCATTTTCAGCCCAGTCAATTAGGGCACAGAAAATGATGCAAGAAATCCAGCCGAAAATCGATGAACTTAAAAAACTCTATAAAGATCAGAAGGAAAAGCAGGCCTCGGAAATGATGAAGCTCTATAAAGAGCAAAAGATAAATCCCCTGTCTTCGTGTTTGCCGCTCTTAATACAATTACCGTTTTTATTGGCAATCTACCAGGTGTTTCAGGTAGGAATTACTAACGGCAGTCTGTCCATGTTGTATCCGTTTATTCATAATCCTGGCCAGATAAACACTATTGCTTTTGGTTTTTTAAATTTATCCAAACCACAAATAGCCATAGCCCTTTTGGCGGCCATAGCGCAATTTTTTCAGGCCAAAATGTTGGTTAAGACCAGACCGACAGTCAAGAACAAGGGAAGTAAGGATGAGGATATGATGGCTATTATGAATAAACAGATGACTTATGTTATGCCGGTGATAACCTTCTTTATTGGTTTTAGTTTGCCGGGCGGTTTGGTTTTTTATTGGCTAGTGTTGACGCTTTTGACAATTTTACAACAAGCAATAGTTTTTAGAAAAATTAAGAAAGATCCGATAATAGTTATAGATTCTAATAGTTCAAACAAGCAATAATTATTATGACTTTGAATTTGAAACAAATTATTGGATTAACAACACAGAATAAATCTGGTGAACTCTTGGGCAAAATAAAAGACTTGGAAATAAATTCTGATAGCGGACAAATAGAAAAATATCTAATTAAAAAATCGGCCTTAATTAAGGGCCTATTGGTGGAAGATTTGATAATAGATAGCTCACAGGTGGTGGAAATGAATGAAAATCTTTTGGTTGTTGATGATGGGACTGTGCCGATAAGTCAGGGAGAAACCGCCGGAGCGGCATCGCTTTAAAACTTATTTCTCTTATAATAAAAGAACTCCCGCAATATTGCGGGAGTTCTTTTATTAGGAAGATAAAATTATTTTATTGTATTTTTAGATTTAAATTATCGCTGCGATATTTTTTGCCCTTAGCCGTGAACATGTTGGCAAATAGAGTGTAATCTCCACTGATTGGTTTTTTTTGCCAAACGATTGACAAATTTTCACCAGTCAAATTGACGGTGTTAAAAAAGTGTTCGGTTTTGTCGGCGCCGATATAGTACAGGTCTATCTTAGTCAGGCGCGTCCAATTAATCAAATTAAATTTGATAGTGAGGGGAAATTTTTTGACCGTGCTGCCATTTGTCGGGCTAAGCCAACTCAATAGGGGCAAGTTGTTTTCCAGAAGTAAATTAAAATCAATTGAATCCGAGGCGATGACGCCCAAAGTATCGGTCAGAGCGACAGAGAGCGTGTGATAGCCGTTATCTAAGTCAGAAAAATCAAGATTGGCCACAGCGCCGCCGCCAGTCTGAGTCAAGAGTAAATGCTTATCTACGTAGTAATCGATTTTTTGTACTCCCTGGGGAGAGGCGTGATTGATTTTTACTTCGAAGTTGGCGCTACTCACCGTTTGATTAGCGGTGGGAGCAGCTATTTTTATTTGGGCTTGTTGGCCGGGCAAGTGCACATCATCGTAGTCTGTAGGAAGGTTGTCGATGCTACTAGTAGTTATAAGACCGTTGGCTTGGGCCCACTTGGCGGCGGATTGCTCCCAGTTGTTGAACTGAGGATCATCTTGAGGGTTTTGTGGTTGAGGCCCGCGCGGGTCGTCTTTATTGACATAGTACAAAATATCATGAACGCCACCCAGAATCAATTCTTTTACGGTTGACGATGGAGTGTATTCGGTGGCTAGTTTGCCTGAGACAGAATCGATTTTGACCGTTTGCCCGAAATTGGCCACGCCATCTAGCACCGGCTTACCGGTTAAAACATTTTGAGGTTTAGCAAAAGATTCCACAGGAGTATTCTCTAATGATTCTTTCATAAATTGATTCCAGATAGGAGCAGCGATAATTGAGCCGTCAGCACCTTTTTTCATGGCCTTGTTGTCGGAATTCCCAACCCAAACACCGCAGACTAGGCCGGGAGTATAGCCCATAGTCCAGGCATCATGATAGTCATTGGTGGTGCCGGTTTTGGCGGCTACCGGGCGACCAGGCAAAGTCAGCTTGCTATGGGCGCCAAAAATGAACGCTCGAGAGCTGTCATCGGAAAGAATGTCAGTGGTTTCTCGGGCAATTTCCGGATCAATGACGTTTTCACTCTTGTCTTGATATTCATAAAGCACTTTGCCCTTTTTGTCCTCGATTTTTAAAATAGGATTAATACCATGATGAATACCTTCTTGAGAAAGAGCGGCATAAGCTCCAGCATGTTCCAACAGCTTAACTTCGCCGCCGCCCAAGACCAGGGACAAACCAAAGCGGTCGCGATTTTTTAGGGTGGTATAGCCGAGCTTGTCGGCCAAATCCAGAATATTATTTAGGCCGGTAAGATAAGTGGCTTTGACCGCCGGAACATTCAGCGATCCAGCCAGGGCTTTTCTAAAGGTCACTGGGCCGTTTTCTTTTAAATTATAGTTATGCGGTATATAGGGTTGGTTGCCGGAAGTATCGAAATTGGTGATAGTGTCATAAACGACAGTATTGGGAGTGTAGCCCTTAATGAAGGCGGCAGTATAAACAATGGGCTTGAAAGATGAGCCGGGTTGTCGCGGGCTTAGGGCGACGTTCACTTGGCCATCAATAGCATCGTTAAAATAATCAGCTGAGCCGACCATAGCTAAAATTTGGCCAGTTTTTGGATCTAAAGCGACCAGAGACGCATTACCAAAATCGTATTTTTTCCCATTTAATTCTACGCCGGCCTTAACGGCATCCTCGGCTATTTTTTGTTTGTCTAGGTCGAGCGTAGTATAGACCTTCAATCCTTCTTGGTTAATAAACTCCTCACCATATTCTTCGGAAAGCAGCTCCTTTATATACATGACAAAATGCGGAGCCATGATTGATTCTTTGAGCGGACGAAAAACGATTTTTTCTTTTTTGGCTTGTTCAGCTTGGTCTTTGGTAATATAGCCCAGGTTAGCCATAGAATCCAAAATGTAACGTTGTCGGACAATCAACTGGTCTTTATGGTTACCATAAGGAGAATAATAAGTTGGCATTTGAGGAATAGCCGCTAAGATAGCACTCTCCGACAGGGTCAGATCTTTGGCCGGCTTGCCAAAGAATGATTGAGAAGCCGCTTCTATGCCATAGATGACTGAGCCATAGGGAATTTCATTAAAATACAAATTTAGTATTTGATCCTTGTTGAACTTTTTTTCTATTTGATAAGAGATTAGCAGCTCTTTAAGTTTTCTGATGTAGGTTTTTTCATTGGTCAAAATGGCATTTTTTACAAATTGCTGAGTCAGAGTGGAACCGCCATATTTTTTGCCGGTAAAGACATTTATCAGCATCGACCGGACAATGCCGGTAATGCTAAAGCCATGTCCTTTATAAAAATTGCGATCCTCAGCGGTTATCACCGCTTTTTTGGCGTAATCGGGAATTTCGTTTAAGGTGATTAGTGTTCGTTTGATATTGCCATGAATGTCATAGAGGGCGGTTTTACCACTACGATCATAAATTTTGGTGCTAACCGTGACCGAGCGATTAATAATGCCATCAGGAGAGGGCAAATCTTTGGATACCCAAGCGAGCAATCCGACGAAGGCAATACCACCAACCAAAATTAAGAAGATGCATAAAGGAATTAAAAAACCAATAATTTTTCGGAGCGCTTTTTTGTTTTTTTTGTGCTTAGTGCCACGTGGAGAGAAATTACCAGAGGTGTTGGTGTATTGCGGCAAGGTAATTTTGCTGGGATTGCGCCAGCTTTGATTATTTGAACTCATAAAGTATAAATGAATTATTGGTGATAAAATATTACAATTCGATTGTAAACAGGAATAAAAACGTTTAATTTTAAACCATAAATTAAACGTCTAAAACTATTGATTAATATTTTGAATTTTATCATTAAATACGGGTTTCTTCAAATATTAGAATAATAAAACCCCGGAATCCCGGGGCTTTAGTTTTTTTTGTTTTTACTCGGCGTCTTCTGCCTCGTCACCAGTTTCAGTTTCTTCCTCTTCGGCTGGTTCTTCTACTTCAGGAGTGCCTTCGGTTTCTGCCTCTTCCGGTGCTTTGTCGGCTTCCTCGTCGGTAGAAACCAAGATTTTGTTGATCTCCAACATAAGTTTTTTTTATTTTTCTTTATTCAACCACTTAAGCGGTCGATTTGTTAATTATACACGAGACCGGGCCTCTTGTCAATACTTTTTCCATTGGCTGGCGCAAATAGCAATGGCCAGGGCATCGGCGGCATCATCGGGTCGCGGAATGTCCTTTAAGCCCAAAATGGTTTTGACCATTTGTTGGACCTGCCTTTTGTCGGCTTGGCCGTAGCCAGTGACCGCCTGCTTGACCTGTAAGGGCGTGAATTCACAAAGAGGCAGTTGGTTTTTCATTAAGGTTAGCAAGACGACACCTCTGGCCTGGCCGACCATCAGAGCAGTTTTGACATTGTTGCAAAAAAATAATTGTTCTACGCCGGCCTCATCGGGCTGATAGCGCTTAATAATCCTGTAGAGCTCTTTTTCTAGTGTCACCAAGCGGTCAGATAGTTCTAGGCCTTTTTTGGTTTGGATGGAGCCATAAGCAATCATTTCCAATCGTCCGCTTTGGCAACTTATTACACCATAGCCAGTGTCAGCCAGTCCCGGATCAATACCCAAAACAATTTTTTTCTTACCAAGAGACATTAGTATAGACATTATTAATATCATCCAACTCTTCAATTAAATTGTAGATTCGTTCAATTTTAGCCAATATTTCAGAGTCAGCAACAACCAAATCTTCCTTGGCAAAATAGGCCAGACCAGACTCTTTTGGTTCCAAGCCGAGATTTTTTAAATTTTTTATTACCAGACCTAAGCTTTCCGGTGCGGTTCTGATATCCCAAAAATCAGCTTCTTGGATAATATCCTCGGTGCCGGTATCAATAATAGACAACTCTAACTCGTCCGGATTTTTTCCGGCCAGCTGATTTTTTTCAATGATAATAAATCCTTTGCGGTCAAACAGCCAAGAGACACTGTTGAGGCTGCCTAGTTGGGCGCCATTCTTGTTGAGTGTGGTTTTTAGATCAGAAACAGTGCGATTTTTGTTGTCAGTGATAGCCTCGGCAATGAATTTACTGCCTTCCGGCCCTAAGATTTCATAAGTGACTTCCTCAAAAACTTTGCCATCGCCGGCTTCTCCGGTACCTTTTTTGATGGCTCGGTCAATATTGTCTTTTGGCATATTGGCGGCGCGTGCTTTTTCCACGGCCAGCCGCAGCTTGAAATTGCTTTCAGTATCTCCGCCGCCTTGTTTGGCGGCCAAGGTGATCAGATTGGCCAATTTGGTGAAAGCAGCTCCTTTTTTGGCATCGGCAGCTTCTTTTTGGCGATGAGTTGTGGCCCATTTACTGTGTCCAGACATAAAAATATCTCATAATTAATAATGAGTTGCTAGGGTTAGTATAATACAAAAAATCAATAAGAATCAAGCTTTGTGTAGTATTGAGTATTTGACAATAAATAGCTTTTTGTTAAGATGGTCTACGATGACAAAGAGGCCACAAAAGGAGGAGGACTATGGCGGCGCCATGTCAGATGAGTATACACCGTGGTAAGCAGTGCATTTGCGCTAGATGTCCACGGACAGAAAATCCCGGACCAGATGAATGCGGGGAATGTCTGGTTTGTGGAGGACCACATGACACTTGTCCAAGGATAGTAGAAGAGGGCGGGCAACAACCAACGGCGCTACCCATCTGTCCTCGGGAGAAAGCGTCCTGCAAGTGTTGGGGTTGTGAATGGTCAGAAACAGATGGCTGCGGGAGGTGCATCGGCGACCAGTGTATGGGGCCGATTACAGAGTGCCAGTTGCCCCAAGACTGACTACTCAAATGCGGCTGCATGCTATAACGAGGAGGTGAATAGCAGGATGATTCTGTGCAAAACAATGAATGTGGCCTGCCTGTGCGCTAGTTGCTCACGGTCATCATGTGCTAGCGGAAAGTGCGCAGACCATGAGTTCCATCCTAGCGCGCCAGCAGTCACAGCGTGTAGTAATTATGTTCCGTCGACGCCTGAGTCGCAGTAGTGTCGATCTGCCAATCGAAACGCCGACCACCTGAACACGAGGTGATCGGCGCCAATTATTTTAGAAAAGAATTTTAGATCAAGGTGACGTTGGCCACAGTATCGCTGTTTTCTTTAAAGCGCATGACTCGTACGCCCTGAGTGTCGCGACCCAAGACATTGACTTGATTCATAGACAGTCGAATGACTTGGCCTTTGTTGGAGATGATAATGAGATCCTTTTCGTCTTTGTAGATTATCCGGCCACTGACAATCTTGCCGGTCTTGGCTGTGATCTTGGCGGTTTTGATGCCGCTGCCGCCTCGGCCTTGAATTTTATAAGCATTCAAGTTGGTTTGTTTGCCAAAGCCGTTTTCCATAATAATCATCAGTCGCGCCACCTTGTCGTCTTTAGGATCAAATATGCCCATGCCGACGACACTGTCGGTGCTCTTGAGCTTGATGCCACGAACGCCGGAGGAAGCTCGTCCCATAGATCTGACATCAGCTTCCTTAAAACGAATGGCTTGACCATTTTTACTGACCAAAATAATGTTCTCGTTGCCTTTAGATGGCTGGACCCATTCCAAGTTGTCGTCGTTTTTCAGTTTGATGGCGATGAGTCCGGAGCGTCTGACATTAGCAAAGTCTTCAATGGCTGTTTTCTTAATGGTGCCACGGCTAGTGACCATAATTAAGAATTTGTCATTTTCTATATCGGTTGATGGTAGAAGAGCTGAGACTTTTTCGCCTGGGGCCAATTGCAGGAAGTTTATTAGGGCTTGGCCTTTGGCCGTGCGAGAGGCCTGAGGAATATCATAACCTTTGAGTTGAAAAACGCGACCGCGATTGGTGAAGAAAAGAATGTCAGCGTGAGTCGAAGTAATAAAGAAATGTTCAATGCAGTCCTCTTCTTTGGTGGTCAGTCCAATGACGCCTTTGCCGCCTCGGCCTTGCTGTTTGAAAGTGTCGGTGGGTAGACGCTTGATGTAGCCGTCATTAGTCACCATGACGATCATTTCTTCATCCGGCACCAAGTCTTCCATTTTGAAATTATCAACGCCGTGAACGATAATTTGCGTCCGTCGGGGTTGGCCGTATTTTTCTTTGAGCTCAAGAATTTCTTCTTTAATCAAGCTTTTTATTTTGGCCGGTGACTTGAGTATAGCTTCTAATTCTTTGATCAGTTTTTGCTTTTCTTTTAATTCGGTTTCTATTTTGAGTTTTTCCAAGTTGGCTAGCTGCTGCAAGCGCATTTCCAGAATAGCTACGGCCTGGCGGTCGCTCAGCTTGAATTTTTTGATTAAGTTGGTTTTGGCCTCTTCCTTGTCCTTGGATTTTTTGATGGTGGCAATAATTTCATCAATATGGGCTAGAGCTAAAACCAACCCTTCCAAGATGTGGGCGCGGTCTTTGGCCTTATCAAGATCAAACTGGGTGCGGCGAGTGATAATTTCTTGGCGATGCTTAAGGTATTCTTCTAAGATTATTTTTAGATTAAGGACCTTTGGTTGAAGACCGTCCACCAGAGCCAACATATTGAAATGAAAAGAGTCTTGCAGAGAAGTGTGTTTAAAGAGTTGGTTGAGGATTTTTTGCGGATAAGCGTCTTTTTTGATTTCAATTACAATGCGCACGCCGTCTTTATTGGATTCGTCGCGCAGGTCTTTGATGCCCTCGATTTTTTTGTCTTTGACCAGCTCGGCAATTTTTTCCAATAAGGTTGCCTTATTGGTTTGGTAGTTGACCTCAGTGACAATAATGCGGAAGGCGCCGGCCTTGGTTTCTTCGATATTGGTGCGGGCGCGGCAAACAATGCCGCCACGGCCGGTGGCGTAGGCAGTCCTAATATCATTAATGTTATAGATGATACCGCCGGTGGGAAAATCAGGTCCTTTAATGAATTTTAGCAGGTCTTCAATCTCGCAATCAGGATTGTCTATCAGGTGAACCACGCCGTCAACAATTTCTGATAGATTGTGCGGGGCAATGGTTGTGGCCATACCAACCGCGATACCTTGAGTGCCATTAATGAGCAGATTGGGCAGTTTGGCTGGCAGAACGCGTGGCTCAAGATGGGCACCATCATAATTTGGTATGAAATTGACGGTATTTTTGTCGATATCAAAAAGCATTTCTTCGGCAATGGCCGACAGTTTGGCCTCGGTATAACGCATGGCCGCAGCGCTATCGCCATCCATAGAACCAAAGTTTCCCTGGCCCTTGACGAGCGGATAACGCATAGAGAAGTCTTGAGCTAGACGGACTAAAGTATCATAAATAGCCGAGTCGCCGTGCGGATGATATTTGGCCATGACTTCACCGACCACGTTGGCGGATTTTCTGAATTTAGCGTTGGCTTTGAGTCCGATGTCCCACATAGCATAAAGCACGCGGCGGTGGACGGGTTTTAGGCCATCGCGCACATCAGGCAGGGCGCGTGAAACAATAACGGACATGGCATAGTCCAAATAGCTTTGCTGGACTTCGTCGTTAATCAGCCGATCGGTTATTTCGCTGGCGCTTCCCGGCGACAGGTCTATTTTTTGTTGATTTTTTAGGTTGGAGTCTTTGGGCATAAGAGAGGGGTTCTATTTTAGAAATTTTATGGTTTTTATTATCTTATTAAATATTTCCTCGTAAGAAGTTTTTTGGCTGTTGTTGGCGGTAGCGGTTATTTCATAAATCAGTTTGTCTTTCCTGACATAAATCAGCCACAATAAATCTTTGCTGTCGGCATTTTTTTTGATGTATTTAACGGCTGGTTGACCGGAGATATTTAGCGTGGAGCCGTCAATCATATAGTCAGATTTTTTTCGGTCAGTGGTGCCAAACCAGTCGCTGAGGCCGATATTTTTCAGGTTGTTTTGTTTGGTAATAGTAAGCTGTCCGGAGGTTCCGGGAGGGGTGCCGGTAGTTGAATAGCTGGAAAAAACAATCGATCGGGATAATTCATTTTTGTACCAATTGCCAGGGTATTGCGCTGAGAGGTCCAGTTCTTCTGAGATATGCGTCGGCCAGGTTTGTTCGGCTAGATTGTCTTTTAATTGGTTAATAATATCATTTTTGGTGTTATTTAGATCAATTTCGTTTTGTAGCGGTTGTTGCGCCTGCTCAAAGTCGCCTTTCATCTTATCAATAGAAGCTTGTATTTCTTTTTGAATGTCTCCGTTTAGAAAACCTTTAGTGCTATCAGCGACTCCAGCCTTCAAACTCCAAAACCAGAAAATCATAAGAGCTAGCGTGACCAAGCCAATCACCAGCCACATGATTTGATATTTTTTTTGCAGATCGGGATGATGCTCGTTGATGTTGACATAGCGCGCGTCATCAGAAGAATTAAAATTTCCAGCTGAGTTACGATTGTTGTCAATATTGAAACGTTCAACAGGCGCGTTATTTTCTGGTGGAATATTTTTTGAGTACGAGGTTGTGCTACTGGCCGCAGCGTTGGAAGATTTTTTGGTCCGAGTAGTTTTTTTGGCGCTGGTTTTTTTGCGGCTTTTGGGTTTGACTGAGGGCATGGGAATTTATGTTAATTTGATTAACAGCTTAAAATAATCATTTTGGTGGTTTCAGCAATCAAGTCCTTCTTGGCAACTTTCAGTTTGTCGGTTTTTTCGTTTGCTAGTCCTGATAGCTTGATAAATTCGTCGGCCGTGGCGATGTCCGGCCATTTCAGTCCGGGAGTCTTATAGTGCATAGGTATAACTAATCGCGGTTCGACTTGCGCTACCACTTCAACGGCTTTTTTGGCATCAAGAGTAAAGGTGCCGCCGACCGGAATCATCAAAATATCAACATTGCCGATCTGCTCCAATTGTTCATCGCTGAGTATCTGTCCCAAATCACCCAGGTGCAGAATATTTATGTCTTCGCTGTTGATTTTGTAGATAGTGTTTTTGCCGTAAGTCTGGCCGAGCTTGTCATCGTGAAAAGCGGAAACGCCATAAATAAAGATTCCCTTGGTCTCAAATTCTCCCGGAGTGCTGATAACAAAGGGCTCGCCTTTTATGGCTTCCAAATTGCTGTGATCATCATGGTCATGAGAAATAGTGACAATATCGGCTTGTTGTTTGACGACTTTCAGTCCAGTTTTTTCATCATAGGGGTCGGTAATAATTGTCACTTCTTGGCCGTTGTTTTTGGTTTGTATTTTAAAGCAGGAATGCCCCAACCATTGAATTGTCATAGGGTTTTTGTTAAGATTTATGAAGGTTTGTTTGGTTGATAGATTGTTCAAGGCCAAACAATGCCTAAACTGGAGTCAGGTTAAATATATTTTACTATATTTGACCCAATAGTTCAAGATTAAAAACAATCACGTTCTCGTAGTTCAACGGATAGAACAAGGGACTCCTAAGCCCTAGATACAGGTTCGATTCCTGTCGAGAACACCAAAAGATCGATGAAGTAAAAAAAGACGGCAGAGCGAAATTTTAGTTTTCAGTGTTATAAAAAGATTTGTCTAGACACGTCTAGACAAATCTTTTTTGTTTTAGTTAATTAAATGAATAATTGGTGTGAAACTTCGGCTACGGTTGGCGATCTTAAAAACAAGTGTTTTTTAGGTTTTATGTTTGTGCACATGTGCTAAAATCTGTGGATAACTTGTTCCTTACGGGGATAAATGTCTAGACATGTCTAGACATAACTTTTTGTTTTAAGTGGTGAATAAGTCTAGTTGATGGTTATTTATTAAGTATATTTAGCTAAATTTAGCCAAATATACAAGATATCAACTTGATTTTTTATACAGTTGTTCTAAAATAGTGACTATCGGTCTTTCGATGCCGTTAGTCCGATAGTCCGCAGCCCAAACAGTGAGGAGACCAAGGAGATGATTCGAATCGGGATGTTAGTGTGTTTAATGGCTGGTGTCGGCCTAACAAGCCACGGCGCTGATCACGCGACTACGGTGGCCAATGTCGCCAGCCAAGTGTATTACGTCTGTGGCATCTCCGTCAATTGGGGGATATCGGACAGAAAGGAGCCGGTGGCGGTCTTGGTGTCCCAGATGTCCATCTCTAAGGCCAGGCAAAAGGCGGAGTTGTATTGCCAAATTACGCGAGAATTGGCTAGGATCAGGGCTTTATATCCGGAGCCGGACCCTGCTGATCCGCAGGCGTTCCTGGCTTGGGTTGATCGGGTGGCAGACGCCAAAGCCCAGAAACTTGATGGGTTGTACGATCGCTACTTCGCTTTGAGCGGTCAGTCTCAGGTCATTCTACTTCCGCCGGGCGTGGTTAACGCCGGCGACATCATGCTTGATATCCCCAGTCAAGCGGTGAGAGTCAAGGCGATCAAGCGGTGAGGAACAATGGGGAAGGAGTGGTTTATAGTACTGTCGGCGACAGCGATTCTTTTTTCGGGAGCAGAGCTTCATTTACTGCTACTGAACTGGAGTCGCTTTTGATTTTTTTATAAATGTTTATTTTTTTATTAAAATAGGCCAAAAATCATTTCATATGAAAGTTATTTCCAAATAGTTGAAAAAAAATAGGAAATGTAATAGAATATAAAATATTATTGTTTAGTTTTAGAATAGTTTGGGCCCTTAGCTCACTTGGTAGAGCGCTTCCATGGCATGGAAGAGGCAAGCGGTTCGATCCCGCTAGGGTCCACAATAATAAAACGGCTCATTTTAGAGCCGTTTTATTATTGATTATCTTTAATTAAATTATTGTCTCTTTTTCTTTTTTAGTAAAAGGTTTTTATATGTTCTTTCATAACTGAAAGAACCAAAGGTTTTGGGGGACACAAGATATCCTTATGCTTGACACATTACTGCCTGTTTGCTCGCCGACCTCTTCCGCACAGCTCCAGGGTCGGCTCCGGGCTAGTTGTGTCCCCCAAACCCCCAGACCAGCCTTCCCCATATCTGCTGCTCGCCTTAAATACGGCATTTGAAGGCAGCCTTATAAAATTCAGGAACAAAATCAAGCCCTGAGCGCGTTCGCTACTGCGAAATCTCTAACTGTTTGAGCCGTCTAGGCGAGTTTTAGAGATTAGCGCTCAGGGCGTTAGATTTTGTCTAAATTTTATACTAGCTGCGATTTTTCTTTTGGTTTACCTTTTCTTTTATAAAAAAGAAAAGGTAAAATATCTTTAATACAAATATAAGGGATTCCCTGCCGGCCAGCGCCTGAAGGCGCAGCCAATGGCGGGCGGGCTCCACTTCATCCGGAGTACCGGACTTCGGTCGGAATGACAGAGGAAAAAATAAAAGGTAAAATATTTTGATAGCTTTTTTAAAAGCTATAAATCAAACACAGTTAATCCCCTTGCTCTCCCCTGGCCGATTGGTTATAATTCCCCTAACCGTTGATATATTTAAGAATAATAGCTTTATAAAATATGGAAGAGTCAAAAGAGCCAAAAGCCGAAACTCCGGTTGAGGCCACTAATTCAGAAGGGGTAGATAAGCCGGTGGAAGGCGTTGTGGCGGCAAACACTCCTTCAGCTGGCCAAACAACAGAACCAGGCCAACCAAATGCAAGCGGAGCAGAGGTGGCGCCACCAGATCAAGCTAAAGAGATAAAAGAAGTGGAGTTTTTTGAGAATAAGGTTGAGTCGGTCACCGAGACAGTAAAAAACAATACCCAAGAGTCGGTTGATAACAATAATGATAAGCCAAAAGATGGTCTAAAAGACGAAAAAATCAAAAAAAGTGAGGATAAACTAGATTATAAGACAATTATTGCCGTTATAGTAATCCTTATTGGTATTGCTCTGGTTGTTTGGTACAAAGATAAACAAGGCAAGCAAACTCAAACGGATACTGGCCAAGAAGAGAACATAAATATAGTGGTGGATAGTAGCCAAGAACAAGGAAAAGTAAAGATCGTTGATTCTAGTCGGCAAGAAATAAAGTCAAACGAAGCGACTTCAACCGAGACAACAGCCAGCACCACCGATAGCACTAACAAAATCAAGGTGATAAATTATTATACCAACACACAGAATGATCCGCAGCTAGAAGATTGCAGCCGTGTTTACCCTCTGGAAAGAGAAGCCGAAAATAAATATCCGTCAAAAGAAGTAAATACCATTCGTAATTTACTCATGCCACTCTCGGCTGAGGAAAAAAGCCGAGGATTTGTTTCTAGTATTCCGGAAGGAACCATGCTGAAGCGCCTGGTGCTTTTGCCAGGAGGCGTAGCCGAAGTTCACTTTACGGCGACTTTAGGCAGGATGGGCGGTTCGTGCGCTACGGCAGCAGTCCGCGCTCAGATAGAAGCCACGCTCAAACAGTTCCCGTATATCAAAACAGTAAATATTTGTGTCGAGGATAATTGCCAGCAAGACGAAATCCTGCAACCGTAGAATATTTTCATTAGAGGTAAGTTTAAAAACGTTCCGCATTTGGCGGGACGTTTTTTTGTTGAAAAAAAGGGTAGTTAATGGGAAGTAAAAAGTTTAACGACCAGCCAGTTTTTATTAAAGGAAAAATAATTGTTGATTTTTTATTTTGAAGACATTTTTTGAGTTAAAAGTTATGCACACCGAGGCACTTTGTCGATGAGTTTGAATTGTGTTATAATATTCTTATATTTCAATATGTAGATAGGTCTAAAATGAAGTCTATAAGGAACTATCTATAAAATGAAACATAAAAATTTAACAAATTAAGGATAAATTTCATAAAAAACGGCAAAACAGTGGTTCTTGATCCCAAAAAACTGGGCCAAAACATCAAAAAGCTGAGACAGGTGAAAAAGATTTCACAGGAGATGTTGGCTCGCCAAGCAGACTTAAAACTTTCTAATTTAGCAAAATTAGAAGGCGGTTTTAATTTGAATCCGACTTTAACTAGTTTGCTGGCCATCGCCAAGGTTTTGTCAGACGGCAGCATCGATAAACTGCTCAAGTAAGCATTCAGTTATGTTTGACATATTCATAAAATCAATCAAAAACAAAAAATTTCAACTGACGTTGATTTTGTTGACGTTGTTATTTTTTGTCTGGTCGGTCGCGCCAGTCAGAGCCAGTGACGATCAGAGCAGGGGATCGATCGGCTGGTCAGCGCAACTGGTGAAATTTAATAATTCGGCCAAAGATAAGAGTCAAGGATTAGTTTTGTCGCTGGAAAATAATTTTATGAAAGTTAAAACCGCCCTAAGAATAGTCGGTTGGCAAATTTCACGGGAGGTGGTGGATGTGCTGGCCTTGACGCGCGGTCAATTGGCTCGGGTGATCGATAGCAGCCGTTATAACCCGGCAGCACAGGTGCCGGGTCGAGTGGCCGGTGATAGTGAGATGGCTGCTGTCAGTATGGAGCCAGCTTCGACCACCGAGCTGATTCTGGCCATGGCTGACAAATTAAAGATGGCAGCAGTCCAGACAACCAAAACAAAAACCACGATTAAGCCGGCAGTTAAGAAAAAAACAACCACGGTTGTAAAACCGGCAGTTAAATCGGGACAGATAGTAAATAATTATTACAATTATTATTCCAATAATTATTACAGCTCCAATACCAGAAAAGACAATATAGTGAGCGCTACCAATTTTTTGAAAAATAATAATTTTTTGACCGGCCGGGAGGGGACAAGGATTGATGGAGATTCAATCTTTGGCGGAACCCTGAGCTTTAAAAAAGGGACGATAATTGATTTCTCAGGAGCGCATATTTTTAATGGTCCTTTTAATCAATCAACTTTTATCAGCACTGGTAGATCGGCTGGCAGTAGCGGTGGCACAACAGGCGGAGTCACTGATCATGGGGCGTTGTCCGGCTTAGGTGATAATGATCATCCACAATATCCATTGAAAGCCGGAGATGAAATCATCTCGGGCGGTTGGACTTTTTTTAATACGACCACAATAGCCACGACCGTCATCCCTTATTTGTATGTCGACAAAATTAACTTTAATGGCTCTGAGAGAAGCACCTGGCCAATTGGTGGCGGTTCACTCGACTCGACTTCTGATTTGCCTGAAGGAACCAATTTATATTTTACCGATGATCGAGCCAGACAAGCCATTTCAGTTTCTGGCGCGTCATTGGCTTATGCTAGCTCGACGGGGGTTTTAAGTGTGGCCACGGATTATAATATTCCCTTAACCGTTTCTACGACCGCTTGGAATAATTCTTCGGTTGTGGTCAGCGCCTCTTCTTCCGGGTGGGATTTGGCTTACTCTTGGGGTAATCACGCTAGCGCCGGTTACCTGACTTCGGCTTCTGCGGCCAGCACTTATCTCACGCAAGCTAGCGCTGCCAGTACCTACTTAACAACCGCCAGCGCAGCCAGCACCTATCAACCCATCGGTTCGTATCTCACTTTTTATACTGAGACCGATCCTTTGGCTATTCATTTGGGTACAACCTCAGTCTCATCAATCACTAGCTTGTCTAATTTGGCTACTGTGGGCAGCTCTTCGGCCACGACGACTATGCCGGGAAATTTACAGATAGGCGGTGGAGTGAATGCCGTTGGCAGTGCTACTTTTGGCACAATAATCGGTACTATATTAAATGTTGACAGTATAACTTTGGGTGGCGTTAATCGTAGTACCTGGCCAAGCGGAAGTAGTGGAGGCGGAGGCAGTTTTTGGGTTACCAGTTCAGATAGCTCGGTTGGCTATCCGGATTTGAGCGGGGAATACGCCATTGTTATTGGCGCCGCCACCACTTCAGCTGAAAGTACAAAATTTGAAGTGGTGGGGAATACCAGAATTAAAAACGGCGGATTAACTCTTAGTAATGGAAATGTTTCTATCGGCGGCTCTGCTACGACCACCGGCTCGTTTACTATCGGGTCATCTTTAGGGTTAAATGGGGAGTATTTTACTGACTTAACCGGTGTCGGCCTTATAAACAACGAGGGAGCTTTGGCAGTATCAACGTCATCTTTGGGCCTGCCAACTTTCGCCAGTTTAAATGACTATCTAACAATCAGCGATGCTTCATCAACTTATCTGACTCAAGCTTCTGCCGCTTCCACCTATCAACCCATCGGTTCGTATCTCACTTCCTATACTGAAACCGACCCGCTCTTTATGGCCGCCTCAGCATCACTGCCATATCTAACAGTTGAGACTGACCCGATTTGGCTCGCCGCTTCTTCCAGCTATCTAACAGTCAGCGATGCTTCATCAACTTATCTGACTCAAGCTTCTGCCGCTTCCACCTATCAACCCACTGGTTCGTATCTCACTTCCTATACCGAGACCGACCCACTCTTTATGGCCGCCTCAGCATCACTGCCATATCTCACTTCTTTCACCGAGTCAGACCCGTTATTTATGGCTGCTTCAACTTCCTTAGCTTACGTCGAGACTGAAACCGATCCAGTTTTTATTGCTTGGGATAAATCAGCCGGTATCTCTATTACTAAATCTCAAGTATCCGACTTTGGTTCGCCGCTTTATTCCTATACTGAAACCGACCCGCTCTTTATGGCCGCCTCAGCATCACTGCCATATCTAACAGTTGAGACTGACCCGATTTGGCTCGCCGCTTCTTCCAGTTATCTAACAGTCAGCGATGCTTCATCAACTTATCTGACTAGCGCTTCTGCCGCCAGCACTTATTTAACTCAAGCTTCTGCCGCCTTGACTTATCTGGCTTTGTCTGGCGGTACAGTAGCTGGTGATTTAACGGTCAATGGCACATCAACCTTGAATGCTACTATGATGGATTTTACAAATAGCAACCTGGATTTTGGTAATTATAATTTTGCTGGAGCATATAACTGGCCATATCTTAAGGCCAGTAGTTCAAATTTAGTTGGCGGAAGTGACCACACTTTAGTGATAGACGATTCCATATTGTTAGTAAGTTCTGATAATACCAACTTTCCTGCTTTAAATTTTGGAGAACCCGGTGTTTCTTTGGCTATTATTAAATATAATACTACAACCAGAAGCATTGGTTTTTCGGGAGCTACTGGTGGTTATAGTTTTGATGATGATATTACCGTTACGGGAACATCAACCGCTTCTTGCTTTACTACCAACGGAACAGATTGCTTAATTTCTTTTACTGGCGAAACCGATCCAATTTGGCTCGCCGCTTCTTCCAGTTATCTAACAGTCAGTGATGCTTCATCAACTTATCTGACTAGCGCCTCTGCCGCCAGTACTTATTTAACTCAAGCTTCTGCCGCTTCCACCTATCAACCCACTGGTTCGTATCTCACTTCCTATACCGAGACCGACCCACTCTTTATGGCCGCCTCAGCATCACTGCCATATCTCTCTGTGGAATCCGATCCAATTTGGCTCGCCGCTTCTTCCAGTTATCTAACAGTCAGCGATGCTTCATCAACTTATCTGACTCAAGCTAACGCCGCTTCCACCTATCAACCCACTGGTTCGTATCTCACTTCCTATACCGAGACCGACCCACTCTTTATGGCCGCCTCAGCATCACTGCCATATCTCACTTCTTTCACCGAGTCAGACCCGTTATTTATGGCTGCTTCAACTTCCTTAGCTTACGTCGAGACTGAAACCGATCCAGTTTTTATTGCTTGGGATAAATCAGCCGGTATCTCTATTACTAAATCTCAAGTATCCGACTTTGGTTCGCCGCTTTATTCCTATACCGAGACCGACCCACTCTTTATGGCCGCCTCAGCATCACTGCCATATCTCTCTGTGGAATCCGATCCAGTTTGGCTCGCCGCTTCTTCCAGTTATCTAACAGTCAGCGATGCTTCATCAACTTATCTGACTCAAGCTAGCGCTGCTTTGACTTATCTGGCTTTGTCTGGCGGTACAGTAGCTGGTGATTTAACGGTCAATGGCATTTCGACTTTGGCGACAACGACTATGGCGTTTGGCAGTCAATTCGGCTCTGGTTTAGATTATTTGAAAGTTGAAGAAGCCACTATTTCTACTGGAACATTGGCCGGAACAAAAGCCTCAGTTCTTCGCGGTTATGGGGATGTTTACGTTGGGGGCTATCACGTAGGGCAACTGGAAAACGGCGTTAATGTTTCCAAAGTATTAACAATTATTGACGCAGACAATAATACTAATCCCACTTTAAATTTTTATTCTTCGAGCGGATTTTCTGGTGTTAATATTGAGTACGTCACGACTACCGATGCTTTAAATTTTCTTAGTGCTGGTGGCGGGTATAGTTTTGATAATCTTATTTCTGGGATGGCTTTGGCGGTTTCTGGTACCTCTACTTTAGCCACTACTTCCATTACTTATCTCACCTTGCCCAACATTACCAACAGCTTTCTGGCCGTCGATGAAAATGGCAATGTAATTGTTACTTCCACGGCTGGATTTCTCACTTCTTATACTGAGACCGACCCACTCTTTATGGCCGCCTCAGCATCACTGCCATATCTAGCCGTGGAATCCGACCCGATTTGGCTCGCCGCTTCTTCCAGTTATCTAACAGTCAGCGATGCTTCATCAACTTATCTGACTAGCGCCTCTGCCGCCAGTACTTATTTAACTCAAGCTTCTGCCACCTTGACTTATCTGGCTTTGTCTGGCGGTACAATCACTGGCGATTTAACGGTCAGTGGCACTTCGACTTTGGCGACCTTGCGGGTTTTGGGTGTTAGCGATTTATATGATGATTTAGCAGTAAAAAGCGCCGGTTACTATATGACGGCGGCTCCACTGGTTCATGCTGGAACTGATTACGATCTTACTGTCACCACCGGTGGCAATCATATGGCCAATGTTCTAATTGATAAGGCCTCGGTTAATATTGGAAATGATTCTACATCATTGCTTATTGCCGGCGATAGTGGCTCTGAAGATTGGGGCGTGGCTCTTATTACTGGAGATTTTGGTGCCGGTGCAGACCATATGACTTTGTATTTCAGGAATTCTGACTTTACTGATGCCGCCGATTTGATAAGCTGGTTGGCCGGCATTGATTTGACAGTAACCATTGAATATTATCATGAAAGTATTTGGGTAGCACACGGCGCCGCCGACTACACCTGGACTAATCCTGACAGTAAAGCGTTAGTGTCTGGGTTTACCAGTCCGCCAACCTTCAGCTACGTCGTCTCCAATGCTTTGTTTGTTGATGCTTCCGCTAATAAAGTGGAGGCCAGCACCCTGGATGTGTCTACGGCCTATAAATATAATGGCGCCAATGTTATTATCGCTTCCACCACTTTGGGCAATTATTTTTTTGGCGGAGCTGGCAACCTGACCATGACGGGCGGCACAAATTTAGGCATTGGTGCCGGCGCTCTGGCAGCCAATGCTACCGGAACATGGAATACAGCCATCGGTTCTCTAGCTATGGGCTCCAATATCAGTGGTAGCTATAGTTTTGCTTTGGGCAAAATGGCCTTAGCTAAGAATGAAAGCGGTAATAATAATATTGCGATCGGTGATACGGCTTTAGGTGAAAATATTTCTGGCAGCAGCAATTTGGCCATCGGTGACTACGCTTTGTTTAAAAATACCGGTAGCAATAATACGGCGATTGGCGCTGGTGCCGGTCACGAGAATGTCAGTGGCAACGGCAGTGTCTTTATCGGACCCAGCGCCGGTTATTACGAGACGGCCGGAGATAAATTATTTATAGATAATCGGCAAAGATCCAGTGAAGCTGATGGCCGAATCAAGGCTTTGATTTATGGTATATTTGCCGATACTGCCGCTAATCAATATCTAAATTTTAATTCTAATGTTAGTATTGCCGGTAGCGCTACCACGACTGGCACTTCAACACTAGCCACAACCAGCGTGTCAAAGTTGACCGTCGGTGATAGTAATGTTTATTGGAAAACATCCAAATTATTTTTAGATGGTTTTGGCGATTTTCCTTTTTTATCAGGTCAGGGTGTCAGTACAACCGATTCTAACACCAAATATCCTTTTGGTGTCATTGAAAACGGTTTATATTTAGCCAACACTTTAAATGATGGAGTTGACGGAGCTGTTGGCCTTAACTTCATCAACTACAGCACTAGTACCAGTAGTATGACCAGTGCTGGCACCATGGAAGCCAATTTTAATTTGGGCGCCTTTACTTTTAATTGGGATGTTTTGCCGGCTGATGATGACGGCACATATAATTTAGGAGCTAGTGGTCATCTGTGGAATGAGATTTTTGCAACCAATGGCACCATTAATACTTCCGATGCGCGACTGAAAGATAATGTTAATAATTTGAATTATGGCTTGGATCAAGTGCTAGGATTACGACCAGTAACTTATACTTGGAAAAATCGTCCACAAGACGGCACGAAGATCGGTTTGTTAGCTCAGGAGGTATTGCCATTAATTCCCGAAGCAGTCAATATCGGTGATGATGCCAATCATACACTGGGCTTGAGATATGACAGTTTTATTCCGGTTTTGGTCAAAGCGATTCAGCAACAGCAAGTAGAAATAAATAATTTATCGGTTAGCGCGCAAGCAGCGTCCTCATCTAGTAATGTTCTAGCGGTTGATGATAATTCCGATAAAGAGTTTAACAATTTAGGTGTAGCCGAAGCGGCTACTTTCTATGGCACGATCGATGTGGTGGGTGAGGCCGGATTTACCAGCAGGGTCACTTTTAAGGATCATATTTATTTTGATCGTGATGCCGCCGGTCAGGCCAAGATTGTGGCCGGAGCCACTTCAACTGAAGTTGTTTTTAACAAACCCTATGAGTCGGTGCCGATCATAAACGCTACCCCTCTGGTTAATATCAGCGGTCGGAACTATTGGATCGAAAATCAAACGACTACCGGATTTATTATTGCCATTGATCCGGTGCCGGACAGAGAGTTAGAATTCAACTGGCAGGCCAGCGCCATTGATTCTGATGCTACGACAATCGATAGCGATATAACCGATGCTGGCGCAAATGATATGAGTAATATCGAATTTACTGATGACGCCTTTCTAACGACTGGCGACACGGCTAACCAAACGACTCCAGAGACAACAACCGCCACTACGACCATGGCTGCTAATTATGAGCCATCAATTTTTTCTACTAGCAGTACCGATGACCAGACAACCAACAGCCAGCCATAAACAAGCTTGTGGACAGCAATTTTATTGTTTTTGAGCCGGCTTGTTTATCTTCAGTGTTTTGCTATAATATATTAACTTTATTATTAATAACCTTATTTTTTATGAACGAATCAATTTTTACCGATGCCAATTTTGAAGCCGATGTTTTAAAGGCCGATTTGCCGGTTTTGGTGGATTTTTTTGCCACTTGGTGCGGACCTTGCCGAATGCAAGGACCAATAGTCGAGGAAGTAGCCAAAGAGATCGGCGCTAAAGCTAAGGTGGGCAAGATGGATGTTGACGCTAATCCGCAGACGGCTGAAAAATTTGAAGTGATGTCAATTCCGACCATTATTATTTTTAGAAAAGGCCAAGAAGTCCAACGCTTGGTTGGTTTGCAAAACAAGGATAGTTTATTGGCCGAATTAAATAAGCTGGTCTAATTTTAATCATATGAAGGATAATGAAAATTATGATGTAATAATTGTCGGTGGCGGACCGGCCGGGCTGACCGCGGCCGTCTATGCTTTGCGTCGAGAGCTAAAAACACTGGTGATTGTCAAAGGACTTGGCGGGCAAGCAGCTTTAGCTGACGAAGTGCAAAACTGGCCAGGGACGATCAGCACGACCGGATATGAATTGGCTCAAAGTTTTCAAAAGCAAGCTGAAAAATGGGGCGTTGAATTTGATTTTAACGAAGTCGTAAAGTTGGAAAAAAGCGGTGATGATTTTTTAGTTAAAACCAATACCGACGAATACAAAACTGCGGCCGTGATTTTGGCCTTCGGCTTGACGCCGAGCGATTTAGGCGTTAAAGGGGAAGAACAGTTCAAGGGGCGTGGCGTTTCCTATTGCGCCACTTGTGATGGGCCGCTCTATAAGAATAAAAAGGTGGTAGTGGTAGGTGGTGGCAATTCGGCGCTTGAAGCGGTCGAGTATTTATCGCGCCTGGCGGAAAGAGTTTATTTGGTCAATAATACCGATCGATTGATGGCCGACAGCGTCTTGATCCAACAAGCCAAGACCAAAGGCAATTTGGAATTATTTTGCTCTCATGAGGTAGTTGAAATAAAAGGCGATAAAAAAGTTTCTGGCGTATTAATCGTTGACGTTAATAACAAGAAGGAGCAGCAAGAACTGGCCGTTGATGGAATTTTCGTCGAGGTGGGCCACAAACCAAAAACTGATTGGCTAAAGGGCACTATAGATTTGAATCAACGAGGCGAAGTTATTATTGATAAAGAAAATCAAACAACGCTCGCTGGTGTTTTTGCGGCCGGTGATTGTACGGATGTGGATTACAAACAGATAGTGATAGCGGCGGGCGAAGGCGCTAAGGCGGCTCTTTCGGCTTATAAATATGTGGCCGGCAAAGCGGGCCGACCAATCAAGCCCGATTGGGGCAAGTGCTAGCCAATATGATTTTCCCCACCACCAGACAGGAGAAAGAATTGATGGCCCAAGGTTATAGACGGGTGGTCGGCATTGATGAGGCGGGCCGCGGTTCGTGGGCCGGTCCGGTAGTCGCCGCTTGCTTGCTTTTTGATCCTAGCATAAAGAGGTTGCCGGGAATCAGCGATTCAAAATTATTGACGGCCAAACAACGGGATAATTTTTTTGTTTGGCTAGCGGGTAGTTTTTCTTATGGCGTAGGCATAATATCGTCTAAGATAATAGACAAACACGGAATAGTTGCGGCCACCAAGCTGGCTATGGCCGAAGCAGTGAATAAATTAAAAATCAAGCCGGATTTTTTATTAATTGATGCTGTGAAACTGGATATAGTAGAAGTGGAACAAAAAAGTCTGATCAGGGGCGATCAAAAAGTCTGGAGTATTGCAGCCGCTTCAATTATTGCCAAGGTGATTCGCGACCGCTTGATGACGGATTATGGCAAGCAGTATGAGAATTATGGGTTTGACCGTCATAAAGGATATGGTACAAAATTGCATCAGGATAAATTGGCTGAACGGGGGATTTGTCCCATCCATAGAAAAAGTTATACGCCGATTCGAGAGATAGTAGATGTTAAAATCTGACATTTTTTGTGCTATAATAGACTTAACAGTTAATTAATAGTATTTATCCTATGGCCAACCTTCAAGATGCTAATGAATTAATTAAAGCCGATGTTTTTGGTAAAACCGGTTTGGGTCCGGGCATGGTTTTGGGTGATTTGGGTTGCGGCAATTTAGCATTCTATACTATAACCGGCGCCAGAGTGGTGGGCAAAAATGGCGTGGTTTATGCAGTTGATATTTTGAAGTCAGTCTTAGAAGCTGTTAGTAATCGCGTTAAGCAAGAGGGATTGGAAAATATCATAACTGTTTGGTCTAATTTGGAAGTGGTCGGCGGAGCCAAGATTCCCTCGGACAGCTTGGACGTTGCCCTTATTCATAATGTTTTGTTTCACTCGAAAAAACCGGAATTGATAATCAAAGAAGCGGCCAGATTATTGAAGCTCGGCGGGAGGTTAATGATCGTTGATTGGCTTAAGGTCAAAAGTCCCTTTGGCCCGCCACTAGAGGATCGTCCCGATCCTAATAATTTAAAAAACATCTGCCAAAAGACAGGACTGAAGACCGTGGAAGATTTTCAGGCTGGGCCATATCATTTTGGTTTAATCTACAGCAAATAAAAATATGCTAAGCCAGCTAAAAAACTTTGATTATTCTTTCTGGTCATCTTACATTTTTTCCATTCGGGCATATATCCCGCATTCGATCCTAAAGATTATGGCGGTGGTTTTTGTTTTATTATTGGTGGTGGGTTTAGTTTTGCGGCTAATAGCTTGGAGAAAAAAAACTGATAGATTGCTGGCTAATTTGTGGCGGCGTTATGCCGACTGTCTGATTGCCATGGGAATATTGGGTCTAATTATGGCGGTTTGTTATTATGAGTTGGTGCCGATTTTGTCCGCCCGTTTGCTGTGGGTATTCTGGTTGATAGCTATTATCTGGTGGTTATTAAGAATTGTCAATTATCAATATAAGAAGATGCCGCAAACCCGGCAGCAACTGGAACAAAAGAAATTATTAACCAAATACTTGCCGAACAAAAAATAAGCTATGGGAGGATATCGTTTTGATTTGGGTCGACTAGGAGAAAATTTGGCAGAAAAGTTTTTAAAGAGACGCAATTATGAAATAATAGCTAGGAATTTTTCCACTAATTACGGAGAGCTGGATCTCATCGCGCGACTTGGCGGTGAGATTTTGTTTTGCGAAGTAAAAACTAGAAGCGGCCAAAGTTTTGGCTACCCGGAATACGCAGTCGATCGGCAGAAAATCAGCCATCTATTGAAAGCGATTAATATTTATTTGAATCGTTATAAGGTGGAGAGTTTCTGGCGCCTCGACACCATCAGTGTTGAGATCAATAAGGAAAATAAGACAGCGCATCTCAGATGGTTCAAGGATGTCGGTAGAGATTAGGGTCTTGACAGCGAGGTGTTTATTTGCTATATTGATAATAACGATTGAAATGGCAGCCAGAACGGCTGTCATTTTTTAGAAAAAATTACAAAATAAAAAATATGTCACAATCAGCAATCCAAAGCGCTATCCAACAAATTTGCCAAGAAAAAAGTTTGTCCGAAGAAGTGGTACTGCGAGCAATTGAAGCCGCTCTAGCCGCCGCTTATCGTAAGGACTTTGGCAACAAGATGCAAAATATCATTACAGAGTTTGATCCCAAAACAGGCGACGTCAAAGTTTTTGACGTGAAAACGGTCGTCGAAGATTTGCCGGAAGAAGAGGCCGAACAGGCGGAACTCGAGAAAGAAAGAGTTTTGGCCGAGGAGAAAGAACGAAAATCTCAGGCCATCGACGATATGCAGCCGAGAGCTTTTGTTGCCGAAGAAGAAGATTTATTGGCTAAGAAGTTTAATCCTAAAACCGAGATCCAATTGAAGGATGCCGCCCTGATTGACAAAGAATATAAGATTAGCGATGAAATTGTGACACCGCTTGAAGTGCCGGGAGAGTTCGGCCGTATGGCGGCACAAACCGCTAAGCAAGTCATTATACAGAAGATCAGAGAAGAAGAGCGACAGAGAATATTTGAAGAATACAAAGGCGTCGAACACGAACTTATCAATGGTACTATTCAGCGTCGCGAAGGCCGAAATGTTTTGGTGGATATCGGACATACCACAGCTATCATGTTGCCCGATGAGCAAGTTGAAAGAGAGAGATACAACATTGGCAATCGCATGAAATTTTATTTGAAGTCGGTGGAGCAGACCAGCCGAGGCCCGCAGATTGTGGTGTCTCGAGCTGATGCGGAATTGGTCAGAAAAATATTTGAAGCGGAAATCCCTGAGATTTTAAATGGCGCCATCGAGATAAAGGACTTGGCCAGAGAAGCAGGCAGCCGTTCTAAAGTGGCCATAGCCACCAATGATGAAAATATCGATCCAATCGGTTCGTGCGTGGGCCAGCGCGGTACACGTATCCAGACGATTATCGGCGAATTGAATAACGAGAAGGTCGATATTATTTTGTGGGACGAAGATCCGGTGAAATTTATCGGCAATGCTTTGTCGCCGGCCAAAATTTTGTCAGTTAAGCTGGATGAAGAAAATAAAATCGCTTTGGTAAATGTCCTAGAGGATCAGCTGTCTCTGGCTATTGGCAAGGGTGGGCAAAATGTCCGTTTGGCTTCTCGTCTTTCGGGTTGGAAAATAGACATAATCTCCGATGGTGGCAATAAAGTCAGTGTTGAGGACGGTGAAGTGTCAATTAAGACCGATGAAGAGTCCACAGAAGAAGAAGCTTCAGAAGTTGAAGCCAATGAGACCAAGACGGAAGAGCAAGAATAAAAATATTTTTAAGATAAAAATAAAAGAACGACACGTGTCGTTCTTTTATTTTATAGACGTTTTATTTTATCGATTTGGCTAGGTGGTGACGGTAGGCCAGCCAGGAGATGATGGCAACGAGAAAGATTATAGCAGCTATAAGATATTTAAGTGCGTTGTTATTTGATTTGTTTGGGGTGGCGGTGGCTATCTCGCTGGCGCCTTTGACTTCGCCCACTTTGATAATATCAGAAGCTGAGCGTGGCAAGAGACGATAGCCGGCGCTGGTTTGTGAGACAATACCGGTAATTTGCAGCTGGTCTCCCGGTTTGATGGCCAGGTCACCCTGACTGGCAAAGGCTTTGAGATAGACTCTGGTCTCGCCCGAGCCGTCGTCTAAGAAAAGGTATTTGCCTCGTACTTCGATGACTTCGCCGGAGACGATTACGAGCGATCCTTCAGAGTCTTCATTAATATCATTGGTGCCAATGATATGCGGCGTTGGCGGATTTTGATGTTCAATAAGTTTAATGTCAGATTGTCCGATGATTTTGATTCTTCTCTCGCCACCGGTCTCTGAGAGTGTGCCGGTAAGCTCTATGAAGTCGCCGATTTTTAGTGGCGGAAAATCTTTTTTGTTGCAATAAATTTGAATGCCCGATCCAGCCAGATAAAAAATTTGCGTGCCCAAGACGCCCGGCTCGACCGAGATCACGCCGCGCACCTTGACCCTGGAGTTATTTTCTAAACTTCGCGCTTCTTCTAGAGTCACTTGTTGAACAATATTATTAACCTTGGTCGTTTTGTTGGTGGCTTTCTTTTTAGCGGCAGCAGTTTGACTGGGAGCGCTAACGCTATCGTCTTCAATGGCTGCGGCCGCTAATTTTTCTGAATCAGTAATAATATTGTCGACGCCAGGCGTGGGAGTCTCCACCCAAAACCAATCATCCGCATTATCTCGGCTGTAAGATTTATCTTCTATACTATCGGCTAAATAATCTATCTGTTCGATTAGCACTAGCGCCGGAGAAAAAAGTCTGACCGATTCAAAGCCGGTATTATTAAGCGCGATTTTGGATTGAGTTTTTTTGACTATCAGAAATCCGCCCGGAGCCACAATAGTAGACGAGGCGGCTTTGTCACTGATGAGGTATTTTCGGGTGGTTTTGTCGCTGAGACTAAAGCCGTGTAAGTCAATCGTGGATGTGCCAGTATTTTTTAGTTCAATAAACTCATTATTTTGTTCGTCGGTTTTGGGATCGGGAAAAATTTCATTAATAATAAGCCCTTGGTAGTTAATTGTGGTGGTGGCGAGGGTAGTTGTAGCCGTGGTTGAGGCGGTCGTGGTGCTGTTGGTGGTGGTCGTCTGGGCGTGGTTAGTTGTTCCACCACTGGTATTGGGTCGTGGTGTTATAGAATTAGCCAGTCCTTTGGTCGGAGTGATTGTTTCACAAAAATCATTTTTATTATTATTAGAGTTGAGTCCGTCGGTCGTTCTGGCCGTGCTATAATTTTCGCCGGGCGTCGGCGCATTGTCCGACTTATTGCCGTCATCCCACGCGCCATAGGCGACACGATTAATGACTTGTCCGGTTGAGTTTTTGATGGTGATGATGTCGCCGTCATTATTGAGACGGCCGCTATTAAATTCAAAGACCCGGAAGCGATCAGTGCCGGTAGCCGTGATAAGTCCCGAGAGCGATGAGGTGGAGGAGTTATCGGTTAGCGTCCAACCGGAGAGATCAATGTCAGAAGAGGTGGCATTATAGAGCTCGACCCATTCCTTGACGCTAGTAGTTGGCACCCAAGAAAAGAATTCATTGATTAAAATGTCGCCAGGATTAATCGTCGGCGCGGTGGTTGAAACAGTAGAAGTGGTGGTGGTAGCTGGTGGAGTATTTTCTATAATATGGATTACGGTGCTGGTGTTGCTGGTAGCCAAGTTATCGTCGGTGACGGTGAGTGTAATATTGTAATCGTTGGCGGCCGAGTAGGCGTAAGAAGTAGTGGTTCCGATACTAGTCGCGCCATCGCCAAAAGACCAAGTGTAGTCGGTTATTTGTCCATCGGCGTCGGTGGAGCTGGCGCCACTGAAAGTAATCAGCTGATTGGTATAAAAAGTTGTTGTGGCAACAGTGATGATAGCGGTGGGCGGATTATTCAAAACGATAATAGTCGGTCGTGGCGTGGATGAAGAATTTTGCGGGTTGGGATTATTTTGAATAAAAAAATCGTTTAAGTTATTGTCGGCGTCATTGCCGTTACCAAAATCACCGCCGGGTCCGCGTTCCAGGCTCTGGCCACCCAAGGGATTGGTGGTTGTTTGATTTTCAAAACTAACAGTGTTGCCCCAACCGACTTTGTCGATGATGTTTGGATCATTAACATCGGCGATGTCTTCATTATTATTTACTAGATAAATCGAATTATTTTCTGATAAGCTAAAGCTTGAATCAGAAGCTAAGATGTTGGCTGAGTTTTTGAGCGCCTGGTTGGTATTACCGCCGTTTCTGACAATTAAGAAAAAACCATGGGCCGGAATGGTTCCGCTTAATTCTTTGCGGTAGAGACTGCCGCCGGAGGCGGAAGTTTTTTGTATTGACCAATTGGTCAAGCTAGCCGTGGCCTCTTGTGGATTATATAATTCGACAAAATCATCTTCGGTCCCGCCCGCGCCGTTAATACTATCAATTTGTATTTCACTGATGACCAGATGGTTGGTAGCCGCTAAGGAAAAATTAAACAAATAAAAAATCCCCGCCAAGGCGACGATTAAGATGATTATCCTCCTCATAATCATTTTAAAATTATTATTTTTTTGTTTTGTGTCAGATTAATTATAGAGCAGTCGGCATGAATTGACAAGACGGCCGAATTATTTTATCTTTATAGTAGTTTTGAATTTGCCCAGATGGTGAAATTGGTATACACGCCAGCCTTAGGAGCTGGTGCCGCGAGGCATGAGAGTTCGAGTCTCTCTCTGGGCACAAATTGTTTTAATTTTTTTATGTCAAAAAAAGTCTACATCATCCATGGTTGGGAGAGTTATCCTGATGACTGTTGGTTTCCTTGGATTAAGAAAGAGTTAGAGTCCAAAGGAATCGAAGTTGAAGTGCCGGCCATGCCCAATCCAGAAATGCCATTGATCGACAGTTGGGTGCCCTATCTATCTTCAATCGTGCCCAAACCCAACGAAGATATTTTTTTGATCGGCCACAGTATCGGCTGTCAGACGATCCTGAGGTATCTAGCAAATTTGTCAGAAACGCAAAAAGTTGGTGGCGCTGTCTTTGTGGCTGGCTGGTTCACCTTGACTGGACTGGAAACGCCCGAAGAGGAAGAGTTGGCCAAGCCCTGGCTAGACGAGCCGATTGATTTTGAGAAAGTCAGATCATCTCTTGATAAGTCGATTGCCATATTTTCCAATGATGATCCGTTTGTACCATTAAGCAATAAGGATATTTTTGAACAAGAGTTGAATTCTCAGGCAATCGTCTTGAGCGATAAGGGGCATTTCAGTCGATCTGAGGGCGTGTATGAATTACCGGAGGCACTAGAAGCAATTTTGATAATAATGAAATAAAAAGGCCATATGGACGAACAACCACAGACAAGACAGGAAGAAAAGTCATTAAGAGTCGAGGTATTGCAAAAAATGACTGATTTGGCTACAGCCGGCTTTGGTCTGGTGGCGGCGTTGGCTTGGAATGATGCAATTAGCGCCTTTTTTGCCCTAATTTTCCCGAAAGCCGGCAATCTGATTGCCAAGTTTCTTTATGCCATTGTTATTACGGCTTTAATTGTTTGGTTGACTATAAAATTAGGCAAATTAAGCGATTTTGCTAAGAAACAAGTGGCCGAGAAGAAGAAGTAATCGATTTGAGTCACTTTATTATATAAAATTGTTTAAATTTAGGCAATAATGTAATTAAGGTGTAAAATAGGGTGATTTTTGGGGTCAAAATCTTGACAAAATTAGTTAAAAAGTATATTATTAAAAAGATAAAAAATAAGCCAAAACAGACGGGTTTTACTTATCCACAGTTCATCAGACGGCCTTACTCTGGACAAAATAAGTATTATAACTTACAATAAATAAGCAACGTAATAATATATGGGCTACACATTTTTCACCAATAACAATTCTCCAAGCTAAGAGGCATTTTTTGCCGCACAGCAGACCGCTTGGAGGAAGGCGGTTTTTTTAGTCCCTGACAAACATTAAAAAATCATTAATTTCCGGAGACGCGATCCATTAGAAAATTAGTAGATCTCTCCCTGGAAATTAGTTCCAGCGGACTTTGACAATTGAAACGGGTAAAAATATACATTTCTAAATAACAAAACTTAGAGATGTGATAGTGAAAAAGCAATTTTAAGTCGAGATATTGAATTGCGGACGAGAATCCGTAATCCATTTCTTGTGATTAAATATAAGAGCAAATGGTGGATGCCTAGACATAAAAAGACGATGAAGGACGTAGTAGCCTGCGAAAAGTCTCGGGGAGGTGGCAAGCAACCTTTGATCCGGGAATCTCCGAATGGGGTAACCCTTCCTAGTGAAGCTAGGAAATCCATGACTGAATACATAGGTCATGCGAAGACAACCCAGCGAAGTGAAACATCTCAGTAGCTGGAGGAAAAGAAACAAAAAATGTCCCTAGATTCATTGGTCGCGATTTTCGCGAACGATGAATCTATGGATTGTATTCCGTGAGTAGTGGCGAGCGAAAGCGGATCAGTCTAAACCTTAGCAGTGGTGTGCTGACGAAAGTCAGTCCTTCGGGACTGATCGTAGTTGGTATATAAAAGGTGTATGCCGTTGCTGTTAAGGGGTGATGATAAAAACGTTTGTCGACATACATAGGCAGAGCGAGAGAAATATCTTCCCTAGTAGAATGGCCTGGAAAGGCCGACCAAAGAGGGTGAAAGTCCCGTATATAAAAGGGGTTAAATCCTCGCAGTTTTTATCTAAAGTACCACAGAACTCGTGAAATTCTGTGGGAAGCAACCGCGACTATGCGGTAAGACTAAATACTTTTTATGATCGATAGTGAACAAGTACCGTGAGGGAAAGGTGAAAAGCAGCCCGGTTAGGGCGATGAAATAGTATCTGAAACCATTTGCTTACAAAGAGTCAGCGTCCCGGCGCAAGTCGGGATCATGGCGTTCCTATTGAAGAATGAGCCAACGAGTTTATTCTACGTTGTTTGTTTAATCCCTACAGGGAGAAGGCACAGTGAAAGCGAGGCTGAAATAGCCGACCAAATAACAGCGTGGATAAGACCCGAAACCGGGTGAGCTAATCATGACCAGGGTGAACCAAATGTAACAGTTTGGGGAGGCCCGAACCCACTTGCCGTGCAACACAAGGGGATGAGTTGTGATTAGGGGAGAAATTCCAACCGAACTCGGTAATAGCTGGTTCTCCTCGAAATAGCTTTAGGGCTAGCTTTGAGATTAGACCTAGGGGTAGAGCACTGAATGAGAACAGGTCCGCAAGGTTACTGTTTTCAACCAAACTCCGAATACTAGGTATCCGTATCTCAGAAGTCAGACTATGGGCGCTAAGGTCCATCAGTCAAAAGGGAAACAGCCCAGATCGCTATCTAAGGTCCCTAAATCCATGTTAAGTGTGAAAGGTGGTATCATGACTCCGACAACCAGGAGGTTGGCTTAGAAGCAGCCATCCTTTAAAGAAAGCGTAATAGCTCACTGGTCAAGTTGTCTTGCGCCAAAAATGTACCGGGGCTAAACATGGTACCGAAGATGCGAATTCTTGCAGCAATGCAAGAGTGGTAGAGGAGTGTTTCAATCAGGTTGAAGTCGCACCCGCGAGGGGCGGTGGACTGATTGGAAGTAAGAATGTTGGCATAAGTAGCAAAAATCCGGATGAGAGTTCCGGACACCGTAAACCTAAGGTTTCCTGGGCAACGAGAATCGCCCCAGGGTTAGTCGGTCCTAAGGCGAGGCTGAAAGGCGTAGTCGATGGATGAGTTGGTTAATATTCCAACACTACCTTAATTTTCCGAAGGAGAGACGCATTAGCAGAGATTAGGCGTTTTTTGGCTTATGACGTTATTGGCTGAGGTATGGCGGATAGGCAAATCCGTTCGCCGTTAAATACCGAGGTTGATAGAAGAGAAAACCGCAAGGCAGACTCAATCTAATTAAAGTTGGTGCCAAGAAAAACTTCTAGGGCTAAGATTAAGGTAACCGTACCAAAACCGACACAGGTGGGTGAGGCGAGTAGCCTCAGGTGTACGAGAGAAACTTCGCTAAGGAACTCGGCAAAAAAGCGGCCGTAACTTAGGGATAAGGCCTGCCCGCGCAAGCGGGCCGCAGCTAAAGATATCAAGCGACTGTTTATCAAAAACTTAGGTCCCTGCTAAACCGTAAGGTGATGTATAGGGGCTGATGCCTGGCCAGTGTCTGAACGTTAAGGGGAGAGGTTAGCCGTAAGGCGAAGCTTTGAACTGAAGCGCAGATGAACGCCGGCGGTAACTATAACCGTCCTAAGGTAGCGAAATTCCTTGTCGGGTAAGTTCCGACCCGCACGAATGGCATAACGACTTGATAACTGTCTCAGCGAAGTACTCGGCGAAATTGCAAGGGAGGTGAAGATGCCTCCTACCCGTGGTTAGACGAAAAGACCCCGTGAAGCTTTACTACAACTTAGTATTGGGTTGTGGTATAGCATGTTTAGAATAGGTGGGAGCCGAAAGGCGCCAGTGAAATACCACCCTTGCTATATTATAATCCTAACCTCCTCCCGTGAATCCGGGAGAGGGACAGTATTTGGTGGGTAGTTTAACTGGGGCGGTTGCCTCCTAAAAAGTAACGGAGGCGTTTACAAAGGTTGGCTAGCTCCGGATGGAAATCGGAGCGATAGCGTAAAGGCATAAGCCAGCTTTACTGCGAGACCTGCAAGTCAAGCAGTTACGAAAGTAGAACTTAGTGATCCGACCGTTCGAAGTAGGACGGCGGAAGCTCAACGGATAAAAGCTACTCCGGGGATAACAGGCTGGTCTCCCCCAAGAGTCCACATCGACGGGGAGGTTCGGCACCTCGATGTCGGCTCGTCCTATCCTGGAGCTGGAGAAGGTTCCAAGGGTTCGGCTGTTCGCCGATTAAAAGGGCACGCGAGCTGGGTTCAGAACGTCGTGAGACAGTTCGGTCTCCTATCTACCATGGGCGTTGAAATTTGAGAGGGCCATTTCCTAGTACGAGAGGACCGGAAATGACAAACCTCTAGTGTACCGGCTGTCCTGCCAAGGGCACCGCCGGGTAGCTATGTTTGGTTTAGATAAACGCTGAAAGCATCTAAGTGTGAAGCTGTCCTCAAGATAAGATTTCATCAGACCACCCATAGACGATGGGTTTGATAGGCACTAGGTGTAAGTGCAGTAATGCATTGAGCCAAGGTGTACTAATGGTCTTGTTTAATCACAAGAGCGGATTATATTGTCTTCCGCGATTGTCTTTAAACTCATAAATTGTCTAATTCACTATCACATCTATAAGTTGTGTTATCCGCCTTTGGGCGGATGTATACAAAAACAGTATATTTTTATAATTGAATGCAGAGTCTGGGTGCTTTTAGCGGAGGAGTCACACCTGATCCCATCCCGAACTCAGAAGTTAAGCCTTCCAGCGCCGATGATACTCCTAGTGGGGAAAGTAGGCCAGCGCCCGGACCTTGCATTCAACTATATAACACAATCGAGCACATTCAGTTTTTGGCTTCTGAGGAAAGATGCATATCGACTCCCGTCTCGGTGCGCACAACACCCATTTGTGATGGTTAGACTGACAGTGTTGTATGCTCTCACCTAACTATCTGATGGGCGAGGAGAATCATCTAAAAGGACAAAACACAAGTGTCTATGGATGATGGTCATCTTGACTAGGGAACAGCCTAAACCGCAAACCACTTCTCAATCCTTTCGCGAGAGGATTACTTGCGCCTAACCACGTACCATGTGGCAAGGCAGCAGCTCCTACTTATGGCGTTATATACACGCCGAGAAGCGCTTGATCCTGGCGATGGTTAGGATCTGGCAGAGGTTTGCGGGGTAGCGGAAGTAGCCCATCAGGCACGTGCTGGGAAGTTACAAAGCGGAAGGACCCAGTCCTTCTAGAGAGGCACACCCTTTCTATGAGAGTAATCTCCGCCTTCCTGGGGCTATTTTCCTAAGTAGGACGGTTCCCTCCGAAGAGTCTTTTGGAGGATAATTCCGTCCGAAACGGCGCGCTAGACGTTTGTGGTCTGCGGACCATCAGCGCGTAAGGCTAAGCAGAAGCCAAATTCCTTTACCGAAGGCGGTCGTTCGAGTACGATCCGCCTTTTCTTTTTGTCGGAAATATCTGGAAGGTAATGGTTTGTCTTTACAATTATCAATAATAATGGTATTTATAATATATAGTGAGGGGTGTACTTTTTGGGCCTCGTGGCCAGGAGGACACGTTTATGATCCATGGAGTCGGTGCTTTTGACATCATCCGGCCAGCGGTGGCGGTATGCGGCCAGTGCGGTCGCATCAGGGTAATATGCGCGTGCGGTTTGTGCCATACTTGCTATTTGGCCGATGTCAAAGGTAGCAGATCGGGCACAAAATTGAGGCGTTTAACTAGTGCTGGTCAGACGATCCACTCGGGTCGGCGACTTGATGTGTTGGCGTAATCAGCGAAGCAGAGAGGAGGGTCCTATGGGCCAAGTAAGAAGTGCTACCAGGCAGCATGATCGGGCACGACGAGCGTCGGCTAAGGCGAACGGAGAAGGGCCGTATCAGGCACCAGCCGTGCTGGACGTGCGCGTGGCGCCGAACATCACCCTGTCTATGCAGAATACGGGTGGTACAGAGCCCGATTCGACATTCCGCGTGGCCAAACGTATCCAGGCGAGTCAGACGCCGACGCTGTCTCTCGCGACAGCACTTCCCCGCGTTCAACCCGGCGGCGAATGTTGCGGATCTCAGCCGCTCAAGAAGCCACGGTATCCGAGAGCGGCCGCCGGCCTCTAGGTCGAATAGTCGCACGTCGGTGCGAGTTGTCAGGCGACAGTTGTGTTTTCCAGAGCGTGGAAGCAACCGTCGCCTTTCTTTTTTGCCAAAAAATTCAGTCAGTGCTAAAATCAATTTACTATTAAATTATTAGCCATAAGCTATATGCAAATAATCGCTGATTTACATCTCCACTCAAAATACTCGCGTTCCTGCTCCCAGCAATTGACGTTGGAAAATATTGATCAGTGGTGTCAGTACAAAGGGATAAATTTAGTGGGCACGGCTGACTTCACGCATCCGCAGTGGTTCAAGGAAATAAAGAATAAATTAGTCGAAGCTGAACCGGGATTATATAAATTGAAAGATGCAGATAGTCCGACTCGTTTTATCCTGTCGACCGAGATCAGTTGTATTTATACGCAAGGTGGAAAATGTCGGCGAGTTCATATCTGTCTGCTACTGCCAAAAATTTCTTCTGTCGAAAAGTTGATAGAAAATTTCCAGCAGCGTGGATTTAATATCAAGGCAGATGGCCGCCCGATTATAGGATTGTCAGCTAAAGAGTTGGCGAGAATAGTTTTGGAGATCGACGATAAGGCGCTAGTTATTCCGGCGCACGCTTGGACGCCCTGGTTTGCCGTGTTTGGATCGAAATCAGGTTTTGATTCTTTGGCAGAATGCTTCGAAGAATTAACGCCAAATATTTTTGCGATTGAAACGGGACTATCATCTGATCCGCCGATGAATTGGCGTTTGTCAGTATTAGATAAAATTACTTTGATTTCTAATTCTGATGCACACTCTTTGAATAATCTGGGTCGCGAGGCCAACGTTTTTGAAATAGAAGAAAATAAATTAAGTTATAATGAAGTCTATCGCATTATCAAAGAGAGAGATAAAAATAAATTCTTGTACACGATAGAATTTTTTCCTGAAGAAGGCAAGTATCATATTGATGGTCACACTAGTTGTAATTATTCTTCGTGGCCGGCAGAAACAAAAAAGAATAAAAATATTTGTCCGATTTGCGGCAAACCGTTGGTGTTGGGCGTGACTAATCGGGTGGATCAGCTGGCTGACAGGGAGGAAATTAAGGGTCTAAAGATGATCCCCTATAGGAATTTGATCCCATTACAAGAAATTATCGCCGAGTCATATGGTGTGGGGAAAAACTCTAAAAAGGTCATAAATGAATACCTTTTTTTGGTCAAAAAACGTTCGGAATTTGAAATTTTATTGGATTTGGATGAAGCTGAATTGAATTCATTGACTCGAGAAGATGTGGTTGCTTCTATCCTAAAAGTCAGAAAAGGCGAGGTAGAGATCCAGCCGGGCTATGATGGTGTTTATGGCAAGGTCAAAATAAGTGGTAAAATTAAACAAAAAAAGCAGGTAAAAATGTTTTAATAATTTATATTAGGAAAAAAATAAAATCCCCTTCTGCAGAGAGGGGATTTTATTTTTGAGAAAAGTTTTATTTCTTTTTCTTTTTTCCTGCTTTCTTTTTTGCAACTTTTTTCTTAGCTGCTTTCTTTTTTGCTGCCATGATAATCACCTTCCTTTCTTTTTTAAGATTATTCAGTTAAAATATTTTTAAAAATATTTTAAACTGATTATATTATATCATAAAAAAAAGATGTCAACAAGAGTTTTCCACAGGTCAGCCGATTTTTTTGCCTTGGCCGGTGAAGATGTTTTTGTATATTTTCGGTTTATTATTTTTTAAATATTTTTTTAATGCCGCAACCTCCCCGAAGTGATATTTTTCCGGTTTATTTTTGTTGTATCTGGTACATTCGTGTTGCTGGTACTCTCGGCACATCGTCGGACGCGCGTCATAGATGGTACAGAGTTTGTTTTTTAGAGCCGAACAGTCGGTTTCAAATTCAATAAACCAATGATTGGACCAATCGATATAGACAGCAACCTTTTGATGGAGTAAAAACCAAATGATATTTTGATAATCATTGATAGTGGTTGGTCGATCTAGTTCGAGCGCGATATAACGGCAACAATCATCACATTTGTGGCAAAGTTTTTTGTTTTTTTCTGACATAAGTTTTAAATCGCCAATCTGAGGCGATAGATATTATTAATTATCCGGATTATTTGGTGGCGATTAAAGCGGTCAAGCGCACTTGCTCCTTAAAAATTCCGTTTGGCTCTAAACGCAATAATTCGGTCTTTAATTCTTGTTCGAAATCATCAATCTGGTCGCCAAACAGTCGGCGCGCGGCAAAAGAGGTGGAGTATAAATAACCAATAACAGAATCAAGCGTCCAAGATTGTTCGTACTCATGGGTCCACTCCTCGTGTCGGCCAAAAGGTGATCGGTCTATAATATCTTCAAAACGATCCTTGGGCCGAACATAAATCGAGTCGCCGGCGCGTCTTTCTTGGCCGAGATATTTTTGGACTATTCCTCTGCGGGTGGCCTGCCATTTTTCTTCGTAGTCGTTTTTCCAGGCCGAAGTCGGATTGCTCGTAATAACTAAGCCGCCACCAACTTCGGTGTGTTCATAAATCTGGTTTAGAATTTCGTCCTGTCTCATCCAGTGAAACGATGCACCCATAGTGGTCAGTTTAAAAACGTTTTGACCAAAAGGAAAATTTTCAGCGGTTGACTCCACCCAATTAATATTATTTATTGCCATTGAGTCAGCTAGTTTTTTGGCCTCAGTGAGCATCTCTTTTTCTGGATCCAAACCAATAGCTTCTTGGAATTGCGGAGCCAGGGGAATGGTCAGCTGCCCAGTGCCGCAACCCAAATCCAATAATTTACTGTAACCGTTAAGATGAAAAAGTTTTATAACAAAATCAAAAAAATCAGGAGGGTATCCTGGTCGATATTTGGCGTAGTAGTGAGCCGTACCCGTAAAGATTTCTCTGTCGTCAGACATATAAGTTTTAATTTTATTCAAGCTGATTTTAACATTTTTGTGAAACAAAAACAATCCGCTAGTTGGCGAATTGTTTTTGGATATTTGTGGACTGTAAGGGAGTCGAACCCTTGACCCCCTGCTTGCAAAGCAGGTGCTCTGACCAACTGAGCTAACAGCCCTTAAATTTTATTGGTTATAGCCGTTAAACAACGGTCCGAAAAACCACACAATCACCCCTTTAAACAAGCCAGTGATTACCAGAAAAGAAACCACGATAATGACCATGCCGATCACTTTGTAGGCGGTGGTGCCATTACCCTGTCCGAAAAATTTTTCCGCCCATTGTTGTTCGCCAATCATCTCTAAAAAGATGTGCGGCTTCCAAACCATGAAAAATCCAATGACGCAGCCGATTAGACCGGCGATAATTTGTATAAGCATAGGAATTTTATTTTTCTTTTTCGATGCACGCCAAGGGATTTCCGCCTCGACCTCGCTTCTGCTCGGTCGTCGTTGCCCGGGGCAGAGCCGAATGCTCTTGATGGTCGCATTCGTCTACGTTCGCCGGCATTTTGTTTTGGCAGAATCCAAAACAAAATTTGTCTCACTTCTGCCCGTTCGAATCCCAGCTGTGTAAAGATTTTTTATTTTAAGTCCGTGTTTGTTTTTCTTCCGATGCACGCCAAGGGATTCGAACCCCTGACCCCCTCGGTGTAAACGAGGTGCTCTAACCAACTGAGCTAGGCGTGCCAACTTCCCGTGCGGACGGAGAGACTTGAACTCTCACGGCCTTGCGGCCACAGCCACCTCAAGGCTGCGTGTATACCATTTCACCACGTCCGCTAACAAACAGCCCGTCCCGTAGTGGGACGGGCTATGAAATATTAGGCCTGTTTTTCTTTGAGTTTTTTCTTGTAGTCTCTAAGATAATAGAGTTTGGCCTGTCGGACTTTGGCGATTTTAGTGATTTCCATTTTGGAGATAGCCGGAGAATGAATGGGGAATATTCTTTCGACACCGACGCCGCCAGAAGCGATTTTTCTGACCGTAATGGTGGCGGTTTGGCCGGCTCCGCCATGTCTCGCCAAAACCATGCCTTCAAAGATTTGGATTCTTTGCTTTTCTTCGCCTTTGGTGTTTTTTTCTTTGATTATCTGGTGGACTTTGATGGTCATGCCCGACTTTATTTTGGGGATGATTTCCTCGCGCCAGTTCTTTTTTGCATCTTTGGTTGCTTCTTTGTTCATATTTTTCGCTTAAAATTATTTAATTTGACTTTAAAATCATAACTCATTTTTGGCAAAAAGTCAATGTTTGTCTGGGTTGAGGTGGTTTTCGTGGGACTATCGACGCGTTTCGCGCTCTGTCTGGGGTAGGTAGGTATTCTTGGTGGTTACGCCTCATCCTCGCTTCCGCTCGGGCTTCGTTGCCCAGGGCAAAGCCAATACTCCCAGGGTCGCATTGTCTACGCTCATCCGCGTTTTGTTTTGGCAGAATCCAAAACAAAACTTGCTTCGCTTCTGCCCGTTCGAGTCCGGTCTATAGCATAAATTATAAAAGACGACTAAGCGTCGTCTTTTATAATTTATGCCCAAGGTGGGACTCGAACCCACACGGCTTTCGGCCACAGCATTTTAAGTGCTGCGTGTATACCATTTCACCACTTGGGCCCGAGTTTGTTGATACTAACCGTTGGAGCGGCGAACCGGATTCGAACCGGACGTTCCCCGGCAGAGTCAAATGCTTCTTGTGGTCGCATTTGCCTACGCTTGACTGCGCCGATTACGGCTGGTCTCGCTTCTGCCGTCGCCTAAGCGAAATTAGCCGTTTCATGCTAAAAAACTTTTTGCTCTAATTTTCAGAGCGGCGAACCGGATTCGAACCGGCGACCTTCTCCTTGGCAAGGAGACGTTCTAGCCAACTGAACTACCGCCGCAAATTATTCAAATAATTACTCAAATAGTATAACAAATGTTTTTAATTTTGTAAAGGCCCAAACAATCATTACTTCAGCCATTCCTCGATATTTTTTAGATTATTGGAAGCGTCACTACTGATGATATGTGGGTCGTTTTCCCAGGGGTCGCTGTTTAGATCATAAGCCGTAAACTTACCATTAAGAGAATTATATTGGCCCTTTCGGTTATCTTTTAGGTTTAAAATATTCAAACATTTCTCAGAGAAGGGCTGGATCATAATAATTTTGTTATCGGTGGAGCTGGTGGGCTTAATAAAAGATCGATAGTAGGTGCTGGTCTCGTAGCTAATGCCAAATAAATCTTTAAGGCTGGGCACGATATCCATCTGGCTATAGTTATCATTGATTATCCGGTGCTGATAATTTTTTTCTTGGCCGACTTGCAGAGTCAGAGAAGTGGTAAAATTTTCTTCATAATAACCCCATTCATTAAAAGTATTATTTTTGTGGATGCCAAATGGCCAGCTATGATCACCAACTATAATAATGGTGTAGTTGCCACTAGGGAAGGCCCCTTTAATTCTATCCAAAGCAATACCAAGATAGTTATCTTGCAGATAGGAAGTGTTGATTAATTTTTCTTTGAAGTCTTGAGACTTCGGATAGGGCACAAAACTGTTGACATCGGCCGGCAGCTTAAACGGCCAATGATTAGTAGAGCACACGGCAATGTAGAAGAAATTTCTCGTACTGGTATTATTTTGTAGATAATCAAAGACGCGATTATAGAAAACATCTTCGCGATAGCCCCAAAGATATTTAGGATCGGTTGGCTTCATCAGGTCTTCAGCGTGGACTTCGTCAAAGCCGATATTTTTCATAAAATTGCCGGTATTAGCAAAGGACAAGCCATAAGTTTGAAAGAAGAAATTTTTGTAGCCGGCAGCGCGAAGCATCTTCGGCAAACAAGCAATTTTTTTGTCTTGGCCGGTATTGACCAGAGTCGAATCAAACGATCCGGGAACGGAGCAGAGGATGTTTTCTTGACCCAAAATGGTTTGGACGTTATTGCCGTAAAATTTGGGGAAATAAGTATTATTTTGGGCAAAGGTATAATAATTAGGCGTGGTGGTGGGGCCGACTAGCAAGCCATTAAAGCTTTCTAATTGTAAAACAATAATATTATCAAGATAAGATGGTAGAGTGCTGGTAGCTTTTTGTTGCCACTTTTGTAGCTCTAGGTTTTTGTCGTCGCCATAGTGTTTTAAAAAGTTTTGATAGAAATCTTGGTAGTATTCAATAACTTTATCTTGATGATAGATGCTTTGAGCAAAAATGGCCATTTCATTCTTGTAATGATTGGGCAGGATAAAAACCGAGAGGAAAAAAACGCAAATAGCTATCTTGCCTAGGCGTTTTTGCCACAAGGGGCGAACCGCCTGATGCAAAACGACGCTGTTAATGACGGCTAGTAGCGCCAGCGACAGCAAAAGATAAAAAAAATAGCCTAAGAGACTGGCAATGTCGTTGATATTTCTGATTAGGAAATTAAAATCCAGCCGTGATTTAGCAAAGAGAATGTAGGTGACTAGAATGAAATAAAAAAAGTTTAGAAAAGAGGCGATAAAATAGCCGAGCCAGCGATTTATTTTATTGAAGAATAAAAAACAAATAATAATCAAGCTGGCGAACTGCAACCATTTGAAAATTTCCAAAATTGGATTTTGGGAAAGCTCAGAGGCCAAGCTGATAGTAAATAGAGTAGAAAAAACAAAAAAAATTAAAAAAAGAAACCAAATCAAATTTTTTGGTTTGGTGACTAACCGATGGATTTTTTCTAGTGTCAGCCAATCCATCTCTTTTTTTTTGATGAGAAGTGCTCGATGAGCTCGTTGAGCTTTTCAAAAATTGCCGAATTGTCGTGTTTTTTGTTGTCAGCTAATTTTTGATCAAACTTATCCAGCTGGCTGAAAAATTCTTTGAAGTCGTTTTCAGAGAATTCATAAGTGAAGAGCCCAAAACCTTTTCGTTGGAGATATTGGGCATTAATTATCTGCTCCACTTGTTTTTTGATGGGTATGGCTAGATAAGGTTTTTCTAAATAAATGCTTTCGGTTATGAGGCTTAAGCCGGCGTTGCCGATCAGGGCCCGGCAGTTGGCCAAATACCCCAGCCATTCATGCGAGCTGTAGTTTTTAAATTCGATGTTGCCTTCGACTTTGTCGACATTCATACCAAAGACCACGAAGTGGCAGTTTATTTTTTTGAGGACGTTTACTAAGTGGCCAAAATCAGATGTTTGATAAACTAAAATATAGTCGTCTTTTCTGGTTTTCATGTTGAGAATTTCCTGGCGGAGAATGGGCGGAAAAATGGAGGTGTTTTTTCTGATTATGGGTGTTTCAAAAAACGAAGTGACTAGATAATATTTGGCTCCCCAAACCATGGATTTTATGATTAGCTTGTCAGCCAGGAGATCCTTGGCGTGTTCCGGAGAAATGTCAATTTTGGTGTTGGTCATCTGGTGCTGATTGTCCACGGAAATGAGCGGTCTTCTTTTGATTTTGGCGAGCAAGGCGGTCAGCGGTTCAAAGTCGGTAATGACGACGTCCGGATTAAATTCCTGGAATTTTTTTAGAATGGTGGTCCAATCCCGGCTTTTTTTCAGGACATGTTTGATGTTCTTACGAATGGTATCCCAGTAGACCAGCTTATTGTCTTTGTAGCTCAGAATTAAGCCAGGAATTTCGAAAACATTGAATTCTTCGCTCAAGAGAAAGACCCCTTGCCCATAGGTAAAAACCAGCACCTCATGGCCCTGGCTTATCAGGTGTCTAATGGTTTCTTTGCTGCGAGTGGAGTGGCCGAAGCCCTGTCCAGCCACGCCATAGATGATCTTTGCCATGAATTTAGTATAGTATTTTCCAATCTTATTGGCAACTCTTGACAAAAGAGGCAAAATCATTAAAATATAGTAGTTGTTCTGTCTGACAAAATAATGATTGTCTACGCGCCCTTAAGGCGAGGAGGTGTTATATGTATCAATACGTGGATGGTATCTGTCTGTTGACGGTGCTCCAGCCCGGTCGGCCCATGGTTTCTCTCCCATCTTTCAGGGCTCTTTATTGGTTCGCTAAAGCGCTTAGCGAAACGATAGGCAGAGAGGTTGAGCGAAGGCCCGAGCAGAGGTTCGCTTTGTTTTCGAGAATTGGCGGAGGAGACAAAGACGATGGTCACATGTTTATTTGTTTGGGGGATGAAATGACCTTCGTGGCACAGAGCTGGCAATTTGGTTCCTTCCGGCAAACCGGTCGATTGCAGTTCTCTGGCAATTTTAGGAGTCTCGGTGACTGGGATATGGTGATGGAAAGTGAAAGCAGACTGGTATTCCCCGATTTGTCCGATGACCCCCTCCGGTCACTAATCTCGATTGTTAGGCAGATTTCTGCCGCGATGCCTCGATAACGCCAACTTCGAGTTTTCAGCGTCCCCTTCGGTTCGAGTCCGAGGGTGGGCGTTTTCTTTTTGATTTTTTAAGTCCTAAATGATAAGATGGGACCATGGAAAACACCGAAGAAGGACGCATTACCTCGGCCGAGGAAAAGGGCAGTGATCAAATTCTTGATTATGCCCTAAGACCGCAAACACTGGATGAGTATATCGGCCAAAATGCGATCAAAGAAAATTTGAAGATCTTTATGGAAGCCGCCAAAACTCGAGGAGAACCCCTGGAGCATGTTTTGATTTTTGGGCCGCCCGGACTGGGTAAAACGACATTGGCTCACGTCATTGCCAATGAAATGTCGGGTAATATCAAGGTGACCTCTGGTCCGGCCATTGAGCGCACCGGGGATTTGGCGGCCATTCTGACCAATCTGGCCGAAGGTGATATTTTGTTTATTGATGAGATACATCGACTGAACAAATCAATCGAGGAAGTGCTCTATCCGGCCATGGAGGATTATGCGTTGGATATCGTTATTGGCAAGGGTCCATCGGCTAGGACTTTGCGTTTGAATTTGCCAAAGTTCACCCTGGTTGGCGCCACGACCAAAATCAGCGGCCTGTCCTCGCCATTGCGAGATCGTTTTGGCAACACTTATCGATTGAATTTTTATAGCCATGACGAGATAGGACAAATCATCAGGCGCGCTTCTCGGCTTTTAAACGTTGAAGCGGAAACTGATGCCATCGGCGAAATATCCAAGCGTTCCCGGCAGACGCCGCGTATCGCCAATCGACTACTCAAGCGCGTCAGGGACTTCGCTCAAGTGCGTAAAAATGGTAAAATAGATAAAGATACAGCCGAAGAAGCTTTGAAAATGCTGGACGTTGACGTTTTGGGTTTGGATGATATTGATCGGCAATATTGCCGAATGCTGGTAGAAAAATTTTCCGGCGGGCCGGTGGGACTCAATACTATCGCTTCGGCATTGTCCGAAGACATGGACACAATAGAAGATGTGATTGAGCCGTTTTTGTTGCAATTAGGATTCATTAATCGGACGGCGCGCGGCCGAGTAGCAACTGATTCGGCCTATGAGCACCTGGGTAAAGAAGTGCCCAAAAATCAAGACAGATTAATTTAACTTATGAATTTTATTATCAGTTTATCGGTTTTTTACTATATTTATTTGGTAGCCATAGCGGTTTTTTTGCTTTTCAGTTTGTTTAATATCTACCATTTGGTCAGATTCGGTTTTCTGAGTTTTGTTAATATTCTGGTAATTATTGTTTATATTTTGATCGCCGTGTGGTTTTTGTCTTTTTCTTTCGGCCAATTGGCGGGGGTAGATTGGTCCAGGCCAATTTTTGAATTCAATAATATTAGCAGTTTGGGTGGATTTTTCAATATTAACTTCAAATTCTAATATATGATTAGGAAGCATGGCCTTAATAATCGACATGAAGGGGAAGAAATTGTTGCGCATGTGAGACAACATTGGTTTATTTTTTTGAAATTATTCATTTTCTATATTATTTTGGCGATTTTGCCGCTCGTGGCCTATTATTTTTTTCAGTTGCAGGTGCAAGGGTTGCTGTCGGGCGCTATTACCGGCCCGCTCCTCACTATGGCCTTCTCGGTTTATTATTTGGCGCTATTAGTTTTTAGCTTGACCCTGTGGACTGAGAATTATTTGGACATCTGGACTCTGACCACTCATCGCATAATCAATCGCAAACAAAACGGTTTGTTTAACCGAATGGTGGCCGAGCTCGATCTCCATCGAGTGCAAGATGTGACCGTGGAAGAAAAAGGATTTTTTTCGACGGTTCTTAATTATGGTGATATTTACATCCAATCGGCCGGGGAAGTGGAGAGATTTGTTTTCCATAATGTTCCCAATCCTTATCAGATGGCCAAAACTATACAAAGCTTAGATGAAAAAATTAAAAACCAGCATCCTGTCATCTGATTTTGATTATCATTTGCCGCCAGAACTTATCGGACAAAAACCCATAAGACCGCGAGACCAGGCGCGGTTATTAATTTTGGAAAAGAAAGAGAAAAAAATAAGCCATCAGCATTTTTTTGATCTAGTAAAAATATTATTGCCTGGCGATGTGCTGGTGTTAAATAATTCTAAGGTCATTCCGGCACGACTAGTAGGCGAAAAAGAAAACGGGGCCAAAAGGGAAATATTCTTATTACAAAAAAAATCTGTCACCCTCTGGCAATGCTTAATAAGAGGCAAAGTCAAAGTTGGAGATAAGATTTTTTTGACCAGTCGTATTTGGGGCGAGGTTCTTCAAAAGGACGACGAAGATAAACAGTTAGTAAAATTTAATACTAGTGATAAAAAAATATTTTTACTCGGCCAGACGCCGACCCCGCCTTATATCAAGAAACCGGCTAAATTGGCTGATTATCAAACGGTTTATGCCAGTTCGGCCGGTTCGGTGGCGGCGCCAACTGCCGGATTGCATTTTACTAAAAAACTTTTGAAACAACTCAAAGCTAAGGGAGTAGCTGTAGAATATATCACTTTGCATGTGGGATTGGGCACATTTTTGCCGGTCAAAGCCGAGAACATTTTGGATCACCAGATGCATCAAGAGTTGGCAATAATCGAAGCGGCAACAGCCAGACGTTTAAACCAAGCCAAGAAAGCGGGCCGGAGAGTTATTGCCGTTGGTACAACCTCGGTCAGAACACTGGAGGCGTTGGCGGATAAAAAGGGACAAATTAAAGCCCAAAAAACCTGGGTGAATATTTTTATTTATCCGGGCTACCGCTTTAGATTTGTTGACGGGATAATCACCAATTTCCATCTGCCGAAATCTACGCTATTGATGCTAGTTTCTGCTTTTGCCGGCCTACCGGAAGTGAAGCGCGCTTACCAGGAGGCGATTAATTGCGGTTATTGTTTTTATAGTTTTGGCGACGCGATGCTGGTTGTATAACCGGCGTTGTTTTTTGGCGCTAAAAAAGTTATAATAATCAGTAAATAATGGTAATTTTATGTCTTGGTTGATTGTCATAGTAATCGCTTATTTTCTCAATGCTAGCTCGACAGTTATAGATAAGTTTTTGCTGTCCAAGAAAATACCCAATCCGGCGGTTTATGCTTTTTTTATTAGCGCCTTAAGTCTCTTGGGCGTGGTTTTGATACCCTTCGGCTTTAAGGCCGTATCGGGCACACAAGTAGTGATTTCACTAGTGACGGGCGTGGTTTTTGCTTTTTCTTATTTGTTTATGTTTAAGGCGCTCAATGAAAACGAGGCCTCGCGCATCACACCGTTTATGGGAGGGCTACAGCCGATTTTTGTTTTTTTTCTGGCTTGGTTTTTTTTAGATGAAAAGTTGTCGGCCTGGGCGATTTTGGCTTTTGGTCTCTTGATTTTTGGCACGTTGGTTTTGTCATGGCAGAAAGAAACCAGCGCCAAAAAAATAAAATCATCGCATAAGAGCTATATTTTAGCGATTATCGCCACCTTTTTGTTTGCTGTCGCCTACACACTCAATAAGTATGTTTTTGTCGAGCAGGGATTTATTACCGGTTTTGTTTGGATAAGAATCGGTACATTTTTGGGAGCGATGCTGTTTTTGATTTCTCCGCGCAATCTGAAGGACATCATCAAAGAAATAAAGACGCCCAAAAAACAATCAAGCCTGCTGTTTGTCATTGGACAATCGGCTGGCGCCTTGAGTTTCATTTTGGTCAGCTACGCCATAGCCATTTCCAAGAGCGTGGCCGTGGTTAATGCTTCGCGCGGCCTGGAATATGTTTTTTTGCTGCTGATTGTCATTACTTTGGCCAAGAGATATCCCAAGTTGTTGTCAGAGAAGTTGACACCTAAAATATTAATTCAAAAAATTTCCGCCACGGTGCTTATCGTAGCGGGACTAGTAATTCTGGCTTATGCGTTCTAGACCAAACTGGATAAAACGACACAAGATTCTTTTAATAGTTTTGATTATAATAATTGTTGTTGTAATCTCGTCTTTTTTCGTCAGTTTTAATAAACCAAGGATCGCTTGGGGCGTGACTTTCAGCCAGCCCTATGCGCAATATGAGCTAGGCCTAGACTGGCAAAAAACTTATCTGGCCATCCTGGATGATTTGAAAGTCGATCATATCAGATTGTCGGCTTATTGGAATGATATTGAAATAAAAAAGGGCGTTTATGATTTTACCAATCTGGATTGGCAGATAAATGAAGCCAATAAAAGGCAGGTAAAAATAATTCTGGCGGTCGGCCGCCGGTTGCCGCGTTGGCCGGAGTGCCACGATCCCAATTGGGTCAGCAGTACGCCGCGAATAGAAGTGGAGAATCGGCAATTAAGTTTTGTTGAGGCGGTGGTAAAAAGGTATCAGAATAATCCAAACATCATTTATTGGCAAGTAGAGAATGAACCATTGCTTTCGACTTTCGGCGTTTGTCCCCAACCGGATAAAAATTTTTTCAAGAAAGAAATAAAGTTAGTAAAAAGTTTAGTCAATAAACCAATTTTGGTGACTGACAGCGGCGAACTCAGCACTTGGGTGCCGATAGCCCTAGTCGGTGGCGATATTTTGGGCAGTACGCTCTACCGAGTTGTCCATAACTCGACCATTGGCTATTGGCATTGGTTTTTGCCGCCGGCCTATTATTATTTAAAAGCTGAAGGCATAAAAATTATTTCTCCGGTTCAAAAAGTCATTGTAGCTGAACTGCAGGCCGAGGCCTGGCATAAGCAGTACTCTAATTTGTCACAGATGACGCTAGATGAATATTTTGAATCGATGAGTTTGGAACAATTCAAGTCTAATATAAAATTCACTAAGCGAGCCGGTTTTGATGAGGCCTACTTGTGGGGAGTGGAGTGGTGGTATTTTATGAAAGAAAAGAGGAGCTATGACGGCTATTGGCAAGAGGCCAAGACCTTGTGGCCGCAAGCTAAGCAATAAAAATTATGGTCAGATTATTCAAGCAGTTGCATCTCTGGCTGGAGAGGCGGCCAAAACTAGCCGGGACCGCCTTGTTTTTTTTGAGTATTTTTTATTTTTCTATTTTGCAGTGGTCTAAGGGCTTTGGTGATCCTGATTCTTTTTATCATATAAAAATCAGTCAACTGATCGTCAAGCAGGGAATAATCTTTGATTTTCCCTATTTGCAATTCACTGTTTTGAAAAACGGCTTTATTGATCATCATTTTTTGTATCATTTGCTGATGATGCCGTTTGTGACGCTTTTGCCGGCGCTTATCGGTGCCAAAATTTTTCAAGTGATTCTAGCGGCAGTTTGCATCCTGGTATTTTTTTATTTGCTAAAAAAATTCGCAGTTAAGGGGGCTTTTTGGTACACATTTTTTTTGTTTTTTTGCTATCCTTTTATTTTCCGCATAAATTTGGTCAAAGCTCCGGCCCTATCGGTCATTTTTTTGCTGCTGGCAATACTATTTATTTTTAGAAAAAAATATTGGAAGCTGGGCATCTTGTCGTTTTTGTATGTTTGGACTTATGACGGTTGGTTTATTTTGGCGATCATGGCGATCGTTTATGCGGTGGCGGATTCATGGGACTTTTGGCTCAAGTCGGACGGAAACAGTCGAAGCAAATTAAGGCCCAGCTTTTTGGCCAAGGTTATTAAAGATAGATTATTTAAAGATAAGGCCAATCTTAAATTAATTGCCAGCGTGGCCCTGGGGTTGCTACTGGGAATAATCATCAATCCTTATTTTCCCAAAAATCTTGGTTTTTATTTTGTCCATATAGTGCAAATAGGACTAGTGAATTTTCAGACGCATATTGGCGTGGGCGCTGAGTGGTACCCTTATTCCTGGTCGCAGTTTTTTCGAGCCACCGGCGCGTCTTTGCTTTTGCTGGTGCCGGCTTTGAGCTTGTTTTTGTATTATAGAAAGAAGATGAATGCCGAGGTAAAGTTTTTCCTGCTCATGGCTGGGCTTTTTCTCTTGGCCACCATCAAGGCCAAAAGAAACATCGAGTATCTGATACCATTCTTTAATCTGACAGCTGTTTGGATTTATTTGACGGTGGAGCGTTTGCCTGAGTTTGCCGGAGATTTTAGAACTTTCAGACAATCACTCAATAATTTTTTGGGCCGAGACAAAAGAATGAGGTGGCTTTTGGGCTTGGCGGTAATTGTGGGCATAATCAATTATCAGGTATATATAGTGGATACGGCTAGGACGAGCTTGAGTCTTCTGAAATTTGATAAGTTAGAGAAAGTTTCGCAATACTTTCAAGGGCATTCCCGGCCGAAGGCTATGGTTTTTCATAGCGACTGGAGCACCTTTCCTTTGCTGTTTTATCACAATAGCAGTAATTATTATATTGTGGGGCTCGATCCGACTTTTATGTATTTATATGATAAAGATAAATACCAGAAATGGCTGGATATTACCAGAGGCGAAAGGGCGGATCAGCTTTATGATATTATAAAGAATCAGTTTGGATCGTCGTATGTCTTAGTCGAAAAAAATAATGAGAAGATGAGCAATAATTTAAAAAATAATTTTTATTTTAAAAATATTTATCAGGATAATGAGGCAACTCTTTATCAAGTGAATTAAAATATGCAGGAAACAACATCAGCACAAAAAGTATTAGTGGTTTTGCCAGTCTATAATGAGGAAATAATCCTAGCCGAAAACACCAAACGGACAGCGGAGTTTATGCGAGCTAGTTTTCCGACGAAAAATTTTAAGATAGTAATAGCAGATAATAATTCTTCCGATCGCACAGGAGAGATTGGCCGGAAGCTAGCCGAAGAATTGCCGGAGGTGGAATATTTTTTCCTTAATCGACAAGGCAAGGGTCTGGCTTGGCGACAGGCATTTCAAAAGTATCAGGTCGATATTTATATTGTGATGGACTCGGATCTAGCAGTGGAACTCGAGGCGGTCAAGAGGCTAGTTGAGACCATTAATGATGGTTATGATTTGGTGGTCGGCTCAAGATTTCTGAAGCAATCAAAGCTTGTTAGGTCGGTGTGGCGGGATTTTGTGTCGCGGACTTATCGCTTCCTGGCCAGAAAGATATTACGAACTAAGGTGTCTGATTTTCAGTGCGGCTTTAAGGCCATAAATAATCAGGTGAGAGACAGGGTTTTGCCATTGACCAAAGACGATGGTTTTTTCTTGGATACGGAAATAATCGTTTGGGCGGAGAAGTTGGGGTTCAAGGTAAAAGAGATCCCAGTTGATTGGTCGGAATTTAGGAATACCAAGCGAAAAAGCACGGTCAAAGTCTGGGAGACAACGGTGCGATACTTAAGTCAAATTAAGCAATTACGCGATAATTTAGATAAATATAAAGTTGAGTAATATTGACAGGACAATTCTGTAGTGGTATAATCACATGTTGAGTTAAGTGAGAAGCTCTTTCGATTGTTGAGTGTGATTAACCACTATGGCCCCCGTTTGAAACGGGGAGCGGATGAAAGGCGGTTAGAACTATGAAGAGAATGCTGGCGGTGACGATTTGTTGTCTAGTGGCGGCAGTGGCGTTGTCCGGCTGTATGACGACCAGTGGCGAATTCGGCTCTTATGCCGGGCCGATTGGTTCGGGGGCTACCAGGTACATGGACCCCAAGCGGCCCATGGATCCTTCACGGCAACGGGAGGGTGGCAATCCATTCCCGAGCGGTGCGGCCTATGCCGAACTTGATAAGGCCATGGATGCCGATCTCGCCGGTAAGACCGAGGCCGCGGACAAACACCGTAGAGCCGTTCTGGAGCTGGAAGAAACCAGATCGAAAACGGCTGTCAGTGGGGGCGGGTTTGGCCTGGGCATGGGCGGTGTCGCCAACGGTTATGGCGTTGGCATGAACTGTGTGCGTGGCGCCGGACCAGGATGGTCGGCTCGTGGTGTTATCTGTAATGCCTACACCAACTACACTTGCCAGGTGTATGTCGATGGCAAGTTGGTGGGTCAGCTCTCTCCGACGGGTCCGACGAGTTACTTGTTTCTGGCTCTACCAGCCGAGACTAAGCATATCGTCGTGGCTAGGGATAGCCAGGGCAAGTCCGTTTTCGAGAAGGAGTTGGAAATCACGGGTGTGCCCGATGGACAAACCTTCAAATTCCCGGATGGGCACGAAAAGTGCACGGTAGACTGGAAGGTCGTGTTCTGACCGACCAGTGCTTGGACGGAATATAATCACAACGTTTAGACGAGCGGCGGGCTGAAGAAGCTTTTGCCGCTCTTGTTTTATGGTTAAACTAAGTAAAGAATCAAGGATAAAATTTCAATCGTTCGCTTTAGCCAACAATGTCGCTTCGCTCCTTATGTTGGCGCTTGACGCTCACTTTCTGAAATTTTATTCTTGATTCTTTATGGGCTCAATGATTAACGATAGCTAAAACAAAAACCCCCGCTTTGCCATTTGATGGAGCGGGGGTTGGTTGAAGATAGTTTTGTTTAGGCAGCCGATACAGCGTTAATGACGCTCACGATGATAAACTGGGTAATGCCATAGGAAGCCAGGATAATAAGAATACCAATAGTGGCATTGATGATTAGCTGTTTAGCTTTTTTAACCCTGGCCTCATCGCCCCCGGCCGTCATCCATTGGAAACCGGCCCAGATGATCAGGACAATAAACAAGATGCCCAAGAAACCCAGAAGAATGCCGATGATTCCGCCGATAACTTTGGGCAAGGTGTTGCTGGAACCACCACCTAACTCACTTAAGCTGGTAGCGCTCAAATTGGAATTAATGTCTTCTAGGATGGAGGCATGAGCCGGAGCGGCTACAGCCAGTGTACCGAGAAGAGGCAACACTAGAGCCATCAATAAGGCGAAGCAGAGCAGTCTTTTGTATATCTTTGATTTAATGCTCATGGTTTTAATTTATATTATTTAGTTTATTTTTTTGTTAAAGGATGGCGTTGATTATCATGGTGGTGATGCCATAAGCCATAAGAGTAATGATCAGTCCGGTGAGAGCGGCAACAATAATGCCTTTGGCTTTTTTGACTTTAGCTTCGTCACCTCCGGCGAGCATCCAGCTAATGCCGGCGTAGATTGTTAGAACCAGGAAAATGACGCCGACCAAGCCGATAGCACCTTGAGCGATAGCGCCAGTTATTTGGGGCAAGCTTTTGCCCTCTAAACCGGTGCCGGCAGCAGCGTTTTGCATGTGGCCAAGAGGACCTTCAGCGGCCCAAGCTGGTTGAGTCAGTGGTAAAATCAGTAAGGCCAATGCCGCTAAGTATTTTTTGGAGATAAATTTTTTCATGTAGCTCTTTTAACAAAGCGGGAGCAAGAAGCCCCCGCTTTGTTATAAGGTTTGTTATGGAGTAGGTTGAGTGGCGTTTAGGATACCGGCAATGACGAATTGAGCAATAGTATAAGCGCACAAAATAATGATGATACCGATAATACCAGAAATAATCAATTTTTTGGCCTTTTCTACCTTGTCTTCATTACCAGCAGCGGTCATCCACATAAAACCGCCATAAAGGATGATCAAGACGGCAATGATGCCCAATAAACCCAATAAAATGTTGATGACATTTTTAATGGTGCTTTGCAGGTCATTGGTTCCCAATCCCCAGCTACCGGCCTGATCCAGGCCATAATTGGTTCCGCCATCAAAAGTGGTGGGTCCAGTTCCTTGAGCAGAGACGACGACTGGTAAGACCAATAAACCGCCCAAAACAACCGTCAAGATTGCTGTCGATAAAGCTTTTTTAATAGTCAATTTTTTCATGTTTCACCTCCCTTCTTGACTCGCTAGATGTTTAATTAAGCGAGAAAGTTATTATTTATTCTTTACTAATTATAGTATTTTTTCTTATTTAAGTAAAATTATTTATCCACCAACGGGAAGTGCTAGGAGGTCACGCCTAGGGCCTTGAAGACGGCTGTTAAGAAAGCATAGGAGCAAAAGATGACAACTAAGCCAAAAACTGTCCAAATCATTATTTCTTTGCCCTTTTTTACTTTGTTGGCGTCGCCAGCCGAAAGCATCCAAAAGATGCCGCCATAGATGAAAGTCAAAAGAGCGATGACGCCACTCATGCCCAGAACATAAGTAATAAGGTTTTTGGCTATGGCATCAATGCTGCTTCCGGCCGAGCCCAATGGTGAAACTAGAGTGGTGCCGGCAGCGTGAGCCGTTAGTGGCGCTAGCAACAATAAAAAGATTAGGACCTTTGTGAGAGTTTTTTTGTGTAAAATCATAAACTATTTAATAAGAATAAAGGATGGGTTTTATTTGCTAGTGCTGCAGACATTCCAATCGCTTTTATCGGCGCCATAGAAGCCAGCCATAATTGAATTGACTAGCGTCCAGGCAATAAAAATAATAAAGATGCCAATGACGGCGGCAATAAGCGTGTTTTTGCCCCAAGTGATGCGCGTTTCATTGCCCATGGCCGTGATCATAATAATGCCACCCATGACAAACATGATTAAGGCCAGGGTGCCGCTGAAAGCGGCCATCATGTCAGCGGCATTGACGAAGACCTGGATGAAGTCGCAAATTTGGCATTTGGAGCCGTCAGCCAGACAAGCCGATAATGTACCGCCACCACGGCCGAGGAGCGAATCATTGCCAGTCTGGGCTTGAGCCAGATAAACATTAGAAAACAACAAGCCGAAAGCAATGAACAATAGAGCCAGTAAAGTAAGAGTGGGTTTTCTCATACAAGAGCGGGTGGTTAATTAATGGTTTGATTTAATTTCTTGATAGTAGTATCCATTAAATTATTGATCATTTTTTCATCAGTACTGCTGACAACAAAAGCGTCTTGCATGTCAATGATAATTTTTTTGGCCGCATCGGGATTTTTGCCGCGATACCAGTTGTCGGCGGTTAAGGTCTGGGTGGCATCAGCATGAAGATCCTCGTCTTCCAATTCACTGTTTATGAGCTCGCGCAGAGCGGTAGGGCGCTTAGTTTTGGCGAGGTATTTTGCCACCTCGGTTTTTTTGGTGGAGAAAAGAACAAAATCCCAAGCCTCATTGGTGCTGGTTGATTTTTTGGAAACAGTTTCGACCCAATAGTTGGCATAGTTTCTGACCGGATTGCCCGGTATCTGCGGCACCGGAGCCACACCAAAATTAAGCTTGGGCGCTCGTGATCTAATGTTGGCAATGTCATGATTATAAGCAAAAAGAAAGCCGACATTACCGGCCAAAAAAGCGTCAAGAGAATTGGGCAGGTCATTATTCCAGGAATAGACACTTTTGATGGGGCTGGCAAAGTCGCCGTAAAATTGGAGGGCAGTAAGTCCGGGATTTTCGTTTTGTGAGCCGACTTTTACTTCATTAAACATGGTGACTTGTCCGTTGGGCGCGCTCATAATCGCTCCGTTTTGCATCATTAGTAGCGATAGAATATCAAAGCTATAAGAAGTGTTTTTGCCGGTACCTAAGGCGGCGCCAGCCTGGATGATTTTGTTGTTTTCACCGAATTTAGTGATTTTGGCTACGTCGTCTTGGAAAGTCTTCCAGTCGGTTGGAACTTGGGAAATGGCGGCCTGGTTGAGGATATCTTTGTTGTAAAACATGATCAAGCTTTCTAAACTAAGAGGCAAGCCATAAACTTTGCCGTCGATTAAAGCATCATTGTAGACTGCGTCAACAAAGTTGTCCTTGATTTGTCGGATGGAAATAGTCGGAGTGGTGGCTAATTCATAGTAAGTTTCTTTTTTGATGGTGCCTCGGACTCTTTGGTAGGCCATAGTGATTTGTTTGGGCATGGGTTCGAGTTTGCTCTGATATTCCCGTAGAGAGTCAGCCGGCAGAGATAAAATATCGGGACCGCGGTCTTCGGCCAGGGCGTTGAGCAATTGCTGTTCGTATTCCTCGGTGCGGAATTTACGATAAACGATTTTGATGTTGGGATGAGCTTGCTGATAGTCGCTGATTATTTCGGTGAAAGCGTCAGTGTCATCGCCAACACGCCAATAATTGAGCGTGACCGGCTTCATCTTATTGGCCACCTCAGCGCTCATGCCTTTGCAGCCGAAACCGGCGGTAAGCAGAAAAGCTAAAATTAGGAAAAGAGGCAGAAAACGAAAATATTTTTTGGACATGGGTTTTTTGTTTATGATGTTTTTATTATAACATAAAGAGTGTAAAAAATAAAAAAGCATAGCTTTTTTATTTTTTTGTGTTCTTTCGTCAGAAAGAAGCAAAGAGTATTTTTTGTTTTTTTATCCCTGCGAAGCAGGGAGAGTGTTTAGTATTCTTTCATTTATGAAAGAATCAAAGATAGTTTTTATTAAGATATTTTACCTTTTCTTTTTTATAAAAGAAAAGGTAAACCAAAAGAAAAATCGCAGCTAGTATAAAATTTAGACAAAATCTAACGCCCTGAGCGTTAATCTCTAAAACTCGCCTCTTCGGCTCAAACAGTTAGAGATTTCGCAGTAGCGAACGCGCTCAGGGCTTGATTTTGTTCCTGAATTTTATAGGGCTGCCTTCAAATACAAAATATACAATCAAACTGGTCTGGGGGTTTGGGGGACACAACTAGCCCGGAGCCGACCCTGGAGCTGTGCGGAAGAGGTCGGCGAGCAAATACGTAGTAATATACCATAAATCACGGCTATCTTGTGTCCCCCAAAACCTTTGGTTCTTTCAGTTATGAAAGAACGTGAAATTAACTTTTACTAAAAAAGAAAAAGAGACAATAATTTAATAAAGAAGAATCTTTGGTTCTTTTTATAAAAGAACAAAAAGACAAAAAAGATTACTTTTTTGTCTAAATTTACATAATAAATGACCATTTTTGGCCTAAAACACCAAAAATTGTCATTTTATATCTTGACAAGATTTTGATTATATGCTATAATTAGCTATTAAATACTAGAAGAGCAGTGTCTGATTTTATCTCGAAACTCGCTCTTTTTCGCAGTGAAAGAGAGTGATTACGATATAAAAGAGGCGCTCATTGACAATTCATTGAGCTTACATCGAAAAGGAGCGAGAGAAGACCATGGCAGATACACGAGGTACCAGAACGCCCCCGGCGCAGAAGACAGAATGTCCCCGTTGTGGCAAGTTAACGTTGAAAGACGAGAACTGCTGCAGTAGTTGTGGGGCGAAGTTGCGGGTAGAATGCCCGCATTGTCACGAGGAAGTTCCCAATTTCCCCCGGTGCACAAAAGCCGGGTGCGGGAAACCGCTGGACGTGGAGAAGAAGGCGGATGCCAAAGCATCGGTGAAGGCCGTTGTGGAGGTGACGCCTTCAGGCAGGGACGGTGAGTATGACCTGGCAATTCAGGCCACGCTTGCCGGCCAACCCATGGCCGACGCTCAAATCTGGATCGGAGTCAGCGGGCAAGCCGCGGCGATCCGGTCAGCGAATGAACGGGGATTCCTAAATCACCACGCGTCATTTACCTGTGCCTATGTCGACGTGGAAGTCCGCGTCGAGGGCACGCAATGCGACACGGAGGTGAAACGGCTCAAGGGGCCACCGTTTCAGTACGTGCCTTCTCAGGAAGGTCTGAGCGGAGCGGCAAGACTACGAGACATTGCTGAACAACAACGGCGGTATGACCGCGGTCAGTGACTGCATGCGAAAGGATTGGAACCATGTTCCTCTTGAATTGTTTGATCTGGTTGGGCGTTCAGCTCGCCTTGATGGCGCTGTGTCTGGCGCCACTCGGCCTCGCCCTATTGTGTGGCTGTAATTCGGTTATAGATTGGTATGGCAGGCGTTATGGCAATCTGTCGGCTTCACCCCGTAGTAACTGGTGGGCGGCGGTATTCACGGTTGGGTTCATCGCCGTGAATATCCAAGCGATGATTGCCTACGACATTAATCCCTTCAAATCGCCATTGGTCGCTGGTATTCAGCAGTTGACCCAGGGCGATGAGAAGCACGACGAGTTGACCGATGGGCATACGCTCGAAAGGTTGGCGGGACTGCTTGATGGCGGTCAACCGGCGGACAAGCCCGACTTCAGCGCATTTGGCAAGTCGGTCAAGCCGAAGTCGGCGGGCGCATCGGTGATTTGGGGAATGATGGCGGTCTTGAGCTGGCCAGTTTGGTTGCTCTTGATGCTGTTTATCTTCAGTGACGATTTCTGCGCTAGCATCGCCGCTGGGCTGTCGCGGTTTCTACAAAAGAAGTCGGCCACGGCGACCGGGGAGTCAGAAGTTGGCGCAGCTGGAGGAGGTAGTAGTGGCGGGGGCACCAGTAGTGCCCACCACGGCCACGGCCCAATGAGTTGGGTGAAGTGGTTGCTGGCCTTATTTGGCATAGAGGTCGGTGTGGAGGTCATCACAAAGATGGCGATGAAGGCTCTCGAGAGCCGGAGGGTATAGGCATGAGCGAGACGACGAATACAACAAGCACGGTTACGCCACCGAATGAGCAGCCGATCAACCTGAAACATTCGATTGCCGTATCGGTTTGCGGCATCATCGCGATGTATTTATGCGGTGGCCCGCTTTGGATGGTGACGGCATTCATAATCCTGCTTGCCACGGGCAATTTCTTCTTGACGACCATCGAGAAGCCCAGCGCGCTGAAACGCTACTTCTGGATGTACTCCAGAGTCGGCGTAACGATCGCACTGGCTGGCCTGATCACGGTTATGACGGACGTCCTGCTAGGTGTACCGATTTTGCAGGTCGTTGGCTGGGCAGTTGCTGGCAAACACGCGGCAAACGTGCCGGTTTGGGTGGTGATGGAAATACTCATCATCGTCGCCAGCGGGTACGCGAGCTACGCAATCATGTATCCGCCGAAAGAGGGCGGTAGGGCGCGCGGCTTTGCAGGCGTGGTGGTGGCCTTGCTACTGGTTCTCAGCCTGTGGCAGACCAAGGCCCCGGCCAATCCGATCGGTCGGTGGGTCAATGCCCAACTTACTGTCGGCATGCAAAAGGTAGACGCGGCTGCCAGCGAGGTGGAGGCGAGGATCAAGCCGACGTGGGCTGTATCGCTGAAGCCCGTCCGGCTGTACCAGGAAGACGAGGACGGCCGATTCCAGCGCGTGACCACGAGCCAGGGTCAGTTGGCCAGTGTCCCTGAGGGACAGTTGGTCCAACTGGTCGGCGAAGTCCGCAAGGATGACGCTGGTCCCATGAGGCGGATTCGTCTCATGGACACGACGGGGGACTACAGGAATGGTCCCATGTTCTGGGTCGACGCCGATCCCGCGCTGTTTAAGCGGGGAGTCGATCCGGAGAGAATGCTCGGCCACTGAGAAGCCGAGTACGACACGATTACCGAGGGATGAGTAAGGACGCACGATTGCGTACCTGCTTATCCCTCGTTCTTTTTTTAGAAAATAATTATTTTCAGCTATTTTGCCTAGTTGTTTTTTAAAGAAAGAATGTATTGACAAAAACCCGATTTTGTAATAAGATAGAAGTGCTTAATTATTAAGACGATTTTCTTGGTTTGTTTGGCTTCTCAATCTTGAGTTTGGCTGTCAGACTGGGAACTTCGTGACAGGAGATCAAAAATGATCGACAAAAAAAAGAAAGCGCAAATTATCAAAAAATTTGCTGTTCATGACAAGGATACCGGTTCGGCTGAGGTTCAAATAGCGCTCTTAACTGAAGAGGTAAAGAACCTGACCGATCACCTAAAAATCCACAAAAAAGATTTTTCTTCCCGTCGCGGCCTGTTGCGCAAAGTAGCGGAACGTCGCCGATTACTCAGATATCTGGAGCGGGATAATGTGGAAAGTTTTGAAGAGCTAGTCAAAAAACTGAAATTGAAAATAGCCAGAAAGAAAGAAGATAATGTAGCCGTCTTAGAAGAAGAACTAGAAGCGATTGAAGGAGAAGCAGAGACAGTCGAAGATAAAATTTCTCAAGTATAATGAAAATGGAGACGCTCTATATTTTGGGGCGTCTCTGTTTTTGAAAATAGTAATTTAAAAAATAATTAATGAAGATGGCCGGGAGATTATTTATTTGAAAGCAATTGTTTTTTTGGACTATCCAAGAGGACAGCTATTTTCAAATAAAATCTAGAGCCATCTTCCAGAAAGGAAAATTATGTTCAAGCCACAAAAGTTTGAGTTGGATTTCGCCGGCCGAAAGTTCAGTGTAGAGGTCGGCAAGATGGCTCATCAGGCCAATGCCGCCGCCTTAGTGCGCTATGGCGATACAGTGATTTTGGCGACAGCTGTCATGGCCAAAGAGCCAAGGACAGGAATAGATTTTTTTCCGTTGACCGTCGAGATGCAGGAAAAAATGTACGCGGCCGGAAAGATAAAGGGTTCAAGGTTCGTCAAGCGCGACGGCCGACCGACCGATAACGCGGTTCTTGATTCCCGCATGATTGATCGTGGCCTTAGGCCGTTGTTCAATCAGCAGATTAGAAATGAAGTCCAGGTAATTACCACGACCTTGTCTTATGATGAGGAAAATTCTGCCGACCTACTGGCTATTACGGCTGGGGCGGTAGCTTTGCATATCTCAGATATTCCTTGGCAGGGGCCACTAGTGGGAATTTGCGTGGGCCGGATAAATGGCGAGTTGATAGTCAACCCGACCGAAGCTCAGATGGCCGAGTCGGATTTTAAGCTGGTTTTCTCCGTCGCTTATGACAAAGTATTAATGATTGATGCTGAGGGCAAAGAGATTACCGAAGAGGATATGGAAAAAGCTATTGAGTTTGGGCTTCTGGCCGCCAAGCCACTATTGGACTTCATTGAAAAGATAAGAAAAGAAATTGGACTGGCCAAGCAGGACGAAGAAGAGCTAATCAATTTGGCTTATACCGAGGGCGAAGTTTCTTTGGCCGAAAAAAGGACCGCTTTTGAGGAAGCTAAGAAATTTTTTGCTCCGCAGCTGGACAAATATTTGTTTAACCATCCTAAGGGCACCAAACGTGAACGCAAAAAGGTGGCCAAAGAATTATTGGACAAATTTGTAGAAGGACTAGCCGGGCAAGGCAAGCACGAAGAAGTCATCGCCTACGTCAAGGATAATTTTGAAAGCTATTTGGAAGAAGAGGTCACCAAAGCCATTTTAGACAAGGAATTAAGAATTGACGGCCGCCAACTGGATCAAATCAGACCGCTGATGGGCGAGGTGGGGCTCATTCCCAGAACTCACGGCAGCGCGCTATTTGGCCGCGGCGAGACCCAGGTTTTGACTCTGGTTACTTTGGGCGCGCCGGGAGATGCGCAGATTTTGGATGAGATGACCGAATCAGAAACCAAGAAGACTTACATTCATTATTATAATTCAGTGCCTTTCGCTTATGGCGAAACCGGAGCCATCAGAAGCGCCGGACGACGCGAGATTGGCCATGGTGCTTTGGCTGAGAAAGCCATAGCGCCGGTATTGCCGGATAAAGAATTGTTTCCCTATACCATATTGGTCGTGTCTGAGGTGATGGGTTCAAACGGTTCGTCATCTATGGCTTCGACCTGTGGCTCCACTTTGTCGCTGATGGACGCCGGCGTGCCAATCAAAAAGCCGGTGGCGGGCATTGCCATGGGTTTGGCTTCCAACGACCGTGGTTATAAGATTTTGACCGATCTACAAGACTTTGAGGATGGCGAAGGCGGCATGGATTTCAAGGTAGCCGGAACTCGTGATGGCATTACCGCCATTCAAATGGACACCAAAACAGCCGGATTATCTATGGAAATCTGCCGTGAGACCTTGAAAAGAGCCAAGGCGGCTAGAATAGAAATTTTAAATAAGATAGAAGAAGTTATTCCTAGCCCTAGAGCTGAGTTGTCGCCATTTGCTCCGAGAATTGTTTCCATGCGCATTGACCCAGAAAAAATTAGGGATGTTATTGGTACTGGTGGTAAAATTATTAATGAGATTATTGCGGCTTGCGACGTTAAGATCGATATTGAGGATGACGGTTTTGTGGCAGTTACCGGCGTTGGCGCCGAGGGCGTGGCTAAAGCTATTAAGTGGATAGAAGATATCACCAAGGATGTTGAAGTAGGTGAAATATACACCGGAGAAGTTGTGCGCTTGATGGACTTCGGAGCTTTTGTGGAAATATTGCCAGGCAAAGACGGCATGGTTCATATCTCGGAATTTTCCAATGAACGAGTTGATAAAATTAGTGACGTGGCCAGTATCGGCCAGCAATTGACCGTTAAAGTCATTGAGATAGATGACAAAGGCAGGATAAATCTCTCGGTGAAACAAGCCGATCCTAATTATAAGCCCGTTGGTGGCGGCGATCGACGCCAATTTGGCTCGGGTCGTCCCAGCCGTGATAATGGCGATCGTCCTAGAGGACCAAGATTCGGTTCTGACAGAAGACGATAATTTGGGGTTTTGATTTTTAGTTGGGTCGGTTATTAAGCTTTTTAAAAAGTGTCAGTTTTTTATGATTCGTTTCTTATATAATCATTTCAACAAACTGTCCAAGAGGAATAGAATAGTCATTATAACAGCCGTGGCCGTGATTTTTATCATCGTCTACGGCTGTTCTGTTTGGAATCAATTTTTCGCCGACACTCTGGTACGCTATGTGCCGGACAATACTCAGGCGTATTTGCATCTTAATTTGTCATCGACGCAAATGGTGGCCGGTTTTGACAGCTTAACTAGACAAGCTTTAGCTGATTTTAATGTTTCAGAAATAGACATGAAGCAAATTAAGCGGGAAGTGGCTGTAATTTGTCTGCCAAGCGGTGGCGGTACGGTCTGTGGCGTAATTATTAGGACAAACAGTCCGGATGAATTAGAGATTTTTCTCAAGAGCCGACAAGCGAAATATCGGGCAGTAGATTTTTGGCATAATCGTTGGGCGGTGTACAGCGATGACGCCTGGTTGGCTGCTTTGTCAAAACAAAAGACAACGCTAGCCAAAGCCATACAAAAACAATCGCCGTGGCGCAATAATTTTTTGTTCTATGTGTCGCCGGAAATAATAAAAAATTATGCTCAAAGTTCACTCTTGGCTTTGATGGCCAAGCAGTCAGCAACCAATGGAGAAAAAATCGTCTTGACTGGCCGGCTATCTCATGGCGGGTTGGCTTTTGGTAATCCCCAGTGGCAGTTAATACAAAAAAACAATTCTTTGACCGGAGATTATGAATTGGTTTTGACCACGGATAATTTGGGAAAATTTTTTTCAGCCTGGGAAAACAATTTAATTGTCAGTTCGTCGGAGCAAAATGGTTCTTGGCAGGAGTTTAAGCAATTTTTGGCTGGAAATTATGCGCTATCTTTTGACAGTCAGCTGGCCAAAAAGTTTTTTACTTCTCAAATAACTTTGGTAGCTAAGAAAAATACTGCCACGAGCACCAGTGACAATATCTTTCTGGCTGGTCATGCCTGGTCTATCGGTTTGAAAATGCCGACGCCACTCACTAGTGATGAAAAAGGGCAATTGGAAAACACCCTGAGGTTTTTAATGGCTAACCAATACCCCAAAGCCAAAAAAGTCGCTTTAAATGATGGTTCATATGTTACAGAATTCAAGCCGGATATTGGCGGTTTTAAATTTGTGTCCGACAAAAATGTCAATTCACTGGTTTCACCCGACGGTGTTTTTAAAATTTACTATAAGACGGAGGGTAACAATCTTTATATTAGCAATGATTCAACGATGCTTAACCAAAGTATCAATTTAATTGGTAATTACTTGAAACTTGGAACCGGTACCTTGAATTTTGATCAAAAGATCGCCGGCTATTTGAATAATTTCAGTTTAATTGTGGCCGACGATAAAGGATTGGTTGTTTTTTAATGTTTTTATCTAAATTTAGATAATTGTGTATAAATTGTTGATAAGTTTATTAGAGTGGTGGTGTTGATAAGTGGATAAGTTATTGATTACTAGATAAAATACCCTAATTTTGGGTATTTTTTAGTCTTGACCTGGTGTTAAAAATGTGCTATAATTACTATGTAAGGTAAAAGAAGTAGTACATTTGGGTTAGAAGGCTTAGAAAATTGTCATTAATTCGATAATTGATGATACCTTTCTGCTTTTTACTAGGTATAGAAAGGAGGGACAGAGGGCTTCACCTCCAAACCCGGACTTTGACAACCAGTCATCACCAGCGGTTAAATCGATTCCACAAAGAGATATCGATCCAAACCAATATCTGGTAAAAGCAACCGACTTTGCCCTAAAGTCAATCATTCCTGAGCCACGTCGTGCTTTCTGTTTCTTGCCCATCAGCTCTCCGATCTCATCTCCAGAAGATTGGCGAAAAACAGAACAAACCTCAGGTTCGTAGGCATAAGAGTACCACTCACTTATAATATCATTATTCGGAGCGTCAAATCTTGTGCCTCTTTTGTTTTCCTATTTTTTCGGTTATAATGTGCTCAAACTAATTAATCCCCGTTTTTATGGATCAAAAAACCCTGAAAGAGCTGAAAAAACAGCTGGAGGAAAAAAGAATTGATGTTATCAAACAATTGGAAAGTATTGGCGTCAAAGTAGAGGGCGGAGCGGAGACTAATTTCAATGCCGAATTTCCCGACTATGGTAATTCAGCTTCAGTTGAGGATAATGCCTCAGAAGTGGCTGACTATACCACTAATTTGTCTTTGGAGCGGGACCTGGAAGATGAATTGCGAGGCGTGGACAAGGCCTTGAAAAGGATGGAAGATGGCACTTATGGCAAGTGCAATTATTGCCACAAGGACATCGAAGTGCAAAGACTTAAAATCAGGCCGGAGTCAACAGCTTGTGTGACCTGTAAAAATACTCTCAAAGGCAAGGGCTAAAAATGAAACTTAAAAAAACTTTTTTAATTATAAGCTTGGGCCCCGTCCTCTTGCTGATTTTGGATCGGTGGCTTAAATACCTGGCTCAAATCTCGGTGAGTGCCGACGGGATTGCCCTCTTTGGCGACTTGATAAAATTCAAGTTGTTTTTTAATTCCGGCTTGGCTTTCGGCGTCCAGCTGAATTATTATTTGATTCTGTTTTTTTATTTTGTCTTTATTTTTTTACTTTTGTGGCAATGGCTAGCGAGTTACCTGAAAGATCAGAAGGCAATTGGACTGATGTGGTGGCTGGTTATTCTCGGAGCTTTTTCTAATCTGTGGGACCGGTTGATTCTAGGTCAAGTGATTGATTATTTAGATGTGAAATTTTACAGTGTTTTTAATTTGGCGGATGTGATGATTGTCTGCGGCGTGGTGGGATTATTGGTTTTGTTGGCTGGCAAAAAAGAGAAACGGGATTAATTTGTAAATAAAATATTTTTTAAGATCGCCAGTGAGGCGGTTTTTTGTTATACTTAAAAAACATACAAATAAAAAATATTTATGCCCGCTAAAGTTTTTTCGGCGGCGGTCGTCGGATTGGAGGGAGCTTTAGTTGAAGTTGAAGCGGATAATTCCCCGCATGGCAATCCGGGGATTTTTATTGTCGGACTACCGGATAAAGCAGTTGATGAATCCAAAAGCCGGGTGCGGAGCGCCATCAAGAATTCTGATTTGGAGTTTCCACGGGGCAATGTGACGGTCAATTTGGCGCCGGCCGATTTGAGAAAATATGGCACCTATTATGATCTGCCGATAGCGCTAAGTTGCTTGCTCCAAGCCGGACAGCTTGATGCCGTGGGAGATTTGGCCAAGGATTTATTTATCGGTGAGTTGGCGCTTAATGGTGATTTGCGACCGGTGAGCGGGACGCTCTCGATCTCGATGTTATGCAAGGATCGAGGCATTCCCAATTTATTTTTGCCGGAAGGCAATGCGACCGAAGCGGCGCTCGTCTCCGGCGTGAATATTCATCCGGTCAAAAATCTCAAGCAGTTAATTGAGCATCTGAAGGGCACGCAGAAAATCGAGCCGTTTGTCTATGAGGCGGATTTTTTCTTGACTGAGAGCAATTTTTTGGTGGATATGTCTTATGTGCGCGGGCAGGAGCACGCCAAGCGGGCGTTGGAGATCGCGGCGGCCGGGAGCCATAATCTGCTCATGTCCGGGCCGCCCGGATCAGGCAAGACCATGCTAGCCAAAGCTCTGCCGTCTATCCTGCCACGCATGATGGAGGCCGAGAGTTTGGAGGTGACACGCATCTATAGCGCGGCCGGGATGTTGTCGATCGACCAACCATTGATTAATGTCCGACCGTTCCGCTCACCCCATCATACGGCCTCAGGTGTGGCGCGTATAATGGTGAGGTAGTAAGATTTGAGATAATTGAAAAGTTAAGGTAGAATAAGGGCAAATGAATATGTAAATGTATATGAAAATTAAAAGCAAACGGTATAAGGAGTTGGAAAATATTTATACTGATTGGAATTATTTTTTAAAAAAGGTGGAGGTGGCTACTCATATTTTAGACGTGGGTACATTCTCATCGTTGATAGGCAAGTTAGAGATATGGCAACAAAACAATAATATTCCTAAATATAAAAAGATTGAAACTAATTACGGTGGTCTTTTAAAATGTTTAAATTATGACTCTGGCATAACATTAAGTGTATCAATGGATAAAGAAAATGGAGCGTTAAAGCTTATTAAGGATGATTCAAAAATAATTTTGCAAAAGATCGGAGATTTATTGGACTATTTTAGCGATAAGATTAATCAAGAAATTAAATTTAAACTATTTGAAAGAGATAAAAAAGGAATAATGAGTTATGGTAATAATGAGGTTTGTTTGGGTAAAATATATACTAGATCATATAAGTTATTAAAATCCCTATTTAATCCCCTCGGTAGTGCAAAAACTATTGAAACGGTATTAGTTGATATACAAATAGCCAAAGATAGAAAAAATTTGAAGTTAATGGATAGCTATTTAAGTAGGGCAGAGAAAATGAATATTTTAATAAGTGCCAGGCGAGAAGTTTATAGGAAATTGAAATTACTTGAATCGAAAGAACGAATTAAGATTAACATAGAAAAAAATAAAGTTTGGGCTTCGATTGAAAAATAAAAGTGGTAAAAGTGGGATAAAATTGGAACTCAGAAATTATTTAGCTTAAATTAAACAATAAAAAAATATAAAAACCATCACTCGAAAAGAGTCCGGTGGTTTTTTTATACTTAAATTATGTGAATTTTAAATAGATTAAATGGATAAAAAATTCGAAATTAAATACCAGCAAATTAAAATTACCGAAGATGAATTAAATCGGAGGATATTTAACGCATTTAATATTTTATTTCAAAATGAAGGTTTATACCAAAATTTAAATAATAAAAATGACTATGAAAACAATTAAGGAGAAGAAGGAGACATGCCATCCCTTCTACAAATCGAAGGATTTTAATATTTGTTCCACGCTCTTTGCTATGGGGAAAAAGGTCGATTCAACTGAATGGCAAAACAACGAGCTATTTTTCCTGTTTGAAGATTTAGAGGAATGTGAGGATATTGTTAAGGATTATTACTGGAATCGTTTAAAGATATCTCCGTATGACTTATTTAATGCTCAAAAGGCCATTAAATCTATGATTTATAGTTAAATATTATTTAAATGAAAATGGTATGGAAGGTTTTGCGTCTATATTCGAAAATAAAAGAAAGCATTTAGGCTCTTCTAATAAGGGTCTATTTAGCTTTACTCAAATTCCAAATAGACTTATTCAAAGAACTGACTTAACTCCTACCGAAAAAATGGTAGTTATTGTAATTAAAATGCGTATGATGAAAAAAGACCACAGTTGGGCGAGCCTTAAAAGTATTGCTAAGGACGTGGGATGTAGCGTAACGACTGTTAAGAAGTCTATAAGGAAGCTTGAAGCCCAAGGAATTATTGTTAAAGAGCGTTGGGAAAACACCAGAAGTAATGTATATACGTTAAGAATATAGTCGTTTGACGCCCTTAACTATGGTCGCTATATGCCTATTGATGTAGTCGTTAGACGCCCACTAATAATATAAAGATAATAATATTAAATTAATAAGATAGCTTGAGAAGCTAGATTAAAAATAATCCTTTTAGGAAATAATTAACTATTAAATAACTATAATATATGACTGAAAAACAAAACGTGGCAGTAATGAAGCGGTGTCCTCGTTTCGAACATTGCTCATCACCTAAATGTCCTTTGGACTATTGGCAGGATGACCGCATCGTGTTGACTGGCGATGAAAAATGTGGAGTAGCTAAGTCGATTAGGATGAGAATTGGTAAAGATACGGAGTTACCTCTGAAGGGGTTAACTAAGAGGGAGTTTTTAGGTAGACAGCAATGGGAACAAAAGTCGGAATCAGAAAGACGTAAATTTGTCGAATTTGGCCAGGGGATTTTAAAAGGGCGTCATAAAACGAGTAAAGATACTAATTCAAAGGGTTAGGCCTGAGAACAGGCGTAAATTAAAAATAATGGCCCTAGGGAGATCTGGACGTGATTCAGGACTCTTGCTGAAGGCAAATTTGGGGCTGTAGGGCGCGTCTAAGCGTTAACAATAAGTCATAGATAAACAATGTAAAACAATGAATTTGGGGATATTTTATTAAAAAATTAATAATCGCTAAAATTAGCTAAATCTATCGTTTTAATATAATAGGGAGACATTTGACATAATATGACATAGTGGTACAATAAATACATTGAAAGATTTGTACATTGATTAATAGTGCATAGTTATAACTTATTTAATAGAAGAAGTATGTCGACCATTAAAACAAAATGCATTTATTGTAAAAAGATAAAACCAACAACGAGCTTCAATGATGAACACGTAATCCCACGTTTTTTAGGCAGATTTGAACCTGAAAATCCAAAGCTTAAAAGAATTTACGGATTAGTCTGCTCAAAATGCAACTCTAAGATATTTAGTGCACTAGAAACAATATTTAAGGAGGATTCTGGAGAAGGTCTGCTTGCTCAGCAACTTAACTTAAATGGCAGTAATAGTGTACGTATTTTGGGTAAGCGTCTAAAAATTGAAAGCGTCCCAGGATTTGGTAATTCATTCTTTAATGGAATGTTTCCTTTCATGAAGATCGAGGAAGGAAAAATCGTGATTGACCTTGAGAGACCACATGTAAAAGTTAAAAATTATGCAAATGGTTATCAAGTTTTTCCAATTGAGGCCCTTGAGGCCGCAAAAAATAATGGTGGGAGTAATTTTAAAAAGATTAAAGAACGACTATCAAATGTAAAAGAATCTGACATATCTGTTTTTACGGTCGGTTCCTCTCTTGAAAATAACGACCTGAATAAGATCCTAAGGCTCTTAAATGATTTTGGTGTAAAGTATAATGAAAAAGAACGTAAATTTGAGCCCCCCGATAAGTTACAGGGCAGGCAATGGGAAATAGCCTTGCAGGGCACAGTTGATAGAGATATTGGAAGGGTGCTAGCAAAAATAATGTTTAACTATTTTACATATTGTGCACAACAAGAAAGACGGTCTAGTATGGTTTATGGTAATGAGTTCAAAAAAATTAGAGATTTTATTTGTGGCGACGTTAGTATTCCGTTGAAAGATGTTATTACTTCAATCGACAAAGATTGTATTCTCGATATCGAAAATGAGGAAAAAAAGAGACTAATTTTACACAGCATAGTTTTTGAAATTAAAGATGAAAAAATTGTAGGCAGGCTCGCACTATTTGGTCAGCGAGTTTATGAAATAGTTATCGGCGACATACCTAAGTTTTTGGATAAAAACAATTTTGGCTGTGGACATGTCTTTGATCCTTTCGAACACGCTATTTTTAATCTCTCACAAAAATTAAAAGAAAATCTAACAGAGGAAGATACCCGTGTAAGTTTTGGCTTAAATAGAAAAGTGGGAATATAAAAAAACCCCTTGCGGAGTCTTCTTATACAAAACAGGAGGGCGTCTTGTAAATAAATTATAACATTTTTAAACTAGTATAGAAAGCTTATGAAGACATTAATTACATTAAGTAATAAGAAAACTAAAATTCCAAAAGAATTCCAGAAGGATGACAATAGATATTCCGAGTTGTTGGTAAAATATTTTTTGGATTTATATACCACAAAGGGAGACAAAATATTTGATCCTTTTGCTGGATTAGGCACAAGCTTAATTGTTTCAGAAAAAATGAGACGGATACCTTTTGGGATTGAACTGGATAGAAGGAGATGCGAGTTTATTAAAAGTAAACTAATTCATAAGGAAAATGTAATTTGTGGAAACAGTCTGCAATTGAACAAGAATAATTTTCCAAAGTTTGATTTTTCTATGACATCTCCGCCGTATAACCCCATCTTTGAAGAAAATTATTTAAGTGGAAAAGGGGGATATTCAGGATTTATCAAAGACATAGGGAAAATTTATTCTCAGTTGAAAAAATATATGAGGAAAAACTCCTATATTGTAATTGAGGTTTCTAATTTAAAGGGTGATGAGGTAACCACTTTAGCCTGGGACATTGGTAAAGAAGTTTCTCGAATATTTCATTTTGAAGGGGAAGTTATAGTTAACTGGAAGAAAAAAGAAGTTTTTCAAAACCATGGCTATGATCACAGTTATTGTTTAATTTTTAAGAATATTTAAAGTTTTAGTATGAAAAAACAAGAACATATTTTATATACAACTCAAGAGGTAGCCGATATTCTAAAAGTTCATCAAAGAACAATTTTTAGACATATTAAAACTGGTAAATTAAATGCGACTAAGATTTTAGGTCATTGGAGAATTAAAAAAGAGGATTTAGATAAATTAATAAAATAATGTAAAGAATATGATTAAAAAGACATTATTGATTGCTCTGAGTGTTTTGTTTTTTCTGCCAGTTGTGGCTAACGCTTATTCTCCAAGCTCTGGCGATTTAATAAAGATGCAATCAAATCCGGGTGTTTATTTTATCGGTAAGGATTTAAGTAGGCATTTATTTTCTAATGCGGTAACTTTTTGGACTTGGTATACGGGAACTTGGGCAGAACAGGGCGTTAAAGTAGTTAATCAGGATGAATTTGTTGATATCCCTATCGGCAACAATGTGACGGCAAGGCCAGGAGCTAAATATATTAAATTTGATAATAGTGATATAGAGTATCGGGTTGACCAAGACAATAAAATCTGCCCGCTATCTGTTAATGTTTCAGATGAAGATGTTGTTATTATTCAAAGTGCATTTGAGAGTAACTACACAGTAGACGCTTCTTGTGATAAGGCGCAGTCTAAAATAGATTTACCCGCAATCTCCATTATAAATTATATTGGTATTACGAATAATATTCAGGTTACAAACAACATAATAGTCACCAGTACTCCTAATATTATTAACAACATAATAGTTACTACTACTCCCAATACTAATGTGAATTCTTGCTATAGTGATACTTGGGTTTGCGGAGACTGGGGCTCTTGCCAGTCAAATGGTTCTCAATCACGAACTTGTTATAAATCCCAAGATTGTCCAAGCGTAGATACGCCATCTCCAAGCGTGAGTCAAGCTTGTAATTTTAATGCCCCGATTTGCACCTCTTGGACTTATTCTGACTGGTCATCTTGTTCTTTGGATGGTAAACAAACAAGAACGGTGACACAAGCATACCCTAGCAATTGTAGTACTGGCAATCCCATATTAGAACAAAGTTGTGTAAGTCCAATTACTATTAGTTTTGAAACAGATAAAAATCTTGTGAGGTTGAATGATAGAGTAACGCTAACTTGGAGTGTTTCTGGTGCTCGCAGTTGTTTTGCTGAGGGGCAAGCTGATTGGAATGGAACCAAAGAAACATCAGGAACCTATTCATATACAATTGATGTGCCAGTTTATAGAACAACTCTTAAATTAAGTTGTCAGAACAATACAACTACAACGAGTAAATCAATTAATGTTGTTTTTTCTTATGATGGTAGCTATTCGGGAGCAGTCTATCACAGTCAGATAATAAATGGTGTTAGCATGGAGCTCACTAATTCGGAGAGTTCAGGTAGACCCGTTGTAATTTATGCGGATCCGAATATAGAGCCAGATAAATTAGTTTTTAGCGGTATTTCAATGAGGGGACTCTTTTCTGAGGGAGTCGATTCAACAGGTTTAAGTTTTGCCTTAAAGAATACTGACGGTGGTTCATATATTACCCCTTTCCAAAAATGTGAACAAAGTAGTTGTAATTTAGTATTTGATAATCTTAATCTTGAAGTGTCTGCAGGACAGGCTTATAGAGTTAGGGTATATGTACACTATCAGGGTGTCACTCCTGCCTTTGATGCTGTGGTGGGCGTAGGTGATATTAAACCCATCAATCCCAGATTAATGCCATCAAATAGAGATGCTATTATAAAATATTAAGCAGACTTATATGAAATATGTATATGTAATATTGCTCGCATTGTTTATCCCTTTCGTTGTCTTTGCTCATCCCGGCGATACCGATTCTTATGGTTGTCATACTTGCTCCACAAACTGTGAAAGTTGGGGATTGTATACAGGGCAGTATCATTGTCATGATATTAAAAAATGTATTAAACCAATAGTTAACTGCACTCAGGACAAGCTGGACACCTTAAATAGGGATCTTGGTTCCCTTAGGACTACTCTCGGCAGGAACGGCGGACTTGAGACATCAGCCGGAATAAGTGCTATACAGGGATATGAACAACAAATGGATGCTTGTAGAATCAATATTGAAAAATATAGTTCAGATTTATCTATTTATAGTACTTGCTTAAGTAATATTAGTAATGAGCCAATTGTCTATAAAGAAACGCCAAAATTGGCTTGCGATGGAGGGGTAATAGTTAATGGGGTTTGTATGACCTATGATGGAGCTTGTCAGAGTTATCTGGGAGCAAATTCGCAGTATAGCAATGGTAATTGTATTTGTACGGGTTACCATATTCTTTATAAGAACAAATGTTTAACCATGGAAGAAATGTGTCGTTCATTTACTGGAGGGCATGGTCACTTTGACGGAAAAATTTGTATTTGTGATGCTGATTATGTGTGGAGCGATAAGGATCAATTATGTATAGCAGAAACAAAAGAAATTAAAGTAGAAACATCTGTGCCACCAGTTATTGTGCAAGAGATTGTAAAACCAGTAACTTTAGAAAAGTTAAAGGAAAATAAGGTAATTAAAAAAGAAGCTATCTTAAAGTTAAATAATCAGGAAAAGATTGAGGCCACAACTTCTATCCTTACATCCACCGTCTCTCAAGAAGCCATAATTACATCCACGGTCTCAAGAGGACAGGTTACAGATAATTCTCCAAAACCAGTCCAGAAGGGATCGGTGGTAGGCAGAATAACCCAAGGCGTAGGGGGATTTTTTATTAATATATTTAGAAGACTCAAATTTTGGTAATTAATTAGATGTATATGAAAAAAGCAGTTTATTATGCTCGTGTTAGTACTAGCCTTCAAGAAAATGAGGGCACTATTGAAAGCCAGAAGAGCGAGATAATAAGGCAAATTAAAAAAGACGGTAATATACTCGTAAAGGAATATATTGATAATGGCTGGAGTGGTGGAAGGTTGGATAGGCCAGCTCTAGATGAGTTGAGGGAAGATTTAAAAACAGATCAATTTGAGGTGGTCTATTTTATAGATTCAGATAGAATTGCCAGAGATGTTTCTTACCAGAATATTATTATTGCGGAGCTTTTAAAGTACCAAAAGGAAATTATTATTAAGGGCAAAAATTACATTAATAACCCAGAGAACAAGTTTAATTTAAATGTTATGGGTGCGTTTAATGAGTATGAAAAGGCGAAAATAACTGAGAGATTTATGCGAGGCAGAAGAGAGAGGGCAAGACAGGGACACATTGTAGATTCGGGTGGATTATTCGGCTATGACCATCACAAGAAGACAGACAGTAAAAGAGGTTATTATACTATCAACGAAGAGCAAGCTGAAGTAGTAAGGTTTATTTATGGGACTTATGCCAATACAGATGCCAGCATTAATGGATTGATTAGGATATTAGAAAAAAAAGGAATTAAAACCGCTACGGATAAAACATACTGGAAGAGTAGTGTTATAAGAAGAATTCTAACTAATACCAGTTATTATGGAAATCATTACTTCGGACAAACCGAGAAAGTTGAGTCAAAAAATGGTGTTAGTAAATATGCTAAGTCAGTTAAGACCTCTACCAGGATCAAGGATGTCTCAGAGTGGATATTAGTTCCTATTACCCCGATCATTTCTAAGGAATTATTTGATGTGGTACAAAATAAGTTAAAAAGAAATGCTAGGTTATTGAGAAATACAAACCATACATATTTTTTGGGTGGCTTAGTGAAGTGTGGGGTTTGTGGGCATACTTATTCTGGTTGTAAAAGTAAGAACATTAAGTATTACAGGTGTAATCATAGAGAGAAGTTATATCATCATAATAACACGGAGGACTTAGCTAAATGTAATAATCAATCAGTTAAAAGTGACGTGGTTGATGGGGCGGTTTTAAAAGCCATAATTGAAAAGGCTTTACAGCCAAAGATTATTAAGAAATATATTGATATTTTAAATAATACTAAGGGAGGTAGTTTAAGGGCTTTAAATAATGACTTAGTAAGTAACAGTAAGCAATTAGAGTTATTAGAGGCCAAGAAGAGGAAGGTTTTGGACTTATACTCTGATAATTTAGTTAATAAAGAGGATTATATTGCCAAAATTAATGAGATAGATTTTAAATGTAATGATTTTGTCCAGAAAAAGCAGGACTTAAACAGGAAAATATCCTTATTATCAAGGCGGGCGGATATTCGGACTAGTATTAATGATTTTTGTAAAATGGCTCGTAGGTATTGGACGAAGTTGGATCAAGTAGGCAGAATTGGATTCATTAATAGCTTCTTAGATGAGGTGGTTATAATGAAAAATGAAGTTGAAAATAAGCTTATTATAAGTGGTTTTTTGCCACTTTCTTTAGAGGATAGCGGTCAGTTACCTCAGTATTATACTAGCGACTGGCGTGGCGCTCGTGGGCGGTGGCGCTTGGCCCCGGCCGGGCGAAATCTCCCTGGCACATCGGGGCGTGTTGTTCCTGGATGAGTTTTTGGAGTTTCCTAAGTGTGTTTTGGAAAACTTGCGTCAGCCGCTGGAGGACGGCATCGTCTCAGTCTCGCGCGCCACCGGCACCATACAATTTCCTGCCAAGTTTATTTTGGTGGCAGCCATGAATCCGTGCCCTTGCGGGTATTATAGCGATCCGGAGCAAGAATGCATTTGCCATCAGTCACAGATTGTTAAATATCAAAAGCGCGCCTCGGGACCACTCTTAGATAGAATTGATTTACATGTCGAAGTGCCGAGAGTTAAACTGGAAAAATTAGAAAGTGATCAATTAGCGGAAAGCTCGCTGGACATTAGACAAAGAGTACAAACCGCTCGCGATATTCAAAATGAGAGATACAAGACAGAGAAGATTTTTGATAATTCAGAGATGACCTCGGAGCAGATAAAGAAATATTGCCAACTGGATGTGGCTGGCAAGGAATTGATTCGGCGGGCGGCCGAGCATCTGCGTTTTTCGGCGCGGGCCTATTTCCGTGTTTTGAAGCTAGCGCGAACCATTGCCGATTTGGAGCAGAGCGAGAATGTTTTGGTCGGGCATTTGGCCGAGGCCTTGCAGTATCGGCCGAAGATTGAGTAGAGACTCTAATAGCCAAAAACTCCCGCCTCAATGGCGGGAGTTTTTATATAGAAATTTTTAACGGATATAGCTTAGCGGATTGACTTGCACGCCGCCGATACGGACCTCAAAGTGCAAGTGTGGTCCGGTGGAGCGGCCAGTGGAGCCCTCAGCGCCGATGGCTTCGCCCTTTTGGACGTATTCGCCAACAGCGACGTCAATACGGCTCAAGTGGCCATAGAGAGTCTGCCGACCGCCGCCATGGTCAATAATGACATTATAGCCATAACCGGTTCGTCCGTATTGTACGCGGACAACGCGACCGGCGTCAGCGGCGCGAATCGTCGTGCCCCAAGGACAGGCGATGTCTACGCCGGTGTGGCGCCAGCCCTTGAAGTATTGAGAAATACGATAACAACCAGCGGGCCAGGACATACGGCCTCCCGAGGAAACTACCACATCTTGATTGTGATTGGCATTAGCGGCCGGCCGGCTGGTACTGTAGTTTGTGGCAGTTCTGGGCTTAGTTGTATAGATCATGCGGCCGCCAGGAACAATAATGCTTTTACCGATTATCAATCCGGTGTCGGCCAGCTGATTAAAGTCTCTGATGGAATTAGCATCGGCATCATATTTTTGAGCGATCTTAGCGATAGTATCGCCTCGGACGACTCGGTGAATGACGCCGCTAACCGGCGGAATGATTATTTTTTGTCCGGGTCTTATATAAGAAGAGAATGATAAATTGTTGGCCCAAAGCAAAGTATTGACGGAGACGCCAAAATTGGCGGCTACCCGGCCGATTGAATCACCGTCTTGCACGATGTATTCCTCGGTGGCGTTTCTGGGCCTGATCGTCACGTCAGTGTCCGGCAGGTTGGGTTTTTGTATGGCTAAGTCCGGCGTCAGGGACATATCATTTTGCTCCTTATCATCATTGACCTCCTCCTCTCTTTTTTGGCTTTCCGTATAAAGGTTGCCAGCCAAATAACCCTGATCGTTTTGATAATTGCGGACAGCTGGACTGTCGGAAACCGCATTGGTGTTGGTGTCCTCTATTTCTTCAGTGCCGGCGGTGCCGGTGATTTTGTAAATTAAAGCTTGTTGACCGTAATTTTCTTTGCTTTCATAGGCCAGGACATTAGCAACCGAGACGCTAATGGCTATGGCGAAGATGATAACATGTATCAAATAGCGGTTGGTGAAAAATAAGAGAAAAACGTCCCTAGTGTTAGAAGTTTTTTTGTTTATTTTGTTTTTTAATTTCAGATAACTACCATAAGCGGGCAAGACTAAGAATTTAAACAAAAAACCGCCCAACGGTTGCAGTGATTTGCTGAGTAATCGGCTAATTAGGGCCAAAACGTCACAAATAAAAACAAAGCTTTTTAACAAAAAAGCTAATAACCTGGTTATTAGTTTTTTAAATTTAAAACTGATATTTTTACATAATTGCTTATGGACTTATTATAAAATTAATGGGGCTTTTTTGCAAGCGAAGGTCTTTTGTGATAAATTGATGATAAATATGGAATTAACCAGTATTGAAAGAGAGCTTTTGCTCCTAATCAGATTTTTTGATCAGCTTGGCTACGCCTTGACTTGTTCGCAAATTCTAAAGTATCTGCCCGGCCGACATAAAACCGAGGAGGTCATTGAAACGCTTGGCGGCGACCGTTTAGCCAACTTTATAGACGAAAGAAATGGTTTCTATTTCTCGCTCGGCCATGGTGATTTGCCCGAGAAGCGGCTGAGTAATTATTTGGTAGGAATAGATAAACTGAAACGGGCGCGACGCATGTCCGGAATCTTAAAGTATTTCCCCTGGATAAAGGCCATAGCGATCTACGGTTCGTTGTCTTTTTATAATCCTCGCGCCGAAGGCGATATTGATTTGTTTATCATTGGCGCTTCTGGTCGGCTGTGGTCGGCGCGTTTTTTTGTCAATGCTTTTATGAAATTATTCGGTTTGCGGCCAACAGAAGCCAAAAAGAAAAATAAAATTTGTCCCAGCTATTGGGTGGCTGAAGATGATATGAACCTCCAACTGACTTATGGCGGCAGTGAGGATTATTTTTATCGTTATTGCGGCGTTAGCAGCTTCTGGTTTATTTATGACGAAGACAAAATAGCCGATAAGTTTTTTTCGGCCAATAGTTGGATTAGACGAGATTTGCCACGGTGGCAGCCATTTGATGGTGGCGCGACCTTAGGCGACAATTTGGGCAACAGAATAATAAAAAAAATATTGGCCTTGGCAGCCAGTCTCTTGGCAGAAAAAACTTATCAGGCCTGGCAGATGAAAATACTGCCCGAACGCTACAAAGCGATACAAAACAAGGACCAGCGAGTGATTATTGGCGATAAAATAATCAAGCTTCACGATAATGACCGGGGAGAATCGCGCAATCAGGAGTTTAAACAAACTATGGCTAATTTTTTTGGCTATGCCGCAAAACTATAAAAAAGTAATCCAAAAGTTGTTGTACTTGTTTGTATTTTTATTGCCTTGGCAGATGATGTGGATTTTTGATGAGCAGTTTATTAATGGCCGGAAGTGGCAATATGGCACAGGCGTGATTTATATCACGGAACTTATATTGTGGTTAGCCGCGATTATTTGTTTTTTTGGCATTATAAAATATCATGGTTTATCAGGTATAAAGCAGAAAATTGTTGCTCGTTCTCACAATTTCAAATGGAATGTTAAGACGGTTTTTATTTTTAGCGTCTGGCTGTTAATGGTTTGGTCGCTTATCTCGATCAGCTGGTCCGGCAATCACGGAGTGGCTTTCTATGTTTGGTTTCATTTATTAGAAGGAATTTTATTTTTATCCTTGTGCTTATTGACACAAGCCAAGATCAGAAAAATCAGCTGGGCCGTAGTCGGAGCGGGTCTGATCCAGGCGGTATTGGCGATTTGGCAGTTTGCCAACCAAGAAGTCGTGGCCAATAAATTTTTTGGCTTAGCTAGTCATCGTCCGGAGCTGGCCATGGACATCGTGGTAGAGAATTTTTTCGGCCGCTGGCTGAGAGCTTACGGCGGTCTGGCGCATCCGAATATTTTAGGCGGATTTTTGGTCGGAGTGATGCTGATTATTTTGTTTTTATATTTTACTGGTGGGCGTCAGACGATAAATGATTGGTTAAAGAGAATATTTTTGGCTGTTTCGTTGGTGATAGTAGAAATCGGCTTGTTTTTCTCTTTCTCTCGAAGTGCTTGGCTCTCAGCGATTATCGGCTTAATAGCTTTTGTGCTGTTTTTGATTCTTAACAAATCGGTTGATACAAATTGGCCGATAAAAAAAGATAGAAAGTTTTTTTATGATCTGACAAGAATTATTTTTTATTTGGTTTTTACTGGGATAATATTATTATTTATTTATCAGCCGTTGCTTTCTTCAAGAGTGGCTAGCGGTGGCCGATTGGAGCAAAGATCAAATGAAGAGAGAATTCTTTATACGCAGCAGGCCGGACAGATCATCTCCAGCCATTGGCTTTTGGGTACGGGTCTGGGAAATTACACTTATGAGTTGAGTCAAAGCTACCCCCAAAATAACGGCTGGGAGCTTCAGCCGGTGCATAATATATTTATTTTGATTTTGAGTGAATTGGGTTTGGTGGGGCTTTTGGCTTTTTTGGGAGTATTGGCCACTTCAATGGTTTTGGCTATAAAAAGAAACCGTTTATTTCTGGGTTTGGCTTTGATGTTGGTGATAGTGGGTTTTTTTGATCATTACCTCTGGACGCAGTATTTTGGCCTTATTTGGTGGTGGCTGGTTTTGGTTTATCTGACAAATAGCGACAGTCATAATTTTAGCTAAATTTATTAAAAAATATGAGATAAATTTAACTCTTGACAAGTCCACGTCAATCATTTAAAATACCATCATACCTCATTTAGCACTCTATAAAGATGAGTGCTAAATTGTCTAAAAAATAAATAATAATTTTTTACACCTATGAAAATCAAACCAATCGGCGACCGCGTGCTAGTCAAAGCCATAAAGGAAGAGGAAGTGACAAAATCAGGCATTATTTTGCCCGATACTATTGATAAAGAAAAAAAAGCTGAAGGTGAAATAATCGCCATCGGCCAAGGAGAAAAAGTCGAGAAGCTAGGACTTAAGGTCGGTGATCGCGTCTTATTTGGCAAATATGCCGGCGAGGAAGTCAAAGTAGATGAAGAGGAATACAAGATTTTGAGCCACGAGGATATTTTGGCAGTAGCAGAGTAATTTAAAAACATTAAAAATAAATATTATTAAAGATATGGCAAAACAAATTTTATTTGATGAACAAGCAAGAACTAAATTAAAGGCTGGCGTGGACAAACTGGCCAACGCCGTCAAGGTCACGTTGGGACCCAAAGGACGCAATGTGGTTTTGGATAAGGGCTATGGCGCACCGCAAATTGTCAACGACGGCGTGACCATTGCCAAAGAGATTGAGTTAGAAGATAAATTTGAAAACTTGGGGGCCGAACTGATCAAAGAAGTCGCCTCTAAGACCAATGATGTGGCCGGTGACGGTACGACCACGGCCACGGTTTTGGCCCAAGCCATCGTCAGCGAGGGTTTGAAAAATGTGGCGGCTGGCGCCAATCCGATTATCATCAAACACGGTATTGAAAAAGGCGTCAAAGCTCTAGTTGAAGAACTGAAAAGAATCTCCAAGCCAATTTCTTCTTCGGAAGAAAAAAAGCAGGTCGCTTCTATTTCAGCTAATGACGACTCAATCGGCCAGATTATTGCTGAGGTTTTGGAAGAAGTGGGCAATGAAGGAGTTGTGACAGTCGAAGAAGGCCAATCTTTCGGCATTGAAAAAGAAATTGTTAAAGGCATGCAGTTTGATAAGGGTTATATTTCTCATTATATGATTACCAATGCCGAGCGCATGGAAGCTGAATATAGCGACGTGCCGGTTTTAATTACTGACAAAAAAATCTCTTCTTTGCAGGCCATTTTGCCATTATTGGAAAAATTGGCCCAGAGCGGTCGCAAGGACTTGGTAATTTTAGCTGATGATGTGGATGGCGAAGCGCTGGCGACTTTTGTGGTTAATAAATTGCGCGGCAGTTTTAATGTTTTGGCCGTGAAAGCCCCAGGTTTTGGCGATCGTCGAAGAGAACTCTTAAACGATATCGCGATTGTCACCGGTGGCAAAGTAATCAGCGAAGAAGTCGGCCTAAAATTGGAAAATGCCGATATTGAATCACTGGGCCGAGCCGGCAAGGTCATTGCCACCAAGGACAATACGACCATTGTCGATGGCAAAGGCGATAAAGCCGATATTGATAAGCGAATAGCTCAAATAAACAAAGAATTGGAATTGTCTGATTCTGATTTTGATAAAGAAAAATTGCACGAGAGATTGGCCAAATTATCCGGTGGCGTGGCGGTCATCAAGGTTGGCGCTGCCACCGAGACAGAAATGAAGGAAAAGAAGCTAAGGATAGAAGACGCTTTGGCGGCGACTAAGGCCGCTATTGAAGAAGGAATTGTCGTGGGCGGTGGCGTAGCCCTAGTGCGCGTAGCAAAGGCGTTAAATAATGTCCAAGTATCCGGAGAAGAAAAGATTGGTGTGGAGATTTTGGCCAAAGCAATTGAAGAGCCGTTAAAACAAATTGCTCATAATGCCGGAGCCAATGGCGCTGTAGTAGTGGAAGAAGTCAAAAAACTTGAAGGTAACTTCGGCTATAATGCTTTGACTGGTGAATATGAAGATTTGGTGGCTCGAGGCGTGATTGACCCAACTAAGGTGACAAGATCAGCCTTACAGAATGCAGCCTCAGCTGCGGCTATGATACTGACGACCGAGTGCGCTGTCACCGATTTGCCACAAAAGTCCGGTTGTGACCATGATAGCGGTATGGGTGGTATGCCAGGCATGGGGGGTATGGGCGGAATGATGTAAAATTCAAATATAAAAAAACCCGGCGTTAGTCGGGTTTTTTTATATTTGAATTTATGTATTTTTATTTCAAGATACTTTACCTTTTATTTTTTTCCGAACTTGCCAATATATCTCAGTCGTTACGGCAAGGCAATGCGGTTGTGATGGAGTTTACACCCAAAAGTCGTGGAACATATCCGATTACTTGTGCCATGGGAGTAAAGCGTGGACAGTTAATCGTTCAATAAAATAAAATAGCTAAAAAGAAAACGAGCCACCGGCAGCAGTCGTGCTGGGTGGCTCGTGGAAGGGCGGATACGGAGGCGATTACGGGTGGAGCAACCGGCCGGGTCGAAGATTGTCGCCAATGGGACGGTTCAGTAACATGAATCGCAGCCATTCACCATTAATGACAACTTCCTGATGGTCGGTCGTCTTGTTAAGACGGAGCATACCGGCAACTATGCGCGTGTCGACGTTGATGAATTCGATTTTGTCGACCTTGGTCGTGTCCATGACGAGTGACACGGTCTTCTCGTCTGGCGGTGGCATCTCCAGTGCCGAAACGGCGGCCGTGGCGGCAACAGTCTCGGCGCGTAAGCGTTGGTGATAGCGCCAGTCGCCGATGCCGGCAGCCACAATTGTCGCCACAATTGCCGCTATCCCGACAGCTATCAGTTGAAAGTTCTTACGACTGACGTCGTTGCTCTCGAGCCGTCGAATTACGAACCCTCCTCGGCCAAGACGATAGGCGCCAAGGAAAATCACCCAGATCGAGAAAGCCAACGCTACAGAAAAACCACTCGCATCAGAGATGCTCATAACAAACTTGCCTCCCATGGTAATTGTGGATGTGCCAAATTCTGTCTGGAACGTTTCCGAGACATTATTATATTATATCATAGTTTAGTTTATTAGTCAATATAAGAAATAAATAATTAAGAATTATTGTTTAAATTTAGATAAAAATATGTCAGAAAAGATCAAAAAACAACCCTTTAGTATAACAGGCAGGCATTGCGCTTCCCTGAACTCGTTGCTGCTTAAGAAAAAAAAGTTATAAAGCGCAGAGCTTTGTTTTTGGTCTTGTCTTATGCTAAAATTAAAGCATATGGAAAACAGCAAAAAATCGGTCAATTGGGAGCCAATAAACTTTTTTACCTACCTGTCTTTTATTAAGTGGCCGCTCTTGGTCGCTTTGGTTGTGGAATTGATTTTCCGTATTTTGGCGGTGCGTTTTGTGGATGGCTTATTGTTTCAGCAACAAGAGCTGACAATTTGGATTTGGCGGCTGCTGATTTTGATTTTTATAACTTGGCGGACAATCAAAACTTACGGCCAGGTGCCGCAAATAGGCGCCTTGGCCGGCGGTATTTTTGGCCTACTGGTCGGAGTCGTCATCGGCTTATTCCGTTTTTACGATGGCTTTAAGGTTTGGAAAATTTTTAATATTTTTACTGAGGGATTACTAACGGCCGTGGTCGGAGCGGTGGTAATTTTTTTAATTATATACATCTGGGAATTTATTCCCCGAAAAAAATAATAAATATAAATTTATGTCTAAAAAAGAAGTTTCCAAGGGAGTTTCTCAAGAGGAAAAGATGTGGGGAGTCATCTCCTATCTGTGGGTTTTGAGTTTAGTGGCTTTGGCCGCTAGAAGAGACAACGAGTTTGTTCGTTTTCATGCCAGCCAGGGCGCATTAGTGTTCATTCTTTCTCTGATTTTCATGTTTATTCCAATTGTTGGCTGGATACTAAACATCATTTTGGGAATTATGGCGATTATCGGCATCATCAATGCGGTTCAAGGAGAAAAGTGGGAATTGCCATTATTGGGTGCTCCGGCCAAAAAATTTGGCGATTGGATAGTTAAGAGTTTTAAATTATAATTTTACTTCATGAAAAGAACAAAAATTGTTGCCACCATCGGTCCGGCCTCAGAAACCAAGGAAATGATGGAGAGCATGATAAAAGCCGGCATGAATGTGGCGCGGCTTAATTTTTCTCACGGTACTTACGAGCACCACGGCAAGCTGATTAGAAACTTGCGCGCGGCCGCCAAGAAGACGGGAGCCAATTTGGCTATCATTCAGGATCTGCAAGGTCCGAGAATAAGAATCGGCGAGGTGGCCAAAGATGGCATTGAGGTGAAATTGGGCCAAGAAGTGATATTGGTGCCGGAGAAATTTTATACCAAGGGCAAAAAGGCCATAGTCAATATTCCCATTCAATATCCGCAGTTGTATCGCGATTTGAAAATTGGCGCTTCAATTCTAATTGATGACGCCAGTGTGGAACTAAAAGTCAAAAGCAGTACAAGTAAAGCGATTAAGTGTGAAGTGGTGACGCCGGGAATAATAAAAACCCATAAAGGGATGAATTTTCCCAAGTCGCTGATTACTTGTCCGCCGGTGACGGCCAAAGATATGAAAGATGTTGATTTCGGCGTGCAGCACGGAGTGGACTATATCGCCCTGTCTTTTGTTAAAGATGCCAGAGATGTTTTAAGTCTAAGACGTCGATTGTTGGTTTTGGAGAAAAAATATTTGAAGCTAAATATCGGGCACAATCGTGATATTGGCAAACCAACCGAGAAAGGAAAAATAAACGGCGAGCATATCCGCATCATCGCTAAGATAGAAAGACGCGAAGCGGTCAATAATTTTGACAGGATTTTGGAAGCGGCTGACGGTATTATGGTGGCGCGTGGCGATTTGGGCATTGAGTTGCCGCTGGAGGAATTGCCCATGTTACAAAAAAGTATGATTGATAAATGCCGACTAGCTGGCAAGCCGGTGATTGTAGCGACGCAAATGTTGGAGTCGATGATAAAGAATCCTTTGCCGACTCGCGCTGAAGTCAGCGATGTGGCTAATGCGGTATTAGACGGTACAGATGCGATTATGCTTTCCGGTGAGAGTGCTACGGGCCGGTACCCGCTCAAAGCGGTTCAGTATATGGCGAGAATTTCCCGTCATATGGAGCAGGAAGAAGTGGTGGAGCAAGAGGCCAGAGAAGGACTATTTAAAAATACCAAATCAATTACCCAGGTCATTTCTTTTATCGCTCAGGATTTGGCGGAGGACACGGCGGCAGCGCAGCTCATTGTCTGCGCGACCACTTCGGGTTTTACAGCCAGAAATATTTGCCGTTTTCGTCCCAGCGTCTTGATTGTAGCCGTGACACCATCGGCCTTGACGCGTAATCAAATGGCTTTGAGCTGGGGAGTAAACGCCGAGATAGTGAAATTTACTGATTCCTTTGATATTCTTTTGAAGCATATCAAGGATTTGGTGTTAAAAAAGAAACTGGCGAAAAAAAACGATAAAGTGGTGATTGTGGCCGGCCATCCGTTCGGCTATAAAGGGCAGTCTAATTTGATTAAAGTAGAAGTGATATAGTTTTACATTTTAAAAAATCACCGTCGGTCGCTCCGGCGGTGATTTTTTGTTATAATGACAATAGTTAATTATAACTCGAATATATGAAAACAAAAAAGAAGCTGGTTCTGTGGTTTAAAGAACTAGGTATTAAGGATATTCCGCTTGTTGGCGGCAAAAACGCTTCACTGGGGGAGATATATCGCCGGTTGACTGGCCAGGGTGTGAGCATACCCAATGGTTTTGCCATTACGGCCCAGGCCTATAATTATTTCACTGAAAAAGCGAAGATAAAGAAAAAGATTCTAATTATATTAAAGACGACTAATAAACAAAATTTGAGCCAGAAGGCGGAGGAAATCAGAAATCTGATTTTGACTGCCGAGTTGCCGGTTGATTTGCAAGAAAAGATTGTCTCGGCCTATAAGCAATTAGCGGTTTTTTATAAAATGAAAAAAATTGACGTGGCTGTGCGTTCATCGGCCACAGCCGAGGACTTGCCCAGCGCCTCTTTTGCCGGCCAACAAGAATCATATTTGAATATTTCGTCAGCTGAGGAGTTACTGATGGCGGTAAAAAAATGTTTTGCTTCGCTCTTTACGGATCGAGCTATTTCCTATCGCATTGATCAGAAATTTGATCACCGTAAAATAGCCTTGTCAGTCGGCGTACAAAAAATGGTGCGGTCGGACTTGGCATCATCGGGCGTGATGTTTACTATTGATACGGAAAGCGGCAATAGCAACGTGATTTTGATTAATGCGGCCTATGGTTTGGGCGAATACGTGGTTAAAGGCGTAGTCAATCCGGATGAATATTATGTTTTTAAGAAAACTTTGGCTCAAGGCTATAAGCCAATTATTGCTAAACAGGTTGGAGACAAGACCAAAAAGTTGATTTACTCAAAAAATCCGGCAAAGCCGACAGTCAACATGAGCGTACCGCTAATAGATCGTAAACGTTATGTTTTATCTAGTAGAGATATTTTGATTCTGGCTAAGTGGGCGTTAATAATAGAGAAGCATTACAAGCGACCAATGGATATTGAATGGGCCCGTGACGGCCAGACCGATAAATTATATATTGTGCAGGCGCGACCCGAGACTATCGCCTCGCAAAGAGACCCGAATATTTTTGAGGAGTATCGCTTGAGGGAAATGGGTAGAGTAATTATGACCGGCAGCAGTGTGGGCGTAAAAATCGGCCACGGACCGGCACGAGTAATCAACAAGGTCTCACAACTTAATTCTTTTAAAGACGGCGAAGTGCTAGTGGCCGATATGACCGATCCGGACTGGGAACCGGTGATGAAAAAAGCTTCGGCTATTGTCACTAATGCTGGCGGACGCACTTGCCATGCCGCTATTGTCAGCCGCGAATTGGGCGTGCCTTGTGTTGTCGGCACGGGTCAAGCGACCAAAATGCTCCGGACCGGCCGAAAGTTGACAGTATCTTGCGCCGAGGGAGAAATTGGCAAGGTTTATGACGGCTTAATAGATTTTGAAGTCAGAAAAATAAATCTCAAGAAACTGCCACAACCCAAAACTAAGATCATGATGAATGTGGGCAATCCTTATGCGGCATTGTCGTTTTCTTCGGTGCCGTGCAGCGGCGTGGGACTGGCGCGCGAGGAATTCATTATCGCCAATTATATAAAAGTCCACCCTTTGGCCTTGATAAATTTCAATAAAATAAAAGATCAGCAAGTCAAAGACAAGATTGCCGATATTACCATAAATTATCCGAGTAAGCCGCAATTTTTTGTGGACAAGTTGGCCGAAGGGATTGGCATGATTGCGGCCGCGTTTTATCCCAAGGACGTGATCATTCGATTATCAGATTTTAAATCAAACGAATATGCCAATCTTATCGGCGGTGATCAGTTTGAGCCGCAGGAGCCGAATCCGATGATCGGTTGGCGCGGGGCTTCGCGTTATTATAGTGACAAGTATAGGGCCGCTTTCTTGTTGGAATGCCGGGCGCTAGTGAAGGCACGAGAAGAATTCGGACTGAAAAATATAAAAATCATGGTACCGTTTTGCCGAACGATTGACGAGGGTAAAAAAGTGATAAAGATAATGGCCGAACACGGACTCAAACAAGGCAAAGACGGATTGGAAGTTTATGTAATGTGCGAGATTCCGGCTAATGTGATTTTGGCCGAAGATTTTTGCAAGATTTTTGATGGCTTCTCAATTGGATCAAATGATCTGACGCAATTAGCCTTGGGTGTGGATCGTGATTCGGCTTTAGTAGCCAACGTCTATGATGAAAAAAACGAGGCAGTAAAGAGCTTAATCTCGCAGGTAATAAAAGTGGCCAAGAAACAGGGGAGAAAGATCGGTATTTGCGGCCAGGCACCGTCAGACTTTCCGGATTTTGCCAGATTTTTGGTGCGTGAAGGCATAGATAGTATCTCGCTTATTCCCGACACGGTCGTTAAGACGACTTTGGCCATATTAAGTGAAGAAAAAAAGATGAAACGAAAAAAGCGGTAAGTTAGTTTACATTTTTAGCTATGAATTTTTTACATAATTTTAATCCCCAGCCAGTCGCCATAGCTTTGGGCGCAATAAATATCCGTTGGTACGGCTTATTAATTGCCATAGCACTAGTGGCTTGCTTGGTCGTGGCTATTTATTTGGGCCAGAAGAAAAAAATATCAGCCGAGGATATTTATGATCTGACTTTTTGGGTGACCATTGCGGGCATCATCGGCGCCCGGCTCTATGATGTGCTTGTCTTGGAGCGGCATTATTATCAAAGCAATCCTTGGAGCATCATAAAAATCTGGCAAGGCGGTTTGGCTATACATGGAGTAATCATCGGAGCAATTCTGGCTCTATTTATTTGGAGCAGAATAAAGAAAAAAAACTTTTGGCACCTGATAGATTTGGGGGTGGTGGTTCTGCCTTTGGGACAAGCCATTGGCCGATGGGGCAATTACTTCAATCAAGAATTATTCGGTCGGCCCAGCAGCGGCCCTTTGAGCATTTATATCGCGCCGCAGAATCGGCCGGCAGAATTTGCCTCTAGCGGTTATTTTCAGCCGACATTTTTGTACGAATCTTTGGCTGACTTATTGCTGTTTATTGTTTTATTGTGCTTTTATAAAAAAGCTAAATTGAAATCGGGGTCGATTCTGGCTATATATCTTATCGGTTACGGCCTAATCAGATTTACTACAGAATTTTTCCGCATTGATGAGACGTTACTGATTTATGGTTGGAAAATGCCCCAGATATTCAGCATCGCCTTGATTGTGCTGGGTATAATTTTATTGCTTAACAGAAAAAGAGCGACCAGCTAATCGTTTAAAAAAATATTTTGACAAAAATAAGACCGCCCGAAGGCGGTCTTATTATAATATGTGGGATCTGCAGGCCAGATAAACTGGATAGACTGGTAAGGCTAGGCAAGAAAATTCTTGTTAAGCTAAATCCAAGCTAAAAGCCCGGATAAAGCTTATAAAAATTCCCATGCTTGTCGTGCCTAGCCGTATCAGTCTACCCAGCGTTGCCGCGCGATCGCGACGTTGTTTTCGATTGAAAAGAAATAAAACTTTTCTCAAAAATTTGTAATGGAAGGTGACAAATTTTTTGTTGGCCCGCAGAGGTCCAAATACTACGCATAATCCTGCAGACAAAGAAAGTATATAAAGGCAAATTCCGAGTCATTTCTAACCTGAAAGATCCTTTTTATAATTCCTATGCTTGTCGTGCCTGCAGAATTATGAATAGTATTTCCGGTGAATATATAAGCTTATCAAAAAACGTCACAAATGTCAAGGAAACTAAACTGGCTAAAACAAAAAACAGCTTAATTTAGCTATTTTTATTTGAATAATGGCCTAACTGTCTCAAGCATTATTAATTATAGCCCATTATCGGCGCTTTGGCAATAATTACCCGAACACAGCTTATCCAGAGATTATCACCAGCTTGGTTTTTGAGGTTTTTCCGGTCTTAATGGTTATTTCGCTTTTGCTGATATTAAAATAATCAGCTAAAACTTTAATGAGTTGATTGTTGGCTTTGCCCTCGACTGGCGGAGCCGTCAGCCGTACTTTGTAAACCAAGTCGGTAATTTTTTCGACGTTAATTTTTGATGAGTTGGGCTTAACCTCGACCAAAATCTGAGTCATAGTTTTTTAAATTTTATAAGGTCTCTAAAATTTTCAGCTCCAGGTTTTTTGTTTTGGTTTCATAGACAGCAAAGCAGGCCTTCTGAAAAATTCCACCGAGTGTGCCGGGATTGATTAATTGGCAGCCGTTATCAAGTGTTTCCATCCAGGGTTTGTGGGTATGGCCATAAAAAACTAGATTATATTTTCCTGATTGAGCCAATTCTTTGGCAGTTTCTGGAAAATGGCAGAAGGCGATTTTTTGTCCTTCAATTTCTAGCTCGCCCAAATCGCCATGATATTTGACGTTGGGGAATTTAGCGCATATTTTGGGCAAGATATCCCGATCGCCGACATTGCCATAGACCAAATGCATGGGTCCGGAGAATTGCGGCACAAACACTTCAGATATCATGGTAGGAGCGCTGATGTCGCCGCAATGGATGATCATTTCAATTGCATTACTTTTGGCCCAGATAAGAAATTTTTCAATATTTGGTATATTGTCGTGGGAATCAGAAATGATGGCAATTCGCATAGTTGAGTTTATTTATTTCTTAGCTTTTTTAGGATTTTAAAATCATTTTTCAGCTTTTCATCATGCGGCGTCTCCAAGATCAGATTGATTTTTTGTTTTTTGGCCAAAGCGACTATAGCTTTAAAGCCCTCTAAGCCGATCAGTCCCTCGCCAATATGAGCATGCCGGTCCAGATGAGAACCAAGTCCGCCGAGAGAATCATTAGTATGAATCAATTTGAGTTTTTTTAGTCCAAGAATCCGGTCGAAGTCGGCAAAAGTTTTTTTGGTCGATCTGGCGTTTCTGATATCATAGCCAGAAGCAAAGCCGTGACAAGTATCATAGCAGATGCCGATGTCATATTTTTTTAACGGCGCAGAATCGATTATTTTGGCAATTTCTTCAAAAGTATCGCCGATAATAGCTCCCGAGCCGGCGGACATTTCAATTAAAAATTCGGTTTGGCCTTTATAGCCCGAGAGAATCTGTGTGATGCCGGAGACGACTTTTTTTAGGCCCTCTTTTTCGCCCAGATCTTTGGCGCTACCCAAATGCGTCATGATATATTTCACACCTAGTTTGTCGCCACACTCTAGCTCATCGCGGATGACCGAGATGGAGCCGTAATAAATATTATTTTTGGCTGAGGCCAGATTAATATAGTAAGGAGTATGAATATGTGACTCCAAGTGGTATTTTTGGCAGTTGTCTTTGAAAGATTTGATCAGTTGTGCTGATAGAGGTTTGGCTGGCCCGCCTTGCGGTGGCCGAGAGAAAAATTGAAAACACTCGGCGCCAGCTTCTTGCGCGCGAAGCGGCGCCAGCGACAAGTCGCCGGCGGCTGAGATATGAGCGCCGATGAGAGGAAATTTTGTGGCCATAAGAGTATAGGAGAATTATACCACTTCGCCGTTTTCAATGATAATCTCTAAGATTCTTTTGAGTCGTTGTTTGACCGTCCCGCTGACGACATAGTACTTGATGCCCCAAGTATCTAAGGTTTCCAAGAAATGACGGTCGATAGCTGCTTGAAATTCAATATCGGTCGAGCGACCATCGGCTTCGATGGAAAATTCTATAGGCAGATAAAAAACAAAGTCGTATTGGCTGTTTTTCCTGGTCATCTCTGATAGGAGCTCTTTGGCGCGTTGATCTGACAATAAAACGTCGCCATAAACCGAATAGTCGACTAAGCACTTATCGGCAATCCAACCACCCTCGGAATATTTTTCCGCTTCCCATTGTCTGGCAAAAAACCAGAATTGCAATTCTAACGGCGTGTTTTCGTTGACCGGGAGGCCTCTATGGAAAGCTTCGGCCGCGATGTCGGGCAATATTGGCAGGTTTAGTATTTTTGACAGGTTACGGCTAAGAGTAGATTTGCCGACTCCGTGCGAACCAACAATGGCTATTTTCATAAGGAAATTATTTTATACGAATATATCTTAGCTAAATTTTTATAATAAATCAATTGGTATCTGGGAAAGGAAAAGTGGGGCCCGTGTGGCGTGGGCCCCGCTGTCGTAGTGGCGTTGAACCGTCAGAGCCCGCAGAATTTGCGGAAATCCTGGAGCATTACGCCGATCACCCCGAGTTGCATGCTATCCAGTTTCTCCTGGTGCTGAGCTATGCTCAGGATGATCTGAATAGCTCCGCTCTTCTGTCTGGCCCACTCGCGATACAAATCGCGTGTCTCGCCGAAGAAGAAGTCTTCCGGCGACATGGACAAGATGAACATTATCCACATAATCTCATCCCAGTCCTTTCGGTCGCCGCCGAAGCTGAAGCGCACTTCGTCGGGAATTTTCGGGTTGAAAAACGGCGTACCGCATTTCTTGCCGGTGGCGTAATAGCGGCGGATTTCTCCTTCAACTGGGCATGACGTCTTGTCGGCCAGACGGAAGATTTCGGCGATGGGGCTCGACATAAATATCGAAGGAAGTCCTTCGCCGTCGACTCTCAAGCACATGTAGTCGTGGCGTAAGAGGGCCAAGCGGAGTTGTACTAGAGCATCGGAGCCGAGTAGTACGCCGTTAAAGAGGGTGGTTGCCACCTCGGCTCCGAAGAGCTCGTGGTCCTTGACCGATATCCCAAACGCCGAGCGGCCGAGATCGTGTAGCTGGCTGGACCAGACCATGATTTGCTCCAGCTCAATCGGCCCGATCCCTTGGGCGCAGCCAGTTCGGCACGAATGTATACAACTTAGGAGTAGAGGCGATTGTCTCATGATCTCCAGTGCTCGGGTGTAGACCTGGACGGCGTGCGGGTGGCCGTGATCCTGGTCGTTCCAGTATTTGTCGATGCCCCGTTCGATTGCCTCCCGGTCTTGTGGCATATTCGGTATCTGTCTGGCTATGGCCACAAGATAATCGACGAGGATTGCAGGATAGAGATCGGATATGCCTACGGTAAAGAGCGTTGCGGCGTTCAGCATGGCGTGACTCCTTCTAAGTGATGCCTAGGCGGGTTGACGGTTAAAGGTGCTGTAAATGCTTCAAATTAAGATAACAAAAAAACCGATTTTTGTCAATCGGAGTTTTTGTTTGTGTAGCTAGTTGCGGGGTTAATCTTGGGCGGGGTAGTTTTTTTGATAGGCGGCCAGAGTAGTTGCGACAATGGTCTCAATGTCGCTATGTTGCGCTTTCCAGTCTAGGAGTTCCTGAGCTAAGTTAGAATTAGCTAGGAGCTTGGCCGTATCACCGGGTCGCCGAGGGCTGACTTTTACCGGGAAGTCCACGCCGGAGATCTTTTTGACCGAGTCGATCATTTCCTTGACGCTGATGCCGTTGGCCGTGCCAAGATTAACGGTCAAGCTGTCATTTTTTTCATCCAGATAATTTAGGGCTAGAATATGGGCTGATGATAGGTCGTCAACATGGATGTAATCGCGGACACATGTTCCATCTGGCGTCTCATAATCAGTACCAAAGATTTCCACTTGAGACCTCTGGCCAAAAACTGCTTCAAAGAGTATGGGCAAAAGATTCTGTGGATTTTTTTCTAGTCCATGAAGTTCGCCATTAGTGTCATAGCCGACGGCATTGAAATAACGTAGCGCAGCAAATTTTATGCCTTTGAGCTGGTCATACCATTTGAGGATTCTTTCTATCTCTAGCTTGGTGAAGCCATAGAAGTTGATTGGGTCGGTCGGGTGTTTTTCGTCGACCGGCAAATAAACGGGCGTGCCATAGACGGCAGCTGTCGAGGAAAAAACAATTTTGTTGACGCCGTTTTCAGCCATAGCATTTAAAAGATTAATGGCCCCATAAATGTTGTTGACCGCGTAATCGCCGGGTCTAGTCATAGATTCGCCAACAGCCTTGAGCGCCGCTAGATAAATGACCGCGTCGAATCCCCTTAGGGCTTCTTTGATATCGTTGTAGACGGTCACGTCGCCCAAAATAAAATTGGCGCCAGTCGGCACGTTATCTTTTGAGCCGGTGATTAAATTATCAAAAACAGTTATTTGATGTCCGGCACTCATAAGCGTTTTGGCGACATGGCTGCCGATATAGCCGGCACCGCCGACAACCATGATTTTTTTATTTTTCATATTATTTTTTGCTAAGTTATTCTCCGGAAAAAGTGGTTTGACTATAGAAATTGAGGCCGGCAGACTTTAATTTCTCACTGCCGCCTAGGTCGGGCAAGTTGACCACAAAAGCCAACTCTACAATTTCACCACCTAATTTTTTTACCAGTTTGGTGGCGGCTAGCGCTGTGCCACCGGTCGCAATCAAGTCATCAACAATGATGACTTTTTGTCCGGCGGAAATAGCGTCACGATGAATCTCGATAGTATCGGTGCCATATTCTAAATCGTATTCTTCACTTTCGACTTCAGCCGGCAGTTTGCCTTTTTTTCTGACCGGCACAAAACCTTTGCCCAATAGATAGGCCAAGGCGCCGCCCAGGATGAAGCCGCGGGAGTCAATGCCGACGACCACATCAATGTCTTTATCTTTATATCTCTTGACAAAATCGTCGAGACATAATTTTAGGCCAATCGGATCTTTGATGAGCGTGGTAATGTCACGGAACATGACGCCTTTTTTGGGCCAGTCGGCCACAGTGCGGATGCGGGATTTTATGGGCATAGGAATTTGATTATTTTATTTTAGGAATAACCTTAATGAGCAGTTGCTTTACTTTTTCGGCATTGTCATTCATGGTTTGTAAAATCATTTCCCAGGTGACGTGATCGTCGCCTTCGCGCCAAGAGTCATAGTCCGTGGACATGGCGATGGTCTGGTAGGGGATTTTTAGTTCATTGGCCAGAATTACTTCGGGACAGGTGGACATGTTGATGATGTCTGCGCCCCAAAGCCGGAACATATGGCTCTCGGCTTTGGTCGAAAATCTTGGTCCCTCGATGGTGATGATGGTTTTATCATGATGATAGTCAAATCCTAATTCATCACAGGTGTTACGTAGCATGCTACGTAACACTGGGTCGTAAGGGTCGGCCATGGAAGTATGAACAACTTCGTCGGTGAAATAAGTCAGGTTGCGGTGACGAGTAAAATCGATAAATTGATTGGGGAAAACCAGATTACCCGGCTTAATTTCTTCGCGCAATGAGCCGACGGCCGTGGTGGCTAAGATATGCGTACAGCCGGCATCCTTAAGCGCTCTAATGTTGGCCAAAAAGTTCACAAAAGTCGGTGGCGTGCTATGCGTCTTGCCGTGGCGTGCCAAAATTACCACTTCGATGCCGCTAATTTTCCCAATAGTTAAGGCAGACGATGGCTGGCCGAATTTGGTCTCGACCTCGACTTCCCGCGCGTTTTCTAGGATTTGCGGATCGTCCAGACCGGAGCCGCCGATGATGCCAATTTTTGGCATATAAAAACAGAAAAAATTATTATACTAGTATCTTATTTTATTTGACAATAAAAATCAACCGTAAAAAACCGCCCCATCAAATGACAGGGCGGTTTTTTAATCTTTGATAATTTTATCTTTGAGAAATTGGACAACTTTTCTATTGCCCAGAGTGTTTTTCAGATAGTCGCGATACATTTCGCTTTTGAGTTGCTTCTCAGCTTCAGGATTGTCAGGATAAGCTTTTAGGATTTCACTGATTTCTTTGTCGACTTCGTCATCGCGAACTTCCATTTTTTCTTGCTGGTAAATCTCACGACTGAGGATGGCGGCCTTGACTCTTTTTTCGGCTTGCGGCTCGAAGTCCTTCTCCAAATCAGCGGTGGTTTTTTTGATGGAGGTCAGGTAATCAGGCATTTGCAGGCCCTGCTGAGCGATGCTATCTTCCAATTCATGAAGCATTTTGTGAATTTCATGGTGGACAATGGATTCGGGCAATTCTTCAAATTGAGAGATTTCCATTATTTTATCTAGCATTTCAATTTCTAGGCGTTGTTCTTGCTTGTTTTTTTCTTCTTGCTCAAGATTATTTTTGACAGTTTCTTTCAGCTCAGCCATGGTGGCTGTTTTGCCGCCGGTAATGCTTTGGGCCAGATCGTCATTTAATTCCGGTCTTTCCAGCTCATAAATATCCAGGCAAGTAACTTTGAACTCAGCGAGTTTGCCGGCCATTTTCTTTTCAAAGTAGTTTTCCGGAAATCTAAGTTCGAATTCTTTGGTTTCGCCGGTTTTCAGGCCAATAAGCTGGTTCTCAAAACCGGGGATGAATCTATCTTCGCCGATAAGAATAGGATACTTTTGGTGTTGGCCGTTCTCTATCGGCACCTTGTCCAAGAAGGTTTGGAAATCGATATGGAGAAAGTCGCCGGTTTGTGCCGGACGATCTACTAATTTTTCTTTGGCTCGCATCTTTCTCAGGTCTTCCATGACTTTATCAAGTTGCTCTTCGGAGACTTTTATCGGCGTGCGAGTTAGATGCAATCCGGAATAATCGCCGATGGTGACTTTGGGCAAGATTGCTACTTTGGCTTTGTAAGTCAAAGGATTGTTGGGGGCGACTTTTTCCAGGTTTATTTCGGGCCGATCAATAGTAATAAGATTATTTTCTTTTAACGCTTGGTGATAGGTAAATGAGACCACTTCGTCCAGAGCTTCTTCTAAGATAGCCATTTCGCCGAATTTCTGTTTAATGATTTCATAAGGCGCTTTGCCGGGACGAAAACCTTCTATTTTGCTGTTGGTGGATATTTTGACGGCGGCTTTTTGTAAAAAGGGGAGGATTTCTTCCGGGCTAACCTCGATAGTTAATTCCAACTGTGATTGGCCTAAATTTTTTATGTCTGTTTTCATAATTTATTTTGATTAGGTTTGAAATATCTTTCCAAGCTTAGCAGTTTTTGCCCGACTAGTCAATAATTTGAAAACAAAACCACCCCGTTGGATAACGGGGCGGAGTAAGGATAAGTTTATTTGATTTGGGCAACAATTTTGGCGAATATTTTTGGCTGTTTCTGAGCGATTTCAGCCAGTATTTTGCGGTCTAGTCCAATGTTGGCTTTTTTCAGTCCGGCAATCAGCTTGCTGTAGCTAAGGTCTAATTCTCGGGCGGCGGCGTTAAGCTGTATCTGCCACAAAGCGCGGGCGCTGCGTTTTTTGACACGACGGTCGCGGAAAGCATAAGCACCGGCTTTAACCGCGGCGGTAGTAGCCAGTTTGATGCGGTTCTTACGGCCCCAGCGGAAACCCTTAGTTGCTTTTAATATGCCCTTCCTTTTTTTGGTATGCATGACACCTCTTTTTACTCTTGGCATCTTATTTGATTATTATTAGTGAATTAGGTTTGGCCGCCAACTAGCTATAGGGCAGCATCTTTCGGACATTTCTGGCGTCAACCTCGGCTAAACTGCCATCGCGTCTTTTTTGTCTTTTGGTTTGGCCTGATTCGCGAGCATTGAAATGATCTTGGCCGGCAGTTCTTTTGATCACCTTTTTATTTTTAGTCACGCGGAATCTTTTGGTAACGGCTTTTCTGGTTTTTATTTTTGGCATAACAGCTGAATTAGATTTATAAATAGATAATAGTTGAGAGTTTGTTTCCGAGCTTGACGATGTCTTGCTCGATGCGGACAACTTTGTCCGGATCAGTCGCGGTCATTTTTTCTTTTATTTGTTTAACAACGCTACTGATGCTAACTCGCGCCAAGTCGGCGTGCTGGTTTTCGCGGCCTTTAAGCTGCAGCTCAATGCGGACTTTGTCGCCGTCAGTCAAGAAGCGCACGGCTTGGCCGGCTCTGATATCAACATCGTGCGGACTGATGCGGGCGGACAGTTTGATGGTTTTGACTTCGACAGTTTTCTGTTTGGCCTTTTGTTTTCTCTCCAGCTTTTCTTTTTGGTACTTGTAGCTGCCATAATCCATGAACTTGGCAATAGGCGGTACGGCTTTTGGCGAGACCTCAATCAGATCGAGGCCACGATTTTTGGCCTCTTCCAGTGCCTGCCATTTAGTCATGACGCCAAGATTCTGGCCTTCCTCGTCAATAATCATCAGTTCCGGTGAGAATATTTTTTCATTGACGCGGAACTCCTTGGCCTTTTCCGGCTTGTTGCCCCTGAATGATTTTCTCATTAATAGTGTTGGTTTTAATTATAAAATTAAAAGCTATTAAATCAATCTGACGATTCAATAATGATTGATGTGACAATTTTAATTCTATAACTTTTGGTGGAGATGAGGAGTGTCGAGCTCCTGTCTAGGAATAAAGGATCGGAACTGGTGTACAAGCTTAGCCCTTTTAGTTAATCAATATTTAGGAAAAGAGCAAAAAAATATTGATCGTGATCTTGTAAAGTTTCGGCGTTGGCCCCAAGACCGAGGCCAGGCCTAGTCCGAAAATATAACACCGACCTTAACTTACCGGACCATCAATTAAGGCGATGGCCATTAAGCTATTTAAGCAATGGCTGGAGCAAAAGCCAAGCTGCTGAAAGCAGATTGGACTTTAGCTAGAATTTGTTTTGCATTTAGCATTTGGCACTTAGTTTACGAGCAAATTGCCAAACTCGGCTTGCCAATCCAGACTTTGTTCCTATCAAATCGAAACATCCCCAATTTTTAGATTTTTTTCAAGGTTCGGCTAATTTCCCTATTTTGCTCTCTTTTTTTAATGGTGGCACGCTTATCAATGGTCTTCTTGCCACGGGCTACAGCCAGATCAATCTTGATTAATCCTTTATTAGTATATACAGAAGTTGGTATAATTGTCAAGCCTTTTTGCTTGCTTTGGCCAATCAGGGAGGCGATTTCTTTCTTGTTTAAAAGCAGTTTGCGGCGACCATAGGGATCGTAGGCAACTTGATGGCCGGCAGCTGGCTTGTAGGGAGCGATGTAACAGTTAATCAACCAAACTTCATTGTGGCCGTCAATCTGAATATAGGATCCTTTGAGATTAATATGCCCGAGTCGGATGGCTTTGACTTCAGCTCCAGTTAAAACTAGGCCGGCCTGGAATTTTTCCAGCGGTTCATAATTGAATAGGCCAGTTTTATTTTTGGCGATGGCAGGCATAAATTAAGTGATTTTTAGTTTGACAGGGTGTTATTATACCAGTATAATTTAGATATTAATAGAGGCAAAATAAATTACACTTATGGCTGAACCCAAAAAGATGACAATTGATATTTCTTCTTTGACCATGATCAAGATCCTTGGTATTGTTTTGTTGGTAGCCGCCTTTTTTTACTTTAGGGAGATTTTGATGCTATTGTTCGTTGCTCTGGTTTTCGCTTCGGCTTTGAATCCGGCGGTTGATTGGTTGCAAAGACACAAAATACCTCGAGCTCTAGGCATTTTATTGATTTATGTTTTGGTCTTTGTGGTTCTGTTTCTATCAGTCTTCCTGATTATATCACCAATAACCAAAGAAATAAACGACTTAACCCAAGACTTCCCGGTCTATTGGGAAAAGATTACGGCCAACTGGCACACTTTTAAAGATTTTTCCGAGAGCCACGGCGTTGGACAGAATATTCAAGACTATCTCAATTATCTAAAGGCGAATTTGAGTTTGGCCACCAATAAGATTTTTGGACTAGTCTCCTCGTTATTTGGCGGTTTGGTTTATATGGTGGTGCTGCTGGTGATGACTTTTTATATCACTTTGGAGGATAAGTCTATGAAAAAGGGCTTACGTTCGCTCTTGCCAGCCCAATACCAGCCGTACGCCATGAATCTAATTAATAGGATGCAAGAAAAGATCGGTTTATGGCTAAGAGGGCAATTAGTGTTGTCATTGATAATTTTTGTTGTGAGCTTTGTTGGTTTGAGTTTGTTGGGAGTAAAGTATGCTTTAGTTTTAGCAATATTTGCCGGCGTGACTGAGCTGATACCATATCTGGGTCCGATCATTGCCGCTGTGCCGGCAATATTTATAGCTTCCACGCAGTCACCGATTTTGGGGTTGGCGGTTTTGATTCTCTATGTCTTGATACAGCAAAGCGAAAATTATTTTATCGTGCCGAAAGTAATGCAGAAAGCGGTAGGGCTTAATCCCATTATAGTTTTAATAGCGATGCTTGTCGGGGCAAGAGTTGCCGGTATTTTGGGTATAATTCTGTCGGTGCCGGTAGCTACAGCTTTGGGAGTCATCCTAAAAGATTTTTTTGCCAAAAAAGACGAGGTTGAAGTGGCAACAGAATAGTGTTAAAATGGTTAAACAAAATATTAATAATAACTAAAGCTTTTGGCATTTTTGCCAAAACAAAGGAGAAAAATAAATGGCTTATCCAAAAATGAGACACCAGATGTCAGAAATGGCCGATGAAATGCCGGCCGATGAAATGGAGGCAATGCCCCAAATTGGCCGCCCCAGAAGAAGAGGCGGTTTTGGCAAGACGTTGACAATTATCGTAGTGGTCGTTGTCATCATAGCCGCGGTTTGCTGTGGGATATTTACTACCGGCTGTTTCGGATTATCAATGGGTAGCGGCATAGCAACAGTATCCAATGACTGGCAAGCGGTGTTTTTATCCAATGGACAGGTTTATTTCGGTAAAGTTCAGGCAGTTTCCAAAGGCGCTCTAACCTTAGGTAACATTTATTATTTACAAGTTGTTTCCAAGCCGCTTCAGACCACTCAGCAAGGCGACACAGCGGCCAATCAGCAAGCGCAACAAGAGCTGACTTTGATAAAATTGGGCAATGAGCTGCATGGCCCGGTCGATCAAATGACCATTAATCGCGACCATGTTTTATTGACCGAAAAATTAAAGAAAGACTCACGAGTGGTGCAAGCTATAAACAGCTACTTAAAGGATCAGGCGAGCAAGAAATAGATAAGTTTTTATCATAAACAGCAGAACGGGGTTTTCCCGTTCTGCTGTTTTTTGTGTTATAATAAGAAGGGATAAAATCATTAATTTTTTTATGCCGGATCAAAAAGAAACACCAAATTATTTAAGCCTGGAAGAAGCGGCCGATATTTTGTCGGTGTCTCAAGATTATCTTCTAGCGCTGATCAGGTTAGGGAGAATAAAAGGTTTTAAAATAGCTGAACTGTGGTTTACTAGCCAAGAATGGATTAATGAGTTAAGAGGAGAAATAAAACGGCAAATAGAGGTGGAACTTGCGGCTTATCAGGAGGCCGACAGTGGCCGATTCACCAACAAGTGGGTTAAGGTGCAAACAAAAAGAATAAGGCCCGATTTCTCTTATCTGAAGAAAATAAACTACGATCAGAGAGAAGGCGGACAGATGGTCAGCGGTCATTTTTTTGCTTGGAGCAATCTGCCAGTGGTTTTGTCTTTGATTTTGTTTTTATCGGTTTTGGGTTATACGGCGCTGGTGCCGGTAGTTAATTCCAGTCGATCGGCGACTCTGGCGATTGATTGGACCGGGAAAGCAATTAAGGGAGAGGCGCGGAAGCTTTATCGGGCAATTGAAATTGTCAGCGTCGGCACGGCCGTGCTTAAGACTCCTGTATCGGACGAGGCCATCACTCGAAAATGGCAAGAATTTTGGCGGCAAAAAGTTGATAAACAGTCGGGCCGGGTGGCCGGAGAACAAGCAGAAAGCGGGCTTTGACTTTTGCCCGCTTATTAATTAAGATAACAGAAAATAATTAACAATTTTATGGCCGAAAAAAATCCAGAAATAATGGATAAAATCATTAATTTATGCAAAAACCGGGGTTTTATTTTTCCGGGCAGTGAAATTTATGGCGGATTGGCCAATTCCTGGGATTACGGACCACTGGGAGTAGAGCTCAAGAACAACATCAAGCGCGCTTGGTGGAAATATTTTGTGCAGGAAAGAGATGATATGGTCGGATTAGACGCTGCAATTTTTATGAATCCAAAAGTTTGGGAGGCCTCGGGTCATGTGGGCGGTTTTTCCGATGCCATGATTGATTGCAAAAAATGCCGAGGAAGATTTCGAGCGGATCAATTAATAGAAGATCAATCGAAGATGAAAGTCGAAGGCAAGACGCCCGAAGAAATGTCAAAAATAATCAAAGACGAAAAAATAAAATGTCCGGTTTGTGGCGTCAGCGACTTCACCGAGGCTAGAAAATTTAATTTAATGTTTAAAACCTATCAGGGAGTATTAGAAGATGAAACTGACGTCATTTATTTGCGGCCAGAAACAGCCCAAGGAATTTTTGTGAATTTTAAGAATGTTTTAAGTGCCACCAGGCGCAAGTTACCTTTTGGTATCGCGCAAATTGGCAAGTCCTTCAGAAATGAAATCACCCCGGGAAATTTTATTTTTCGTACCCGAGAGTTTGAGCAGATGGAAATAGAATATTTTATTTCACCCAAGAGCGATTGGCAGGTCAAGTTTGATGAGCTCCGTGAGGCGATGTGGAATTTCTATAAAAATTTCGGGATTAAGGAAAACCATTTGCGGTGGCGCGAGCACGATCCTGAAGAATTATCCCATTATTCCAAAAAAACAGCCGATATCGAATACAACTATCCGTTTGGTTGGAAAGAATTAAACGGTTTGGCTTACCGAACAGATTTTGACTTGAATCAACACCAGAAATTTTCTGGAGCTGACTTAAACTATTTTGATGCCGAGTCTGGTGAAAAATTTGTGCCGCATTGCATTGAACCGTCTTTCGGCTGCGATCGAGCGCTACTGGTATTTTTGCTTGATGCTTATTGTGAGGAAGAAGCGCCGACTGGCGATGGCAACATGGAGACGCGAGTCGTTTTGAAGTTGCATAAAGATTTGGCGCCAATTAAAATAGCGGTTTTGCCATTGTCCAAAAAAGTGGAATTAGCCGGCCTGTCACATCAGATTTTGGAGACATTAAAAAAGAATTGGCTGGTTGATTATGACGAAACGCAATCGATCGGTAAACGCTATCGACGACAGGATGAAATTGGCACCCCTTATTGTGTGACGGTGGATTTTGATAGTCTAAATGATCAGGCCGTGACGGTTCGCGATCGGGACAGCATGAAACAGGAAAGAATAGCCATTGGCGATTTGGTAAGCTATTTTAAAGAAAATATTTAATAAGTATGATGCCCAATAAACAAGTTTTAAAAAATGACATACGACTGATAACGGCGCCGCTTCAAGAAACGCAGACGGCCAGCATTTTAGTCTTGACTAGAGTTGGTTCGCGTTATGAGAGTCGAGAAACGGGGGGCATTTCTCATTTTATTGAGCATATGCTGTTTAAGGGTACGGATAAGCGACCCGATACTTTGGCTTTAGCTAAAGCGCTGGACGGCGTTGGTGCGGAATTTAATGCTTTCACCAGCAAGGATATTACGGCTTATTATGTTAAAGCTGATTTTAGGCATTTGAGTTTGGCGATTGACGTCTTGTCGGATATGTTGCTCCACTCCAAGTTTGATGAGGGCGAAATCGAAAAAGAAAAAGGCGTGATTGTCGAAGAAATAAATATGTATGAAGATAATCCAATAATGTATGTGGAAGACTTGCTCGAGCAAACTATGTTTGGCGATAATGAGCTGGGTCGGACAATTTCCGGCAGCCGAGAAAATGTCAGAAGTCTTAATCGGGATAAAATGTTGGAATATCGCGATCAATTTTATAATGGCAAAAACACGGTCATCGCCGTAGCTGGACGTTTTGCCGATAGTCATTTAAAAGAAATAGAAGAAAAGTTCGTTTTGCCGGCCGGTGAGGGCAAAAACCAGTTTACTAAGCTGTCTTTTGAGCAGAAGGAGCCGAGACTGACCGTAAAAGATAAGGAAACCGAGCAAGTTCAGGTGGCGCTTGGTTTTCCGGCTTATGCTTATGGCGATCCACGAGTTTATATTTTGCAATTGTTGTCGGTGATTTTGGGCGGCAATATGAGTTCGCGGCTTTTTTTGGAAGTGCGGGAAAAGAATGGTTTAGCTTATTTCATCAGATCAAGCGTCGGCATGTATGAGGATATTGGCACTTTTGTTATTCAGGCAGGATTAGATAAAAATCGTATTGATGACGCCATTAAATTAATCATGCTAGAGTTGAAGAAGATCAAAGATGGGATAGTCGAAGAAGAATTGCAGCGGGCTAAGGATTATTTGGCTGGCAAACTGGCTATTGACTTGGAGGATAGCGCGGAATTGTCGCAGTGGTATGGACAGCAAGAATTAATGTGCGAAAAGATGTTGACGCCGGGAGAAAAGATCAAAATAATCATGGCTATTAATCGTGATGAGATTATAAATATAGCCAGAGATGTTTTGGATTTTAATCGAGTGAGCTTGGCGGTTATCGGGCCGTTTAAAGAGGCGGAAGAAAGATTTAAAAAACTTTTGGTTTAACTAAAACTATGAAAATAGGCATTGATTGCCGGACAATTCTTAACGTGCGTGGCGGCGAGCAGGCGGGTGTCGGCCACTATACTTATTATTTATTAAAAAATTTGCTGGAAATAGACCAGACGAATACTTACGTTTTGTTTTTTGATAACCAATTCAAAAATTTTTCGGAATTTAAAAAAGATAACGTCTCTATCCGTACTTTGCCGTTTTATCAATACAAAAAATATTTGCCAATCGCTTATTCCCAGATGCTGGTCAGCGCTTTTTTGGATCGGGAAAAACTTGATTTATTCCATGCTCCGGCCAATGTAATGCCGTTGTTTTATAAGGGCAAATCAGTCGTCACCGTTCATGATTTAGCCATTTATAAATATCCGCAGTTTTTCCCGCCGGGTCTTTTGAACCGCCAGACTTTTTCCACGAAGGTTTTGGTGCCGCGGTCGCTACACAAGGCGGCAAAAGTCATTGCTGTATCCAAAAATACCAAGACCGATATTATCGAACAATTCGGCTTGGCAGAAGAAAAAATCGAGGTAATTTATGAAGGCGTGATAAGTCATGGTAAGAGTTGCCCTAATCAGGCATCTTTTGAGGGGGTAAAAAAGAAGTATGGCATCGGTGATAAATATTTATTATTTTTGGGCACCATTGAACCAAGGAAGAATATTTTAACTCTAGTCAAAGCTTTTAGAAACCTAAAAATGGCCTATGATTCTCCAGCCGATGATTATCAATTAATAATTGCCGGTGGTCGCGGTTGGAGCGACGCTCCGGTCTATGAAGCGATTGCCGATGCTAACGCTAGTATTTTGGGACGAGATAAAAAACGTAACGGCCGAGAAAGACGGTCGGGGCTTGATACCAGGGGCGAAGTTAAAAAGAAAAAAGAAGGGGAGAGACGCAAAAATATGGAGCGTCGTCTTGATGAGCCAGTGAAATACATCGGTTATGTATCTCATGCCGATAAGCTTTCTTTGCTTTGCCATGCTTGTTGTTTTGTTTTTCCTAGTTTGTATGAGGGATTCGGCTTGCCGGTACTGGAAGCAATCAGCATGGGTACGCCGGTCATCACCTCTAATATTTCTTCCCTGCCAGAAATTGTCGGTAGCAATGCCGGGTTGCTTATTAATCCTAACAAGGAGTCGGAGATAATAGATGCTCTACAACAGATTTTGACTGACGAAGGATTGCGCGAATCGTTAAGCATCAATGGCCAGAAAAGAGCTAAAGAATTCACTTGGAAGTCTTGCGCTGAAAAAACTTTGGAAGTTTATCAATCGGTTTAATTGTTTGAACCAAAAACTCCGCCACTAGGGCGGAGTTTTTGGTTCAAGAAAATTAAAATATAAATAAACAAGAAAAAATTATTAGAATAGCGATAATAATGGCCAGCATCACTGCTTCCACCACTAAGCCATATTTGATTGGTATATCTCCGCCTAGCCGGTCGATGGCCAAATGATGGACTTTAAAATGTAACTTATTAAACCAACTTAACAGGCGGGAATTTGTGAGTTTATGCAGAGCAACCAAGATGTCCGGTAGAATGCCGCCGATAATTGCCCAGACCACACTGTCGCGATTGGGGAATTGAAAATTTTTGAAAAGAAAAATTAAAAAGAAAGCCAAAAAACAAGCATCAAGACTGCCATAAAGGGCTAGCGTTTTGATGTAGCCCTTCTCTTTGAATTTTGAGAGATTGAGGCCGAGAAATTTTTTGGCCAGTTGCTGATCGCCGTGAGGGATGATGTCTAAAACAAAATGAAAGAGAAAAGAGATAATGAAGGCCAGTGGCGGGTAGGTGATTTCTTCACCAACGATAACTGAAGCGGCCGCGTGAACGGTAATAAACATAAGTGTTTATGGAAATGTAGCAGGGGAGGGAATTGAACCCTCGACCAATGGCTTATGAGTCCACTGCTCTACCACTGAGCTACCCTGCCGTGATCAATTGTTGCGGGGACAGGATTTGAACCTGTGACCTCTTGGTTATGAGCCAAGCGAGCTGCCGGACTGCTCTACCCCGCGAACTAATGATACTAGTTTTGAAACAAAAAGTCAATTCACTTCTGCCTGTTCGACTCCCTCCTTCTCAATCTGTAAATAAAAATCGCCCCTAATTGGGGGCGATTTTTATTTATGCCGAAGGAGGGAGTTCCGCGCGTCGCTGCTGCGACGCTTGCCCGGGGCAGCGCTGAATGCTCCCATGGTCGCATTCATCGACGCTCTCTTCGTTCGCTTCTGCCCGTTCGACTCTTTATTTATTTATGCCGAAGGAGGGAGTCGAACCCTCACACCTTGCGATACACGATTTTGAGTCGTGCGCGTCTACCAGTTCCGCCACTTCGGCAAAAATATTCTTTTTCTATTTTAATCTAGAAATAGCTGTTTTGTCAACCTGATTTAATATTCTTATTTTGTTTATTTTATGTTATAATAGAAAACATCATGGGACAAATAATTTCTGTTGTTAATCAAAAAGGCGGAGTGGGTAAAACTACCACTTCAATAAATCTGGCCGCTTACTTAAGTAAGTTGGGCCGTTTTGTTTTGTTGGTTGATTTGGATCCGCAGAGTAATGCTACCTCAGGATTGGGCATATCGCGCGATTTGGACCGTGGTGTCTATGAAGTCTTGACCGGTCCTTTTTCTTTCCGAGACGTTATTGTGGACACGAGCCATAAATATTACAAACTGGCTCCGTCGACGGCATCGCTGGCCGGAGCCAACGTAGAATTTGTTAATCTGGACAGAAGAGAATTCCGCTTGCATGACAATCTGCTCGAAGTAAGAAACGATTTTGACTATATTATTATTGATTGCCCGCCATCATTAGGACTATTAACCTTAAATGGTTTAACGGCCGCTGATCAGATACTTATCCCGGTGCAGGCGGAGTATTTTGCTCTGGAGGGCTTGGGACAATTAATGGATACCATTAATCTAATTAAAGATAATATTAAGCCGGAGCTGGATATTTTGGGCGCGGTCCTGACGATGTATGATAATCGTTTCCGTTTGGCCAATGATGTTTTGCGGGAATTATATCGTTATTTTCCCAATAAGATTTTCCGTTCGGTTATACCGAGGAATATTAAATTATCAGAAGCGCCAAGTTATGGTAAAACCATCCTCGAATATGACCCGAAGTCCAAGGGCGCCAGAGCTTATGAGAGATTAGCCAGGGAATTTTTATATTTGACTTCAAATAGTTAGTTAACCTACAAAATATTATGCAGAATAAATCATCTGGACTGGGTCGAGGACTCGGCTCACTCATTCCCAATAAAAAATTCAAAGATTCGTCGGCTATTGACAATGAAGTGGCCAGTTTTTTGACGGTGAAGGAAAAAGTTTGGGAAATACCGGCCGATAAAATCGTACCTAATCCCCATCAGCCACGAGCCGATTTCAAAAAAGAAGAATTAGAGGATTTGGCCAACTCAATTAAGGAGTATGGCATAATTCAGCCGTTGATTGTGACGCAGCTCGGTGTCGATTCTTGGCAATTGATTGCTGGTGAAAGGCGTTTGCGGGCGGCAAAATCTTTGGGGCTTAGCGTGGTGCCGGCCGTGGTGCGCGATCTGACAGAACAGAAGAAAATGGAAATAGCATTGATCGAGAATTTACAGCGACAAAATCTTAACCCGTTGGAGATCGCCGTTGCTTATCAAAAATTAATTGACGAGTTTAATCTGACTCATGAGGAATTGAGCAAAAAAATCGGCAAGAGCCGATCGGTAATTGCTAATTTTTTACGCATTCTTAATTTGAGACAAGAGGTTAAGCAGGCAATTGTCGACGGTCGCATAACTGAGGGCCATGCTCGGGTTATGGCGGGATTACCAGAAGAAGATCAGTTGATCGTTTTGGAGAAGATTTTGAAAAATAATTTTAATGTTAGAGAAACAGAGAGGGCCGGTAAAGAGATAGTGGTCAAAAAACATATCAGGAAAGTCTCATTCAAGCCGGAAATAAGGGCCAAAGAAGACGAGCTTCAGGCGGCTCTGGGCACAAAGGTAGAGATAAAAGAACATGGCGGAGCTGGTCAGATTATCATTAAGTTTTTTTCTCTGGATGAGCTGGAGGATATTTTTAAGAAAATTATCTAAGGATTAAAAACAAGCTTAATAAAAAATAGGCCGTTCAGTTGGGTCTATTTTTTATTTCTATTGAGAGCATTTCTAATTTTGCTTTTGGCCATGGAAGTTTTTACCAGATCAAGCCAATCAGGATTGGGGTTCTTACGATTTTTGTCGGTGATAATTTCAACAATGTCGCCGCTTTTGATTTGTGTTTCCAGGCTGACCAGTTGGTCATTAACTTTGGCGCCGACACATTTATTGCCCAGATTGCTATGAACATGATAGGCAAAATCTAGGGGCGTGGCGCCTTCGGGCAGATCAATAACATCACCATGAGGCGTGAAGACAAAAATACGGTTTTGAAAAATATCAAACTTGACGGTCTGCAAAAATTGATCATTGTCTTTGATTTGTTTTTGCCATTCGACCAATTCATTAAGCCATTTGATGCCTTGGGCATTTAGTTTGCCGTTGTTTTCCTTATAATTCCAATGAGCAGCAATACCATATTCTGCTTGTTCATGCATGGCATCGGTACGAATTTGAAATTCTACTATCTCACCGTCATCGCTAAAGATGCTGGTATGGAGGGATTGATAGCCGTTGGGTTTGGGTTGAGCGATATAATCCTTAATGCGTCCGGGTAGCGGGCGATAAAGATTATGAATAATGCCTAAGACGGCATAACAGTCGGCCACCGTCGGCACGATGATGCGCAGGGCTATCAAATCATAAACCTTAGATAAATCACGGTTGATGCGGGGTCGGAGCAGCTTGCGATAAAGACTGTAGAGATGCTTGGTGCGCCCTTGAATGGATATTTCGCTGGAAATAATGTGATGTTGTTCTAACTGTTCGGCGACCACGGCCTTGATTTTCCCCAGAGCTTTTTCTTTGGCCTCGTACTCTTGGGGTAGCATTTTGATGATCCAGGCATAATCTTCCGGATAAACATATTTGAAAGATAAGTCTTCTAATTCGCCTTTTATTTTCCACATGCTTAGACGGTCAGCAATAGGGGCGTAAATTTCCAAGGTTTCGCGCGCGATGCGCAATCTTTTGTCGACGGGCAGGGCGTCAAGAGTTTTTAGATTGTGCAAGCGATCGGCGAATTTTATCAAGATTACGCGCATGTCGTTACTCATAGCGACAAACATTTTGCGTAGATTTTCAGCATATCTTTCCATGCCACGATATTTTATCTTTCCCAGCTTAGTAATGCCCTCGACTAATTTAGCAACTTCCGGTCCAAAGTTTTTTTCCAGATCTTTCAGGGTGCGCGAAGTGTCTTCTGGTATGTCGTGAAGCAGTCCGGCTATAATAGTGGTGATATCCAAGTTCATCTCAGCCAACTTTAGCGCTGTAGCTATGGAGTGTGTAATATAAGGATCGCCAGAAGCGCGAAGCTGTCCTTGATGGGCATCATTGGCAAAATCAAAAGTCAACCGGACTAGCTCTAAATCATCTGAAGAGTAGTGTCCGGACATGGTTTTTATTAGGTTGTCCAACTGGCCCCGAATGTTCTTATTGGCGGCTTCGTTGTGATTTTTTTGGTCTTTGATTTTTGTTTCCATAATCTGTTTGCTTTGTATTATAGGATAATTTTGAAGTTAAGGCAAAATTAAGAATGACTGTTGACAGGGCGTCTGTGATGTAGTAATTTAAAGTAAAGTTAACCCTACAAATATATGACCAAACTAAAACAAATCATATTCGTGGTTTTTTTCATCTTTTTGGCTTTGGGCGGCGTGGCGACGGCTCGAGCCCAGAATTATTTTGAGTCGATAAGTTTGCGTTTGGCCGGATTGTCAATCAATTTAGCTGAAACCAACAGCGCACCGTCATACTACAGTCAGTCAAGTTGGTGCCCGCAAGTGGCGCCAGTCAGTGGCAACACTTTTTTGATTTTTTCCGGGAATTATTATTATAACAACTACTCCAACAACGATTATGCTTACTATGCCTGGCAAGGCGGCGAAGAAAATAATTATAGCTGGCAGCAAATTAAATATGGAGATGTTCTTTATTTTTGGACTTATACGGATCATGCTCCAGGTTGCGGTTTGAGTATAAAATTCACGGATAATTCATGGTTGTCAATCGATTATAAGGATCAAGATGGCGTGGAAGCCAAAAATAGTAATTTTCGAGCTGAAGGAAAATGGTACGAGCGACGGATAGATTTGTCCAATTTGGCCGGCAAAACAATTAAGAATTTGTCTTTAGTACAAGAAAATAATAGATATGGCGAAGAGATATTTCGTTGTTATTTTGATGGAATAAAAATAATCAATAATAATCCTCAGCCGGTTTATTATAATTTAGATAGTAATCAGCGGCGCATAGCGGAATATCGCTATCATCAGGGTCAGAACTATTATAATTATCAAAGGGGCGTGACTAATCCTGGCCGACATCCGATTCTTCCCACTTCCGCTCGAGTAGAAGCGGTTTACAATAATCCTCAACCGGTTTGTGTTGATTCGGATGGTGGTAAGAATTCCGCTATCTATGGCGCGACTGATAATCGAGTTAATAGCATCGGCTCTTATGTTCAAGATACTTGCGTCAGCAAAGATTTGATTGGCTATAATAGTTGGCAGTATAACGAACGAAGCTCATGCTATGGCTTGAATTGTTTTGTAAAAGAGGGCTACTGTAATGGTAATAATGTGACCAATGCAATGATGTCTTGCGCCTACGGCTGTCAGAATGGCGCGTGTTTGAACCGATAAAACATGTAAATTTTTAATTTAAAAAATTCCGCCCACTGGGCGGAATTTTTTGTTGATATATCTTAGGAGTTGTCGCATTCTTTATTGCTGCACTTGGTGCCTTTTTTTGTTTCAACCTGCGGCCAACCGCATTCGGGACACTTTTCTCCGGTTGGTTTGCCCCAGAAAGCAAAGTTACAGTCAGGATAACGGCTACAGCCATAAAAAATTCCTTTGCGGCTTCTTTTGGTAACAACTTTGCCTTCCTTGCATTTGGGACAGTCAATATCCGGTCCGGCAATGTTTTCTTTCTTGATGTATTTACAGGTCGGATAATTGGAGCAACCCTTGAAACTGCCATAGCGGCTTTTTCTGACAGTCAACGGTGAACCGCACTCGGGACATTTTTCATCCAGCAATACCGGCTCGGCTTTTTCTTGCCCGTCACTTCCTAATTTTTTGGTATTTTTACAGGTCGGATAATTGGAACAAGCCAAGAATTTGCCATAACGGCCGATTTTTATCACCATAGGTGAACCGCACTTTTCGCATTTCTCGTCGGTTTGAGTTTCGGTTAATTCTTTTTTATCTAGCTCGTGCTCTTTGAGTACCAGGTTTTCCTTGAAGGGACCATAGAAAGCTTTAATGACCGGTTGCCAGTCTTTTTTGCCCTCGGCTATTTCATCAAGGCTTTTTTCCATGTCGGCCGTAAAATCATAGTCGACAATATCTGGGAAATGTTTGACCAGCATGTCATTGACCAGTAAGGCAATTTCTTTGGGTTGCAGGCGTTTGTCTTCAGTGCGATCAATGTAGCCGCGATCAATAATGGTGGCAATGGTCGGAGCATAGGTCGAAGGTCGGCCGATGCCTTTTTCTTCCATGGCTTTGACGAGTGTAGCATCAGAATAACGCGCTGGTGGCTGAGTGAATTTTTGAGTCGGCGTGATACTCAGGCATTCTGTCTTGTCGCCTTTTTCTAATTCCGGCAAAAGTTCGTCTTTCAACGATAAAGGATAAATTTTGATAAAACCGTCAAATTTAATAATCTGGCCATTAGCGCGAAAAGTATATTTTTCGCTGGAGTCGGTAATATCAATAATGGTGGAGTCCATAATCGCCGGCGCCATTTGGCTAGCCAATGCTCGTTGCCAGATAAGCTGATAAAGCTTGAATTGTTTTTTGTCTAGATGGTTTTCAATATCTTGAGGCGTGAGAAAAGCGGAAGTCGGTCGAATAGCTTCGTGGGCTTCTTGCGCTCCTTTGCTTTTAGTTTTGAATCGTTGGCTACGACTATAGTTATCGCCGAGATTTTTTTTGAGATATTCAGTTGCTTCGCTGATGAATTTTTCTGATAAATTAAACGAATCAGTCCTCATGTAGGTAATGAGACCGGTTGACTGGCCGGAAATTTCTACGCCCTCGTATAGTTGTTGGGCCAGCATCATGGTTTGTTTGGCGCTATAGCCCAAACGGTGGTTGGCCTCTTGTTGTAATGAGGAGGTGGTAAAAGGCGGCAGAGGATTGCGCTTGGTTTGCTTATTAAAAATCTCAGCCACTTGATATTTGGTTTCTTTGAGTTCGGCCAAAATGGCGTCAGCCTCAGCCTGAGATTTAACGGCTAGCTTATCAAGATTTTTGCCGGAGATTTTGTGCAACTTAGCAGAGATGTGATCAGGAGATTTTTTTGATAGAAAGTCGCCGGCTATTTCCCAGTATTCGTCGGACTTAAAAGCCTGGATTTCCCGTTCACGTTCGACAACCAGTCGAACAGCAACAGATTGAACGCGGCCGGCAGACAATCCTTTGGCGATTTTTTTCCATAAGAAAGGCGAGAGTTTGTAGCCGACTAAGCGATCCAATATTCGACGTGCTTGTTGCGCATCAACTAAATTCAAATCAATGGTGCGGGGGTTTTTGAGCGCATCCTTGATGGCGGTTTCAGTAATTTCATGAAAAGTGATTCTTTTGGTTTCTTTAATGGGGGTTTTGAAAATTTGGGCCAAATGCCAAGAGATGGCCTCACCTTCTCTGTCTTCGTCAGTAGCGTAGTAGATAGTGTCGACTTTGTCGGCGATTTTTTTGAGTTCGTCGACTCTTTTTTTGCCCTTGGCGGTAATGGTATAAGTCGGCTCAAAATTATTGTCTACATCAACGCCTAATTTTTTTTCGGGCAAATCGCGGACATGGCCAAAAGATGATTCGACTTTAAAATCTTTAGAAAGGAATTTTGAGATGGTTTTCGCTTTGGTCGGTGACTCCACTATGACTAGATTTTTTGCCATAATTTAGATTATTTTTTTGAGATGTAATTGTTCCCTCCCAGGTCCTTGGCTAAGCCCTTTATCTCCAACATCATTAATAAGGAAGAAAGCACATTAATTTTTATTTTACTATAAATTGCTATTTTGTCAACATGAAGCGGTTCCTGGGATAAATATTGGAGGACAATTTGTTCTTGATCGCTTATTTCTTCGGTCGAAGGAACAGTCGATAATTCTTTGGCGCTTTGCAAGTTTAATTCCTCCAAAATATCCTCGGCCGAAGCAATCAGCTTGGCGCCTTTTTTTATCAGATTGTTGGTGCCGATGGAACGGTCGCTAAAGACACTGCCGGGAACGGCGAAGACGTCGCGATTGTTTTCTAGGGCATGACGGGCGGTAATCAGCGATCCGGAGCTTTCTCCGGCTTCGATGACCAGAGTGGCTAGTGACAAGCCGGCAATAATTCGATTGCGCAGAGGGAAAGTGTGCCGAGCTGGCTGAGTTTCGGGGTCGTATTCAGAAATTAATGCTCCGCCCGAGTCGATTATTTTTTGGGCTAGGCGGTGGTTGGCCGAAGGGTAGATATTTTGCCAGCTGAGCCCCGAGCCCAAGACGGCTACGGTCTGGCCATTAGCGTTTAAACAGGCCTCGTGAGCCAAGGCATCAATACCAAGAGCCAGTCCGGAGACAATAGTAATTTTTTGCCGGGCAAGAGGCGTGATTATCTCTTCGGTGGCTTCTTGGCCGTAAGCAGAATATTTTCTGGCGCCGACCACGGCGAGTGTTGGAGAATTAAGATAAGACAGTTGGCCGCGATAGTAGAGTAAGGGAGGTGGGCCATAGATTTCTTTGAGTAGCCGGGGATAGGCGGGATCTTTAATGGTGACAAAACTGATGCCGGCTTTTTGTATTTTTTCCAATTCCGCTGCCGGGTCTAGTTGTCCGCGGGCGATGATGATTTCCTGGGCGATTTTTTCTTCCAACCCGGCGGTCTGTAGGTCAATGGTGTTGGCTAGCCAAGCCGTTTCCAGGTCGGGAAAGAAGCTAATAATCCGCTGCAACCTGATGGGGCCGATATTTTTGAGTTGTGAAAAAGCTATCCAATACGATTGTTCTTTGGCGATTAATGGCATGGTTTTGTTTTTTGCTATTGACAAAAATGATTTTATCTGATAAGCTGTGGCAATCGTAAGCTAGCGATTAGAATTCTGTTCATTAGTTGGCGAGGAAGTTATTTCCCTCCTAACAACTTTCTTGCCGTAAGTCGTGGTTTCTTTCTTTATGGAAGGCATCGCGCGCTAATGAGCAGTATTTCGATCGCTAGTTGATCGCACATTGGCAATCAACCATGACCATGACGGGGCAGGTAAGTGCCCCCGACTAGTCTTGGGAGAGAGTGGGACCAACCCAACCATTGGGCTGACTTCGACTATGTCGACAATGCTCTCTCCCGAGGTTTTTTCGGCCAGGTAGCAGTTCAGGCGTTTTGTGCCTTTCCCAGGAGGTTAAGTCCAGTCCCCCGGCTGGGCCCGCAAAATTCTTGATGCCTGGTTGACGGGCGAAGGGTAAGGCAGCTCCATCGAGTGTTCCTTCCAAGTTCCCCCGCTTGGACCTCGACGCTGTTCCCCTTCGCCCGACATTTATCTTCGGTGGGCGCGTAGCTCAGCAGGTAGAGCAGCGGATTCGTAATCCGTTGGTTGAGGGTTCAAGTCCCTTCGCGCTCGCCATTATTTAGGCGGTATAGCTCAGTTGGTAGAGCGGGTGGCTGATAACCACTAGGTCGGGGGTTCGAATCCCTCTGCCGCGTCCAACTAGTTATACTGGTTCATGGCAGATTCGAGGCCGTCTTCTAGCAGAACGCACACTGCGGAAGCGGCTCTTTTTTTGTTGGCATTTATTTCCTCCTTATAGTTTGATGATATTTTGTCTAGGACATAATCTGGCACGTCCTTATGATTTAGGATTGGTGTTTTGGCGCCGACTTTCAGTCGAATGAAATTTTGCGCTGACAGGTGTTCAATTATGGATTTGACCCCATTGTGGCCACCGGCAGAAGAGTCAATCACCAAGCGGATTTTCCCCAGGGGTAGAGCGATGTCGTCATGAATGACAATTAAGTCGGATATTTTGGCTTTATAATATTTCAGCAACAAGAAAACCGTCACGCCCGAGTTGTTCATAAAGGTGGCGGGCTTGGCTAATACGATTTTTTCACGGCCGACTTTTCCTTCGCAGACCTCGGCTTGCAATTTGGGAGCTAGTTTGAAATCTTTCAGGTTCCAAGTGTTTTTTAGTTCATCCAAAACCATAAAGCCCAGGTTGTGCCAAGTGTTTTGATAGATTTTTCCTGGGTTGCCCAAACCAATGATTAACTTCATATGGTTAAAGTTGTTAGGAATCTTTTTCTTTCTTTTTTTTGACCTCGATTTGAATCGGCGTGCCGATTATTTTGAAGGTCTCGCGCAGATTGTTTTGCAAAAAACGAATATAGGAAAAATGTAATATTTTTGGATCGTTGACGGTTATGATAAAGCGGGGTGGATTGGTTTTGACTTGTTTGATGTCATAAATGAAAGGGTTTTTTAGGCCCTGGCCGCGCGATGGCCGATGCTGTTTGATTTTTGACTTGAGAAATCTCTCCAGCTGGCTGTCGGAGATTTCTAATTCTCGTGATTTTTTTATGTCTAAAATCAAATCCAGAATTTTTTTGGTGCGCAAATTTTCTTTGGCCGAAACGAAAATCAGTGGCGCCCACCAAAGATAGGGAAAAGAGCCCTGGTAGTATTTGACATAGTCATTGATGGTGTTAGTGTCTTTGCTGGCCACCAAATCCCATTTGTTGGCGACAATAATTACCGATTTACCGCGCTCTAAGATTTGCTGAGTGATTTTTTTGTCTTGAACATCAATTGATTTTTGGACTTCGGTGACGAGCACCACCACGTCGGCTTCACCAATGGCTTCTAGTGATTTGCCAATAGATTTTTTTTCTAAAGTACCCTTTTTTATTTTATTTTGTTTGCGGATGCCGGCCGTATCAATAATGACAAACCGATGATCTTTGTAGTCGAACTCCGTGTCATGAGCTTCACGGGTCGTATGGGGGATGTCGGTCACCATGACTCGCTCTTCGCCTAGAATGGAATTAAGGATTGAGGATTTGCCGACATTGGGTCGGCCAACCAAAGCGAGCTTGATGGTGGGAGTAGCATCTTGATCACCAATATTTTTTGATTGCAGCGGCAGGCGACCAATAATCAAATCCAGTAGATCGCCGGTGCCCGAACCGTTGGCGGCGGAAATCATAAACGGTTCGCCTAGTCCCAGGGAAAAGACCTCTTTGGGCAGTTGGCGCAGTTTTAAACTGTCGGCTTTATTGGCGACAAAAATGATTTTGGCTTTGAGATTTTGCTGGAGCAGTTTTTTGGCCAGCGTCTTGTCGGTTGGGATGATGCCGTTTTTGATATCAACCAAAAATAAAATAAGCTCAGCATCTTTGATGCCTCGTTCGGCTTGCTTGACGATATTTTGGCCGATTTTGGCTTCGATAGTTTTGTCGATGTCGAGTCCGCCGGTATCAATGAGCGTGAACTGATTGCCTTGCCATTTGACCACATCAATATTGCGGTCACGGGTGGTGCCGGCGATTTCCGAAACGAGGGCTTTGTTTTTTTCGATTAAGCGGTTGAAGAGAGTGGACTTGCCGACATTGGCTCGTCCGACTATGGCAACGCGCGGTAGAGTATTTTTCATAAAGTCATTTTAGCTGAAAAAACGACTTTTAGCAATTTTGATTTAATGACGTAGCTTATTAATTTTTTATAGGAAAGTTAATAAAAAAAACAACGCGATAGCTTGGGGCGTTGTTTTTTATTTTGAACCAGTCTATTTTCCTAAGATAATCAGAAAGTCGGCTGATGATTTAAGTCCGCCGGGCGGCGCACTGGCGCTGACACCATAAGTTGAGAGCAAACTTTTTTTGGTTTGAGAGAATTTGCCGCCGGAGAAATCGTAAATTTTTATGGCCGTGTAATTTCTGAGAGCGGCATTGCCAATTTTGACGACGTTTAATCCCAGGGAAGACAACTTGGATTTTTCTTGAGAAGCCCAGCCGGTGACAAAGGTGCCGTTTTGTATTTCAATGGTGGCATTGACGCTCGAAGCCACCGGATCGGTTGACGATGGTGGCGTAATTTTTTTGACTGGCGGAGCGGCGGCGACTGGCGGCGGGTTGTTTTCTATCAGTGGTTGGTTGTCGTCGCTGACCAGTGGTAGAGAGCCGGTGGCCAAAGTGGAAGAGGCAACAGTTGAAGAAGAAATGATGCTGGTAGAAGAAGCGGCTTTTTGTTCCTGCTTCTTTTGGTTTTGAAATTCAGTCCATTGAGTCTTGGTGACGGTTATCTTGGCAATAAAATCTTGATTAAAAATATTCTGCCAGACGTATTTTATTTTGTCATAGTTTCCCCCATAGGGTAAGAGAACATAAGCGCCATTGACTGTCTGCGGATAAAGCAGGCTTTCCGGTCCATCCGTCAGACTATAATGAATGGTGCTGGAAGCAGTGATGCTTTTGCCCAGCTGAGCCAACTTGAGCATCTCCCAAATTTGCATATTGGTGGTGAAATGATCATTATAAGCGGTCAGTAGGCTATTTATTCTGTTGGGGTTGATAATGGTGCCAAAAGAAAAAATCTTTTCTTTTAGGGCCAGAATGACATTTTGCTGTCTCTTGGAGCGGGCAAAATCAGATCCTTCAGCTCCCAGAGCATGACGAGAGCGGGCGTATTTGAGGGCAGTGGCCCCGTCCATATGTTGCGGGCCTTTTTTTATGCGGAGCACTTCAAAGCGACTGCTGATGGGGAAGATATCTTCTTTGCCAATGATCGGGTATTGATAATCCACCAAATCCCTTTCAACATTGACGTCGATGCCGCCAAACTCATTAATGACTTTTTCAAAGCCGGTAAAATCGACAGAGCCGTGATATTGAATAGTCGTATCAAGCATTTTCCCCAACGCCTCGGCTGTGGCTTTGGCACCAGAGCCGGGGATAGTCTGTTCGGCGTAGGAGCTAATGGCGTTAACTTTCAGCCAACCATAATGGTCGGCTTTGACGTAGAGATCACGAGGAATCGACATAATGGCGGCTTGCTTGGTGCTCGGTTTGATGCTGGCTAAAATAATAGTATCAGCCAAAAAAGCGCCATCGTGGCCCTTGCCGCCAATGCCAGTTAAGACAAAATTAACACGATCATCTTGTTCGCCCTGTAATTGCTTATCGCCGCTAACAATAAGTTTGCCAACTTGGCCAAAAATATTCAATTTAGAAATATTTTCTACTAGACTTTGATCGGAGAAGACCACTGATGAAGAAAAAACAGCAAAAAATATGATAAAAATCAAAACGATCCCGACGCACAGTATTTTCCAATTGATTTTTTTAGCCCGGGGTGATTTTTTTAGCCCCAATTGTTGAATATTTTCTGGTAGAAAGTTTATTTTAACTTCTTTTATGTCTGGCGTTTCTTCCACTTGCATTATAATTTAGAATTTATTGTTTAAAAAATAGCATTGTATTTATTATACCTAATTATTATAAATTTGCCAATAAATTAGCTTTTTTGTTGATTTTTGTCGGTTTTTTGCTTTAAGGTGGTTTATTGACTGGTTAGACTTGAATTTTTTTATTATTTCGTGTTATAATAATTCTAAGTTATCAACAGATTAAATATTAACTTATTAATGCAGGGTTAATAATTTTGTTGTTAGTTTTTAACTCAATTAACATTAAATTATGATGGATGAATATTTTGACATAAATAACTCCGGTTCGAAATTCAAGGTGTTTTCGGAGTTTGTTTGGGAAATATTGAAAGTTGGCCTGATTTCATTAGCAATTATTCTGCCAGTCAGATATTTTTTGATTCAACCATTTTATGTCAAAGGTGCTTCAATGGAGCCCAATTTTTATGATCATGAATATCTAATTATAGACGAATTAAGCTATAGGATGGCCGATCCAAGTCGGGGAGATATAGTAGTTTTTAAATATCCTCGTGATCCCAAACAGTATTTTATAAAAAGAGTAATCGGTTTGCCGGGCGAGCGAATTCAAATAAGCCAAGAAAAGGTCTACGTTGATGGCAAGGAGCTGGTTGAAACTTACCTGTCGAGCGGAGTTGAAACAAGTTTGCCGCTAAGAGGCTATGGAGACGTTACCTTGGGCAGCGATGAATACTTTTTGCTGGGCGACCACCGCGATCAAAGTCTCGATTCTAGGGTTTTTGGTCCAGTAAAGAAGGATTTTATTGTTGGTCGAACCTGGCTGCGAGGTTGGCCAGTCAACAGATTAACCGTTTTTAATTCACCGGAGTATAAATAAAAATTATTTTTAAATATGCCTAGACCGCGAAAAATAAATAAAGCAGAAAAAAGAGAAAAATTGGCAAAAAATGTCAGCCGTAAGCCGCGAGGTAGTCGGAAAGAATTATCGACCGTGACCGGAATGCGCGACCTTTTGCCGCAAGATCAAAAGCATTGGCAAGCAGTTAAGAAAGTCGCTGAAAAACTGGCTGATGATTATGGTTATGGCCAAATTGATACTCCGATATTAGAATATTCCGAGGTTTTTATCCGGGGAGTCGGCAAACAAACCGATTTGGTCGAGAAAGAAACATTCTCTTTCATTGATCAGGGCGGTGATTCACTTACTCTGCGGCCAGAAGGTACGGCGGCAATAGTGCGTTCTTATATACAACATGGGATGCTGAGTCAGCCGCAACCAATAAAGATGTTCTATTTTGAGCCGATGTTTCGCCATGAGAAGCCACAGTCGGGGCGTTTTAGGCAGTTCTATCAATTCGGCTATGAAGCCATCGGTGAAGGCAACCCGGCTCTGGATGCCCAATTAATTTTGCTGGGCTTTAATAGTTTAAACGATTTGGGCATAGAGGCCACCATACAAATAAACAGCATCGGTTGCAGCTCTTGCCGTGAAGAATACAAAAAGGCCTTGGTAAAATATTATAAAGCCAAACACAAACAGCTCTGCGAAAGTTGCAAGGTCAGATTAAATAAGAATCCTTTGCGACTGCTGGACTGCAAGGAAGACAGTTGTCGCGCCTTGAGAGAAGAGGCGCCACAGATTTTGGATTATCTGGATGACGAGTGCAAAAAGCATTTTATGAAAGTTTTGGAATATTTGGATGAATTGGATTTGCCCTATGTTTTAAATCCTTATATCGTGCGTGGACTGGATTATTATAATCGAACCATTTTTGAATATTGGTCAAGCGATGATTTGGAAGGCAAAAACGCTTTGGGTGGCGGTGGCAGATATGACGGTTTGACACAATTATTGGGAGGCAGAGAAAGCACCCCGGCTTGCGGCTTGGCTATGGGCGTAGATAGAATAGTTTCAAAAATGCGGGAAAAAGACATAAAAGTAATAGACAGCTACCAGCCTGATGTTTTTTTGGCTCAATTAGGAGAATCGGCTAAGAAAAAGGCGTTGGTGCTTTATGAAAAATTGCGAAAACAATTTAAAATGGCTCAAGCTTTTCATAAGGACAGTCTAAAAGCCCAGCTAGAAATGGCCAATAAGTCTAAAGTCAAGTTTACGGTGATTATCGGGCAAAAAGAAGTTGGCGATGGGACGATATTATTGCGCGATATGAGCGGAGGCATTCAAGAGGTGGTTGATTTTAATAAAGCAGACATAGAGATAGCCAAGAGACTAGAAAGGCACACTAGCCAGCAATTGGATATTAATGACGGTGATGATATAGAGGGGGAGGCAACAGAAGAGATTGTTCCTAGAAGAGGCCGTCGGCCGAAGAATGCCGGAAACAATGATTTATCGGGTGTCATAGATGACGATCAAGAGGATAATTTTTCTAAAGACGTTGCGACGCCACCGGTGCCAAACGACTATGCTAATGATTTTTTCGATAACGGCGGCGATAGCTATTAGAAATAATAGGATTAGTTAATAATTAAAATAATTTTAGAAAGTGAGGTGAAAAAGTGGCAGAAGTAAAGCGTAAAAAAGGAGAAACGTTCGAATCATTTATTCGAAGGTTTAATAAAAAAGTTCAGCAAAGCGGCAGGTTGTTGCAGTGCAGAAAGATTCGCTATCATGAAAAGAAAAAAAACAAGACATCGGTCCGCGCGGCAGCTGCTCGTAGAGGAGAGATCAACAACAAGAGAGAGTACCTAAAGAAAATCGGCAAGCTCGTTGATGAGCCGGTATTTAGAACGAACAACAGATAAGTTTTTAGATCGACTGCAAACTTATTTTTCTAGATTGGAAATAAGTTTGCAGGAATTTAAAAGTTTACAATAATAAATTATGTCTTTACAACAGCAAATAGATGAAACCTATTTGGCGGCTTTTAAGGCCAAAGAAGAAGTAGCTATTGCTACTCTGCGCATGCTTAAGGCGGCAGTTGTCAATAAGAAGATAGAAAAGAAAATGGCTAAAGATGAGGCGCTCTCTGACGATGACTTAGTTGCGTTGGTAAAGTCAGAGGTCAAAAAGCGGCAAGATTCAGTAGTTGCTTATCGTGCGGGAAATCGAGAGGATTTAGCCCAAAAAGAACAAGCAGAAATAGAAATTTTAAGTAAATTTTTACCGGAACAGCTACCCGAAGAACAAGTAAGAATAATCGTTATTGAGGCAATAAAAGAAACAGGATCAGCTGATTTTGGCAAGATTATGGGGTTAGTGATGGCCAAAGCCAAGGGCAAGGCAGATGGGCAAACTGTTTCCAAATTAGTCAAAGAAGAATTAGCCAAATAGAGTTCTGACCCGACGGATTTTTTAGCTTTTGATTCCAAATTAAATAATCCAAAATTTATATGTCACAACGCCTTTTATCCATGCAAAAGTCGTTCACCCAGCCAAAAATTTTATTGGTTAAGTTTTTGGTGTTTTTTATTATCTTCGCTGGTGTTCTGCTGTTAGCTGGTCCAACGCTGGCAGCACCCACTGATTTTGCCGTTGGCACTAATTACGGCTTGGATCAAGCGGCAGGACTCGGCTTAGGCACGACACCGCTTTTGGTCGTTGTGGGCCGAGGCGTTCAAATATTTCTGGGACTGCTGGGTATTATAGCCGTGTTACTCATCATGTATGGCGGTTTTATTTGGATGACGGCTAGTGGCGATCCGGCCAAAGTTGAGAAGGCCAAGAAAATTTTGATTAATGCCATTATTGGTATAATTATTATTTTGAGCGCCTTTACTGTCGTCTCTTTCTTCCTGGGCTGGTTTAAGACGGCCAATCCTGGAGGCGGGAATTATATACCGGGAGGATCGGGTGATACTTATCGTTCGGGTATCGGCCGAGGACCAATTGAGAGCGTCTATCCTTTTCCTAATCAGCGAAATGTGCCAATCAATACCTGGATAGCCGTGACCTTTAAAGAGGATATAAATCCTACTAGTATTAAAGATTGCGCTTCGGGCAGTTGTATTCTAAAGAATGTGGAAATTTGCGAAATAGATTTTTCCAGCAGTAATTGTATTGCCACAAGTACGGCTGAGTTTACCACCAGTACGCTGGCTTCGACTACAGTAGCGCATACTGACAACAGGACTTTTGTTTTCACGCCCAATAAATATCTGGGGTTAGAGGATATGAAAGTTAGGAGATTTAAGGTTTTGTTAAAGTCGGGAATTCAGCGAGCCAGTTCGACAGAGTCAATATTTAAAGGTGGACAATACCCTTGGGCTTTTGAGACCAATGGTCAGTTGGATCTGAATCCGCCGCAAATACTTAAGGCCGGAGTAATTCCCGATCCGGACGATCTTCCCGATACTTATGTGGCAGAAACATCGCTGGCCGCCGGCTCTAGTACTGTCGGTTTGGCTTCAAGTTCGGTGGCGCTTTATAATCCAGTGAAAATCAATGGCCAACCTTTTGTCGGTGATCCTTTGTCGGTGCAAATTGTTCCCGTTGGATCAGCGCCCGGCGGATTACAAGTTTACGCCAAAACTTCGGCCGGTTTTAGTGTCAGCAGTACGGCAACGGCCACAACTTCTTTAAACTTTTCAATTAGCAGTGATGGGCTTTACGCCTGTTTCAATAGTGATGCTACCATTTTGGGCGCGCCGTTTGTTTCTCATGGTTCTGAAAGCAGGTGTTTGGCTCTTAATGCTGGTAAAAATCTTATTGATACTAAGGTGGGCTTGTCGTTTGAGGCTAACGGTCAAATGACTCCGGGGTTGAGTTGGCAATTTGTGGTGACCAGGCCAAATGAAGGCAGCGCTGTCATTCTTAAAAACGGTGTTAACGTAGCGGCTCGTTATCTTTTGACCGAAAATGATCCCAAAATTAAGAGTGAAGTCACTAAAAAAGTTAGCAATGGTGCGGGCGGATTTAATAATATCAAATATTACACGATTAAGGTGGACCGGGATAGCAGTATAGTGACTGATGATAATTTATTAAGTGTTATTAATGGCAGTCCGGCCAACTCTCTAGTGACAGCTACGATCACCGCTAACCCTTTTGCTGTCAGATTGACCACCAAAGTTACCGGTGAGAATCAACTGACGTTGGAAAAGGAAAATGATGGTGGCAATCATATTACTTTGACCGGTTCGCTTTCCGGAGTATCTAATCACTTTGGCCGGGAGCAGGCGGGTCGTTTTGATTCTTATAATAACTCAAAATTCCAAATAGATTTTAACGAAGCGATTAATCCGATTTATGTTTCTAGTCTAGTAGTTAGGGCCGATGCCGATCATAACGGTTCTTTTGAGGCGACCATTCCCGCTTCGACCACAGTTTCAAATCAATACAAAACAGTGGAATTAAGAGGCCCATATGAATGTGGTAAAAATGCTTGTGGCGACACGATGTATTGTTGGATGAATAATTCAGGTGGTGTTGTGACTTCTACACATTTTTTGGTGGAGGCATCGGCAGCCACCTTGAAGTATTGCGTCGGTGGCAATGAAACTATAGCCGGCAATGAGTGGTGTAAAAATTGGGGCGGGACTTGCAGTAACAATAGTCGTTGTGTCAAAGGTAGTTTGTATTTCCCGCAGGCCACGTCCAGTATTGATGGAATAATCGATATGGCCGGGAATTCTTTTAATGGCAGCTTTAATACTTCAACTGACAGCAAGGGCAGGACTGTGGGCGTGGCTGAAGGTAAAAACGGCACCGGCGCCGGGCAATCAGGAACAACGACGGTTTATAATCTTAATAGTAGCGATCCGCTTTATTCTCCATCAAATACTACGGGTGATAATTTCCGTTGGTCATTTTATGTCTCGACAGAAATAGATAACGCCTCACCGCTGGCTAAATTTATCCGACCGATAGGCGATCAATCGTTTGGCGAAGCCGAAGACGAAACATTCAGCGATCCGGTGCAAATCGGTTTTGACCGGATTATGTCCAGTGACACACTCAAACCGGGTTGGGGCTATGATAGCACCACAACTAGCAAGACGTGGTTCACTAGATATTTGGCGTTGAGCACGCTAACCTCGGGAGCTAACCCGGTCGGTTATTGGATTGGTAGCAACAATTTGGACGGCAATGGCGATGGCTACGCCGATTACACGCTAGCTAAAATATTCCACAATAATTATGACCAATCGGTTCGCTATAGTCCGTTAGCCGGTTCGGGCATTCAGTCGATAACTCAAAATTGTTTTTTGCCGGGATCTGGTCCGGTCGATGCCGCCTCTACCACCAATAATTGCCATTATAATTTAGGAGCAACTACAACCAGTGGTTGCGTCAGCGATGCCGCGCAGGGGACAGGACAAATTAAACTACCCAATCCGGCTTCCTACGCCAAGTTGTATTGCAATAACGGAGAAATTGAAGGAGCGGGTTCTTGTCTTACTAGCAGTAATTGTTTGCCACTTTACTCTACCGGTACGACCAGTACAGAAGCTGGGAGTTGGATTATCACCAAAGATCATGCGACAGCTGACAGTAGCGGTAAAACCGGCTGTTGTTTTGGACGTTGTATTGCTCCGTAGTTTTTTTATCAAAAAAGTTATTTATTAGTTTAGATAATGAATTTTTACCGCCAAGACAAAAGAATTCTCAAGACCATTCTGTTGGTTTTTATTCCCTTGTTTGTCATCGTCGGCTGTCTATTATTGACAAGCGTGGTTTTTGCTCAAGGAATAACCGCCTTTAACGGCGGTACCAATTACGGCTTGGATCAGGCCGGTGCTTTTGGTTTGGGTACAACGCCACTTGTGACGGTCATAGCCAACGTAGTTAATATACTTTTGGGATTATTGGGCGTTATTGCAGTATTACTTATATTATACGGCGGCTTTATCTGGATGACGGCCGCCGGCGATCCCGGGAAGGTAGAAAAAGCTAAGAAAATTTTAATTGGTGCTATAATCGGTTTGGTAATAATCCTGTCGGCTTTCGCCATTGCTCAATTTGTCATCAGTATGTTCAAACAGGCGACGACTTGCGACAATCCGCCTTGCGGGGAAGTCTGCAGTCCGGAGGGCGCAACCGCTTCTTGCGGTCCGTGTTCGAGTCGCTATTGCTCGGGTGGAGTTTGGACATCTTGCATGGATGTCAGTTGTCCGCCAATCATCACTGAGAAAAGATTTTCTTATATTAAAGGATTTTCCGATCCTAATTATCCCAGCTGGACTAAGCACAGTGATTTGGGCCCAGGTTTTTATGGTACGGTGGCTATTCCCACCAGCACCAGTTTAATCGTTAGGGGGTATGCTAGAGACGAAGAAGGCGTGGTTAATAAGATGGATTTATACCGACTAGTTGCCGGTTCTTATGTTTTGGAGAGTCCGTTCATCGGCATACCAAGCGCGTCAATAGTTGATAATGCCACGACCACTTGGAACACCTCGGGCTATGCCTTGTACGCGACTAACAGTATCGAAATAATGGTTTCCAGCTCCAATGATATTTATCAATCAGAAAGGATAAAAACTCAAGTTTGGCCGGGCCATTGTTTTAATGGTGCTAAAGATGAAGATGAGGTGCAAGCGGATTGCGGTGGTAGCTGCCCTAATTGTGACGGTGATTCTTGCGCTAAGCTGGGCGGGACGGCTTGTTCTAATGACAATTGTTCCAGCGGCTTATGCGATATTGGATCCTGTATTTGTGTGACGGCGCCTCATATTGATTATATGAGTCCGGCCCTGGACGTTGACGGCAACACGCATACCAAGAGCGATGACTTGCCCAATGGAGCGACTGGCACCATGGTGACTATTTGGGGTAAGAATTTTGGCGTGGCCACGGGCACGGTTGTTTTTCGCCGAATTAGTTCATCAGCTATGATGGTGGCGCCACTGGCAAATTGTGATGGTGCTTGGAAGCCAAATCAAATTATAGTGGTAGTGCCGGCAGTTGCCGATATTGCTAGTGCCGTAACAAATGACGGCCTAGTGTCTACTACGCCAATGAATTATGAGGTGACAGTCGAAGCCAGCTCCAGTGGCCTGACTAGCAACGCCAAAAATTTTCAAGTAAATAATATAATTCGTCCGGGCATTTGTTCCATGAATCCGGGGACGGGAGTTTATCCGGCCACGACCACGGTCAGTGGTAATCGTTTTCCAACAGGATCACCACAAAATAATATTTGGTATTTTGAGTTTTATGAAAAAACCAGCGGAGTTTGGCTGGAAGACAATATCACCAGTACTTTGGCCACTGCCTGGACGCCAACAAGCTTCATAGATACGGTGCCGCAAAATAAATTGGGCCTAACCAGTGTCCGTGTCTATAATGGTAGCCAGTTCAGTAATTATTATAAGTTTATTATTACCGATGGAAATATCGGCAGTCCTTGCGGTTATGACAGCAGTGTTTGCAATGAAGATGTTAGCAGTTGTAAGACCGGTCTAAGCTGTTTTTATTGTCCGCCGGCCAGCACTACCTGCGACCAACTTAAGAGTTGTACTTGCCAACCCAGTGGCCCGACTTTTTGCAAGGCCAACAGTGTTGCCAATTGCGATGTCGGAGGATGCGCCGGCAAAATGACTTGTAATGCCAATGGTTCGGCTTGGGGCAGTTGTGTTCAAGATGATCCGGCTTGCGTGCCCAATTTAATCGGGCAATCAACTTGCGCTTTATATAGTTGGGGCTTTACGGCTAATCGTCAACCGCAGGAAGGCGACAGTTGTGGCGCAGATTCTTGGGGCTATTGCAATCTCAATGGCTGTTCCAGCGGACAGACTGGCTTGACTTGTGATCCGGTTGGTTCAGGCGAGGAATGGCTTGAGCTATATAATCCAGATTCTTCTACGACCACAGATATAATAATAGAAGACCTGGTGACAAAATCAGTCAGTTCTTCCGATAGCATCACTATCCAGAATGGCTTTAATGTCATTAATTCCTCGACAAATTCAGGTTTTAATTTGCCAGCCCATCGAGCCAAACTGACGATTAGGAGCCACGAATCCGGTGAAATAATTGATGAAATAGTTTATGGCAATAAGACAGGCGATGTAGCCAAAATATTATCGCCCAAATCTTTTGGTCGAAAACAAGACGGATTGGACACAAATCAACCTGGTGATTTTACGATTTTTAGCAGTTCGACCCAGGGAATTTCTAATGGTTCTGCAACAACAATTAACCATCTGGTAATTAATGAAATAGCGCTTCGCGCCGATCCCTGCACTTGTGTCCCGGCGGTGGGGGTTTGTCAGCCAGGGCAAAGAGATGAGGACTCGTGTCCTCAAACATCATCAATTTGCAAGACAATAAAGATTTGTCAGTCGGATCACACTTGGGGTGCTTGCCAGCTTGATCCTGGCTGTTGGGTGCCAACCGGTTCACATCCGACGCAGACAATTTATTCTTGGGCATTCACAGCTCAACACGCCTCGGTTTATGGCGCGCCATATGTGGTGGAAGATTGTAGCCGTTTCAGTGACTGCCGTTCCGGACAAAGATTACCCAGTCCTACGCCCTGGTACCATGACGGAGCAACCGTTATTGAGGGATGGTCATCCAGCACGAATTCACAGATCATCCAGCCACTGGCCTGTACCAATGCCATAGTATCGGCCCGTTTCAGCAAGAAGATGAATCCAGATTCTTTTACTACTAGCAGCGCTATGGCTTCTGGTACAGTGAAAGTTTTTAGAAGGAATGGGACTAGTTGGGAGAATGTAGCCATAAACGGTTTTGATTTTATGGATACGGCTAAGTATACTCAAGTCACTATGAGAACGGGAAATTTAGTTCAGTCCTCCACTTATAAAGTCATTCTGCGTAGTGGCGTCAAGAGCGATGACAATCAAGACTTAACTTTTACTCCAGATAGCAAATTCTCCTTCGCTCAAAGAGATTGTAACGTGGGCTCGATAGGCGACGCCATATATTGTTGGAATTTTAATACCAGAACTTCCACGGCCGAGGCCGTTTGCAAAGAGGGTTGCCCGGAATGTACGCCTGACCCGACTAAACTTTATTATCGGTTGGCTAAAACTCATAATTATTCCAATTTGACCAGTAATGACAATGTCTGCCTGATGCTTGATCCTTGGAATTACAATTGGACTTGGAGCACCACTAGTCCAGCCAGTACTTTACGTGAAGATATTACTAATAATAATCTGCTAGGTTATAACAGTTCTACGGGAATATTATCAACTAGCACCACCGATTCTTTTACTGACCCAATTCAGACCAGCACGGCCTTAGGAGAAACCATCTACGATAGTGTCAGTTCGACCATTGTAGCGACACTGCCGACCGGCAAGTCGGATTTTTGCAATGTGATAAATGATTTTAGCGATCCAATAGTCATGGAAGACCAAGATTGCCACCAGGGCACGACTCAGAGCCCTAGTCCATACAAAGGCGCGGAAGATGCTTGTACTAATGCGATTATCTCGGCTCGTTTCAGTAAGAATATGCAGGATGCGTCATTATTTGATCCTGCCGACAATAGCCATCCCAATATAATAATCCAGGATTGCAGTACTAGCGAAGCCAATGCCACTTCGACTAATATAGCGTCTTGCAGCGATGTGGGAAGCGGTTGGAAAGGCAGTGTTTTTCCATATTCTTACAGTGATGTCAGTCTTGATGAACTGATCAATAGCGGCCAGGCCGATGACGCTAAGCCCGAAGGATTTATTATTGTTCCTAATTCTAATTTAACTTCGGGTCATTGGTATCGGGTGATTATTAAAGGTGGAGAGGGCGGTGTTCGTGGAGCCGATATTTCTAGTGGCGTTGAGGTGGCTAAGGGCACACTGCAAACACCAAATATGCCGGAAGACTACTTCGGCCAAGGCAGGAATGATTATTTTTGGATTTTTAAGATCGGTTCGGACAAGTGCCCGATCGATAGCGTTAATATTTCGCCTTACAATAATTTTATGAAGTTTATTGGCAAGGCCGATATTTATAGCGCTTTTCCTCAAGCGAACAATTGCAATATTTTAAAGCCGGAGAGTTATGAGTGGAACTGGCGATCGTTGATAGATTTGAATGACGATTTAATGGAAGAAAATACGGTTGGAGGCACAGGCATTAACATCGCTAATATTTGTGATAAGTATTCGTCGACCGTTCTTTGCGCTTATGATGATAGCTTAACTGAATTTATGGTGAGAGTGGGCGGAAAGAGCGAAGGCCTGGTTAATATCAAGGCCAGAGCGACTGGTACCAGGGCTACCGGATTACCCTGGAATAATCCAATAAATGGAGATAAATGGGGCTTCGGTCAATTGCAGATAGGCAGTGTCGGCTTCGTTATAAATCACTATGAGCCGGTCAGTAGCAAGTGCGATAACCCCAGTATTTATATTGGCTTTAATAAAAATGCTAGCAGCACGAGCGTATCTCCAAATAATAATATAAAATTATATGAGTGCGAAGATAGCGCCTGTCGAGTGTCGGCGACTGGCTCCACGACAGTATCGTTAGTCGGCATTTATCCGACCGGACTAGGCACCAGTGGCGCCAGTCCAGCTATGACCAAAGATTTGATATTGGCCCCGTCCACAACTCTAGCCACGGGCACGACTTATAGAGTGGTCGTCAAAGACGGTTCAGGCGGAGTTAAATCTATAAATGGCATGGAGTTGGGTGGATTGAATTATCGGTTAAATGGTGATTTTGGAGAGCAGTGCGAACCCGGACTTTATCCTTGGAATGTGACCGGCGTGTGTAATGATCACAATACTAGCCCCTATTGCGTGATTTCTAGAACCACATCTTTATGTAGTACCAAGTTTAAGGAGTGCAATAATTTTGACATCACTGCGACTTCGACGGACTATTGTGATGACGGTTGCCACAATACGGGCAATACCAATATCGGTGTTTGTGGCAATAGCAAAATAGAACCGGGAGAGGATTGCGACGATGGCAACATCAAGGATGGAGATGGTTGTGCACATAATTGTTTGCTTGAAGGTATAAGTAAAAGCGATGGTTGTGGTAACGGTATTGTTGAAGGCAACGAGCAATGCGATCTAGGCAATGATAATAGCGACAGTGGGACTGGTTGCAGTACTAAATGTTTATATCGATCTAATTATGCCGATTCAGGAAGTTATTTCCATACTAATTATGGATTTTTCTGTGGCGATAATATCATCCATTCCACTACAACCACTCAGGGCAAAAAGACCTTCTCTTTCGGAGAGATCTGTGATGGTAGTCGTGGTTGTACCGGCGATTGCCGCCATACAGGAACGCTACCACTATCAAGCGGTTGTCCTAATAAGATTTATGATTCTTTTGATGCTCTGCCAGCTTCAACTGCTAGTAATAGTGACAACCCCTTTGGTGGCGTCGATCCTAATACGGTTTATAGAAATGTTTGGATCAATAATGCGGGTGGCAGTTTTCCTAATATCTGGTCCTCCATGGCTTCTGGCGGAACGAGTAATTCACACTCAATTATTACTGGGGGCGCAGTATCTGACGGCCAATCAGCGATAATTAATAATACCCTGACCGCTCGTGGCGATCATTATCGAATAAGCGCTGAAGTAAAGTTTGCCGATAAAGACGGAACCAGTAATTTAGACAGTCTTGGTTTGGTTTTTGCTTATGAAAGCACGACTAGCTATAGATTATTTAAATGGTTGATGGTTGGCCATGGTTCTGATTCTGATTATAATAAGTTTGCTTTTACTAGTTCGTCCGTTGGTAGTGACGGCATTATACAGGCCAAGACCGGCAATCGCATTCTTAATGACGGCAACTGGAAGAAGTTGACGGTTGAAGTAGTCAATGGCACTAATAGCGCGCAGATTAAAGGTTATGTAAATAGCAATTTAGTCTTAACCGCTACGACGACCCAGAGAATACGGGGCAAAGCTGGTTTTTTCGTTATTGAACCTGTTGCTACGACCGTTTATTTTGACGATTTGACGATTGAAAATCTTGATACTCAAAATAAAACTTGGTGTTTGGGCTATCAAAGCGATATTTTTACGCCGGTTTGCGGTGATGGCACATTGGAAATCGGCGAGCAGTGTGATGACCACAATACAATCGGCGGTGACGGCTGTTCCAGCCGATGTTTATATGAAGGTTCCTCTGTTAGCAGCAGTTGTGGCAACAACATAGTAGAGAGTGGCCAGAACGATAGTTTCTCTTGGTTGATAGATGTCGCGAGTGATGCCCAAACTTGCCAGGATAATTTTGATATTGAGCTAAATCCGTGTCCTAATGGCATTTGGCGTTTGAGCGCCGCTAAAGAGATTACTGATTTTACTTTGTCAATATATCAAGGAAGTGATACGGCAGGGAGTTGCGTATCGTTGCCCAAAGGATTGAATTTGTGGCAAAAAATGACGCTATTCCTGTCTAAATTATTTAATACGTATAAAGAACCAGTATCTCCTTATTGGTGTAATGTTTATAGTAAAAATTACAACTCAACCGATTTGGAGAATATTAGAAAGGGCAGTTATGCTAGTAGTTCAGCTAGTATCGGCGCGGTGTCGACTGATGTTTTGGGCTATCCTGATCCTAATTATCGCTATATCTTAAATTATATTCCTAATAGCGGATTTACTTGGGCAACAGGCACGGAATATCGAGTAGACGCTGTTTATCATGTCTCCGGTGGTACGGAGGCATCTTCTTCGGCTAGTGTGACCATTAAAGACGATATTTGTGTGATAAATAAGGTCATGCCGGAAGCTTGGCCTAAGGGTGAAATCAGATATAATGATAGTTTTTCCTGCGTCGGTGACGCTTGTGGCAAACTGACTGACGATATTTATGATGATGATATGTCGGCTGACTGGACAGAGGGTAAAAATGGTTATGATATTGTTGAGGGCGGTATTTATAAGTCGGGCAATCAACACCTATATCGCGCTTGGGCCAGAACAGTGGAAAATTATTTGATCAGGCCAGAGACTATGGCTTGGCAACTAAGCAATTATGCCGGTTCGGAAATCGCCACCTCGTCTTTCGCTTCCAGCACATATCTTGGCAATCTCTGGGTGACGGCCGGTGGAAGCAGTGGTTATTCTTTGTTAAAAGTATCAGCTAATGCCGGCGGAGTGGCAGCTAGCACTACAGTTAGAATAGACAATAACTCCGGAGCGTTTAATGTGACCAGCTATGGCCCACTGGCTTCCAATTGTATTAATCCTGATATTAAGCTGGGTTTTTCGACGGAAGCCAGCAGTGGCTCGGCAGTGCTAAATAGCAATATTGTGGCTTACAGATGCGCGTCAACCGATTCTAATTGCGAGGACGAGAGTTATTTTTCGGCTCAAACAACCACCCTAACCAGTACCTATCCCACAGGGCTGGGAACCAATACTCCCGATCCGTTATTTTTCAAAAATATTACGATTAGCCCGGCCAGTCCTTTTGCCAGCAACACCAGCTACCGAATGATTATCAAGGGCGGAGCCAGTGGAGTCAGGGCTTACAATGGCAATATGCTTTCCGGATTAAATTATAGTTATGGCACTCTACAAGGCGGTGAAGAGTGTGAACCGGGCCTTCAGCCCTGGTCCGATTATTTGGGTAGCTGTAACAGTAGTTCGGTTTCTCCTTATTGTGTCGTTTCCAGCACCATGGATTTATGCAACAAACCGACGGGCATCAAAGAATGCAGTAATACAGAATCTGGAATAACTAGTGATTATTGTAATGATACTTGTCATAATACCGGTAATGCTAATACAGCTTCTTGCGGCAATGGAGGAGTAGAATTAGGGGAGGACTGCGATGACGGCAATACCACCAATGGTGATGACTGTAGTAATATTTGCAAGTGGGAAGGTACCGGCCCCGGCCTCTGTGGCAACGGTACGATTGATTACGGCGAGCAATGCGATCTAGGCGCTCTAAATGGTCAGGGTTATGGCTGTCTGAGTAATTGTTTGTATAGCAATAGCTATGCCTCAACATCGCCGTCCGGCAGTTTATTTGCGGGGCTTTATTGTGGCAATACAGCAATAACATCGACTCTCGTGGCTGTGGGCGGCAAACAGGTTTTAGCCGTTAAGGTTTGTGATAGTGTCCCCGGATGCAATAGTAGTTGTTTGCATATTGGTTCCCAGGCCAATGCTCCATTATGCGGTAATGGAATAATAGAAAAAGGCGAAGGATGTGACTTGGGCTTGGCCAATGGTACCGGTAAGGGTTGCACTAATAATTGTTTATATCAAGGATCGGTCAATGGAGCGGTTTGTGGCAACAATGTCATTGAGAGCGACAAGCCGAATAGTTTTTCTTGGGTATTAAAAACAGGCAAAGATGCCAGCGAATGCCATTCGGTTAGTTATAATTTCAATCCTTGTCCTAATGGCATTTGGCGGTTCACCTTGGATAAAGGCATAGTTTCAAGCACTATAATTATTTATGAAGGGTCAACAACTAATGCGTTCGGTTGTATTGTGGGCGAACAAGCCGGTGGCGGTTTTTGGCAAAAAGTTTTAGCCACTATAAGATTGGCGATTATGAGATTATTGAATGTAGATACGGCCGTCGCAGCTCCATCTTATTGCCCGGTATCGACGGAGTTTTTCTCTTCCTCGACTTTAGCCGAAATTGCTAAGGGTAATTATAGGAGAGACTTAACTGTCGCTTCGGATGTGGGTGGTGAAATTATGAGTTATCCTAATACCTCTAATAATTATGTTTTGAATTATATAAAGAATAATAATTGGAGTATTAGTACGGATTATAGGATCAAGGTGCAATACCAGTTTGAACAGGGAGCAATACAAGAAGTTAATTATAAGCTCAATACTTTAAGTGGCACATGCGATATTAAGTCGGTTCGCGCGGAAATTTGGCCAAAAGGCGAGGCCAAAGGCAATGACACTTTCTTGTGTGCCAGCGATAGATGCGGCAAATACACTGACGACATTTATGATGATGATATGTCAGCTTATTGGACTTTAGGTCAGAATGGTTATGACATTCAGCAAGGCGGGATATATCTATCGGGCAATCAGCACCTGTACCGTGTCTGGGCTATGGGTAAACCGCCGGCTGCTTATCATGACAATAATAATTATCTGCTTAAGACTTCTTCTACAGATTGGCACATGACTAATATCGACGGCACCTATACGGTTAATGATGTGGTCACATCAACTAATTATACTGGCGATCAATGGGTTACGGCTAGCAGTACCGGTGGCTTGAGCCGGTTGAAAATTGTGGCCAGCAGTTCTTTTGCCGGCTGGGCCAGTACGACTGTGAATATCAATACTTTTTTCTGTAACAATCCGTGGCCGGAGATAGAAATTTTCCCTTTCCGCGATAGTACCAGCACCTGCACCGTTTCCGGCTCTTGCGTTAATACTAATTTCCAAACTTATTATTGCCGTGATTATGGGCTGGATAGAGTTTGCGTCAGTGGAGCCAACAAAGGCAAAACATGCAAAGAAGATACTGACTGCGTCAGTGGTCGTTGTCTGACCTATACGGCTGATGATTTGCCTTCGATTTCCGGTTATCGTACTTCCACCGCCAGCTCATCTTGGGGTTTATTCGTCAGGCCGCAAAGCGGAGATATAATAAAAGAATTTTTATGGGCCAAACGGCCAGGAGAAATAAAATTAGCCAGCGAAGAAGTTGGCAACAAGAGTGGTGATTCCTATAATAGTTATTATGGCGCGGTGAGTACGAGTACAGGTTATATAATGTTTAATGATGATTCAAATTACGGAGCCGTTGACTATCAGTTTACTGTGCCGGCTGATGGGCTTTATTATGTGAAATTAGAAACATCAAATTATACCAACATAGATGATGTCATGTATTCGCCAGCGCTGGACGGTTTTAATACAGAATGCTGGAAGAGCGGTCAGGTTTATCAAACCTTTGATGTTTTTGCCAGCCAGGCCCCCGCTAGCTTGTTGGAAACTGATAAAAAGGGAAGGATAGTGGCTCGAGCCAGCGCTTCTGATAGCCACGAGATAAATGACACGGGCGCGTTTTATCTGCCCCAGGGGAATAATTATATTAATATCCAGTGGCTAGATCCTTGTCATCGTTCGAGCACGCCGGTTTGGGCCTCTAAAGCGGTGATTTATAATATTAAGCTGATTAAATATAATGGCTCGGCTGGCAACGACAATGATGTTATCGGCTTAAGAGTGATGAATAATACCAACCATTATTCACCAAAGGTTTGGTATAGTCAAAAATTTGTTGGCAAACCCCAAGGAGCTTTGCAGGCGATCAAGGTGGATGATTACCAAGGTGTTATGGACGGTGGCACCACTTATGCGGCCGCTACCAACATCGTCACAGATATTTATACTAATATTTATTTGCTGTCTTATAACAAAGGGGCCAGTGATGTGACACAAAATATTTATAAGCAACTTTTAAGCAACTGGACTTTTAATATTAATGACCTTAATACGAACTATTGCGTCACTAGTGATTCGACGGCTCCAGATAATCCGTGTTGGACTGATGGTTTCTGCCAACAAAAATATGGCGCCAACAGTTATTGTTTGTCTCATAAGGCCAGAACTGCCAGGGACACTAGAAGATTGGCTGATATGCAAGATATACGAAAATTGTTATTCAGTTATGCGGCCATTAATCGTTGCAGTAATGATTTTGCTCGTAGTTGTCCGCGTGTTGGGAGCTCTACCGGCTGCTTCGGCAACGGAGTTTGCGGTAATTATTTCCCCAATTTGAAATCAGGGACTTACGTGGTTAGTAATACTCTAAGTATTTGGCCTTCCTGGGTCTCGACTCTAGGCAATAGTTTAAAAACGGCCTTGCCGGTTGACCCGATAAATAGTCTGGGCTATTGTTCGACTACTTATGGCTATAATGCCAAAACTTGTTGGAATGAGGGTAAAAAACTCATGCTTTGTCCTAACGCCACCTCGTCATTTTTCTATTTTTATAAAGCGGTGGGTACTGGCGTGTCCAGTACGGATTTCAATTTGCAGTATCAAGGAGAGGTAAATGATTTTGGCAAAGTTTTTGATCATGCGCTCGGCATAAATAAAAACGGCACCGGAAATATCTTTGAAGCTATTGCCAATATTGATAGTTTTTGTACTTCCACGCCTTAAAAAATATGTTTGAGAAACAAGCCAATAATGTCAGCCAAATAGTCAATCAGTCGTTTTCATCCACCGAGCCGAGAACAAATCCGGTATCATCGGCTGGTGTAAATTTAGCTGCGGCTAAGACGGCGGCAAGTAATGCCGCAAGACCCGTGGCAGCGGAAGGGAACAGTCGATCAATTGAGGATATATTTTCTCAAACTGACAGCTCAATGCCTAGACCGATTCCGCCGATAAATTCCGGTCTTCAATCCAGCGCTTATACTGTGCCCAGTTATTCCGCTTATAATGAGCAGTTTTTCGGCGGACGACGGTTCAATTTGGGCGGCCTAGTTGCAATTATCGTCCTGTTATTGGTGGTGGGCATTTTGGCCATAATGGGTTGGTTATTGTTTACATCCAAATCGCCAGTTGATACACTAATAGATAGCGGAAGCGTTAAGGAGGTCGTCGACATCAATACAAATGACGGCAGTCAGGCCACTCAACCAATAGCAGGAGAGACAGGGCCGGAGGCAACACAGCAACCGGCACAAAATACAGCAGTTAAGGCAAAAGATAGCGATGGTGATGGTCTAAACGATGAGGAAGAGAAAAAGTACGGCACCGATCCGTATTCAGTGGATGCGGACAGGGACGGCTTGACCGATAGGGCGGAGGTAAAAATTTATCATACCAACCCACTAAATCCAGATTCTGATAGCGACGGCAACAGGGACGGTGAAGAAGTAATAAACGGTTATGATCCCGCTCGTGGAGGCGGCGCGAAATTATTTGAGGCGCCAAAAAAATAGCAGCCATAATCATAAAAATCAAATTATAATAAATAATAATATCTGATATGTTTAATGACAACAATAATCCGGTGTCGCCGGGCATCAAAGATAATCAGGCGACAGTAGTAAAGCCGCCGATTCAGACTAACGTCTATGTCATGCCGGATAAATTTCATCCGCAGAAGGCCCAAGTGTCGTCAAATAAAGCTTTTGGTGTGGTGATTTTGGTTTTGGTTCTGGTAGTAGTTTCTTCGGCTGCTTATTTTGGTTATAATTTTTTTGTTAAAAACGTTTCTAATGCTCCATTGCCAATCGTTGAAAATCAAAACCCCATAGAAGATGTGGACATTGCGACCACAACCCAGTCCAACAACGAACTGGTGCCGACAAGCACGGCGCCGACTTCCACTCTGCCGACAAGCACACTAATGGAAACAACAACCACCCCGCCGACATCAACTGTCGCGACTACCACGGTTGAAACCACCACGCCCAGCAATCCGAATTCCCCGCCGATCGTCAGCAGCGATGGCGACAGTGACGGTCTGACTGACTTGGAGGAAGTGGTTATTGGCACCGATTCTAATAAGCCAGATACGGATGAAGATGGTTTTAGCGATTCAGAAGAAATTATGAATGGCTATAGTCCGACTAAAGCCGGCGGTGGCGAAGCCAATAAACTGAAAAATGATAAATCTATTGCCACCCTAACGACTAATTTTGTCGGTGATAATTTTCAAACTCTTTATCCCCGGGCTTGGCAGGTTAGTTTCCTTGAAGCTAATAAACAGGCTCTGATTACCATAGATACCGGTGAAATAATTAAAATTTCGGTGCGTGACGATACCCAGGAATTATCAGCCATGAATTGGTATTTAATTGATCATCCCCAGGTAACCGTTAGCCAACTGAAGCAAGTTGACTATGGCAATTTATCGGGAATTTTTGCCTCTGACGGCTTAGTGGCTTATTTGTCCAATAAAAATAAGACTAAAATTTATTCTTTTGAATATTTAATGAATCCTAAATCAGAATTTCGTTATTCCATGCTTTTTGCTCTGATGGTCAAAAATTTCAAGCCGCTAGATGTTTCATCAACGACAACGTCAACGGGCAATTTGATAAAAACTAGTTCAACACGCTCCACATCCTTACGCACCAGATAGCCGACTTTTTCGATTAACTTGATTTAACATCTAATGATAACTTTCGAATTAAATAAATTAGATAATGCCGGCAGCATAGACAAGAAGTGGTTGGAGGAGGCGGTGGGGATATTTTTTGATCAAACAGGATTGCGTGGCGATTGGAGTTTTTCTCTGGCTTTGGTGAATTCGGCGGAAATAAAAAAATGGAATAAAATATATCGTGGGCGCGACCAAATAACCGACGTTTTAAGTTTTGTCGACGATGATTCTCTGCCAGATAGCGACAGGGAATCGCTGGGGGAGATAATTATTTGTTTATCGCAAGCCCGGAAGCAGGCTAAAATTTCTGGTTGGCCGATCAAGAGAGAATTGGCCAGATTGCTGGTTCATGGCCTAAGTCACTTATTGGGCTATGACCACGAAAATGTCTCAGAAGCGCAGGCGAAGAAAATGTTCAAATTAGAAGACAGGGTAATGAAAAAAATATTTAAAGTAAAAAAGTAGCTGAACACAAATATTGTTCTTATTCTTGTTTTATTAATGCTTTCAAAAAAGTTGTTTTTTTGTTATAATATATAAGACTTTTATTTAAATAAAAAGGCCTAAATTATCCAATTAAGTAGTTTAATAAATTTTGTAAAGATGTCCAAAGATAATATTATAACCGGCTTAGATATCGGCTCCAGTTCTATCAGGGTGGTAGTGGGGGAGATAAATAAGGGAGACGATAAGCTAAAAATAATCGGCGCCGTCGAAGGTCCAGCTCAAGGAATAGGTAAGGGCGTGGTGGTTAGCGCTGAAGATGCCATCTCTTCAATTTCTACTGCTTTAGAAAAGGCAGAGAGAATGATCGGTCAGCCGATCGGTCATTTGTGGGTGGGAATTTCTGGCAGCCATATTATCACCCAAGAGAGTCGAGGAGTGGTGGCTGTATCAAAAGCCAATGGGGAGATCAGGACCGAAGATATTGATCGAGCGATAGAAGCTGCCAAAACTGTGGCCACGCCACCTAATTATGAAATTTTACATGTCATACCGCGAAGCTTTACCGTTGACTCACAAACGGGCATTAAAGATCCAGTGGGCATGACAGGAATAAGACTGGAAGTCGACACTCAAATAATACAGGGATTGATCTCTCAAATAAAGAACTTGACTAATTGCATCTATCGGACGGGCAAAGATATAGATGATTTGGTTTTTTCAGTTTTAGCCACCTCGGAAAGTGTTTTGACACATCGGCAAAAAGACTTAGGCGTAGTGGTAATAAATATGGGAGCGGCCACTACCAGCTTGGCGGTATTTGAAGAGGGCGATATTTTACATACGGCCGTTTTGCCTATCGGTTCCGAGTATATCAGCAAAGACATTGCCTTAGGACTCAGAATCTCTATCGACACAGCGGAAAAAATAAAAATTCGCGAGGGCAGTTGTCTAGCCAAAGAATTTAAAAAACAGAATGAGATTTCTTATAGCGAAGTGGGCGGACCGGAAGAAGGTGGATTTTATAAAAAAGAAGTGGCGGAGATAATTGAGGCCAGAGTAGAAGAAATTATGGAGCGAGTCGATAAAGAATTGAAAAAAATAGGCAAATCAAGCATGCTACCAGCTGGAGCAGTGTTAACGGGTGGCGGCGCTAAACTGGAAGGAGTGGCCGAGGTGGCCAAGCGTACTTTAAGGTTGCCGGCTTCTTTGGGCTATCCCCAAGAAATGGTGTCTAGTTTAGATAAAATTAGTGATCTATCGTTTGCTACGGCCGTAGGGTTGGTTCTTTGGGGCTCTCAGTTGCAGTATAAGTCAGGATCTAGCCATTTTCGTCTTCCCAGTATGGGTAACTTTGGCAGTATTGATAAAGCCATAGACAAAATAAAAAAAGTTTTTAAATCACTACTACCCTAATTTTTATATTATAAAAAATGTCCATAAAATCTAGATCATCAAAAGTCAATTATCAGTTTGATTATCAGCGAGGCCAAAGCAGAGCCCCCTATATAATTATTGTCGTGTTAATTCTGATAATAATTGTTTTCATCGTGGCCGGATTGTTTTACTGGTTTAACTACATCAGGCCACAATATGTTATAGATGAGGCCGTAGTTCAAATAGATCAATCCCAGTCATCCGCCACAACTACGGCAGATCAAAACGCTCAGAATTCCGATGATTATTTAATACCGTTAGGCATAAATATCCCAAGCGATCAACAGCAACAAGCCAACCCGGTTGACAGTTGGCTGAGTTTTTCTTTCATGGATAAAAGCACTACGACGACAACCAGCACCAAAAAAACGACTACAACAACGGCCACCTCGTCCGTGGCAACTTCATCGCCATTATTCCAATTTAAATATCCGGCTTTTTTCAAAATAAAAAATAACGGCAATAATCTTCAATTAATTAGCGATCAGGCAACCAGCACTCAAATATTAATCACCGTGGAAACAAGTACCAAAAAACTAGACGCCTATTTAAAAGATGTCGACAAAATAGCTGCTACGGCCTGGGAGGGTCAGCCATCAATGACGGTAAAATCGCAAGGACAGGGGCAAATCGGCAAGTTTTCTGCAGTTCAAAGAATAGAGCAGCTGCTAGCGGCCGATCTTCAAAAAAAGGCGACCTATGTAAGTTTGGGCAATAAGATTGTTATGGTAAGTATAATTAGTCCGGCAATTGATGATACAATTAGTAATTTTTACGACGTATTTTTAAACACCTTTAAATTCAAAGATAATAAATAAATTTCCATAAAATATATGCCAGAGATAAGACCAGAAATAGAAACCATAGCAAAAATAAGAGTCGTCGGAGTGGGTGGCGCCGGTGGTGCGGCCGTCAACAGAATGATCGCTTCAAAAATAAAAGGGGTGGAGTTTATCGCTGTCAACACTGATTTGCAGGCGCTTCATCAAAATGAGGCAAAATTGAAGTTGCACATAGGACACAAAATTGCTCGAGGATTGGGCGCCGGCATGGATCCAGAGGTGGGGTTTCAAGCGGCTCAAGAAAATGTTAATGAGATCAGGGATTTACTCAAGGGTTCGGATATGGTTTTTATTACTTGTGGACTGGGCGGTGGTACGGGTACGGGCGCTTCGCCACTAATCGCCCAAGTGGCCAGAGAGATTGGCGCCTTGGTTGTGGCAGTAGTCACCAAGCCCTTTGTTTTTGAAGGAGCCCAGAGACTAGCCATAGCAGAAAGAGGCCTAAGAGAACTAAGAGACAGGGTAGATACTATCATTACTATTCCCAATGAAAAGATATTACAAATAATTGATAAAAAAACCTCCCTGCTTGATGCCTTTAAAAATGTTGATGATGTCCTGCGCCAAGGCATACAAGGTATCTCAGAAATTATTACCATACCAGCATTGATTAATGTTGATTTTGCCGATGTTAAGTCTATTATGAGCGAGGCCGGTTCGGCCTTGATGAGTATCGGCGAAGGTAGCGGTGAAAATCGTGCAACCATAGCGGCCAAAGGAGCAATTTCTTCACCGCTTTTAGATATTTCTATTGATGGCGCCAAGGGAGTTTTGTTCGTGATTTATGGCGGTCCAAGTTTGACCATGAATGAAGTTAATGAAGCCGCCAGCATAATCACCGAGAGCGTTGACAGTAACGCTAAAATAATTTTTGGTGCGGTCATTGACGACAGTATGAAAGACAAAATAAAAATAACGCTGGTAGCCACCGGTTTTGGCGAGACAGAGGCAAAAAAGAAAGCTCCGGAGGCCAAGTATTCCATTAATAAAATGTTTACTGGCAAAAAAATAGCAGAAGAGAGAGAGGACAAAGAATCGCGATTCGCAAAAATAGAAAAAAAAGAAGAAGAGCCGATTATTTCATCTATAGCCAGTCAGGCCAGCCAAAACATTCAGCCGATGCCAAGCGAGTTTAGGCCGAAACCAGCACCAACAGAAGAGGACGACCTAGAAATACCGGCTTTCATAAGAAAAAAGATGAAATAAATTTAGATTATTAGCTTTACATTTTAAAGAAGTCCGGACAAGTTTTGTGGGTCCGGATTTTTTTATCCACAGGGGCATAATCTATTCAATAAAGCCAGTAAAAACGGTCTTTGACAGCTGTTTTAATAATGATATAATTATACCTAGATATAGATCTAGCACGGAAAAACATCGCCTCTTTGACTTGAAGATCGGGTTGTTGGCATAGTAAGAAGGAGCGGTGTTTAAAATTACCAAATTCTACGGACTAGATCTATTTTTATTTCTCCCGTTTTTATTATTAATTGGCAATTAAATAGTTTATGGAAAATCAGATTAAGCAAATTAGGAAGCGAAATGGCGAAATAGCCGATTTTGATCAACAAAAAATAACCAGCGCCATCTATAAGGCGTTAAGAGCCGTTGGACGCGATGACAATGAGCTGGCTGAAAAATTATCAGAGATTGTTATTGGGGTTTTAAATAACAAGTTTCATCATCGTTCCATACCGGCCATTGAGGAGATTCAAGATGTAGTCGAAGAGGTGTTAATTAGAGAGGATTTAGTAAAGGCGGCCAAGGCCTATATCATTTATCGTGAACAGCATGCCAGATTGAGGGAAATGAAGGACCTGATGAATTCCAATGATATTATAGAGGGCTATCTCAAGCAGTTGGATTGGCGAGTCAAAGAAAATGCTAACATGGCTTATTCTTTGCAGGGACTCAACAATCACGTAGCTTCGGCGGTCAGCTCTAACTATTGGTTAAATAAAATTTATCCGCCAGAAATAAGAAATGCCCATGTCGACGGATCTCTCCATTTGCACGATTTGCAATTATTGGCTGTTTATTGTTGCGGTTGGGATTTGCAGGCGTTGTTGCGACTAGGATTTGGTGGAGTTGAGGGGAAGGTCAACGCCAAACCAGCCAAGCATCTGCGCGTGGCTTTGGGCCAAGTAGTCAACTTTTTCTATACCCTCCAGGGTGAAGCAGCTGGCGCTCAGGCTTTCGCCAATTTTGATACCCTGCTCGCCCCTTTTATTCGCTATGACGGTCTAGACGAGAGATCGGTCAAGCAAGCCATGCAAGAATTCGTTTTTAATATGAGTGTGCCGACCCGCGTGGGCTTTCAGACACCTTTTACCAATCTGACCTTTGATTTGACCTGCCCTTCGACCTTGGCTAATGAACAAGTTGTCTGCGGCGGCGTGCCCCAAAAAGAGACCTACAAGGAATTTCAAGCCGAGATGGATATTATCAATCGAACTTTTGCCGAAGTGATGATGGAGGGCGATGCCAAGGGTCGGGTATTTACTTTTCCTATACCGACCTATAATATATCAGCTGATTTTAATTGGGAAAATCGGGTTCTAGATCCACTGTGGGAGATGACAGCTAAGTACGGCATTCCTTATTTTGCTAATTTTGTTAACAGCGACATGAAAGCCGAAGATGCTCGAAGTATGTGTTGTCGTTTGCGCCTGGACAATCGGGAGTTGAGAAAAAGAGGCGGTGGCATGTTTGCAGCTAATCCCTTGACCGGTTCAATCGGCGTGGTGACAATTAATTTGCCGCGTATCGGTTATTTGTCAAAGAATAATGAAGAGGCCTTCTTGAATCGTTTGGGCCAGATGATGGATTTGGCGCGACAAAGTCTAAAATTAAAGCGTGAAGTTTTGGAAAGATTCACTGATCAGGGGCTCTATCCTTATTCCAAGTTCTATTTAACTGACATTAAGGAACGTTTCGGACAATATTGGCGAAATCATTTTAACACCATCGGCATTAATGGCATGAATGAGGCCATGATGAATTTTATGGGCCGATCTTTAAGCTCCAATGAGGGCAAGGAGTTCGCTGTCAAAATTATGGATTTTATGTTGCAGCGATTGGGCTTGTATCAAGAAGAGGATGATCAGTTATATAATTTGGAAGCGACGCCGGCCGAGGGCGCTACCTATCGTTTTGCCAAGAGAGACAAAGAAGTTTATCCGGATATTATTGTTGCCAATGAGGAAGCTTATCGTGATAAAGGCGCTGCGCCTTATTATACCAACTCCACTCATTTGCCGGTTAATTTTTCCAGTGATGTTTTTGAGGTTTTAGAAAAACAAGATAATCTGCAAGTCAAGTACACCGGCGGAACAGTGGTGCATATATTTTTGGGCGAGAAGATGCCCGATATTGATAGTACCAAGCAGTTGGTCAAAAAAATCGCCGAGAATTTTCATTTGCCCTATTATACTCTGACGCCGACTTTTTCTATTTGCCCCAAGCATGGCTACTTGACCGGAGAGCATAGATTTTGCCCAGTTTGCGATGAGGAAATAGGCTTTATTAGGGAACAAAAGGAAAAGTTGCCCTTTTAACCGGATGGAGTTATAATTATAGATGTTCTCCCAAGCGTAAAATTAATAAGCTTAAAAATATGGAAGGTGCCAACAAACAGCCAGAAAGACAACCGTGCGAAGTGTACTCCCGAGTGGTGGGGTATATTAGGCCAGTTGAACAATGGAATCCCGGTAAGCAGTCGGAATTCTCCGACAGAAAATCATTCAAGGCCTGCGGTTGTGGCAGCTTGGAATAAAATTTAAAGAGCCATGAAAATCGGAGGCTTTCAGCCCGTAACTCTCTTGGATTATCCACAAAAAGTGGCAGCGATAATTTTTACAAGTGGTTGTAATATGCGCTGTCCTTTTTGTTATAATTCAAATTTAGTAATGCCTGAAAAAATCAAAAAAGAGAAGCTGCTGGCCGAACAAGAGTTGGTAGATTTTTTGACCGGAAGAAAAAAATATCTGGATGGGCTGGTGATTACCGGCGGCGAACCGACAGGGCAAAAAGATTTGCTGTCTTTTTGCCTGAAAATGAAAAAGATCGGCTATAATATCAAGCTTGATACTAATGGTCTTAAGCCCGAGATAATTATCGGTCTGTTGGACAATAAGGCAGTAGATTATATAGCTATGGACATAAAGGGTCCATTAGATCAATATGAAAAGTTTTGTGGTGTAGGCGTTGAGACTGACAAAATTAAAAAAAGCATCAAAATAATCAAGACCAGTGGATTGCCTTATGAGTTTAGAAGCACTTTAGTAAAAGGCCTTCACCGCAAGTCCGACATAGGTTTAATGGCCAAGACAATTAAGGGAGCAACAAACTATTTTTTACAGAATTTTAATAATCAAACAGAACCATTAAAAAAAGATTTAGCCGGCAACTCTTTTAGTTTGAAAGAACTGGAAGAATTCCGCTATCTGGCCAGCAAGTATGTAATAAATGTTCAGATACGATAAATTACACGTAGTTGTTTTTTGTGGTATAATATAACTGTGGAAGTTAATTATTAAAACAACAAAAATATGGGAAGGTACAAGACAGTAGCAGTATTTTTTGTGGCCATAGCTATTTTAGCTTTAGGCGTAGCTAGCCCGGCCTGGGCTGGCACGTTCACCAGTAGTCAGGCCGAGAGCTTTTTTGAATCAATTTTGGGCGGCAGTCGCGCTAGGGAAATAAGGAACTATCGCGGAACCATTATTGATTTTATAGAGGACTCCGGCAATTTGACCACTAGCACCCTTTATAGTTTGAAAGTCGATACAACCACTCCAAGGTTTGCAAAATTGCAGACCATCAAGGGAGCTTTTGTTGGAGCTGATCCCTCAGCCACCTTTGCGTTAAAAGCTAAAACCAAAATAATTAATGCTATTAAGGGTTCCATGGCCGATATGTGTAATGCCGACTATACCAAGGCGGCAAGTCTGATAAGAAAGAATTATAGCAAGGCATTGGCCGACCAGACCAAAATACTAAATGCCGTTAAAACCTCTTCCACTCAACAATACAACAACTCTACCTTGCCGCTGAGAAAGATGAGAGACTCCCTAGAAAGGTTTTATTCCTTTGAACTTTACAAGCAGGTGCGCGATGCGGCCATCACCGAGGGTTATAGAAATTACTACGCGAACCTGCCGCCAATCATAGCTGCGCTTAATGCCTCCTCGACGGTTGCTTCGACGACTTTAGGCAGTTGCTTATCATCAGCCAATAATTAATTATGCCCAGAGAAGATATCTTCCATCGTTTAGAGGTTGAAGCAAATAATTCCAGCACACCTAATTTAAGGGGTGCTGGTTCCGTTGACGATACTAAAAAGATACTGGAAGAAATTCTGAGTTATAGTCGGGCAATTTATGAAGACACGCAAAAAATGCGTCGACACGAAAGATGGCGGACGATTGGAAATATTATTTGGATCGTGCTTTTAGTGGCGCCGATGGTGGTGGCTTTATTCTGGTTACCGTCGTTGTTTAGCGGTATCACTGGCAATTATCAAGAATTATTGGGCTCGGACAATGCTGCTCAACCATCAAATATTCTTAATGAATTAAAACAGCTTAAATAATTATTATGAACGAGCTTATTTTACAAATAAAGGAACTGGAAAAAAAGATTTCCGACGCTTGGGGGTTACTTTGACCTGGACGGAATAAAAAAACAAACATTAGAATTGGAGGCAAAAATGGGAGCCGTAGATTTTTGGCAGAATCAAAATGAAGCCAAGGCTGTTGGCCAGCACTATGAGGTTCTAAGGCAGGGATATGAAAATTGGCAAAATTTGAAAAATGAAACAGAAAAGTTGTTGCAGTTGGCCGAAATAATCGATAAAGGTGATGAGGCCGAAATAACGGAAGCGGAGAATAAATTAAATGAACTTAATTCAAAATTTGAAAAATTAGAGACGGCGGTTTTGTTTGCCGGCGAACATGATGATAACAACGCCATCCTATCTGTTCATGCTGGAACCGGTGGTACTGACGCCCAGGATTGGGCGAGTATGCTACTAAGGATGTATTTACGTTTTTGCGAACGCCACGGCTTTAAAACCGAGATAATTGACGAAAGTCCGGGCGCGGAAGCCGGGTTTAAGAGTGTCATGATAGGCATTAGCGGTCATCAGGCCTATGGCTGGCTAAGAAGCGAAAATGGCGTACACCGACTGGTACGCATCTCTCCTTATGATGCGGAAAAAATGCGTCACACTTCTTTTGCTCTAGTAGAAGTACTGCCGGAATTGGATGAGATTCAAGAGATAGAATTAAAAGATGATGATTTGAAAATTGATGTGATGCGGGCGGGTGGGCATGGCGGTCAGTCAGTCAATACGACCGACTCGGCGGTTCGTCTGACGCATTTGCCAACCGGTATTGTTGTTAAGTGCCAAAACGAACGCTCACAATTGCAAAACAAAAATCGCGCACTGAAGATATTAAAAGCCAAACTGTCGAAATATTACGAACAACAGGAGAATGCCAAAGTTAAAGCTATAAAGGGAGAATATCAAAAAGCAGAGTGGGGCAGTCAGGCCAGGTCCTACATACTTCAACCATATAAGCTGGTTAAAGACCATCGGACTGATTATGACACGCAAGAAGTGGAAAGGATTTTGGACGGCGAATTGGACGATTTTGTCGAAGCTTATCTAAAGAGCAAAATGAGATAGAAAATAATAGAAGAGCCATGGATTGGTGGAGGGCCAAATCCCGTTTATTTTTTTGGTGTCTAATGAGTTTTGTTGTCGGAGTAGCCTTGAGCTACTTTTTTCGTATCGACGGATTTGTTATTTTTTGTATGATTTTAGCTTCAGCCTTAGGGTTGATTTTTTGTTGGGCTAATAAAAGACTAGTGATAGCAATATTATTGATTTTTTCTTTTGGTTTAGGTTTCTGGCGTTATCAGATAGCTTTGCCCAATTATGCCGATTCTAACAAGATATTTTATTACAATGGCCAAGAAGTAGAATTACAGGGTGTGATAAGCGCGGTTGACCGGCGGATTGATCGGCAGAAGTTGACAGTAGAGAGCAGGGTTTTGATCATCAAAAAAATGAACCAGGGCGTCTCGGGAAAAGTTTTGGCCACCGTTAATCTGTTTCCCAAGTACCACTATGGCGATAGAGTCACGATGCGTTGTCTTTTGATTAAGCCGGACAAAATGGAGGATTTTGATTATGGCCGATATTTGTCACGTTATGATATTTATTCCCTGTGCCAAAGAGCGGAGGTAAGAATATTATCGTCGGGGACAAACCTCTCGCCTCGGGAATTCATTTATTCTTTGGTTTTACTGACCGGCCAAAAATTGGGTGAGGCCCTGAATCGCTCGGTCAGCGAGCCGGAAGTGGCGATTTTGCAAGGCATGCTGTTTGGCAATGTCCGCGGCATCAGCGACGATTGGAATCAAAAATTTTCTAATTTGGGTATTACTCATATTATCGCTATTTCCGGATCGCACATCACCATCATCAGTTCGCTGATAGTTACTATTTTGATCGGCTTAGGCATCTCCAGAAAGAGAGCTTTTTGGCCGGCCGTGGCGTTAATAATTTTTTATGTGGTTTTGTCTGGCGCGCAAGTCTCGGCTGTTCGGGCGGCGATCATGGGCGTACTAATTTTGTATGCGCAGCGGATCGGACGCTTGCATTTTATGGAAAATATTCTGGCGGCTACGGTGGCGATGATGCTACTGGTTAATCCAAAAATGCTGCTGTTTGATGTGGGCTTTCAGCTGTCTTTTGCGGCGGTCTTGGGCTTGGTTTATGTCTTACCGGTTGCTCAAAAAATATTTCGGAATTGGCCGGAGGGCTGGCAACTGAAAGAGATGCTTTTGACGACTGTTAGCGCGCAACTAGCCACTCTGCCGTTACTTATTTTTTATTTTCACAAAATATCCTGGGCCTCGCTCTTGGCCAATGTTTTGATCTTGCCGATCATTCCCTTTTTGATGATTTGGAGTTTGATAAATTCTTTGGTAGCGCTTATTTCAACGACCGCTGGACAGGTTATGGGCTGGATCAGTTGGTTACTAGTAGCTTATTGGCTCAAGGTGACAGATCTTTTGGTCTTAATTCCTCATGGCTTTATAAATATAGAAAAATTTTCTTGGCCGGTGGTGATTATTTTATATCTGCTGTTGATTTTTTTGGTTAGAAAATTAAAAAACCATTACCAGGTGTAGCTTTTAAAAAATTTGTTATAATAAATTCATATGGACACTAGCAGAATAAACAAAATAGTTTTGCCACTGCTGTCTATTTTGTTGATTTTGGTTTTGATCGGACTCTGGCAAAAAGGCTATTTAAGCTTTGCGGCCAAAAGCCACGTCGTCAGTTGCTCGGAGCAATATCCGGGCCAATTGCGGGTGGATTTTTTTGCTGTCGGCCAGGGTGACTCGGAGTTGATCAGGACGCCCCAGGGGCAAAAGATTTTAATCGATGGCGGACCAGACGATATGGCGGTTAAAAAATTAGGTCAGTATCTGCCTTTTTATGATAAAGAAATTAATTTGATTATCCTAACGCATCCGCATAGCGATCATGTGGCCGGTTTGGTAGAAATCCTAAAGAGATATAAAGTTGATAAAGTCATAATGACCGGCGTACTTCACACAACCTCGGATTACCTGGCTTTTTTGGAACTCATAAAAGAAAAAAATGTTCCCGTTCAGCTAATAAAACAGCGGCAGTCGATTAGCATAGAAAACGGCCTAGAATTACAAATATTGTATCCGGATCGCGACTTGTCGCAAATTAGTTTGGAAAATTTGAATAATTCTTCGATCGCCCTCAGGTTGTCTTACATCAGCAGCAGTTTTTTGTTTATGGGTGACCTGGAAGCAGAGGAGAGCTTGGTCGGACGGGCGGAGACAACGCTAAAATCAGATGTTTTGAAAGTCGGCCACCATGGATCGATCAATGCCAACAACTCAAAATTTTTGCAGGCAGTATCTCCGACCTACGCGATAATCTCAGCGGGGCTGAACAATTCATATGGCCTGCCAAGCTATCGGACAATTTATGAGCTAAAAAAATTGAATTCGATCGTTTGTCGGACAGATCAAGATGGAAACATTAGAGTCGTCAGTGATGGCCATAAAATATCGGTCGGCTCTTGCCACGAATAGATTATTCTGCTAAAATATCCTCATTATTACAAATAATCAATCAGTCAAAATTATGAGTGAAATAAAAACCAAAGTTTTATTGGTAGAGGATGATCAGATGATCGTCGACATGTATAAATTGAGGTTGGAGGAGGAGGGTTATGAGGTAATAGTCAATGAAAAGGGCAGTGAGGCGGTAGAGATAGCGGCCAAAGAAAAGCCGGCGGTTATTTTACTTGATATTATATTGCCGGAATTGGACGGTTTTAATATTTTACAGATGCTCAAGGGTGACGATAAGACTAAGAATATACCGGTGGTTCTGTTAACCAACTTGGGCCAGGAATCAGATCATGAAAAAGGCACCCAGTTGGGAGCGGTGGAATATTTTGTAAAGTCACAGCACACGCCGGCTGAAATAATAAATTGTCTTAAAAAAATAATAATACAATAATCATGGAACAGAAAGTTGATTTTTCTTTAATGAAAACAAAAGTTGACGGGGTGACCAAAAGATTTGACCTGTCTGATCCGCAGTCACGCCAAGAATATTTCGAAGCTAAAGTCGGCGGGGAGATAAAAAAATTAAAAGATTTTTTTGAAAATAATACTTTTGTCGCTTATCTTTTGGGCAAAAAAAATTCTGGCAAGGGGACTTATACCAAATTGTTGGCCGAGATTTTTGGCAAAGATAAGATAGGCCACATCTCGGTGGGCGATATTGTCCGGGCGATACACGCGGATATGGAAGATTCGGTCAAGAAGCAGGAATTATTGGATTATCTGAAAGCCAATTATCGAGGATATATGTCTTTTGACGATGCGGTCAGTGCTCTTCTGGCGCGAGACACTAAGACTTTACTACCATCAGAATTTATTTTGGCCTTGCTTCAGAAAGAAATTGATAAGATGCCAAAAAAATCTTTGTTTATTGATGGTTTTCCTCGTGATTTAGATCAGATTTCGTATTCACTTTTTTTCCGCAACTTGATCAATTATCGCCAAGACCCCGATGTCTTTGTGGCGATTAATATTCCCGAGTCGGTGATTGATGAAAGAATGAAGAACAGGGTGATTTGCCCGATTTGCAAGACGCCGCGAAGCCCGAAGCTATTCACCACCAAAGAAGTGGGGTATGACGAGGGACAAGATAAATATTATTTGATCTGCGATAATCCAGAGTGTGGAGGAGCTAGAATGGTAGCCAAAGAAGGCGACAGCTTGGGCATCGAGGCTATCCGAGACAGATTAGAATTAGATGAGAAGTTAATAAATAAAATAATGGAGCTTCATGGCGTGCCTAAGATCTTATTGCGCAACTCCATACCAGTAGAGATTGCCAAAGATTTGATTGACGATTATGAAATTACACCGGAATACTATTATGAAAGGGATGAAAACGGTAAGGTAATCATCAAAGAAAGAATTTGGGTCGTTAAGGATGATGCGGGAGTTGATTCTTATAGCTTGATGCCGCCACCAGTTGTGGTGTCATGGATTAAGCAATTAGTTAAAGCGTTTGATCTATAATTGTGATGATAATAAAACACCCTCCAAGCGGAGGGTGTTTTAAGTTTGGATAATTATTGTTTTTTGGCCTTGGTCTTGATGCAACCGGTACAGATTTTTATTTTTTTGTCGCCAACTTTTTTGCTCTGCAGATTTATCTTTTGAGTTCTTTTGGTTTTGACTTTGGAGTGGCTGACGTTAAAGGCGGTATTGGTGCCTCGGCCGCAAATAGTACAACTTCTAGACATGTGTTTGAAATTATTTTTCGTAATATTAGAAATTTTAGCATAATTGTTTGATTTTGTCAAAGTGTAGTCTTAATTGTTTGTTTCTGGCTTCTTTGTTATAATTAAAAAATACAATTTTATGCCGATAAATTGGTTATTCCAACAACCTGCGTTTTTTGTCGCCTGGGTCGTGGCCGTGGTGATTACTTTGTCGTGGCATGAATTTTCTCACGCTTTGACCGCTTTATGGTTTGGCGATAGCACAGCTAAAGACAATGGGCGTCTGACACTTAACCCCCTAGTGCACATTGACATCTTGGGTTTTTTTATGCTTCTGGTTGCCGGTTTTGGTTGGGCTAAGCCAGTGCCGGTCAATCCTTATAATCTCAAAAAGCCACGACTGGCAATGGGAGTGATTTCTTTTGCCGGACCACTGTCCAATGTTTTGGCCATGGTTATTTTTGGCCTTATTTTTAAAGCAGTTTCGCCGGTTTTGGGTCCGGACAACTTGCTGGTAAATTTTTTGTTTATGTTGGCCCTGATCAATCTTTCTTTGTTTATTTTTAATTTAATACCAATTCCACCGCTTGATGGTTCTAAGGTGCTTTTTAGTCTCCTGCCCGATAAATTTGATAATTTTAAATATAAATTTTCTATCAACGGCCCCTTTATTTTGTTTGGGCTAATTCTATTGGATAGTGTTTTTAACCTTGGCATATTCAGCGCTTTATTCAATTTTGTCATGTCGTTTTTGTATAAATTTTTTTAAAAGAATCATTATTATTGACTTTTCGTTGATAATTGTTTAAAATATTAAGTGTTAATAAATAAAAACAAAATTCCCTTAATTTAAACAAAAAAGAGTTAATTAGGGAATCCCCAATGAGGGATTTTTTATAACCATAAATTATGCCAACAATAAACCAGTTGCTGAAAAAAGGCCGTAAATCCAAGCCAGCCAAATCCAAGACACCTGATTTACAGATGACTTTGGACAGTTTGCATCGCAAAAAAAGAGCCGTTTCCAAGGGAAATTCTTTTAAGCGTGGCGTTTGTACTCAGGTTAGAACAACTACTCCCAAAAAACCAAACTCAGCCTTGAGAAAAATCGCTCGTGTTCGTCTGTCTAATGGCCAAGAAGTGACGGCTTATATCCCGGGCATCGGCCATAATTTACAAGAACACTCAATTGTTTTGGTTCGTGGCGGCAGAGTTAAGGATTTGCCCGGTGTCAGATACCATATTGTTCGAGGCGTTTATGACAGTGCCGGCGTGGCCAATCGAAAACAGGGCCGCAGTTTGTATGGCATGAAAAAAGATAAGAAAGCCACAAAATAATATTAAAGACTAAATAAATCTATATTTATGAGAGGAAAAGCAGCCCCAAGAAGGACAATAAAACCCGATTTGAAATTCAATAATATTGAAGTTGCCAAGTTCATCAATTACATAATGGAAAGAGGCAAAAAAACTATCGCTCAAAAAATAGTTTATGATGCTTTGGCCATTGTTGCCGATAAGACTAAGGGTGATGCTTTGGAAATTTTTGAGCAGGCCATAAAAAATGTCAGTCCGACCGTTGAAATAAAGGGCCGCCGAGTTGGTGGTGCTAACTATCAGGTGCCGGTAGCCGTCCGACAGGAAAGAAGCTATGCTTTGGGCTGCCGTTGGCTGATTGATGCCGCTCAAGCCAAAAAAGGCAAGGGTATGGCCGTTAAATTGGCCGAGGAGTTGATTGGTGCTTTCAACAATGAAGGATCGGCTATCAAGAAGAAACAAGATACCTATAGAATGGCTGAGGCCAATAGGGCCTTCGCCCATTTTTCTAGGTAGACTTTTTTATTTTTAAATTATTTTCACTTTTCTTTTTTAGTAAAAGAAAAAGCAGACGCAAAAAGAAAAAGCGCTCTCGGTAAAGAATTTAGGCAAATTTTTAATAATAGCTCGCTTCAGCCAACAATGTCGCTAACGCTCCTTGTGTTGGCACTAAAACGCTCACTATTATAAAAAGTTCACTAAATTCTTTAAGGTTCGCCTTTAAATACAAAAATTATAAATTTTTAATTCATAATTCTTAATTGAAAATTAAACCCGTATGGCCCGTAAAATTCCTATTGAAAAAGTTAGAAATATCGGCATCATTGCTCATATCGACGCCGGGAAAACCACTGTTTCCGAGCGCATTTTGTTTTATACCGGAAAAAAACACAAAATTGGTGAAGTCCATGAAGGTGAAGCTACTATGGATTGGATGGAACAGGAGCAAGAAAGAGGTATCACCATTACCTCGGCTGCGACAACCTGTTTTTGGCCCAATGCCGAGTGGCTGGGCGGTGGCGATATCCAGATTAATATCATTGATACCCCTGGTCATGTGGATTTTACAGCCGAAGTTGAAAGATCATTGCGTGTCTTAGATGGCGGCGTGATTGTTTTTGACGGCGTGGCTGGCGTGGAGCCACAATCAGAAACTGTTTGGCGTCAATCAGAAAAATATCATGTGCCTAAGATCGGTTTCATCAACAAGATGGATCGAATGGGTGCTAATTTTTATAACGACTTAAAGTCGATTTATGATCGTTTGACTCCTCATGCTCATCCGATTCAATTACCAATTGGCGCCGCTGAGACTTTTACCGGCATTATCGACCTGTTCGAGATGAAGGCTGAAATTTATCAAGATGATTTGGGCACAAAATGGGAAGTGACCGATGTGCCAGCCGATGAATTAGAGCGAGCTAAAGAATTTAGGGCCAAGTTAGTTGAAGCGATTGTCGAAAATGATGAGAAGCTAATGGAAAAATATTTGGCCGGAGAAGAAATCTCTATCCCAGAACTTAAAAAGGTTTTAAGAACGGCCGTTATTGCCAATAAGATTGTGCCGATTCTTTGCGGTTCGGCCTTAAAAAATAAAGGCGTGCAATTTTTACTCAATGCAGTTGATGAATTTTTACCTTCACCGCTTGAAGTTGTGCCTCCGGTCGGAACCGATGTTGATGACGAAGACAAGACAGTAGAAGTCAAAGTTTCAGACGAGTCGCCCATGGCGGGATTGGCTTTTAAGATTGCTACCGATCCTTTTGTCGGTAAGCTGGTTTTTTTCAGGGTTTATAGCGGGGTGATGCGATCCGGTTCTTATATCGTAAATAATTCTAACGGCAACAAGGAAAGAGTCGGCCGTATCTTACGTATGCATGCCAACTCTCGAGAAGAAATTGAAGAAGTCTACTCTGGAGAAATCGCCGCCCTGGTCGGCATCAAACAGGTGACAACCGGTGACACCCTATCTGACCCGAGCTTTCCAGTGCATCTGGAAAATATTACTTTTCCTAATCCGGTTATTGATATTGCTGTTGAACCAAAAACTAAGGCCGACCAAGAAAAAATGGGTTTGGCTTTGGCAAAATTGGCTGAAGAAGATCCGACTTTTCGTGTCAGGACCGATGAAGAAACCATGCAGACTATTATCTCGGGCATGGGCGAGTTGCATTTGGACATCATTGTTGATCGCATGAAAAGAGAGTTCAAAGTTGAAGCCAATATCGGCGTACCTCAGGTAGCTTACCGAGAAACCATCAAGGGCAAGTCCGAGGCCGAAGGTAAATATATCCGACAATCAGGCGGTCGCGGTCAATATGGCCATTGCTGGCTGAGAGTTGAGCCGTCAGAAGCCAATAAAGGTTTTGAATTTGTTGATGAAGTTAAGGGTGGTGCTATCCCCAAAGAATATATCAAGCCGATTGAAAAAGGCGCGCGCGAAGCTACTGATCGCGGCGTTATTGCTGGTTATCCCTTAATTGATATAAAGGTGACAGTTTATGATGGATCGTTCCATGAGGTTGACTCCTCGGAAGCCGCTTTCAAGATAGCCGCTTCTATGGCGCTTCAAGAAGCGGTCAAGCATGCTACGCCAGTCATTTTAGAACCGGTCATGAAAGTTGAGGTGGTGACACCGGAACAGTTTATGGGTGATATTATCGGTGATTTGAACTCCCGTCGCGCCATCATCAATAGCATGGAAGACCGGGGGCAAGGCGCTTCGGCCGTGAAAGTCATCAGTGCCAACGTGCCATTATCGGAAATGTTCGGTTACGCCACGCAAATGAGATCAATGACTCAGGGTCGCGCTTCATATAGTATGGAGTTTTTGCAATATAGCGAAGTGCCAAAGAACGTGGAAATGAAGATTATTGAAGGCAGGAAAGGCAAAGAGGTCAGAAAATAGAATTATTACTAAATTTAGATAATTATCGCGTTTAGTTTCTGGTAATAATAAAAAAGTAATCCAGAAAATATGGAAAACTTGAAAAAAATAGTAAATTTACTCAAAAAAACCGGAGATAAGGCGATAATTTTAGATGAAAATGGCGATCCGTCCTATGTAATTATGACTTTGGGTGATTATGAAGGGTTAATATTGGGTAAAGCCGAGGTAAAGGGGTTGACAGAGGATGAGCTTTTAGATAAGATAAATCGTGACATCGCTATTTGGCAGGATAATCAGAAACAACGCGAATTGCCAATTGACCAATATGATTTTTCTCTAAATTTAGAGGATTATTATCGAAGAGAAACTGGCGCAGTTTCAGAAAGAATAATTGCAAATGAGAGCGATGAAAATGAAGAAGACAGGTATTATTTTGAGCCAATTGAGCAATAAATTATGATTAGTGTGGCAGTTTAGCTAAATAATGCTTGCAAAAAAAATAATTTGTGCTATAATATTTATTATGATTTTATAGCATTAAAATAACTAATAATTACGGGAGGCCTGGCTAAAACTCGCTTGGTTTTATAGCGAGGGCCCCTAACAAGAGGATAATAACATGGCAGAACAATTTCAGAGAACTAAGCCCCATGTAAACGTGGGAACAATTGGTCACGTTGACCATGGAAAGACTACCTTAACGGCAGCCATTCTTAACACTTTGAGCGCTAGAGGTTTTACGGCTCAACACAAGTCTGTTGATCAGATTGATGCCGCTCCAGAAGAGAAAGCTCGCGGTATTACTATTGCTACTGCCCATGTTGAGTATGAAACAGCCAAAAGACACTATGCTCACGTCGACTGCCCGGGCCACGCCGATTTATCAAAAACATGATTACCGGTGCCGCTCAGATGGATGGCGCTATTCTAGTCGTGGCTGCGACCGATGGTCCTATGCCTCAGACCAGAGAACACATTTTGCTCGCCAGACAGGTAGGCGTGCCTTATATCATAGTTTTTATTAACAAGGTTGACCAAGTTGATGATCCTTCACTTATCGATTTAGTTGAAGAAGAAATCAAAGATTTATTGAAGAAATACGAATTCCCAGGCGATACTACACCTATTATCAGGGGTTCGGCCTTGAAAGCTTTGGAAGATCCAAACGGTCCTGACGGCGATGCTGTCATGAAATTAATGGACGCCTTGGACTCTTATATCCCCGAGCCACAAAGAGCCGTTGATGAGCCTTTCTTGTTGCCAATTGAAGATGTCTTCTCTATTGAAGGCCGAGGCACAGTTGTCACCGGTAGAATTGAGAGAGGCACCATCAAATTATCTGATGAGGTTGAAATCGTTGGCTTAAGAGATAACCAAAAAACTACTGTTACTGGTATTGAAATGTTTAACAAGCAAATGAATGAGGGTTTAGCTGGTGATAATGTCGGTATCTTGGTCAGAGGTATCAAGAAAGAAGATGTTGAGAGAGGCCAAGTTGTCGCCAAACCGGGCAGTATTACTCCTCATAGCGAATTCGAAGGTAAGGTCTACATCTTGAGCAAAGACGAAGGTGGCCGACACAAGCCGTTCTTCAAGGGCTATAAGCCGCAATTCTATATCAGAACTACCGATGTGACCGGAGAAATCGAATTGCCAGAGGGTGTAGAAATGGTTATGCCAGGCGATACTATTGATTTGAAGATTAAATTGGGTAAGACTGTGGCCATGGAAGATAAAATGAAGTTTTCTATCAGAGAAGGTGGCCATACGGTCGGCGCTGGCGCAGTGACAAAAATTATTAAATAAATTGTTAGTATAATATGTAGAGACGCGAGATAATCGCGTCTCTACATGTTGACCGAAAAGGTTTGTTAATTTAAAACAATGACAAGTAAAAACACTTCTGCCAATCAGGAAGAAAAAGTTCATCAGAGGATCCGAATCAAATTGAAGGCCTATGATAATAAGATTATTGATGGTTCAGCCAAAAAAATCATAGATACCTGCAATCGGTTTGGTGTTGATGTTCTGGGACCAGTACCCCTGCCGACCGAAAAAAGAAAATACACGGTTAACAGATCTACTTTTGTCCATAAGAACAGCCGTGATCAATTTGAAGTCAGGACTCACAAGAGATTAATAGATATTATTGATCCTGATGCCAAAATAGTTGATGCTTTAATGAATTTAAATCTCCCAGCCGGAGTCAACATTGAAATCAAAATGTAATTTAAAATTTTTTGGTTCAAGCCAACACGAAGAAAGATCCCATGACGACAGTAGCCTAGGGCGGGAAAACCTTCGCCAGTAATCTGAACCAAGAAAAGGAATAAAAATTTGTTTTATATCTTAAACTAAAATTCACCCGATAATCTGACGCTTAAGGCGAGAGCCGTGTTGAGCGATAGTGATCGGGAATCCCGATGGCCGATTGGCCAAGCGAGGAAGAATATAGTCTGGTTATTTAAGATATAAGCCAGATTTTTATTTAGCCATTTATCAAATATGAAATTTATTTTAGGCAAGAAAATTGAAATGACGCAAGTCTTCAAAGAAGACGGCACGGTTATCCCAGTGACTGCAGTTTTGGCTATGCCCAATGTTGTGACTCAAATAAAAACCAACGATAAAGAGAAGTATAATTCCATTCAGGTCGGCTATGGTCGAGCAAAAAAAGTTGTTAAGCCGCAAGCTGGACACTTAAAAGGATTAGAAACCGTAAAAACCATGAAGGAATTTGCGGTTAGGGAAGACGACGTTAAGAACATCAAGCGGGGCGACGTCATTACGGTTGAAGTTTTTACGGCCGGTGACAAGATAAAAGTCACGGGCATTTCCAAGGGCAAGGGTTTTCAGGGTGTAGTCAAGCGACACGGTTTTCACGGACAGAAAGCTTCTCATGGACACAAAGATCAAGAAAGAATGCCTGGATCAATCGGCGCCGGTGGCGTGCAGAGAGTTTTTAAGGGCATCAGAATGGCCGGACAAATGGGCAACGAAAGGGTGACGGTTGACGGCTTAGAGGTTGTTGAAATAAATCCCGAAAAAAATATTTTATACATAAAGGGCGCAGTGCCGGGAGCTAGAAACGGTTTAGTAATAATTAGTGGCGAAGGCCAGATGAATTTGGCGGCAAAAGTAGTGTCAGAGCCGGAGCCAATAGCCGCGTCTCCAGTTGAAGAAGCTAAAGAAGATGTTGCTCCAGTTGAAGCTGCAGAAAATACTGAAGCAGAAGCGCCAGCAACAGAGGTTGAAAACAAAACGGAGTAAGATAAAAATTTTGAAATATTAATTTATATGAAATTTCCGGTCTACAATTCAATAGGCGAACAGATAAAAGAAATAGATTTGAGTTCTAGAATTTTTGGCGTCAAAGCAAAAACGGGAGTCATTCATCAGGCTGTAGTAGCGCAACTAGCCAATGCTCGCCAAGTTTTGGCTCACACCAAAGACCGAAGCGAAGTCAGAGGCGGCGGCAGAAAGCCCTGGAAGCAAAAAGGTACAGGTCGAGCCAGACAAGGATCTATCAGATCCCCGCAGTGGATCGGTGGTGGCGTCGTCTTTGGTCCGACTAAAGACCGAAATTTTTCCAAAGGAATTAATAAGAAGCAAAAACAGTTAGCTTTAGCTATGTGTTTATCGGATAGAGTAGAGAATAAGACTTTAGCGGTTTTTGATAAATTGCAATTAGCTGACGGCAAGACCAAGGAGCTGAGCGTTTGGTTGAAAGAGATAAAAAATAAAATTGCCACACTAAAAAATAGTAAGAAATTTTTATTGGTTTTAGATAGCAACGACAAAAAAATGATTTTGGCCGGCCTGAACTTGAAGAATGTAAATACAATTATGGCCAATAGCTTAAATTGCAAAGAGGTATTAAATCATGATGCGATATTAGTAACAGAGAAAGCAATTAGTATAATTGATCAGCATTATAAAAAAGTTGCTAATCGAGAAGATAAAAATAGCCAGAAATAAATATTAATATGAGTATACTTGATAGATTTAAAAAACCTAGCGCTGGACAGGCAACAGCTGAGCCGGTTAAGCAGTCTCCTAAAGAGACAGCTAAGGTTAAAGTTGAGCCAAAGAAGAAAACAGTGGCCGCAGAAACAGATAAGCCCAAAGAAGCTAAGAAGCTAGAGGCGGAAAAGACCGAAGAATCAGAAAAAAAGCCTAAAGCCGAAGTGGTAAAGATTTATAATGTTTTAATTAGACCGCTCGTGACTGAAAAAGTGACTAACTTGAACAAGTTTAATAAGTATGTTTTTGCCGTAGCCGAGAAGGCTAACAAGATTCAAATAGCCCAGGCCATTTTGTCGCGTTATGGGGTCAAGCCGCTAAGAGTAAATGTTTTAAATTATGCTGGCAAGAAAGTTCGTTATGGACGAAGCGCCGGTAAGATGAAAAATTGGCGGAAAGCAGTTATCACTTTGCCCGAGGGTAAAAGTATTGATATTTACGGTAGCGTCAAATAAAAATTAGAAAAATTGTGAAAAGATAAAATATTATGGCAATAAAAATTTACAAACCAACGAACGCTTCCAGACGCCAGACTTCGGTTTTGGTCAATCGTGATATCAGTTCGGCTGAGCCCCAGAAGAGATTGTTGCTATCCAAAAAAAGACACGCCGGCAGAAACAACCAGGGCAAGATAACTGTTAGACACCAGGGTGGCGGCGCTAATAAGAAAATTAGAATTGTTGACTATATCCGCAATAAATTTGATGTCCCGGCCAAAGTTGTCACGCTAGAGTACGATCCAGGACGCAATGCCCAAATCGCCTTGCTTAACTATGCCGATGGCGAAAAGAGATACATAGTCGCTCCAGGCAAACTAAAAGTTGGCGACAAAATAATCAGTTCCCAAAAAAAAGCAGAGTTTAATGTTGGCAATCATATGCCATTAGAATTCATCCCGGCCGGCATGTTTGTTTATAATGTTGAATTGTCACAGGGTAAGGGCGGACAATTGGCCAGAAGCGCCGGATCAAGTGTTTATTTGATGGGCTTTGATAAGGGTATGGCGCAGCTTAAATTGCCGTCAGGTGAAATTAGACTAGTGCCAAGCAAGAATCTAGCCACCATCGGATCGGTCAGCAATGAAGAATTTAAAAATATTCGTTGGGGCAAAGCCGGCAGGATGCGACATCGAGGTATTAGGCCGTCAGTTAGAGGCAAGGCCATGAATCCAGTTGATCATCCTCATGGTGGTGGCGAAGGCGTTAATCCAATCGGCTTAAAGCACCCCAAGACTCCTTGGGGCAAACCAGCCTTAGGCGTGAGGACCAGAAAAGCCGGTAAAAAATCAAATAAATTTGTCATTACCAGAAGACCATCGAGGAAGAAAAAATAAACTACTAAAACTTGATTAAATATTATGTCTAGAAGTATCAAAAAAGGCCCTTATGTTGATGAAAGACTGGTGGCCAAAATAGCCAAAGTAAAAAAAGGCGAAAAAGTCGTGATCAAGACTTGGTCTCGCAGCTGTACGATTACTCCAGAAATGGTTGGCTTTACTTTTGGTGTGCATAATGGCAAAGAACACTTGCCGGTGTTTGTGGTTGAAAACATGGTTGGCCACAAGTTAGGAGAATTTTCACCGACTAAGAAGTTTATCAAGCATGGTGGTAAGATACAGAAAGCCATTGATCAATCAAAAAAAACCTAAGTAGATAAAATATTATGGAATTAACAGTTAAGGGAAAATTTATCAGAATGTCTCCTAGAAAAATCCGGTTAGTGGCGGAGATGATCAAGGGTTTGACGGTCGAACAGGCTGCTATCCAATTGCAATTCAGCAAAAAGGATGCCGCTTTGATATTGCAAAAATTATTGAAATCAGCTATTAGTAACGCCGAAGAAAATCACGAAATAAAAAAAGACAATTTGTTGGTCAAGGCAATTATGGTTAATGGCGGTCCGACGCTAGATCGTTGGATGCCTCGCGCTCACGGCCGAGCCACGCCTATCCGCAAAAGAACTTCGCATGTTATAATGACCTTAGCTGAGATTATTGCCAGTGACGATAAGAGCAAAACCAAGAAAAAAGTCGCCAAGACCGATGATATCGTCAAAATCGGAGATTTTGATGAACTGAAAGACGCTACTAGCAGCCGAGAAGTCAAGGAGACCGAAGACGGAGTCAAGGCCAAAAAAGGCAGCAAGGGCACTAAAGGTTTTTCCAATAAATTATTTAATAGAAGGTCAGGACAAAAGTAAAAATATATGGGTCAAAAAGTAAATCCAAAAGTTTTTAGATTAAAAATCAACAAAACCTGGGACTCCAAGTGGTATGCTTCGAGCGAAGATTTTCCTAGTTTTTTGAAACAAGACGTCAGCTTGAGAAGGTTTATAATCAATAAGCTAAAAGGAGCTGGCATCTCTAAGGTGGATATTGAAAGATCTTCTAATGCTTTGACGATCAATGTCTATTCGGCTCGTCCGGGTATTATTATCGGCCGAGGCGGACAAGGCGCTGAAGAATTAAAAAGAGAATTGCACAATAAATTTTTGAAGGATGCTTTTAGTCGAAAGAAAGTTTTGAAGAATATTAATTTGAATATTATAGAAGTTGATCGACCAGGTCTGGATGCCGCGATTATTTTGCAAGGCATTGCCGCGGATTTGGAAAAAAGAATTCCTTTCCGGCGTGTAGTCAAGCAAGCCATTGGCAAGGCCGAGAAGGCTGGAGCTAAGGGTATTAAGATCATCGTTTCTGGACGTTTGGATGGAGCAGAAATCGCCCGACGTGAAATGTTTTTGTCCGGCAAAGTGCCACTTCACACTTTAAGGGCTGATATTGATTACAATCGTGCCGCCGCCCAAACTATCTACGGCAAGATTGGCATAAAGGTTTGGATTTATCGAGGAGATATTTTCAATTCAAAGAGCAGTGAAGAAAATAAACAATAATTGAAATATGTTAATACCTAAGAAATTAAAAAGAAGAAAACAGCATCGACCCGATGTCAGAGGCGTGGCCACATCCAATAACTCCGTGGCTTTTGGCAGCTATGCTCTGAAGGCTTTGACCGGCGGTTGGGTAACCGCTCAGCAGTTGGAATCGGCCAGAAGGGTGATGTCCAAGTTTGTCAAAAGAGGCGGCAAAATTTGGATCAGAGTTTTTCCACACAGCCCCATCACAGCCAAGGGTAGCCAATCAACCATGGGTGGTGGCAAGGGCGTGCCAGAATATTATGTAGCGGTGGTCAAGCCGGGGAGTATTCTTTTTGAAATGGAAGGTATCAACGAGAAACAAGCCAAAGAAGCCATGGAGCTGGCTGGCTACAAGTTGCCGGTTAAGTCAAAATTTATTACTAGATAATTATATATGGAAATCCAAGAATTAAGAATAAAAGAAGAGTTAGGGCTAAAACATGTTTTGGCTGATTTGAGAAAGAAATTGGAAGAGTTGAATTTTTCTGATCGTCAGAAGCAATTGAAGAATATCAGGGAAATTAGACAAATAAAAAAAGATGTGGCTCGGGTTCTAATGGCTTTAAAAGAAAAAAATAGTAAAAAATAAATATGGCAGAATTAACGACAAAAATTAATAAAAGAAAGCTAACCGGCGTTGTGGTGTCTGATAAGCTAGCCAAGACCATCGTCGTGCGTGTAGATAGCTTTAAGATGCACCCGATTTACAAAAAAAGATTCAAAACTAGCAAAAAATACAAGGTTCATGATGAAAAAAAGCAGTATAAAGTTGAAGACAAGGTTGAATTTGTCGAGTGCCGTCCATTAAGCAGAGACAAAAGATGGAGAGTAATCTATAAATAATCAGTTTTGAGCAAGAAGATAAATATATGGTACAACCAAGAACAATGTTAAAATCAGCCGATAACACCGGAGCCAAGAAGCTACAGGTTATTAGGGTGTTGGGTGGCTATCAAAAAAGATATGCTGGAATTGGCGATGTCGTGACACTATCTATCAAAGAGGCGGTACCGCATAGCATGGTTAAAAAAGGTGACGTGGTTCATGGCGTTGTTGTTCGGACCAGAAAAGAGACTCGCCGAAGCGACGGTTCGTATATCCGTTTTGATGATAACGCAATTGTGATTATTGATACCAAAAATAAAGAAATGAAGGGCACGAGAATTTTCGGTCCCGTAGCCAGAGAATTAAGAAATCTCGGTTATCAGAAAATAATCAGTTTAGCGCCAGAGGTTTTATAAAAATAATTTAATTTATTTATATGAAAATAAAAGTCGGAGACAAAGTAAAGATTTTGAAAGGAAAAGACAACGGCAAAGAAGGCAAGGTGTTGCAGGTTTTTGTTAAAGAAGGCCGAGCGGTTGTCGAAGGATTAAATTTGATGATCAAGCACCAGAAAGCCAAAAGACAAGGCGAGAAAGGACAGAGAATTCAATTTCCTTCACCAATCAATATTACTAGTCTGGCTCTATTATGCCCCAAGTGCGGCCGGCCAACTCGAGTTGGCTTTCAGGTTGTTAAACAGGATGGCAAGACAACAAAAAATCGTCAGTGTAAAAAATGTAAAGAAGTTATTTAAATAATATGGAATCAAGATTACAACAAAAATACAAGAAAGAAGTTATTCCAGCGCTGCAGGAAAAATTCCACTACGCTAATGTTTTGGCCGTGCCTAAGATTAAAAAGGTTTCTCTTAACGTCGGCGTTAATTCCAAAAACACTGAAAGCAACTATTTGGATAATGTCGAAGGCACCCTGACCAAGATAAGTGGCCAGAAACCGATCAGAGCCAAGGCCAAGAAAGCCATTTCAGCTTTTAAGGTGAAAGAAAATATGATTGTGGGCGTTAACGTCACGCTCCGTGGCCGGAGAATGTATGATTTTTTGGATAAACTAATCAATGTATCTTTGCCCCGCGTTCGCGACTTTCGAGGTATCTCCGAAAAAAATATTGACGGCCAAGGCAATCTAAGTTTAGGTTTTAAAGAGCATATAGTTTTTCCAGAAATTAAACCGGACGAAGTTGACAGAATTCATGGATTAGAGGTGACTATTAATACCTCAGCCCAGAGCAAAGAAGAAGGAAAAGAATTGTTCCAGCTACTGGGTTTTCCTTTTCAGAAAAAAATAATCAAATAAAATATGGCAACTGAAGCTCAACAAGCAAGATCAAGAAAAAAAGCAAAGTTTTCTACCAGAAAAGTTAATCGTTGCTGGCGTTGCGGTCGTCGGCATGGCTATCTAAGAGATTTTAAGTTGTGCCGGATTTGTTTTAGAGAGCTGGCCAATGCCGGACAAATACCGGGCGTGACCAAATCATCTTGGTAAGAGTAAAATATAAATATAAAACATAGTCAATAATAAATTTTAATATGACAGATCCTATAGCCGACATGCTAACCAGAATCAGAAATGCCTCCAGGGTAAAGAAGGCAGAGGTTTATATTCCTTTTTCTAAAATAAAATTGGAGATTATTAAAATACTAAAAAAAGAAGGGTTTATTGCAGATTTCCAAGAAATTAAACCCGGAGAAGAAGGTTATAAATTTGGTGGTTTTTTAATCACCCTAAAATATGATGAAGAAAAGCAACCAGTCATTGGCAATCTCAAGAGAGTATCGAGGCCAGGCCGAAGAATGTATGCCACCAAAGAAAACTTACCAGTCATTATGAATAATTATGGTTTGGCTATAATTTCTACCTCCCAAGGGCTCTTGACCAACAAGCAGGCCAAGAAACTAGGTTTAGGCGGAGAAATAATTTGTCAAATTTACTAAAAAATATGAGCAGAATAGGAAAACAATTAATTACCATACCAACGGGGGTAGAAGTCAGACTTGATGGTAACCAGATTATAGTCAAAGGCCCAAAAGGTCAATTGATTCAGATTATTCATCCGGTTGTTTCTTTAACTATTAAAGACAACACTATTTCTATAGCCGTTAAAGATGGTTCCGATAAATCTCAGAGAGCTCTGTGGGGATTGTTTGGCAGTTTGACCAATAACATGATAACTGGAGTCACTCAAGGATTTTCCAAGCAATTGGAGATTAATGGCGTGGGCATGAAAGCCACGGCGGCTGGGAAAAAACTGGTTTTAAATGTTGGTTTTTCTCATCCAGTAGATTATGCTATACCCGAAGGCATCAGTATTGCCGTTGAAGGAAATGTAATTACAATTTCAGGAATCGACAAGCAACTAGTGGGGGAAACAGCAGCGCAAATCAGAAAGATTAAAAAAGTAGAACCCTATAAAGGCAAAGGAATTAAATACGTCGGCGAGCAAGTGATAAGAAAAGCCGGTAAGGCCGCCGCTAAGTCAAAATAGAGAAAAATATGGATAAAAATAAAATCAAAGAACAAAGAAAAACCAGAAGACACCAAAGAGTCCGGGCCAAAGTTTCCGGCACGGCTGTCTGCCCTCGCTTAGCTGTTTATCGCAGTTTGGAGCATATTTATGCCCAGCTGATTGATGATGCGCAAGGCAAGACACTTATTAGCGCCAGAGATTCTGAAGTTAAAGAAGGCAAAACAAAAACCGACAAGGCCTTGGCTGTGGGCAAATTGTTGGCTCAAAAAGCTCAAGAGAAAAAAATCTCAAAAGCGGTTTTTGATAAAGGTCCGTTTAAATTTCATGGCCGAGTAAAAGCTGTGGCTGAAGGGGCGAGAGAGGCCGGACTTAGAATATAATTAAGATTAGCTACACAATATGATAGGCAAAGAAAATCGAAGAAAAAATTTCAAAAGCAAGAAAGAGGAATCACCCTATGATCAAAGCATTGTAGAAATTTCTCGCGTTACTAGAGTTATGGCCGGTGGCAAGCGATTGAGTTTCCGCGCTTGCGTGGTAATAGGCGACAGAAAAGGCCAAGTTGGCATGGGACTGGCCAAGGCCAAAGATGTCCCGATGGCCGTACAAAAGGCCGTACGAAAAGCTGAGAAGGGCTTAATCAGAGTCACTTTAATTGATGGCACCATACCGCACGAGGTTCGAGTGAAAGAAAGTTCAGCCAGAATTATGTTGAAACCGGCTCCAGCCGGTACCGGTATTATTTCTGGTGGCGCTGTACGCGTAGTTTTGGAATTAGCTGGAATAGAAAATATCGTTTCTAAAATCTTTGGTAGCAATAATAAAGTAAATAATATCAGAGCTACGTTAAAGGGATTAGCCATGATGAAAAAAACCAGGTCATTCGGCGCTAAGAAGAAAAAAGATGAGGTAGTGATGGTTGACGAGAAATAAGTCAAAAAGCAAATTGGGCCATTAACAAACCATTATAAAATTATGACTTTAAATTTATCAAATCTAAAACCAGCTAAAGGATCGGCCAAGAAAAGCCGAAGAATTGGCCGTGGCGGAAAAAGAGGCAGTTACTCCGGCAAAGGCATGAAGGGCCAGCGCGCTAGAAGCGGCGTATCCGGATTAAAAGCTTTGGGCTTCAAACAGACATTATTGCGCACACCTAAGGTTAGAGGATTCAAGAGCAGTAAGCCAAAAATGTCCGTGATCAATCTTAGCAGTTTAGAGGCCAACTTTTCCGATAGTGAGTTGGTGGATATCAAAAAATTAATTCAGAAGAAATTAGTCGATAAGGCCAATTCCGGAGTAAAAATTTTAGCCACCGGTAAGCTGACTAAAAAATTAACGGTCATAGCTACCGCTTATTCGGCCGAGGCCAAGAAAGCCATTGAAGCGGTTGGTGGCAGAGTTCAGGGCAAACAATAGCCCGATAATTAGCGTTTTTAATTTATTTTATGCTTAATAAACTCTCGCAAATCTTGAAGATTAAGGATCTGCGAAAAAATATACTTTATATTTTGGTGATGTTGGTGATTGTGCGCATCGCCGCCCACATACCGGTTCCCGGGGTCAACGCCGAAGGGCTGAAAAGTTTTTTTAATGGCAATCAATTATTGGGTTTGATGAATATTTTTTCCGGTGGTGGCATGGAAAATTTTTCCATTATCATGTTGGGCGTCGGGCCATATATTACCTCGTCCATTATTTTTCAGCTTTTGACCATGGTCGTCCCTAGCCTGGAAGAATTATCCAAAGAAGGGGAATATGGCCGAAATAAGATCAATCAATGGACCAGGTGGTTGACCGTGCCGTTGGCTATACTGCAGGCTTTTGCCATGATTACACTATTAAGACATTCCGCCGGTACAGCCAATATTTTTCCTAATTTTAATTCTTGGACACTGATATCCGCCATTATTACTATCACCGCCGGCACGATCTTTTTGATGTGGATCGGCGAGCTAATTTCCGAAAAGAATTTGGGTAATGGTATATCTTTACTTATTTTTGCCGGTATCGTTTCCAGTCTGCCTAGTGTTTTAACGCGATCAGTTTTTAATTACTCGCAGGCGGAATTTATTAATATGGTGGTTTTTGCTGTCATAGCGCTAGTGACGATTATCGGAGTGGTCATTGTGACCGAAGGCCAAAGGAATATTCCTGTGTCTTACGCGCGGCAAGTGCGAGGCAATAAGATGTATGGCGGAGCCAGCACTCATTTGCCGTTGCGAGTCAATCAGGCTGGCGTTATCCCAATCATTTTTGCTATCTCCATTATTTTATTCCCGCCAACTATCGCCCAGTTATTCTTGAAAGTTAATACGGCCTGGATCGCTTCAGCCGCTCAGTGGATTATTCAACTGTTCCAAAATCAGCTTTTTTATGGAGCAATTTATTTTATTTTGGTGGTGGTTTTTACCTATTTCTATACGGCAGTAATTTTCCATCCAGATCAGGTGTCGGAAAATTTACAAAAGCAGGGCGGTTTTATCCCTGGCATTAGGCCAGGCAAAAGTACGGCTGAATACTTAAGAAATATCATTTCTCGCATTAATTTTAGTGGCGCCATGTTTTTGGGCTTGGTGGCGGTGTTGCCATTGATTACGGCCCAGGTGACCGGCACTCAGAATTTAGTGGTTGGCGGTACGAGTTTGCTCATCGTGGTATCGGTAGTCATTGAGACGGTCAATCAAATTAATGCTCAGTTGGCCATGAGAGATTATGAGGAAATTTAAAAAACTATAATTCGTTGATGTGCAATATAAATTAAGAGGGGCTGTAGCCCCTTTTAAAGTTAAGAAAAATAAGATAAAATATCATTATAAATAACTTAATTATTATGTTTAAAAACGAAAAACCATTAGAAATAATCGTTTTGGGTCCGCCCATATCAGGCAAGGGCACCCAAACGGAATTTTTGGCGCAAACTTTCGGCATCCCGCATATTTCTACCGGCCAGATATTAGCTGATATAAAAGCCGATAAAACCAATCCTTTGGCCCAAGAGGTGACTGGTTTTATTGATCAGGGAAAGTTGGTGCCTAGTGAGCTAGTCAATAAATTAGTCGAGGAGAGATTTAAGAAGCCGGATTGCCAGAGGGGCTATGCCATGGATGGCTATCCCAGGACCCTGGAACAGGCGCAATACATTGATCAAAAAATAAAACTGGATTATGTTTTTCTGATTGATGTCAGCGATACAGAGATTGTTGCCAGGATGTCCGGCCGGCGTGTTTGCAAAAACGGCCACACCTGGCACCTGAAATATTCCCCGCCGAAAGTCGATGGCGTTTGTGATGTTTGTGGTGAGCCATTATCGCAAAGAGACGACGATAAGGAAGAGGTGATCAAAGGAAGACTAAATATTTATCACAGCGAAGCTGATAAGATTTTAGATTTTTATGAGGTTAAGGGGATATTAATAAGAATTAATGGAGAGCAGAGCACAGAAGAAGTGTATCGAGAAATTATGAGGAAGATGGTGGAGAGATTAAGGGGAGAGATAGAGGTAAAATAAAGTATAAAAAAGTTGTTACGTAGCATGCTACGTAACAATTTTTTTATTTATTTTTTATTAATATATTTTACCTTTTCTTTTTTCATAAAGAAAAGGCTAAACCAAAAGAAAAATCGCTCGCTTGTAATAAATTATGGCTAGATTTTAGGCTCCACTCACTAAATCATAAAGTCGGATTACCTCCGTTATGATTTGCCCTGCGGGCCGTTCGTTTCGCCTAAAATCAGCACAAGATTTATTAAGGCGAGCCCTAAATGCCGACGTACACGAAGGTTCGCAGGAAATACGGAATTCAATTTATTCGATAGTAAATATGCGTAGAAAAAAAGAGACCCGGAACCGCGCGTGAAGGCGGTCCCGGATTCGGATAGCATGGTTAGGTTCAGTGTTTCTCGACCTTGGCCTTGGACATGGCATATTCCGTTTTCAGTTTGCTTGCCAAGGGCTCGGGGACGTAAGAAGCTGACGCCCCGCCCGAACATTCAAACTGGAGAACCACTTGGTCGTCAACCAGGACGTAACGGAAATAATCATGCCAAAAGGTCGACTTCTTGTAGTGGGCGGTCTCTGACCAATCGGTCATTATTTCAACCGTTGGACACTTAATATCGTCCTCAGCCATGATTTTCATAGTTTGATCGGCGGCGAAGGTGGTCGCGTCTGAAGGCGTTGCTGTTGCTGTGGCGGACGTTGCGTTTGCCGACTTAGTCTCGGGATGCTGGTAGTGCGGACCCCAGATAAAGAGAGTTGCAACCAACAGCACTAGTAACACCACAATTATGTGCCAGCGTCTTATTGTCAGTTCTCCATTCCATTCCCAGTGCATTTTCGTGCCCGTCCTTTCGTGTTAGGTGCTATAGTGAACGTTTCGTTTACGGCTTAACTTCTGTTCATCAGAACAATCTATCATATATTTTTGTAAAAGTCAATAGCTATTGGTATTATTTTGTTTAATTTTAGCTATTTTATAGAGTAAAATAATTGGCCCAATGGCCAAAAGGCCGGGATTGATTTATAATGTATTTATGGCAAAAATTAAGACGCCACAACAAATAAAGACGATGAGAGAAGGCGGGAAGATTCTGGCTAAAGTCTTGGATTTGGTGATAAAAAAGGTAAAACCAGGTATTACAACAGGAGAATTAAACAAATATGCTGAGGATTTAATAAAAGGATATGGTGCTACAGCCAGTTTTAAGAATTATAAAGCGTCCTGGGCTGACGATCCTTATCCGGCGGCTTTGTGTGTCTCGGTTAATAATGAAGTTGTTCATGGCCTACCAGACGACGATAGAAAATTAAAAAATGGCGATATTGTAGGCCTGGATTGCGGTTTGAAATATAAGGGACTCTATACGGACATGGCCAAGACCGTGGTTGTTGGTGGTGTTAGTAAAGGCATAAAAAAATTATTGACCGTGACCGAAGAGTCTTTATATAAAGGAATAAGGCAAGCTAAAGTTGGAAATAGGATTTCTGACATATCGAGGGCCGTACAAGATCACGTAGAAAAAAACGGTTTTTCCGTGGTCCGGCAATTATGCGGCCATGGCGTTGGTTTATCAGCTCATGAAGATCCGCAAATACCTAATTATGTCGAAAAAAATCTACCGGATATTAAGTTGGCGGCGGGTATGACTCTGGCCATCGAGCCAATGGTTAATGCCGGTGATTATCTGGTAGAGACGCTTGACGACGGCTGGACAGTTGTGACGGCCGACGGGAAATTATCGGCGCATTTTGAGCACACAATAGTAGTGACTGAAAAGGGAGGGGAAATAATAACAAAATAATCATGAAATTATTGGGCTTAGATTATGGTGAGTCAAAAGTCGGCTTAGCTATTGGCGACACAGAAAGCAGGCTGGCGTTACCAATTGCTATTATTGAGAATAACGGCAAAAATATTTTAATTCGGGAGATTTTCGCCCTGTGTCAGAAGGAGAGAATTGATCAGATAATTCTGGGGCTGCCGACCAATACTCAGTCCAATGATTCCCAGCAGACTCAGAGGGTTAAGGTTTTTTATGAGGAGCTAAAGAAACAAATAAAACTGGAGGTGGTTTTGTATGATGAAAGATTTTCCAGCCAAGAGGCCCAGAAACTGCGGCCGGGGAAATGTGATGATGACGTGGCAGCGATGATAATTTTACAAAGTTACCTGGACAAATTTAATATCAACAAATCATGACTCAAATAACAACCGGTATCGTTTTCAAAAAATCAGATTATGGCGATTATGACGGCTGTTATACTATTTATACTAGAGATTTCGGAAAAATAAATGCTATTGCTAAAGGAACAAAAAAAGTCACTTCCAAGTTGTGCGGCAACTTAGAGCCGTATAGTGCCGTGGAGTTGATGTTGGCGCAAGGAGCACGTCTCAAAAGAATCGCCGCAGTTAAGACGATTAATAATTATTCGTCAATAAAAAAGGATCTAGTCAAAATAGTGATAGCTTCTTATTTTATAGAGTCGGTTGATAATTTGACGGTCTGGGAGGCGGAGGACGGGAGAAATTTTGATTTGTTGCTTCAATTTTTGACTGCTCTGGATCAAGACATTGATTACAGAAACGCTTTTTTGTTATTAAATAAGAATATTTTTGAATTGTTAAAATATTTGGGCTATGAACCGGAGATTGGCGCTAAAAGTCAGCAATTATTATTAAATGCTTTTAATCGTTTAATAGTAGAAACAGCTGAAAAAGAAATGAAGAGTTTTACTCTATTAGATAAAGTTTTAGCTCAGGCTTAGACAATTTTATCCTTGCTATTAAAAAGGTTTTTTGTTATAATATAAATAAATTATTAAAATAAAAATTATGGAAAGGATGCCTATTTTGGAGGCAATAAACAAGGTGGGACAGGAGGTAAAAATTTCCGGCTGGGTACATACTAGACGCGACCATGGAAAATTAATTTTTATTGATGTGCGTGATCGTAGTGGCGTTTTGCAGGTGGTTTTTATTCCCAGCAATAAAGAAGCTCACGAGACAGCTCAAAAATTGCGCAGTGAGTATGTGGTAAGTATTGTCGGACAAATAAACCAGCGACCAGACAACATGATAAACGATAAGATTGCCACCGGTTCGATAGAAATGCTGGCTAGCTCAATTGAAATTTTAAATGAAGCCAAGACCCCGCCTTTTGAAATAGACAAAGACACTTCTGGCATAAATGAAGAATTGCGTTTGAAATACCGCTATTTGGATTTGCGCACCGAGCGTATGGCCAAGAATCTGACGATGCGCCATAAGGCAATTAAATTTATTCGGGATTATTTGGGCAATAAAGATTTTTTAGAGGTAGAAACTCCGATTTTGACTAAAGGCACGCCTGAAGGCGCCAGAGAATTTTTGGTACCTTCCAGAATTTGGCCGGGTGATTTTTATGTCCTGCCACAATCACCACAACAGTTCAAACAATTACTTATGGTGGCCGGCGCTGAAAAATATTTTCAAATCGCCAGGTGTTTTCGCGACGAAGATACTCGCGGTGATCGCCAGGCGGAATTTACCCAACTGGACATTGAAATGAGTTTTATTGAGCAGGAAGATTTGTTCAGCTTGATTGAGCCGATGATGATTAGCTTGGTCGAGACTCTGTATCCTCAGAAAAAGATTGCAGCCAAGCCATTTCCGCGATTAACTTATGCCGAGTGCCTGGAAAAATTTGGTACCGATAAGCCAGACCTGCGAATTAATAAAGAAGATCCTGATGAGGCGGCTTTTATGTGGTTGATCGATCCGCCAATGTTCAAATATTCGGAAAGCGAAAAGAAGTTGGTGGCCAGTCACCATCCTTTTACTATGCCAAATTTGGAAGATATGGAAAAATATCCTGACGAACCAAAAAAATGGCGGGCCTATGGTTATGATTTGGTCTTAAATGGTTTTGAAATATACGGCGGTTCAATTAGAATTCATCGTCGCGACATCCAACAAAAAGTTTTTGAGCTGTTGGCGGTGGGCGAAAAAGAAATTAAGACACGTTTTGGTCATATGTTGGAAGCTTTTGAATTTGGCGCGCCACCCCATGGCGGCATTGCCGGCGGCATTGATAGAATTTTGGCTATTCTACAAAATGAACCGAATATTCGGGAGGTGATAGTTTTTCCTAAAACCGGAGATAGTCGGGATTTAATGATGGGCGCGCCTAATCACACCAGCAAGAAAGCATTACGCGATGCCAATATCCAGATTGCTGACAGCGTTGTAGAAAAGGCCAAAAAAGAAGGAGTTGATTTATTAGGCACCGAGACGGCTATGGCTGATTAAGAAAAAGATAATAATTTTTATATCCCATGCTTGCCTTACAACAAGTAAAAGACAATCCTTTTATTAATGATTTTATCCAGCAGTCAGAAAAGTACCTGCGAGCGTTGGGTTATACTGATCATGGCTTTCGGCATATCGGTATCGTATCGGATAGAGCAGTCAAGTTGGCCAAAGACGTGGGATTATCGGCTGCTCAACAAGAGTTAGCCGGCATCGCCGGCTATTGTCATGACATGGGTAATTTCATGGGCCGGACTCAGCATCACTATTGGTCGGCCATATTGTTTTCTCAGATTTTTTCAGCGCAAGTTGAGCCGGACGATTTGTCCAGCGTGATGCAAGCCATAGTCAGCCACGATAAGAATGAGTTAAAGCTGGTTAATGAGATAGCGGCAGTTTTGATTTTGGCTGATAAGTCAGACGTGCATCGCAGTCGAGTCGTGGCCGATTCTCTTAGTCGTGATATGGCGGAAGACATCCACGATCGGGTCAATTATGCCGCGACCGAAAATAAATTAGCCATTAATACGCGCAAGAAAGAAATTTTACTCAAAATAATTATTGATACCAGTGTTGCCGAACCCATAGATTATTTTGAGATTTTTATTGATCGTATGACTTTCTGCCGGCAGGCGGCGAGTTATCTGGGCTACAAGTTTATTTTAACCATTAATAATTTCAGGCTGTCGTAAAGCCATTTATTAATAATTTTTAAAACTATGGCGGGTGAGGTTTTAGAGAAATACCAAGGCAGGGGAGCGTTAGACGCTTTTTTAAATTTATTCAGTCTGATCACTCTGGTTTGGCTGTGGATAGCTATAAATCAGGTGTTGTTTCAATTGGTGGACAAAATGATGGCCGTTTCTCCGACTCTGGATTATTACAATCAGGTGTCATCTCAGGTCGGATTGAAGCTGGGCATGGCGTCAATTATTATTGTCGCCCCGATTTTTTTGATTGTGATTAATGTTTTACATCTTCAATATAAGAATGATCGGCTCAATCACAATAGCGGAATTTATCGTTGGCTGACTTATTTGATGCTACTGGCTTCGGCACTGACTATTATTTATAGCTTGATAAATTTGATTTTTAATTTTTTGAATGGCGGTTTCACGGCAGCATTGATTATAAAGATACTTGTCACGCTAATTCTGGCCGCCGGGGTTTTTGGCTATTATGTTTTTGATTTGCGCCGTAAAGATTACTCGGCCAAGAATTGGGTTTCGGCTATGGCCATGGTGTTGGTGATAATAATCAGCTCGTTGTCGCTAATAGGCGGATTTTTTACTGTGGACTCGCCACAGGAAACCAGACTGCGACTTTGGGACCAAAGACGAGAATATGATTTAAGCTCAATAAGCAATCAAATTGCCATCGACTACGATAAAACTAAGACTTTGCCAGCGAATTTAAAGGGAGCGGCGTTTATCAGCTATGTTGATCCGGTCACTCAAGAGCCCTATGAGTATCAGCTTATTGGGCCGACCGAATATCAACTTTGCGCCACATTTTCCTTTACAGCACCGGCTCAAGATTATTCAGCCGGGACAGAAGAATGGTTTAGGCATAAAGCTGGTCGAGAATGTTTTAATAAAAAAATAGATTTAACCAACATAAAAACTATAACATACCCCGTCGTACCAACAGCGCCTAGCGGCGTCAAGGCAGCGCCGGCAGTTAAATAATAATAAATAACACAAAAATCATATGTCTATACCCAAGCAAGTGAAGAAGTATTTAGACGATAAAGGTGTTGACTATCAGGAGATAGTCCATCGAACGGTTTTTACCGCTTACGACGCTGCTCAAACTTTAAAAAGAGAACTGAAAGAAGTGGCTAAGAATCTTTTGATTGAGGCGGATAAAACGCATGTCTTAGTGATAATCCCAGCCGATAAAAAATTAGATTTGGCTAAATTGAAAAAAGCGTTGGGAGTCAAAAAAGTCTCCATACCAAAAGAGCAAGTAATGATCAAGGTGTTAAAGATAAAGCCGGGAGCGCTGTCTTCTTTTGGCGGACTTCACAAATTGGAAACCATTATTGATCGGGCTATGTTAAAGACTAAGAAAGTTCTCTTAAGTAGCGGTAGTTTTACCGACAGCGTACTAATGAAGGCCAAGGATTTTGTACAATTAGAAGAATCAAAATTGGCCGATATTGCCATGAAAGGCGGCTATAAAATTCCTAAAGCGGTAAAGAAACAAATGACGAAAGTTAAGCAAAAAGTAGCCAGAAAAAAAGCGGCCAGCAGACCCAAGAAGAAAACAACAAAAAAAGCAGTTAGAAAGGTGACTAAGAGAGTTGTTAAAAAAGCAGTTAGGAAAAAGAAATAATTTTAATTTTATAATTTTGTAAATATTTTTAGCTTTCTTTTGTCCAAGTCGGCTAGTGAAAGTTAACAAAAAATTACAAAATTCAGTAATTTTGTAATGTTAAAGTTTGAGTTAGAAAAATTTAGCGGACCATTGGATCTTTTGCTTCAGTTGATTGAGCAAGAAGAGTTAGATATCTCCCAGGTGGCCTTGGCCAAAGTGACTAACCAATATTTAAGTTATTTGGATAGCGTAATTAATATTGAACCGGGAGAGTTGGCCGATTTTTTGGTTGTAGCTACAAAATTATTGATCATAAAATCAAAAATAATCCTGCCACAACTGGCCGACGAAGAAGATGATAGTGCCGAACAGTTGGAGTTCCAGCTCAAGCTTTATAAGGATTATTTGGAGGCATCAAAAGTTTTGGAGAATATTTTGGCGAAGAATAGAATCTGTTTTAGCCGAGAGCGCATAATTTCTAATTTGCAGCCGACTTTCAGTCCGCCTCCAGAAACACAACTAGATGGATGGCGGTTGATTTTCGAGGAGATACTTAAGCGTATAGATTATGTGACGAGCTTGCCACAAAAGGTGATGGAGAAAGTTGTCAGTCTGAAGGACATGGTAGGCAATATTAGACAAGCATTAATTAAAGCAGAAAAATTCAGTTTTCACAAAATAATTTCTCAAGCCAAATCCAAAACAGAGATGGTGGTTTGTTTTATGGCCTTACTGGAGTTGATAAAAAATGGTGAAGTGGCCGTAAATCAAAAAGGAATTTTTGATGAAATAATGGTCGAAAAAGCAATTTAATTTATGTTATTACAAAATCAAATTGAATCATTGTTGTTCATCTCCCATAAGCCATTAAGTCTGTCGGAGATTGCCAGGGCGGTCGGAGCGGAAAAAAAAGAGTCGGAAGAAGCACTTAAGAAGTTAAAAGAAGAATATGACCAGAAACAAGGTGGCGTGGAATTGTTGAATCTAGAAGATAAATATCAATTGGCGACAACAGCCCAGTCCAGCGAAATTATTGCCAAGTTTTTGAAAACAGAACTGACCGGCGAATTGACAAGACCATCACTAGAAACACTGACTATCGTAGCTTATCGCGGACCGATTTCCAAGGCGGAGTTAGAGCTAATCAGAGGCGTTAATTGCAGCCTGATTTTGCGTAATTTATTGATCAGGGGGCTGATAGAATCACGGGAAGACAAAGTCAAAAGCACGGTGGTCTATAATATCACCTTTGAATTCTTGAAATTTTTGGGTCTGACTAAGGCCAGTGATTTGCCTGATTATGAAAAACTTAATCGCAATAATAATCTTGATAAGTTGCTTTCGGGCTTAATCGGTGGTGCGGTAGAGAAAGAAATACAAACAGAGACAACAGAACAAATTTAAAAACATCACAAAATGTTCCAAATAATAATTAATTTGCTCTTGACCAGCTTTTTTTTGCAAGCCCAGGCGATGGCACCAGGCAGTCTGCTGTTGCCGGCCAATAATTTGCCTCAGGCCGAAGACCGACCAGCTATAAAAATGATGCCCCAGCGCGATTTTTCCAAGGCCAGTTTGGGCGTCAAGGTAACGGCACAGAGTTTTTTGGTGATAGAGCCGGAATCCGGGGCAATTCTTTATGAGCAGAATTCAAAGGATGTCCGATCTATTGCCAGTATTACAAAATTGATGACTGCTTTGGTCTTTTTGGAACACAATCCGGGCTGGAACAACGATTTTACTATTAGTAAAGATGATTATAGGAGCGGAGGAACGGTGTATTTTAATGCCGGCGATATTGTTACTATTAAAGATGTTTTTTATGTGACACTCGTGGCTTCATCTAATGAGGGGGCGGTGGCACTGGCTCGGTCAACAGGACTGTCCGTTGATCAATTTGTCGCTGAAATGAACAAAAAGGCCAAACAGATGGGAATGACCAGTAGCCATTTTGCTGATCCGACGGGACTTAATTCAGCCAATAAATCGAATGCCGAGGATATTATAAGAATGGCCAAGGAGGTTTTTTCCCATCCAGAAATAAAAAAGGCGGTAAGCTCTAAAGAGTATTCTTTTGCTATAAAGAATTCTAATATAACTAGGCGGGCGGAAAGCACGGATAAAATTTTGGGTAAAAATTTCGGTGTTGGCGCAAATAATTATACCTTGGAAGCAGGCAAGACCGGCTATATAGAGATGGCCGGGTATTGCCTGACTAGCGAAATTCAAGACAAGAATAATAGAAAACTATTAATAGCAGTATTAGGTAGCTCCTCGACCAATGATCGTTTTCTTGATACCAAGAGCTTGGCTTACTGGGCTTTCAATAATTACAAATGGTAATGATATGAATAAAAAAATCATTATAGCTAATTGGAAGATGAATCTGTCGCCACAGGAACATTTAGTCATGGCAGAAACAATAAAAAAAGGAGTCGTGGTTAGCGACAATCGCGAGGTGGTGCTGTGCCCATCTTTCACTAGTTTGTCGGCAGTGGGCGAGGTACTCAAAAGATCAAGCGTCCAGTTGGGGGCCCAAGATGCTTTTTGGGACGAGGTGGGGGCCTATACCGGAGAGGAATCGCCTAAAACGCTTCGGGAACTGGGTTGCCGTTATGTGATAATCGGCCATTCAGAGCGACGGAACTTTTTGGGAGAGACCGATCAGATGATCAACAAAAAATTAAAAGCAGTTTTGGCCAGTGGCCTAAGACCGGTTTTGTGTGTTGGCGAAACTCTGGAAGAGCGACAAGCCAAAAAAACAGACTTGGTTATCTTTAACCAATTGACAAAAGACTTGTTTGGTATACACTTATTGGACAACGAACAGGTAGTCATCGCTTACGAGCCAATTTGGGCTATTGGCACTGGTCAGACGGTCATGCCCGATCAGGCGGAGCAGGTTTTCAGAGTCATTAGGCAAAACACCATTGATTTGTGGCCGAAGCTTATGGCCAACAATAATGTCAGAATAATTTACGGCGGTAGCGCCAATGAAAATAATTATAATAATTTTATAAAGTTAGAACACTGTGCCGGATTCCTAGTCGGCACGGCCAGTCTAAAAGCCGAAAATTTTTTGGCTATTTGCAACGGAGTTAATTAATTCTTCTATATAACCTATGCTAGTCCATATAAAAAATTTGGTGACCCAAGCGCAAAAAAATAAATACGCTGTCGGGGCTTTTAATACTTGTAATTTGGAGACTACTTTAGGCATCGTGCGGGCAGCGGTCAAAAAGAAATCGCCGGTGATCGTGCAGGTTTCTGAAGCAACCATTAAGTACGCCGGATTACAAAATATTGTGGCTATTATAAAAAGCGTGTCCAATACCGAAGGCAGGAGCGTACCAATAGCATTGCATCTGGATCATGGAAAAAGTTTTGAAATGTCTGTAAGTTGTATTAAAGCCGGCTTTTCATCGGTGCATATTGACGCATCGGACCTATCTTTTGAAAATAATATAAAACTGACTAAACGAGTGGCGGAATTGGCCCGGTCAAAAGGAGTGTGGGTACAGGCGGAATTGGGAAGTCTGATCGGGCACGAAGGTTTGACTAAAGTTGTCATACCAAAAGATGCAGACAGCTATATGACCGATCCGACAACGGTTAAAGAATTTATAAAAAGAACGGGCGTGAACAGTCTGGCCGTATCAGTCGGCGCGATGCACGGATCATTTAAGGGTAAAGAAAAAATTCAGCTGCCTAGGTTGCGCAAAATCCATCAACAGGCACCAAATATGCCATTGGTTCTGCATGGAGCATCAGGCCTGTCCAGTCGCGATATTTTGGGTGCCATTAAGTTAGGCGTGAGAATTATAAACATCGATACTGATTTGCGCATTGCTTTCACAGAAACGCTACGAGCAACAATGAAGACGATGCCGAAGACGTTTTATGATCCAAGAAAAGTACTGGCACCTTCTATTGAGACCATACAAGATGTCGTGGAGAAACATATCGCCGCGTTTGGCAGCGGGAAATAATTTATTTATATGACTACTCTAGTTTTGGCAATTATCGTTTTAATAATAAGTTTATTCTGGCTAGGGCGGATACTTTTTCGCCGTTTGCCTGATATTAAGAATTTGGACATCAGTTCTTTGCCCGATTTGAAGCAGGCCGAAGCTCGAAATAAATTATTGGAAATAAAATTTTTTCGTCAGAAAAAAAAGGTTGACAGCCAATTAGGAAAATATCTGTCGCCGACTAGGAACTTTTTTCGCGATAGATTGGCTGGCGCCAAGGCGAAAATTTTGTCTCTAGAAAAAAAATATGCCGGTGGCAACGACAAGACCAAAGTTAAAGAGGAGGTGGTAATTCTAACGGCTGACGAGGCGATCAAAGAGACGGAAAAATTGATAAATCAAGAGGAGTATGCATTAGCCGAAAAGAAGATGATTGATCTGATTTCTCGCGAGACTAAGAACGTCAAAGCTTATGAATTTTTGGCGGAGATATATTTTAAGAACAAAAATTATGACCAGGCCGAAGAGGTTTTGAAATATTTAATCAAGGTTACCAGCTTAAAACATCTTCGTGGAGAAAAAAAATCTCCAAAAGGCCAAAGTTTAGAAGAGGTGGAAAAAGAGATAATCGGTTCAGTTTCGGTGGATAATAAGGTCGCGGTTTATTATGATGATTTGGCTCAGATTTATGAAATAGAAAAGAAAAGCGATAAGGCCCTGGATTGCTATTTGAAATCTAATGCCATTGAGCCAAATAATCCCAAATATTTGGACAAGGTAATTGAGCTAGCCATAGCAGTTGGGGACAAGGGCTTGGCTAAAAAAACCTTGAAGCGGCTTAAGGAGATAAACGCCGAAAATGCCAAATTAAGTGAGTTTAAGGAGACTATTGAAAAAATGTAATTAATTTGCTAAGATAAAAAAGCTTTTTTGCCGTTGTAGCTCAGTTGGTAGAGCACCTCCATGGTAACAAACGGGGAACCAATTGTTATCATAGAATTGGCCTATTGTCAGGAATTACAGGCAAATTTGCGGTTTTCAGCCACGCTGTGCGGGCGTAAAGAGGCCGTCCATCAACCGCCAAAAAAAATTTATTGAGAAAAAGTTCATCCAAAATCTATGCCGTTGTAGCTCAGTTGGTAGAGCAACTCCATGGTGGACCGCAAAGGTCATGCCCATCAATCAAGAAATTGATTGATGAATCCCGAATAACGGTTAAAGGCCAGAAATGGTTCAGACCGTGGCGTCAATCAATCCGATACGCCCGAACGACTGACAAGGGAGACTAAGTTGGTAATAACTAATATGTCTAAGATACAGTCTAACCCGCTTATAAGCCGGATTTTGGCGAAATGGCGGTAGGAAGTGAAGGAGTAGGTCCGCGGTTCGAATCCGCGCAACGGCTCCATAAAAAAGCACTGCAATTAAGTTGAAGTGCTTTTTATGAATATACAAACTTTATCACTGAGATTCTTTGAGTATTCAAAATGCATCAAGGGATATGCCGTGCCGACAATCACCCGCTACCGGCAGGTGATTAATTATTACGCCAACTATGCCGGCATAACTGAAATTGAGCAGGTTACTAAAGAGAACGCAAGAAATTTATTTTATTACGGCCGGACCGAGCAGAGCTGGACGACCAATACATATATCTGCTATCACAAATCTCTGGCCGTATTTTTCCGCTGGTGCATCAAGGAAGGGCACATGAAAGAAAATCCGATGGACGAAATTGAGATACCCAAGCTGGAAAAAAGACTGCCAAGCAGATTGACTAAACAGGAAACGCTGCAGATACTGGAAATCGTCGACAACTACCCATATCAGAATAAATTTCTCCGTTTTCGCAACTACGCTATTTTTACCACTTTCATAATGGCTGGTTTAAGAAAAAAAGAATTATTAAAATTGAAATTTGTTGATGTTGATATTGAGAATATGTCGATATTTATCCGGCAGGGGAAAGGTAGCAAGGATCGGGTTGTGCCGATGAACTCACGGCTGGCTGAAGTGCTGGGCAGATACCTTGAGCAAAGAAAAAAAATGAATAAAACCTGCCCGGAATTTTTTACCTCTTATACTCTAAATACGGGTTTCAGCCATAGCGGCCTTAAGAGAGTGCTGGATAAAATAATTAATGTGTCGGGGGTCAAATTTACGATTCATAAGCTGCGGCATACTTTTGCGACTTTGATGCTTGAGGGCGGCTGTGATATTTACTCCCTGGCCAAGATGATGGGGCACAGTGATATTAAGACGACCACCATTTATCTGGCGGCAAGCGTTGAACACCTGAGATCGCAGGTGAGCAAGCACCCGCTGACTGACATAATTAACTGACAAAATATGATTCAAAAAATAGCAAAATTTAAGGGAGACCTTAAGCCAATAGCGACCCTAACGGGGGCACCAGAACAAAAAATTGAAGCCCCAATAGGACTTGAGGGGGATAATGGGGTAAATACAGCGGCTGGGGCAGTAAAGCGCAGGTGTTTAACGGTTGGTGATTCTGACAAGATATATTTCAGACGTTTATTCAAGGGGTCAATAACCAGAAATTATATACCTTTACTGTTTGATTTTTCACGTCAACTGTTCCGAGAGTATGGTTGTTTAACAGCAAGTGAGAAAGTATTGGCTCAGGTTGCCGCCAACGCTTATGTCAGAATACTGGAGTGTTCAAGATCAATGGAGAAAAGCAGGGTTGGTATATATCTTGGCGGCAATACAGCTGGCTACTATTCAGTTATCGGCCGAGAACTTGACCGTGCCAATCGGCAGTTCATATCTGCGCTAACGGCGCTCAAGCAATTCAAGTCACCGAAGCTGGAAATTAATGTAACGGCAAAGAATGCCTTCATGGGTAACAACCAACAATTCAATAGTAATAAATAGAATAATCGCAATGAAAACATTAAACCCAAATGATTTCGGAAAACCACAGCTGGTTGAGGAGTGTCAAAAAATTAGAATTGACGATTTTCTAAAAACCTGTCGGGTAGAATTAAAAAGGCAGACCCTGAATCTGGAGATAGAAGCAAGGGGGCTTAAAATAGAACTAACCACCTCAAAAACCAGCTTTGACGGTCAGCGATTTTGGTTTGCTTGTCCAATCTGCAAAAAAAGGGTGGGAGTGCTTTATGAACACCCGATATTAGGCAAAATCGGCTGTCGAGAGTGCCTTAGACTGGATTATACGAAAAGACGCTATAAGGGGATGGTTGAAGTAAGGGCATTGAATAAATAGCTATTTTTGGCTATAATAGTAATATGATAAAAATATGTAATGTATGAAAAAAACAATTGCAAAACCGAATTATGACAAATGGCCAAAACAAAAAGTTGCCCTAACTAACCTCTTTCTTGATCCTGAAAATATCAGATTAGATATTGAAGTCAAATCATCTCAAGAAGCGCTTATCAATGATTTGTTTGCTAATGAAAATGCTATGCAAGTTTTAGAAAGTATAGCAGTTAATGGCTTCTTTCCTGACGAGATACCTGTTGTTATAAAGGAGGATAAAAAATTCATTGTAATAGATGGAAATCGTAGAGTGGCGGCACTTAAAGCGCTAAGCCGGCCGGAGATTGTGCCATCGAAAGAAACGAACATAAAAACCTTGCTTAAGTCATCTGTTATACCAATAAAAAATGTTGAAGTAGTTGTAGCACCGGACAAAAATTCTGTCAGGCATTTTTTAGCGAGCAAACATACTCAGAATACAAGACGAGCTTGGCGTCCACTTAGACAAGCTTATTTTTATAAAGCAGAGCTTGATCGCGGAAAATCAGTTCAAGACTTAAGAAATGATTATCCTACTGTTGATATTGGCAAGTTTCTACGAATGATTAATGTTCATAAAATTGCAAAATCAATAAAATATGATTCCGATCAGTTAACTAAAAAGGTTCATAACGAGCGAACGTTTCCGGTTTCCACCCTGGAAAGGTTATATGAGGATAAGCACGTTCGTGACTTTCTTGGCTTTGATTTTAATGGTGACGGAGATGTTCAAATTAAAATTGGAAAAAATGAATTTGAAAAAGGATTTAAAAGGATTGTCCAAGATGTTGTTGAAAAAGTAGTAGATTCTCGTGCATTAAACAATGAAAAGAATAGAAAAGAATATCTTGTTAATTTTTCGGCTTCTGATATTCCAAATAAAACAAAAACCAGCAAAGTGTTAACAAGTAAGGATTTTACTGAGGTGTTGCCTGCCTTAACCAAGAAAAGAACAAAACTTGCTCCGAAAGATATACTATTTGCGCTTCAATCGCCTGGCGTCAGGAGAATGTTGATTGAGTTACAAGGAATTGACCATCACAAATTTCCCAATGCAGCTCACGATTTATTACGAAGTTTTCTCGAATGTTCGCTCAAAGTGTATTTTGATCAATCTGGCAATAAATTAAAGCCAGCAAAAGGAAACTATGTTTATTTAAACGACGCCTTAAATGCATTCAAAAAAGAGATGGATGCAATAAAGAATACGGAATTATCTCAAGTGACGCAAAGAATTATCAGTGATACGACAATGCAGTCATATTCCGCCCAGTTCTTAAATGCCACGAACCACAACCCGAGTGTCTTTGCCGTCTCCAATGACGTCGAGAATGCATGGGATACAATGGAAAAACTATTCCGATATATTCTCAACCCTCCAAAAAAACAAAATGTTCAAAATAAGCCATAAGCGAAATCAAAAGTTTCATTATAGTCCTTTAAGATATCCCGGTGGAAAGACTTTTTTATTTCCATTTTTTGATAAAATAATAAAAAAACATAAGCTACAGGGCGTCACTTATGTTGAACCATTTGCTGGTGGCGCTGGGGCAGCATTGGCTTTACTGTTTTTGGAAAAGGTAGATAAAATAATTATCAATGATCTCGATGTGGCCATATATTCATTTTGGAAGTCGGCTATTTTTAATTCAGATAAGTTCATAAAAAAAATAAATTCTACCCCTGTAACAATTAAACAGTGGCAGAGGCAAAAAGCTATTTACGTCAACCCAAAGTCAAAACAATTTGATTTGGGATTTGCAACCTTTTTTCTTAACAGGACGAATGTATCGGGCATTTTGAATGGGGGACCTATCGGAGGGATAGAACAAAAAGGTAAATGGAAAATTGACGCAAGATTTAATAAAGAAAAGCTTGCTAATAGAATCAATCAATTGTCTTTATATAAAAATAGAATCTCAGTTTTTAACGAGGATGGCGTCAAATTAATACATAATTATTTAAACAAGAAAAACACTTTTATTTATCTCGATCCTCCTTATTACGAAAAGGGTGCTGCGCTTTATTTAAATCATTATAAAAAAGATAACCATGAGACGTTGGCTAAACAATTGAATCAAAATGCTAATGCTTTTTGGCTCTTGACTTATGATGATAAAAAAGAGATCAAATCACTTTATAAAGACAGAAAGATAGTCAAATTTTTACTTAATTATAATGCCTATAAAGCATACAAGGGTAAAGAAATTCTAATTTTATCGGACGCCTTTGCTATTTAATTTTATATGAAGTAGCTTGAATATAAATGGCATATGGACTTATACCAATTTTTTATGTAAGATATAGATAACAATATAGCGACCTAAACCTATCATTTGCTGGGCATGGTCATAAATCGTAGCATACAGAAAACCCGTCATTCAGGGCGTATGCTACGTTGCGTGGGGAAACTCACGTATGGGCCTTAAAACCCTCCTGGTGGCGGGCTTTATGTTATATAAAAACTAATTAAAATACCATGGAACCGTTATTTCAATCAAGAGACATTCTACAACAACTACTGGTTTTTAGGATTACTTTGAGATTAAGGGAGTGGCAAGTGTAAAATTATACCCATGAAAAAGATAGTTATCGTGTTATTCAACAAGATGCTTGGAAAACTCATCACTGAGACAAGCGGGGGAGAAAAAAGTGAATATCGGTTCTTTGGCCTTGGTGGCTGGCATAAAGCCGAGGAAGCGTCAAAAATTATTATGCAGCTAATAGCTTAGTATTAATTTAAATAAAACTATGGGCGAACAAAAAGGTCAAGATGGCAAATCAAAAAATTGGTTTGCAAGGCATAAGATCATCACTGCATTGCTGGCATTATTTGTGTTGGCAATCATCGGTTCTGCCATTGGCGGAGGTAAGTCGAAATCTCCGGCGGCTCAGACTAACAATCAAGCCCAGCAGCAAGCGCCTGCACCGGCAATTACGGTGTCCCCGGCTAAGATTGTGGCTGATTATGAGGCCAATGGTGTTGCGGCCGACGAGATGTATAAAGGCAAGACAGTTGAAATGTCGGGAACCATAAAGGACATAAATAAAGACATCATGAACACGCCATACATAACACTGGAGTCTGGTAACGTCGTCTGGAGCGTTCAGTGCATGTTTGACAAATCTGATACGGGAAAATTGGTCAGCCTCTCCCAAAATCAAAAAATCACTATAACCGGTGTAGTGTCCGGTAAATTAGGAAATGTATTGATTAAAGATTGTTCTATCGTCGAATAATTTTTATTAAACCAAAAAACCGATATTTTATAGCGGTTTTTTGGTATTGACTTAAAGAACCATGGTGATATAATTAATTTATTGACAATATATTAAATACGTCATTGTTAAAATGCCAGTAGGCCATTAAGGTCTGGTGTCTGACGGCACAAAAAAACGTCAAAAATCGCCCGTCCGTTATTCAGTTTAAGATAAAGGTAGCCGGGGCCGCTTCTGAGAAAACTATTTCTGGCATAATGTTACGCTGCTGATGACAGGCTCTGTAAATTGCAGGGCCGAGTGGGAAGCCTCTAAATTTTTCGTGAATGATACAGTTTTTGCGTTCACCTAAAATTTAGGGGCTTTTTTGTTTGAATAATTATGTGGCAAAATAAAAATAAGCTATCTGAATTAGACAAATTATTTGAAACCTTTATCACACAGTGCCGAAGTGTGGAAGGAAAATCGCCGGTAACCATCAGAAATTACCGACAGAATTTTGAATTACTTAAAAAATTTAAGCCGGACATTAAATTGTCAGACCTGACGCCTGAGTTAATAGGCAGCTTCTTTGAATTTTTACAAAACAGGAAAAGAATGGTGGGCAATAAATTTATTGTTCGAAATTTGAAAAATTCCAGCGTTGCTACAGTTAGAGGCAAACTAAATGTATTTTTTGATTGGCTGGTAAATCGCAAGTATCTTAAGATTAATCCGTTTAAGGGCATTAAGTATCCATCCTTTGACTATACGGACAAACGAGCTTTTACCAAAGATGAAATAGATAAAATTTATCTGGCAATTAGCAGGGATATTGTGTGGGAAAATCAGCTACTGAAAAAAAGAAATACGGCATTCTTTATGATGCTGCTTTACACTGGCATCAGAAAAGGGGAGATTCTTGGTTTAAAACTGACAGACCTTGATTTGAAAAACCGGCTGCTTACCATCCGCGCCGAGACTTCCAAATCAAAGCGGACAAGAACCATACCGATAAACCCAGAGCTAATGCCGCACCTTGGAGAATACTTGGCCTTTATGGATGACTATACAACCGGTGACCTGTGGGTATCAAGCAATAAGGATCGGCATTTTACCGAACACGGCCTCAAGCACCTGATAAACCACCTTAACAAGGTAACCGGAGTTAACTGCCATGTCCACCGTTTCCGGCACACGTTTGCCACGAATTATTACGTCCAGATGCATGATATCGTCAATCTTAAGAAACTTTTGGGCCATCGGGACATGAAAATGACCCTCAGTTATCTGCGTTCTTTACCGGACGATGACGCCATAAGTCAGATGGGTAAGTTTACCCTTGCAAAAGTCAAATAAATCTGTTAGAATCAAGTTTGTATAAGAGTCGCCTTAACAATTAAATAGCTAAATTGCAGTGT